>Ga0265295_1000299_pt1 | contig 102151 bp, 106 predicted proteins | sample Munlansysbiofilm_FD_192503 | JGI IMG/M metagenome (GOLD analysis project Ga0265295, IMG submission 192503) | Leachate microbial communities from a municipal landfill in Southern Ontario, Canada - Methane capture system biofilm | ecosystem: Engineered > Solid waste > Landfill > Unclassified ... | reverse complement strand
ACGGAACCGGCTATTACTGCGACTTCTGGCATCTGATAAAACCTCTATGGAATTAGTATATGTATGTCTATTCTCATATATGTAACAGACTTTCCCATGTATAATGAAACTCTGCTCATGATGCCGGGTCCCGTTCCAATGCCTGAAACGGTCCGGAACGCAATGACGAAACAGGCGATCAACCACAGAAGTAAAGAATTTGGTGATTGCTACGCGGATATTGTCAAATCCTTAAAACCCATATTCGGAACAAATAATGACATGCTCGTTCTCTCCGGTTCCGGAACTGCAGGTCAAGAAGCCGCTATCGGCTCGTTTGCCAAAGGCAAAAAGATCGTGTCCCTCGTGAACGGAAAGTTTGGAGAACGCCTGGGTCTTATCTCCAAGATCTACGGCGAGACCACCATGATCGAATCCGAATGGGGACACGCGCTGGATCTCGAAGCCCTCAAACAGGAACTCGAAAACGGTGCCGAAGTAGTAACCCTCGTACATAACGAGACATCCGCCGCGATCCTTAACCCGGCCGAAGAGGTCGGAAAACTTGCACGAAAATACGATGCACTGTTCATTCTTGACGCGATCACCTCAATTGGTGGCGACACCGTTAAGTCTGATGCATGGGGGGCGGATCTGACCATCGTCGGAAGCCAAAAATGTCTTGCAGCTCCTGCAGGACTTGCCGCCGTTTCCGTTTCACAAAGAGCCTGGGACAGACTCTCCGAGAACAGACCATTCTATCTCGACTTAAAGAAGGCAAAGAAATCAGCCGACGGTAACCCGATGGAAACCCCGGCAACCCCGGCCGTTCCCTTATTCCTTGCAATGCGTGAAGCATGCAGACTCATCGACGAGGAAGGACTCGAAAACAGGATCGCCCGTCACCACAAAATGTCCGGCGCAGTCCGCGCTGCCGGTGAAGCATGGGGGCTTTCACTCGTCCCCCAGGTCGACGCTCTGCACAAAGCATCGAACACCGTTACTGGATTCTTCTACCCCGAAGGCGTCGAAGATGCAAAGATCCGCGGAGCATGCAAAAAGATGGGAATCGAGTTCGCCGGCGGTCAGGACAGATTCAAAGGAAAGATCTTCAGGATCGGCAATATGGGTATCATCGATACGCCCGAGATCATCGCGACCGTGGCCGCCGTCCAGATGTGCTTCAAAAAAGCCGGCTACAAACTTGAAGGCGACGGACTTTCCGCAGCCATCGATTTCTTATCCTAATCTCTTTTTTTCAGGCCAACGTCTTTCCTTAAATATCTTGCACAACAGACATAGAAGGTATGTTGCCTCTTTCAGAAAACATCGCTGCAGTCCCTCCATCCGCAACGATGGCGATGAACAACCGTTCAAAAGAGATGATCGCGAACGGCATAGATGTCATCAGCCTCGCGGTCGGGGAGCCTGACTTCGCCACTCCTGCCCATATCACCCAGGCCGCAATAGACGCCTTACACCGCGGCGAAACTCACTATGCACCATCCCGGGGAATCGCCGACCTGACCAGAGCGATCGCTGAAAAACTCAATACAGAAAACCATATACCGACCGCGCAGAACCGGATCCTCTGTACAAGCGGTGCAAAAGACGCGATAAGGATCACCATGACGGCATGCCTGAATCCCGGCGATGAAGTCATCATCCTCGACCCGGCCTGGGTCTCCTATGATCCCTGTGTCACCATCGCCCGGGGAAAACCGGTCCACCACTCTCTCAACGAAAACTTTCAGGTCGATGAATCCCTGTACGAAAAGATCACCGATAAAACAAAGATGATCATCGTCAACACGCCGTCGAATCCAACCGGTTCGATCCTTGGCCGTTCATCGCTCAGGATCCTTGCGGATGCCTGCATTGATCACGACCTATACTGTCTCTCGGACGAGATTTATGAAAAGCTGGTCTATGGACAGGAGCATGTATCGATGGGTTCCCTGCCGGATATGGATGAACGCACGATCACCATCAACGGATTTTCCAAAGCCTACGCGATGACCGGATGGAGACTAGGCTATATCTCAGCCCCATCGAACGTTATCCCGTACATGGACAAAGTCATGCAGCATTCGGTTGGAAACGTCAATACCTTTTCCATGTGGGGGGGGGTCGCCGCTCTCACCGGGGATCAGACCTGTGTCGAGTCCATGCGTAAAGAATTCGAGCAGAGGAAAAAATATGTCATCGGCAGACTTGCCGGGATGGGACTGAAAACTGCACCGGCAAACGGAGCATTCTACGCATTCATCAACTGCGGCGGCGATGACGGGGCAACGGCCAACCTTTGGCTGGACAAAGCCCACGTCGCGGCGACCCCGGGATTTGCCTTCGGAGCTCCCGGATGGATTCGGATCTCCTACGCCGCATCCCTGGAAAGACTGGAAGAAGCACTCAACCGTATCGAGTCTGTTCTTTAATATAAGAGGGACACGGCCAACCCTATTTTTTCTCCGGCGCGTATCGGGTATCCTACATACAGTCAGGAAGATACGCCGCGGAAACATCCCCGATATGCACTAAAAATAATCATGTTTATATAGAACTACTAAACAACATATTCCATACATTACTCTGTTAAAACAGGGTATAGGTGATTATACTATGTCAGCACAACTTGGCGGACAGCCAATTTTTATCCTCAAAGAAGGAGGAAACCGTACTCGCGGACGGGATGCACAGAGCATGAACATCGCAGCAGCAAAAGCTGTGGCAGGAGCCGTACGATCTACCCTTGGTCCGAAAGGAATGGACAAGATGCTCGTTGATACCATCGGAGATGTCGTCATCACCAATGACGGTGTCACCATCCTCAAAGAGATGGACATCGAACACCCGGCAGCAAAGATGATGGTCGAGATCGCAAAGACCCAGGATGACGAAGTCGGAGATGGAACCACCACCGCAGTCATCATTGCAGGCGAACTCTTAAAGAAAGCCGAAGAGCTTCTCGAGATGGACATCCACCCGACCGTTATCACTCTTGGATACAGACAGGCAGCAGAGAAAGCACAGGAACTTCTCAAGACCATTTCAATCGACGTCAAGGCAAAAGACACCGCAGTCCTTTCCAAGATCGCCGCAACCGCAATGACCGGTAAGAACGCAGAATCCTCCAAGGATAAACTCTGTGACCTTATCGTCCGTGCAATCACACTCGTTGCAGACGCAGATGGAACTGTTGACACTGAAAACGTCAAAGTCGAGAAACGTGTCGGCGGATCAATTGACGAGTCCGAGATTATCGAAGGCATGATCATCGACAAGGAACGTGTCCACCCGGGCATGCCCAAATCCGTTAAGAATGCAAAGATCCTGCTTCTGAACGCTGCAGTCGAATATAAGAAGACCGAAGTCGACGCAGAGATCTCCATCACCTCCCCTGATCAGCTCCAGATGTTCCTCGATGAGGAAGAGCGCATGATCAAAGGTATCGTCGAGAAGATCAAAGCATCCGGCGCAAATGTCCTGTTCTGTCAGAAAGGTATTGACGACATTGCACAGCACTACCTCTCCAAGGCAGGTATCTTTGCAGCCCGCCGTGTAAAGAAATCCGATATGGAAAAACTTGCACGTGCAACCGGCGCATCACTTATCTCCTCGATCGACGCAATCTCCGGTGATGAACTTGGTATTGCAGGTATCGTCGAAGAGCGTAAAGTAGGCGGCGAAGAGATGATCTTCGTTGAGAAATGCAAGAACCCGAAGGCAGTCTCGATCATCATCAAAGGCGGAACAGACCACGTTGTTGACGAGCTCGGCCGCGCTCTTGAAGATGCACTCCGTGTCGTTGCCTGTGTCGTTGAAGACAAGAAAGTTGTCGCCGGAGGAGGCGCACCGGAAGTTGAGCTCTCTCTTAGACTCCGCGAATACGCAGCGACCCAGGGCGGACGTATCCAGCTCGCAATCGAAGCATTCGCAGGCGCACTGGAAATCATCCCGAGAACCCTTGCGGAGAACGCAGGTCTCGACCCGATCGACAAACTCGTCGAGCTCCGTGCAGCACACGAGAAAGGCAAGAAGACCTATGGTCTTGATGTCTTTGAAGGAAAGGCAGTCGACATGTGGGAAGCAGGCGTTGTTGAGCCGCTCCGTGTGAAGACCCAGGCAATTTCCTCAGCAGCAGAAGCCGCAGTCATGATTCTCAGAATCGATGATGTCATCGCATCCGCTAAATCAGCCGGACCATCACCCGAAGAGATGGCCGCGATGGGCGGAGGCATGGGCGGAATGGGCGGCATGCCCCCAGGAATGATGTAAAGGCAGATATGCCGCGGGAGAATACTCCCTCATCTTTTTTTTTAATCATTCACGAACTTTAACTATTTTCAAACACTAATGGTATAGTAGTATTCGAGGAACTTTTCCGTGCGTCACGAAGTATTATATCAGTATGATCTTCCTATCGAGATCCTGGATGACATTCCCCGGACCGAAGAGGTCCTGAATGTGATATACGCACGAAGTAAGGATAAATTTCTGATCCCGATCCTTCTGACGCGTCTTCGCATGATCTGGGGGTATCCCGAAAGGGAGACGGTGTATCGGATCTATGAGATGAATTATATCGATCTGCTGGAGGCATCTGTCCGGTTTCCGACTGCGGTTGCCCCGACGCTGACAATAAAAACAGTGAATAAGGACAAATATATTTTCCACAGCGTGAAAAATTCGGTGGAGGAAGTGAGGGCTGCGCTTCTTTCACTTCGCGAGATGATGAATATGCGAGCCGGGGGGAACTGGGGGATCGCGGTAAAACGCAATTTTCTCACTGAGGAGTATATTCTGAGAGAGACAGAACCAGGACCGGCAGTTCTTTGTGACACCGGAGAGGACGATGTGTTTGAGGATACGCCGACACCGGGATCCGGCAGTGAGCCAACGGAGAGCCTGTTTTCCCATTTCTCTGAGCAGGAGGAGACGGGAGAGGATGTGTTCGAAGGGAAGAACACGATTTCGGAAAAAGAGCAGGAGGAGGCAAAGGCCGCATGGGTATCCCGTATGATCGAATCAACGGAACCACCTGTGGAAAATAAGGAGAAGACCGAGGTCCCCCTGAATGATGTGATCGTGTTCGATACCGATTCCGGGAAGATGGACGATCAGTGGCATGACGAGGGGAAAGGGGATGCGATGATCCTGCCGGGAGGAAGGACCCGGGTCGGCGGAGGGAGGTATAAACACCTTAACGATGATCCAAAGAGTCTCCCCGCCGATGATGACTCAGAGGTGTATGTCTCGAAGAGATCGGATTCGAATATTCCCAAACCTCCGCAGCCAAGAGCCGTTCCCCCGATGACGCTGGAGCCGCGGGAGGGGCTAGACGATGAGGCGATCGATAAATCCCTCGAGGCACTGAAGTATCTGCGGGAGAACGGGATCATCACCGAGGATGAGTATAAGAAACGGTGTCTCGGACTTTTTAAGAGAACCGGGTTATAATCAGCTCACGCCCCTCTTTTCCAATATTCAAATCATCGTGTGTCGCACGATTTATTTTACCAACGTAGTTTGATCAGATTGATCAGACCTTGAAAAAAGAAAATAGGGAGTCCTGAGAGGAAACGACGGACGCCGAAATTCTCAGCTGCAGCCGCTCCATCCGCAGTGCTTGCAGATCCCCTGATTACAGCCCTCGCCGAAATCCAGAGGCTCACCGCACTCGGGACAGGGCGGGTTCTTCTTTTCTCCGGGAGTAACCGGAGTCAGCGACCAGTTATCCAGTGTGGTGATCGCCTGATTGGTTGCCGCAAGCTCGATGCATTTTCCTACAACATCGGCACAGGACAGACCCTCGGAGTTTTTGTTTTTGATCGCCGAGACACAGTTCACTTTGGCGAACTGTTTCACGAACTTCTCATACGGGACACCGTTCTGTAAACCTGTGCTGATACTTCGGCCAAGTGCATTGCTGCTTGCTTCGCATCCTGCTCCGACGGTTCGGATGAAGACTTCCATGGGCTTTCCGTCCATCGTGTTCACCGTGATATACAGACGGCAGCATCCCGACTGGGCAAGGAAGGTTCTTCCGATCAGTTCCCGCGGGCGGGTGAAGAGTAACTGCGGGACAACACCGGGAACCGGCATCGCCGGGACGTCGGCGGGCTTTGCAGTATCCTGCTTCTCGAGAGCGAGTACAACATCTTCCCGGGAGCCGGTACGGTACAAAGTCATGCCTTTGATACCTTCCTTCCATGCAAGAATGACTGCCTTTTCGACATCCTCTTTCGATGCGGAGACAGGCATGTTGATCGTTTTCGAGATCGAGGCGTGAACATGTTTCTGGAATGCCGCCTGCATTAAGACATGATCCTTCCAGCCGATGTCAAGAGCAGTCTTGAAGACAGCTTTGAACGAGTCAGGCAGCCAATCAACATCCTGGACCGATCCGGTTTCATGCACATGGTTGATAACCTCATCGCGTTTTGCTTCCGCTTCGGCGCCCGCGAAACCCATAGACGTGAGGACACGCCTGAGTTCCGATTCAAAGTATGGATGAACAATCACGAATGTTTTGCCGACCGTGTTCCTTCGGGTGTAGGCAAACGAGAACACCGGCTCGATACCGGACGAACAGCCGGCAAGAAGCGAGATGGTTCCGGTCGGCGCGATCGTCGTCAAGGCAGCGTTTCGCATAATGATTCCCTGCTTATCCCAGACACTTCCTTCATACGCAGGGAAGGTTCCCTTTTCTTTCCCGAGAATGACGGACTCTTCGACGGCAACATTGTTGACCCTTTCCATAACCTCGATGCAGAAGTTTCTGCCGGCTTCTGAGTCGTAAGGGATCCGGAGCATGAGCATCGCATCATGCACGCCCATCAGACCGAGACCGACCTTTCGCGTACGGTTCGTGGCTTCGCGGATCTCCGGGATCGGGAAAACGTTTTTCGTGATGACTGCATCGAGGAACCGGATACCCATCCGGGTCATTTTATCGAGAGCTTCGTAGTTCAGACCGTCGGCACGGATGAATTTTGCCAGGTTGATACTGCCCAGAACGCAGGATTCGAACGGCAGGAGCGGCTGTTCACCGCATGGATTGGTGGTGTCAATATCCCCTAGGTTTGGGGTGGGATTTTTCTGATTGATGGTATCGTAGAAAAGAATTCCGGGCTCGCCGTTCTTCCAGACGCCGTCGACGATCCCATTCCAAATCTCTCCGACCGTGATATCGGCCGATTCGGTGTTGGTTACCCAGACTTTGTCCATCTCACCTTTCGCGACATGATCCATGAATGCATCCGAGACCATCACGGAGATGTTGAAGTTACTGAAGTCGCCTTCCTTGGCTTTGCTTTTGATGAACTTCATGATGTCCGGGTGCCAGACATTCAGGATACCCATATTTGCCCCGCGTCTTCTGCCGCCCTGTTTTATGACATCTGTCGCGGCATTGAACACCCGCATAAAGGAAACGGGGCCTGAGGCCACACCATCCGTTGAACGGACGGGTGACCCCTCGGGACGCAGGTGGGAAAAGTTGTATCCGGTTCCCCCTCCCGACTGATGAATGATCGCCCCCCAGCGGATCGCATCAAAAATCTCCGGCAGGGAATCATTCACGGGGAGAGTGAAACAGGCTGAAAGCTGCCCAAGGGGTGTTCCTGCGTTCATTAGTGTAGGAGAGTTGGGAAGGAAGGACAATGACATCATGGCGTCAAAGTATTCCTTCGTCTCTTCCGGTGTTTCACCTAATGCATCTGCAACTCGTCTACAGACATCTTCGAAAGATGCCTCACCGGTGCGGTAATATCTTGCCGCTAAAATACTGTCAACTACTGAGTCCGCCATCAATTAATCCCTCGATTTACTGGTGTTTTGTTCAAAAACCCAAATCGGGATACTGCGTACCCCAACTGATTTTTTGTACGTAAGAATTAATTGGACATACCCGTATTTAATTCACTTCATTGAACGCTGAGTTAATGTTGGCTTTCTGAACCAAACGCTTAAGAGCTAGTTAATGAGACCAATTAACTACGATGGTTGTTCCCGCAAAAGTATTTTTTACCCGAGGCAGAGGTGTTCACAAAGATCAGCTCGTTTCGTTCGAGATGGCCCTCAGAAACGCAGGAATCGCCCCGTTTAATCTGGTGTATGTATCCTCAATCATGCCGCCGGATGCGGAAATCGTCTCGCGCGATGAGGGACTTGCTGCCCTCAGACCGGGAGAGATCGTTTACTGTGTGATGGCCAAAAACGCATCAAACGAGCCGAATCTAAAAATATCCGCAGCGATCGGTCTTGCAGTCCCGCAGATCCATGACAAACAGCATGGATATCTTTCGGAGCATCACTGCATTGGGATGTCCGAAAAGGAGTGCGGAGCATATGCCGAGGAACTCGCACGAACAATGCTGGATACCATTATGCAAAAACAGGGCGGCAATATCCTGAAAACCAGTAATATCAGTATTTCTGCAGAAACGGATCAGAGCGGCAACTGGACGACAGTTGTCTCAACTGCGGTCTTCGTCTGTTAAACCTATATCTGAATACAACCAATCTTTATACAACATGTGCGGCATCGCAGGAATTACCGATACGACAGAAGTATCAGGATCATTGTACTTGGCATTATATGCACTCCAGCACCGGGGTCAGGAGAGTGCCGGTATCTTCACGTATGATGGTGAAACCGTACACAAATACAAAGGATACGGACTCGTGTCCGAGGTGTTTAGCGGACCAGTTCTCGGAAGTCTGGTTGGAAATACCGGTATTGGTCATGTGAGATATCCAACGACCGGCGGATCGAAGCCGGAAAACATCCAGCCTTTCCATTTTATGTTCAGGGACCATTCGCTGTCGATCGTGCACAACGGGAATCTGATAAATACCGACGAACTCAGATACGAGTACGAAGGACATGGTCACATTTTTTCCACAACGTCGGATACCGAGGTCATCGCAGCGATCCTCGCAAATGAAATCATTCATGACCACACGCCCGACGAAGCGATCAGTTACTGCATGCGGATGATCAGCGGATCATATGTCGTGATTTTCATGCTGGACGGAACACTGTATGCGTTCCGCGACCCACTCGGGATCAAACCGCTTTGCCTTGGAAAGACGGAGACCGGCGGTCATATCCTTGTTTCCGAGAGTGTGGCACTGGATGCGATCGGTGCAGAATTCATCCGGGACATTGCACCGGGAGAAAGCGTCAGACTTCAGGATGGAGAAGTATTTTCCCGGATGATGATGAAGGCAAAATCCTGCGCTCACTGTATGTTCGAATATGTCTACTTCGCACGGGCAGATGCGGTGATCGACGGCGTATCGGTCTACGATGTGCGCAGAAAGACCGGAGCACTGCTCGCAAAAGAAGCCCCGGCAAAAGCTGATCTTATTTCCCCGGTCCCGGATTCAGGCACCGCGGCCGCGACCGGATTTTCCAGCGAATCAGGTATCCCGTTCCGTGAAGCCCTAATCAAAAACCGGTACACAGGACGAACATTCATCATGCCGACACAGGAGAGACGCGAGATTGCCGTCCGGATGAAACTGAATCCGGTCCGCGGGCATATCAAAGACAAATCCGTGGTTCTCGTTGATGACAGTATCGTGAGAGGAACAACCTCGAAGAAGATCCTGTCGCTTGTGCGTGAGTTCGGTGCAAGGGAGATCCATCTCAGGATCGCATCCCCGCCAATCATCGCACCCTGTTATCTTGGAACGGATTTTCCCACACGGGATGAACTGATCGCATCAACGAAATCCGTTTCAGAGGTGGAGAAGGAGATCCAGGCAACCAGTCTTGCTTACATCTCCCTCGATGGACTTATCGAGGCGATCGGTCTTCCAAAGGAAAATCTCTGTCTTGGCTGTCTTACCGGAAAATATCCGGTGGCGATCCCGGGAGAAGAGGAGGACAACCGTTGTATAGAGATGGTAGACTCCTACTCCTGCCGCTGAGAGCAGAAGGGGCATCCTAACACTTTTTTGAAATTGAAGAGCCTTTGTGCAGGCCGACCTAGATAAAGAAGGCATACGAAAAAAAACATTGAAAACCATTTAGCTGTTTGAATGTTTTTCCTCTTCCGGCAAAGAAGGGAAAAACACATTAAAAATTTTGGAGAGGTTTTAAGAGAGTGGTACGTGTCATTAACATGAGTATTTTTATTGAACAGACCCGGAAACAGTAGTTGTGTGGTGTGTTTGTGAGGTGTATATTCTGTGGAAAAGGCCGGGTGTGTGGTGTGTCCTTGTTTCCCATTTTACAGAACTGATTTCGTTCACGGGTCTGTTTGCCGCTTGTGCTCTTCTCACAAGCTGCTACAATACTATTTGTCATTTTCATATTTAAATGTGCCCCCCAATGCACAGCATTGACGTTGTGCATTAATGCCTCGCACAGTGCAAAGCATTATAATTTCAAGAATCAAATAAAGAGTAATGGTTGAGCAGACTGGCGATTTCTCCGAAATTCTCACACTTTTACAAGAAAATCCCCGTGGGATGTCAGTCACAGAAATTGCCGAAGCCACGCATCTGAATCGAAATACCATAGCACGATACATGGATAACCTGCTCGTGTCCGGACGGGTCGAGATGCGCACGTTTGGGAAAGCCAAGGTGTTTTTCTTATCAAAACGGGTCCCCGTATCAGCAATGCTCAATCTCTCATCCGAGATGGTCCTCCTGATCGACGCAGATCTGAAGGCCATTCAGGCAAATGAATCGTTATTATCATTCCTTTCTGCAGACGCCGAAGAGATCATCGGGAAATATGTATATGATAGTGCCTGTAAAACATTCTGCAATGACGTGCTGACCGATCAGATCAGGACAGCCCTCAGAGGCGAGATGGTCAGAAGCGAACTGCGCCTTTTGAAAAACGGGACAAATTGTTTTCTGGACCAGCGAATCTATCCCATGGTCCTTTCCGACGGCAGACCTGGCGTAACAGTCGTCTGGGACGACATCACGGAAAACGTAAACTCCGAGGCCGCGCTCGAACAAAGCGAAGCGATGTTCCGGCGTCTCGTTGAAACGATCCATGATGTCATCTGGTCTATGGATGAAACGTTCGGCATCCAGTACATCAGCCCCCAGATTACCAATATGACCGGATACCTTCCCGAGGATCTCATCGGCCGGAAATTTTCTGAGTTCATGCCGGCAGGAGCTGCATCCCGATTTGAGTGGGAGCTCACCTCGGCGATCTCCCGGGAAAACGGATTCACACTCCCGGAATTTCCCTTCATCTGCAAAAACGGAAAAAAGATCTACTGCGAATTTTCCGGATCTCCCGTTCTTCTCGAAGAAGAGGAATCCATCTTCCTCGGATACAACGGTGCCCTCAGAGATGTTACCGACCGGAGAGATGCTGAACTTGGGGCAAAACGGTGGAAACGTTTTCTGGACTCCGTGATGAACAACATTCCTGCGATCATCACCGTGATCGACATGGAATCCCGGGAATACTATTATGTCAACAAATCTGCTGAAAAGTTTCTGCAGAAGTCCAGAGCTGAACTCTCCATGATGACCTCAAAAGAGATCCTGGCAAAAATCGGATCAGTTCGGCTGACGGAAGCACACGACACCGTGGCTTCAACCGGAAAAGAGGTCCGTGTCCCCGAAGACCGGATCGTGGTGAACGGAGAAAACAGATACATCTCTGCACAGGTCATCCCGATGAAACTCTCGGTCGACCGTGAGTATCTGCTGACGATCGTCAGCGACATCACCGAAGAGGATGCAGACCGTCAGAGGCAGATGATGAGTCGGGAGCTTGCATTCATTCTTGAAGGCGTATCCACGACACAAGAGATGTGGGATCCGCTCCTAGATATGCTCCCGAAAATTTCCGGATTCGAATCGGTTGCAGTATATCAGCGGAGTATCTTTGATGATTACACGATGTTCCGGGCAAAGAACGGCAGGTTCATCCCGGCGATCCATACCGATTCGATCATTCACCGGATCATTCGAAAAGGAGAGCCGGTCATCTTTGACAAACACCGGATGAAGCTTCTGCCGGAAAACACCATTTCCCCGATGGATCAGGCAAAATCGCTGATATTAATGCCAGTCATCTTCGAGAGCCGGGCAGTTGCCTGTGTGATCCTCGGATCAAAAACGGCTCTCCCACTAGACACTGTGCGCAGAACCCTGCTTTTATCGACAGCATTCCAGATCAGTACGGTTGCATCCCGGTGTCTTGTCCAGGAAGAACTCCGGCGGGAACGCGACCGGACAAGAAGTTATCTTGATGTGGCCGGCGTCCTGCTTGTCGTTGTGAACCGGGACGGAAATGTAGAGATGCTGAACCGATACGGCACGAAGATCCTCGGCTACACCGAGGCGGATCTGATGGGAAGAAACTGGTTCACGACCGTGATCCCGGAGCACTGCTCGCAAAAGAGGTTTGAATCTTTCCAGAAGATCATTGCCGGAAATATCCATGATGACGATCATGTCTATGAAGGAGCGGTCCGTTGTAAAGACGGAACTGAGAAGCTTCTCAGGTGGAGAAACACCCTGCTCCGTGAAGACTGCGGAAGTATCTCCGGCATCGTCTCATCCGGAGAAGTAATTTAGATCTTTTTTTGCAGAGCTTGTTCGACGATCTTTATTGCACAAAGGTCCCCGCACATCGAACAGGTTTCGCACTCCCCGTCCCGGTCATGGATCTCTTTTGCATGTTCACCAAACAGTGAAAGGCCATACTGCGCCTGCCAGTCGAGATTTTTGCGTGCCTCGGCCATCTTTGCCTGACGGGGAAGTTCAGCATCCCTCCGGCGGGAAAGATCGCCGACGTGAGCTGCGACTTTGCAGACCCGGGTACCCTCAATGATGTCATCGACATTGGGGAGGGCGAGATGCTCTGAAGGGGAAACCATGCACAGGAAATCCGCTCCAGCACATGCAGCAGCAGCTCCGCCGATTGCAGCCGTGATATGGTCATACCCCGGAGCGATATCCGTGACCAGCGGACCTAAAAGATACAGTGGGGCGAAGTCCGTGATCTCCTTGATCATTTTGACATTGTAGGAGATCTCGTTGTAGTCCATGTGTCCCGGACCTTCGATCATCCGTTGGACCCCTTTATCTTTAGCACGTCTGGCAAGTTTTCCTAGCGTCAGATATTCCTGGGACTTGGCAAGTTTCGTTGAGTCGACATAAGCCCCGGGACGCATGCCGTCGCCAAGCGAGAGAGAGATATCATATTCATCAAGGATCTCGAGAAGATAATCATATTCTTTATAGAGCGGATTTTCCTCACCGCTTGAAAGCATCATTGCTGTATGGAATGACCCTCCGCGTGAGACGACCCCCATCACCCGCGGATCAAGGGTCAGAGCATCCAGGACCTCAAGATTGACACCGCAGTGGAGCGTCATGAAATCAACGCCCTGTTTTGCCTGATCACGGATCACGGAGAACAAAATATCGGCCGTTAAGTCGACAACGTTTCCTGCACGGCGGACTGCTTCATAGATCGGAACGGTCCCAACGGGAATTCCGAGTTTGAGGATCTCTTTTCTCATTCTCGGAAGATCCCCGCCTGTCGAAAGATCCATTATCGCATCAGCGCCGTTTAGAATCGCCGCCTCTGCTTTCACCATCTCCTTTGCCGGATCGCAGGTGACGCCGGACGTCCCGATATTTACATTGATCTTGACGGTCGTCCCTTCACCGATCGCACAAGGATTATATTCACGTGCCTCATTTTTCAGAAGAATGGTCCGGCCTGCGATGATATTTCTGGAAAGAACCTCCGGCGTCATTCCCTCGGATTTTGCAGCCTCGACAACTCCGGACAAATCTCCGTGAAGGCAGCTCTGGATGATGGAGTGCATATGTGAGTATCTATTTGGTTTCCTTTCGCATTATAGGTTATACAAAGAAAGTTAAACCTCGGTAGCGAAGATATCTGAGTATGAGCGAATCAATAATCTGGCTTTCAGGCACCGGCTGGAGAGCAAATTCCTATATTGCCGGAAATATCCTTGTTGATGCAGCCGTATCGGCGGATGCCGTATATCCGTACAGAGACCAAATCGACACAATCGTTCTGACACACGGACATTATGATCACACGGTAAATCTTGTGAAGCTTGCAGAGCTCTGCAGTGCAAAGGTCATGATCGGCGAGTTTGATCTGCCGTTTTTAACGGATGCAAAACTCAGCCTCTCGAATCAATTCGGAGAACAGCCGCCGAAGTATCCGGCAGAGATCCTGAAAGACGGAGACAAAGTGGGCGAGTTCACCGTGTACCACACACCGGGACACACACACGGAAGTATCTGCCTGTTTAGAGAATCGGACGGGGCATTGATCGCTGGAGACACGATCTTTCCAAACGGTTCATTCGGACGCTTTGATCTGCCGACGGGAAACCACGCAGAACTTGTCAGCTCGATCAACCGACTTGCAGAACTTCCGGTGGAATCACTTTGGTCTGGACATGAGATGCCGGTCGTGACCGATGCAAAACGCCATGTCCTCTTATCACAGTACGATGTTGTAAGATATGGATAAAGGCATTTACTGTCTGATCCTCAGTTGTGCAGAACCATGTACGGTTCAAATCGGTGCACTCGGACCAACAGCGTTCAAAAAAGGCTGGTATCTGTATGCAGGGTCAGCTCTTGGTTCAGGCGGACTTTCCCGGGTCACCCGGCATATCAGATTTTTTCATGAACAGTACCGGAAACCAAAATGGCACATCGATTATCTCATGGCAGCAGGTGGGGTGACCCTCACGAGCGTTTTCTGCGCAAAAACCAAAGAGAGGCTGGAGTGTGTTCTCGCAAAAAACATCGGCGGAGATAGAGTGGGAAAGTTCGGCTGTTCCGACTGCAGATGCGCCTCACACCTTTTCTACCGAAAAGATTTCCCGGAGACGGAGGTCATCCGCGCTTTTGAGAATGCAGGACTTGAGCCCGTGTTTCATCTGATCCGGTAAGGCGAAAGGAGACTGATCTTGAGAATGATCCGGGCGATCTCGTCCGGAGATTCCCGTTCCGGTCCCTCTTTCTGGATCCAGGTTAGAAACACATTGAAATGCGAGGCGTTGATGTATGCCAGAAGATACTCAAGCGGGACGGAAAAACTATCCTGCAAAGCCACGGTCACAAGTTTTTCCGCAAAAACATCATGCCAGAGGCGGTCTTTCAGCCTGCTCTGGAACGAACATGATCCGTTATCCCCGAAAAGTGCCCGCATGATCTGAATGTTCTCTTCAAAATACGTGAATAGGGCCACAACAGTTTTTGTCAGCGTCCGGCCCTCGGTCAGCGGAAACACCTCTCCTCTGATGATTTCCCGGAGATCATTGCCGATCTGGATCTCGAACGTCTCCAGAAGGGCATATTTATCCTTATAATGCAGATAAAAAGTTCCTCGGCCAATGTCGGCGGCATCAACGATGTCTTTGACTGATAACTCATCAAAGCCTTTTTTTGCGACAAGATCAATAAAAGCGGAGCGGATAGCCCGTTCCGTTTTGATAAATCTCCGGTCTCTTGAATGTAACTCTGTCATGCAGTACTGTTTCTATCAAACACTGATTTTTTCATTTTACTCGAAATAAATACCGACGTCCTTCGATCCGTATCTCCACAAAATATTATGCCAAGGATTGAGACATGATGTTCATTAGTCTCACATCGATATATTAGCTTTCCGGCATGATATCCAAAAGACATTTTCACGAAGAACGTATAGGAACGAAGTCACGGTATTTCTTGATTTTTCAGGAGATTATTCTGAAAAATCCATACTCACCAACAGACGATGCAAACACGTAGAAAGTATTTATCCCCCTGACCACAATTTATTAAGAATAAAAATATATGTAGGTCTTACATGAACAAAAATAATCTTCGACGTATAATTCTCGCAGCATGTATCATCTGTGCTGTGATTCTCTCCGGCACGGGAGCGGTATCGGCTGCAACCCAATCCACCTTTGTTATCACGGATTTTTCCATCTATCCGGAATCTCTGATGTCGGGTGATTCGGGTATCATTACTGTAACGATTAAAAATACCGGCACAGAATTCATACCGGTCAATCAGATCTTCATCAAAGACTCTGACGGAATCAAATCAACGGTAACCCAATATCAGAACCCAATTGGGGGAGTCGGAGCAGGAGATACCTTCACCTTATCTCTTCCGATCACCTCGACTGGGGAAACGGGCACATTTTACCCGGTCCTTTATGTGGACTTCGGCGGGAACAACGGGAATTATCTGAAATATCCATTTGCCGTCATCGTTGACGATCAAAGTGTTGCCATCTCGATCACCAACCGCCCCGATGTCTTCGAGCCGGACACAACACAGACCGTCGCTCTCACGATCGGAAACCTCCGCACGAATGCGATCGAAGCAGTTGAAGTCACTACGTCTGGAACCGGCGTCACCTCCAAACAGACCTCGCTCTTCCTTGGAACGATTGATGCCAACAAAGCAGCAAGCGGGAATTTAAGCGTTTCCACAACTGCAGAGACGAAAGAAGTAACCTTCGATGTAACTTACCGGAACGGAGCCGACTGGCACACCGAAAGTCTCACGATCCCTCTCGAGTCGGGAATCTCCAAAACCGGCGCTGAACTGATCGTCAACAACCTCGAAGTGAAGAACTCGGGATCCTCCTACACGATCATCGGTGATGTAAACAATGCAGGACTTTCAACGGCAAAGGCACTCGTTGTCTCGACCGAAGGAGCGACCAAAACAGGACTCTATCCGTCATACGTTGTAGGATCCATGGATGAAGACGGTCTTTCCGAGTTCGAAGTGACCTTCAGTAACCCAATCGACAACAACGTGACCCTGGTCTTTACCTATAAGGATGTGAACGGGAACGTCTACACACAAAAACAGGTAGTTCCGATCACTACAGCCGTCACCGAAACCCAGACGACCGGCGAGTCAAGCCCGGTCGCCACCGTTCTTATTGTCATTGTAATACTCGTCATTCTTGCCGGCGGTTTTGTTGCCTGGAAGAAAGGAAAAATATTTGCACGGAAGTAAACAATGAACTCGATCCCAGTGGTCGAACTGCATGACGTCTCGAAAATCTATCCAATGCCTGCAGGCGACGTCCATGCATTAAACCACATAGATTTCTCCATTCAGAAAGGAGAATTTGTGGCCATCATGGGACCGTCAGGTTCGGGCAAATCGACACTGATGAATATGATCGGGTGCCTGGACGTGCCGACCTCCGGCGATATTAAAATCAACGGCAAGTCAACGCTGGAGATGACGGATGATGAGATGACCCTGCACAGAAGAGAGACGATCGGATTCATCTTCCAGAAATATAACCTGATCAGTCTCTTGACGGCATATGAAAACGTCGAGTATCCGCTGATCTTAAAGCACGGACATAAGGACACGACGACACGCACAGCAGATCTTCTCAGAATGGTCGGACTGACCGACGGTCAAATGCAGCACACACCCTACGAACTCTCCGGGGGTCAGCAGCAAAGAGTTTCGATCGCACGTGCGCTCGCAAACGATCCGACGTTCCTGTTGTGCGATGAGCCGACGGGAAATCTTGATTCAAAAATGAGTATTCAGATCATGGAGATCCTGACAGAGCTGCACTCCCAAGGGAGAACGGTCGTTATGGTCACCCATGACCCAAAGACGGCCGAATACGCCGAACGTATAGTGATCATCAGGGACGGTGAGATCGTCGATGAGTGAGGAAAATACATCATTATGGCAGAAGATCTACTCACCGATGGTCCTCTCGCTTGCGGTCAGAAACCTGAAACTGAATAAGTTTCGGACCGTCCTTTCGATGATCGGTATCGTCATCGGTGTTTTTGCCATCTGCGGAATGGGAATGATCAGCGCAGGATTTACCGAGGAGATGAACTCAATGATCTCCGACACAGCAGATACGCTGACGATCACCCCGATCGGTGAGAAGGTCATCGACGGAACGATCACAACAGGATTCTCCACCAAGGATCTCAGAGATATCGAATCTGCAGTTAAATCCGTGACTAAAGAGTATGATTTCATTCCGATGTACTCGTCGAGTAAGTACATATATATCGGAAAGGAGACCACGATGGCCACGATATCCGGAATGGATTCGAGCGACATCACGAAGCTTGCAACGCTGATCCAGGGGACCCTTCCGCGCGGGGCGACCAATGTTATCGTCGGCGAGACCTTTGCCGATGACAACAAACTCAGGATCGGAAGCCGGATGATCATGCTCGATTCGAGCGGTCAAGAAGTTACCTGCAGAGTTGTCGGTATCATGGAGGATACCGGACTGATGACGTTTGGGTTCTCCACGACCAATGCGGTCGTCGGTTCGATCGAATGGTATACGGCACTCGTCGGAGACAACCACGGTCTGTATGACACAGTGATCGTCAAGGCATATGATCCAACGGAACTGAACGCGATTGATGCAGCGATCGAGAAGAAGATGAACGGCAAGAAGGACAAAGACTCGGATGATACGGTCTTTATCCTGAACTCATATGAGATCATGGCAGTCTTCGACGATATCATGTCCATGTCCAGCATCTTCACGACCATCATCAGCGGAATCTCCCTTCTGGTCGCAGCAGTGGCCATCGTTAACGTGATGCTGATGAGTGTAAAGGAGCGGACGAGAGAGGTAGGTATTCTCCGGAGTATCGGAACCTACCGGAGCCAGATTCTGCTGATGTTCCTCTACGAAGCAGGGCTGATCGGTCTGATCGGGGCAATCATCGGAACGCTGCTTGCATTGATCGCAGCACCTTTGATGCTTATGGCAATGATCGGATCCATGGATGCGATGTTTTCGGTATCAGTTCTTTCCTATGTGCCGATCGGCATTCTCATCGGCCTGATCGTCTGTCTGATATCCGGTCTCTATCCGGCATGGAAAGCTGCAAACCTCAACCCGGTCGAAGCAATGGCGACCGACTGATCTTTTCTTTTTTTTAACGATTACAGCGATCAAAAGTCACGCAGCAAAAAAGTGTGATACTGAATATTCAGAGTGAGTCGCCGACTTTCAGGTAATGCCCGTTCACAATCTCGAAACCCGGCATCTCGCGTTTCCCTTCGGGTTTTGCAGAAAGAATACAGACAGCGCCGTCCCCCGTCATCACGACAGGTCCTTTCTTTTTGATCACATCGACGACCATGCCCGGCTCTCCGGAATAATCCCCGAAAACCTTCTCGGCTTTGTAGATCTTCATGAGTTTGCCGTCAGGAAGCCGGGTATTTGCTCCGGGAATCGGGGAAAGCCCCCTGATCCTGTTATGGACCACGACCGCGGGCAGAGACCAGTCGATGACACACTCCTCTTTGGAAATCGAAGGGGCAAACGTTACCTTCGTCTCGTCCTGGGGAATCCGAACAGCACGTCCGGACTCGATCATCTCGAGGGCCTCGATCAGTGCTTCGGCCCCGAGGTCTGCCAAAGAATCATGGACTTCTCCATACGATGTATTTTCATTCAAGGGGATCGATTTTGAGAGGATCACATCGCCGGCATCGAGACGGGCCGTCACGTACATAATCGAGACCCCGGTCTCGGAATCGCCGTTCATTACTGAGTACTGCATCGGAGCTGCCCCCCGATACTTCGGCAGAAGCGAGCCGTGCAGATTTATCGTGTTGTGTCTGGGGAGATCAATGATCAAATCGGGTATCATCATCCCGAATGCCACAACAACAGAGATGTCCGGGGAAAGAGCCTTCAGCTGCTCGAAGAGAGCAGGGTCCTTCATATTTTCCGGCTGAAAAACCGGGATCCCGTGCTCAAGTGCGAAAACCTTCACCGGAGAGAACTCGATCTTGTTTCCTCTGCGATTCGGTTTATCGGCACGGGTCAGAATACCGACGATCTCGTGCTCTGCAAAAACTGCATGAAGAGAAGAAAGGGCATACTCCGGCGTTCCCATGAAAAGGACACGCACGTTACGCCTCCTTTTTACTTAGATCCTCAAGCTGCTTTGCGATCATTTTTTTCGCGATCGGCGAGATCTTATCAACAAAAAGGATCCCGTCAAGATGATCATATTCATGCAGGAAAACCCGTGCCGGATAATCCTTCAGCTCCTCTTCGATCAGTTCACCCGCTTCATTGGTATATCTGACCGTGATCCTTCTTGGACGGCGGACTTTTTTATGGATACCGGGAACAGAAAGACAACCCTCCTCCATCTCGACTAAGGCATTGCCGGTTTTCAGGATCTCCGGGTTGATGACTCGACGGACTTTGTCTCCGGGATTCATCACAAAGAACCGTTTGCCGATCCCGACCTGCGGGGCAGCAAGACCTACGCCGCGATATTCTTTGAGCATCGGGACCATCTCATCAAGAGCGGCCAATAGTTCTGGGGTTATTGTATCGACGGGGTCGGCAACTTTGCATAGCACCGCTTTTCCGTATATCTGAATCTCCATTATTAGTAGTGTTGGATTTTTTCCTTGATGAATCTGCCTGAAAAAGCACTATGTTAAAAGAAGTGATGAAACAGACAACGAAGAACACGAAGAGGTTTCGGGTAAAAGACTGTCTTTCGATCCCGCTCATAAAAAGTATGTATACTAGGGAAAAAAGAGCGGTAAAAGAAACTGGATAATTGTTAGAAAATTGATGTGTTTGGACAGTTAAGTCCGAACAGTATTAGAACCGGTTCCGTGGGGTCCGGTGTTTTGGAAGGCATTCCTGACAATAGACTGGTCTACCTTCTGTTGGCTTAAACGGTACCTCGCATTCTTTTCCACAGTCTGAGCAGACTGTTTTGGTCATTTCGCGTGGGCCGTCATTAAACTGGCGTGATCCGCCAAAATTATTTCTTCTTTCCATGATAGGATTTCCTTGGAGCATAAATGCTCACGAAAAAAACAATGAGACAAAAGAGTCTTACTGATATTTCCCACAGATAACTGCGACTCTCTATACGTCTCACGGGGATAAATACTTGTGTATCATGGATGAAGAGAATATAGAGGGGATTCGGCAACATATCCGAATCTGCCGTGGTTTCCGATTATTTTAGAAGAAGAAACCTTATCCGCCTGCCGCCGGCGGAAACAGGGCGATCATGTCCCCTTCATCGAGAGGAGTGGCGAGACCAGCAATAAAATGGATGTTTCTGCCGTTTTTCAGGATGTTGACAAAGTCCCGGAGAGTATCCGGATCGGCAAACATCATCTCACCTAGTCCCTTGTATCGTCCGGTGAGCTCAGAAAGAAGCGTGCGAACGGTCGCGCCTTCTGGAAACTCAAGCTCGATCTGCATATCCATGACCTCACGGAATGTTGCAAACGCCTTCACTGTGATCTTCATACGGAAGATCTCCTGCCATACGGTTCACCCTCAGAAAAACCGCAGTCGGTGCAGTCGGGAGAGTTCATGATTTGAATCGATTCGCATTCACCGCGAAGCCCGTCCCAGAGCAGCAGCCGATTTTCGAGTAATTTTCCCGTTTCGGTGAGATACTTGATCGCTTCGGATGTCTCGACACTGCCGATCGCTCCGCAGGTCACCCCGATGATCGCATTCTTTTCCCAGGTCGGTGTTGTTGGAACAATGCAGCGAAGACACGGGGTAACACCGGGAATGAGTGTCGTTACCTGCCCGTAAAATCCGTTCACGGCGCCGTGAATAAACGGGATCTTTTCATTGAGACCGGCACGGTTCAAAACATAGCGGGCGGTGAAATTATCCATGCCGTCAAGAATCAGATCCATACCCTGGACAAGATCCCCCACGGATGTCTCATCAATATGCCGACATACTGCATCCACTTCGACATCGCTGTTGAGTGCATGAATCGTTTTTTCCGCTGCTTCAACCTTACATACACCGAGATCCTGCTCATGAAATAGGATTTGCCGATTGAGGTTGGAACACTCGACAACATCCTCGTCAACGATCCGGATATAGCCTACCCCGGCGGCCGCGAAATATGTCGCGATCACCGAACCTAGACCGCCAGCCCCGGCAAGAAGGACACGGGCATTCTGAAGTTTTGTCTGTCCCTCTTTACCAAAAAGAGGGATCTGTCTCAGAAACCGGGTATCCGAAGACTCTTTTGACATATATGGATCTTCCATCATGGCCTGATGTTTTACATCAGCCCCAGTTCCAGGAGTTTTTCCTTTGTCGGTGTGCCTTCCGCGTCCCAGCCTCTAAGAGCATAATACTCATCGAGCATTTCATGTACCCGGGATACCTGGCCTGTAGGGGCACCTTCTGTCAGGGGTTCGGTCAGAAGCCTTTCCGGCAGGGTGTCGTCTTTGCGGCCGAACCCGCGTTGGATATTATAGAGCTTCTGAAGATTCCATATCCGCTCGCCGACTTTCAGCAGTTCTTCTGCATCGATCTTCACGCCAGTGGTTGCAGTAAGAAGATCGGCGTAATCCTCCGCACCCAGGGCAAAGGACGTAAAGAGGCACATGCCCAGTGCATCGATCGCAGCGGTCAGGTCCTGGAAGGTCTTGACCCACTGGGGTTTTCCCGTGACCAGATACGGATCGAGCTTCTCGGGAGCCCCGAGGATCTCCGGCGAGATCATGTACGCATAGACATGGTCGCCTCCGCGAACCGAGGTGGCGGTCGCAAGACCATATCCCTGGATACCCCGGGGATCATAGGCAGGCAGTTCCTGCATCTTGGAACTCATCGACAACTCAGGATGACCGTATTTCGTCGCAAACCGGAACGATCCCTCGGCAAGTGCATCGCCGATATCTTCGCGCCTCGCGATCTGCTCCACCAGTTTCAGCATCCCTTTCGCGTCACCGAACCTGATCGGGTGTTTGACATACCCTTTCTCCGCCATCTCCATCAGACAGGCGATCGTTGTCGGCACCGAAATTGAGTCGAGCCCGTACTCGTTGCAGAGATTGTTGGCCCTGGCGATTATTTTGAGATCGTCGATACCGCAGTCGGCACCAAATCCCCAGTCAGGTTCATACTCCGGCCCCTCTCCGGTCTCGCCGTCGAATTCATGCACACGTCCGCACTGCACAATACAGGCAAAACATCCTTTGGGTTTCTTGAGGATCGTTTTCGCCATCGTCTCACCGGAGATCTTATCAGCCTCAGGGAAATGGGCGGTCTGGAAGTTGCGGGTCGGCAGGAGATAATTCTCATTAAGGATATTGACGAGAACTGCCGTTCCGTACGTGTGCAGCGACTTGGCGATCCCGTTCTCCTCGATCTTGTTTTTCACGCGCTCTTTAACAACCTTGAGCTGTTCTTCGTCCGCCGGCTTGATAGGCTGGTCTCCTCGGGCTGCTATCGCTTTCAGGTTCTTTGACCCCATTACGGCCCCGGCCCCTCCCCGTCCAACTGCACGGGTCTTTTCATTGATAATGCAGGCAAACAGCACGAGTTTTTCTCCCGAAGGACCGATACAGGATACCCGAACACTCGGATCCTTGAGCTCATCCATGATGGCGTCGGTAGTCTGCCCGGTGGTTTTACCCCAGAGATAAGCAGCATCCCTGAGTTCAGCCTTTCCGTTGTCGAGGAACAGATAGACCGGTTGTTTGGATTTACCGGTGATAACGACTGCATCGAACCCGGCCTTTTTCATTTTCCAGCCAAAGACTCCCCCGCTGTTACCGCTCATCGCAGTTCCAGTGAGAGGTGAGACGGCCGAGACCTCATATCTGCTCCCAAGAGGAATGCCGGTGCCGGTCAGCGGTCCGGCTGCAAAGACGAGAATGTTCTTGTCGCTCAACGGATCGATCTTCGGGTCAACCATATCAGTCAGGAGCCGGATACCAAATCCCCGTCCGCCGATATATGCCTTTTTGAGTTCCGGCGGCGTGGGTTTGATTGTTATCGCCCCGGTAGAGAGATCGACATAGACCATGTTTCCTGCATATCCGTCCATGATGATTACCAAACAGTTACTTCGCAGTCATTGTTCATAAAGGTTAGAATCGAGGATTATTTTCACATAAAATATGGGCATCAATGAAACTGACTCTGGGAAGAGCCCGCCGGAACACAAAACCCCTTATGTATAACGACGACCAATATTTACCCACATATTGAGTGAGGGAAGAAACTCGTGAAAGAAATATCAGAAAGTTATGTACCCGCCGTTGTCGAAAACGACGTCCGGGAGTACTGGAAAACAAACAATACCTATCGTGAAACACGCAAACTTCACGAATCGGGCCAGCCGTGGTTCTTTGTCGATGGTCCGCCGTACACGACAGGCTACATCCATCTTGGGACAGCCTGGAACAAGATCCTCAAAGACGCAATCATCAGATACCACTCAATGACCGGCCAGCATATCATCGAACGTGCCGGTTACGATATGCATGGACTTCCAATCGAGGTCAAAGTCGAAGAGAAACTCGGATTCAAAAACAAGGCCGACATCGAAAAGTACGGTGTTGCCAAGTTCATCGAAGAGTGCCGTGAATTCGCTCTCACCCATAAAGATCTGATGAGCGATCAGTTCCGGGGACTTGGGACCTGGATGGACTTCGACGACCCCTATCAGACGGTCGATAAAGGATACATCGAAGCAGCTTGGTACACCCTCAAACGCTGCGAAGAAGAGAAGATGCTCGAACGCGGATCCAGGGTCGTCAACTGGTGTCCCCGCTGCGGAACGGCGATCGCTGACGCAGAAGTCGAGTACTGGGATGAGACCGACCCGTCGATCTTTGTCAAATTCCCCATTCAGGGAGCCGAGAACGAGTTCCTCGTGATCTGGACCACAACCCCCTGGACCCTTCCTGCAAACGTGGCCGTGGCCGTTGGAAAAGACTTTGTCTACGCAAAATGCCGGGCAGTAAAAGATGGAAAGACCGAAGACCTCTGGATCGCAAAAGACCTCGTTGAACAGATCCTCAAATACGGAAAATATCAGGACTACTCGATCATCGAAACGAAGACCGGAGCCGAACTCGCCGGAACAAAATACAACTCTCCCCTCGCTTCCGCAGTTCCCATTCAGGAAAAGATCGAGCACCGTATCGTCATCGCCGATTACGTGGCGATGGAAAACACCGGAATGGTCCATATCGCTCCGGGTCACGGCTGGGACGATTACCTCGTCGGTCTGAAAGAAGATCTCGCGATCGTCTGCCCGGTCGACGGAAACGGAAACTTCACCGATGACGCCGGTGTCTTTGCAGGAAAATACGTCAAAGCACCCGAGACCAATCAGGAGGTTATCGACGTTTTAGGAGACGCCATGCTTGCTGTCCGGAAGATCACTCACCGGTACGGACACTGCTGGAGATGCAAGACGCCGATCATCTACCGGGCAACTTCCCAGTGGTTCTTAAAAGTAAAAGACATCAGAGAGAAGATGCTCGAGGAGATCGCCGACAAAGTCACTTGGTATCCAGAGTGGGCAGGCTCTGCAAGATTCCACGACTGGGTCGAAGAGGCACGCGACTGGTGTATCTCCCGGCAGAGATACTGGGGTATCCCGATTCCGGTCTGGGTCTGTCCGATCTGTAACAAATATCATGTCGTCGGCAGATACGCAGAGCTCGAACAGCTTTCCGGTCAGAAGATGACCGATCCCCACCGGCCGTACGTCGATGACATCACGATTCCGTGCGAATGCGGCGGAACGATGAAACGGATTCCGGACATTTTCGATGTCTGGTATGATTCCGGCATCGCCTCCTGGGCGACCCTCCGCTTCCCGGAAAAAACCGAAGACTTCGGCAAATACTGGCCGGCTGACTTCATTCTTGAAGGACACGATCAGACCCGGGGCTGGTTCTATTCCCAGCTCGCCTTATCCACGATCGCATTCGGCAAAGCCCCGTACAAATCCGTTCTCATGCACGGATTCTTACTGGATGCCGAAGGAAAGAAGATGAGCAAGAGTCTGGGAAACAACATTGCACCCGAAGACGTCGCCAAACAGTTCGGTGTGGACGTTATGCGCCAGTACATCCTTTCGGCGAATGCTCCGTGGGATGACATGCGCTTCTCCCTCGAGGGCATCAAGACGAACCACAGAATGTTCAATGTTCTCTGGAACGTCTACAAATTCCCGCTGCCGTACATGGCGCTCGACGGCTACAAGCCGGCAGCCAAAGACGGTGTCTGGGATCCGTCGGCGGTCGAAGATCATATCTCTGAATTCTGCAGAGAAGACCGCTGGCTCATCTCCCGCGTGAACTCGCTTGCCGAGCAGGTCACCAAAGAGATGGAGGTCTGCAACCTTCACCGGGCGACCAGACCGATCAGCACGTTCATCCTCGATGAACTCTCCCGCTGGTACGTCCAGCTGGTCAGACCGAGAATGTGGCTCGAGGAGGAGTCGGTCTCGAAGATGCAGGCCTACGACACTATGTATTACGTGATGCGCAGACTCGTAACCATCTTTGCACCGTTTGCTCCCCACATCACCGAAAGCATGTACCAGAACCTGAGATGTGAAGGCGATCTGCCCTCGGTCCACATGGTCGACTGGTTCAGCGGAAACGATGCTCTGCGTGACCCGGTCCTCGAAGAGGAGATGGAGATTGTCCAGGAGTTCGACGAAGCAGTCTCGAACGCCCGCCAGAACGGAAAACGTAAAGGACGCTGGCCGGTTGGACAGATCGTTGTCGCGACCGAATCGGACAAGGTCGCCGGCGCCGTTTCAGCAATGAACGATATGTGCTGTGACCGGGCAAATGCCCGCTCCGTTACGGTCGTCAAAGGCGTCTGGGACAAACTCGACTGGACCGCCGTTCCGGTCATGAAAGTGATCGGGAAACAGTTCGGACGCGACGGACCCAAAGTCAAGGCATTCATCGAAGAAGCAGACGGAACAGAGCTCAAAGCTTCGCTGACGGCAGACGGAAACATCGTAATGGAAAAGGACGGCTTCACTGCCGAACTGACAGAAGAGCACATGACCTTCGAAGAAAAGATGCCGGAAAACATCTTCTCCTCGCCGATCGAAAACGGAACGATCTATGTTGACGTGACCCTCACACCGGAACTCGAAGCCGAAGGATACACCCGTGAAGTCATCCGCAGAATTCAGGAGATGCGAAAACAGGCAGGTCTCGCCGTCGATGCAAAGATCAAAGCAGACGTCTTCATCGATGATGAACGGGTCATGCTACTTGTGGATTCGCTGCATGCTGTCATTGAGAACGAAGTCAGAGCAAACTGTCTCTGCATACGGGGACCCAAAGGAAAACCCTGCGAATGCGGTGCTGCCGAAAAGGCAGACCTTGCAATGGACTGGGAAATCGATGATCTCAAAGTCAAGATCAGCATCTCCCAAGCCTAATAATACCCACACTTTTTTTCGGCAGACCGCCGCGGCGATACTAAAACACTTATCTCATCACGACCAATTCTGAATAAAGAAGGGATATGTGTGAGTACAGTCGTCGTGTATAAATCGAGATACGGATCCACGAAACAGTATGCTGAGTGGATCGCTGAAGAGCTGGGTGCTGACCTGAAAAATGCCGCTGATGTCAAACTTGAAGACCTGCTGCCGTATGACACGATCATTTACGGAGCGGGAGTTTACGTCGGGTGTATCGCCGGCATCGCGCTGATCTCGGACAATTATGAACAGATCAAGGACAAGAAGATCATCGTCTTCACCGTCGGATTGACCGACCCGGCAGACAAGAAGAAATACGAAGATCTCCTTACCAAAAATTTTTCCTGGAAAATGCAGGATACCATTCCGGCCTTTCATCTTCGCGGGGCACTTGATTACAAAAAAATCGGGCTCGGCAACAAACTGATGATGAAGAAAATGAAGATAAATGAGGCGAATTTCGTGAGCAAAGAGCAGATCAAGCCGCTGCTTGAATCCGTGGGCTCATCAAAACCGGTGAACACCACAACAAAGATCTACGACACGCCAAGACTCACCATCGAAACACGGCATGTCCATCTCCCAAACGGTAAAGACAGAAACTACCTCTTTGTCCAGCCGGTCCCGGCAGTATGCATTCTCCCAACCGACGAGACCCACGTATATCTGATCAGGCAGTACCGGGCCGTGATCAACGAATATATTCTCGAAGTCCCGGCAGGCGGTATGGACAACGGAAGCGAAACCCCGCTTGAATGCGCAAAAAGGGAACTTGCAGAAGAAGCACGGTTCTCGGCAAAAGAGTTCTTACCGCGAGGATACGTCTACTCGACGCCCGGATTCTGCACGGAAAAACTCTGGCTCTTTGAAGCACGGGGACTTGCACCCTGCGAGACCTGCGCAAGAGACGAAGACGAGATCATCGAAGTCGTGAAAGTGCCGAAAACTGATATTTTTGCGATGATCGCCCGCGGAGAGATCGTCGACGCAAAGACGATCGCTCTCTTGACAAGGTCGCTGGGGAAGGTTAATACTGACTGAACAGAAATATATTCTGACATCTATGAATATGAAAAATGCAATGAAATACCTGCTTTTCGATCAAAAGCAGTTCTTCGAAGAGGCTCCAAAAGGTCTTCTGATCCCGGCGCTGATCACTCTCCTGTATACATTTATCACCTTTGGCTTCATCCTCACGGGAGACGTTTTAACGATGATCATCACCGTGATCGGGGGGATCATCGGGGTCTTTCTCTCCTGGATGATTGTCGCCGGACTGTTCTTAGCCGGTGTAAAACTCATCGGGTATGCGAAATGCACCTTTAAGCAGATGCTCGCCGTGACCGGTTATGCTTCCGCGATTCTTGCGATAGGGGCTCTTCTGAGCGGACTTGTCGGACTCGTCGGCACAATAGACCCGCTTGTAACGCTCGCAATGCAGGGAGCGGTCATGTTCTGGTGTATTCCGGTCTGGATCTTCGGTATTGCATCCATCACCGAACTGCCGCCGAAAAAGGTCTTCAACTGTATTCTTATCCCGATCATTCTGATGATCGCGATGAGCGTGGTCTCTTATGTGATAACGGTAGCATTTGCCGATACTCTTGCCCTTATGCAGTAGGTAGCGGGTTCAGAGTTCAGCATGAGCAGATCTTCCTTCTAATCTTTTTTTTTACAGCATATCTTTCAGATGTTTATCCTCACCGGTCTCCACCAGGATCTCCTGAGCAACCGGATCGAGAGCAAGAAGAAGATTGGGCATAAGGACATATGCCGGGAACCGGTAGAAGAATTCCTGCACCAGAAGCTTGTTCATGATAAAAAGCAGGAACTCGCGTTTCAGACAGGACAGATCCTCCGGGTGAGCCTGATTTACACGGGGTAAAAGATCATCCTTTAAGACCGAAAGATGATGTTCATTAAGAGAGTTCATCAGTTTTCTGCTCTCAACACCCTGGAAATATCTGAGGATCAGCCCCTGGGTTATAAGGATCAGCGCGAGAAGGAGGGGATACTCGCCGGGAACGAGCGAGATGTCGCTGAGAAATTGTCCAAGCGTCATGCCCGGGAAAAACATCGCACCCACAATGATAAGGCAGGTAAACAGACAGAAGATACCGACATACAGCCAGGCTTTCACACCGGCAACTCCGGTATTTTCCTTTTCGGAAAGAGGCTTCCCGACAAAAAATCCGGGAGTGCCGGGTTTTGCGGCAGTAATCCTTGAATAAAAGATCAGGATCACCCCGATCTGGGCAACAAGCAGAAAAAACATAATCCAGTCGATAATGCCGAAAAATTTCATGACGACCGCACAGAGAAGATCGATCAGATACAGTATGGTGAAACCTTTCACGAGCGGTTTTGTATTGATGAGAAAGGAGGTCCAGAAGAATTCGACCAGGGTCAGCCGATTTTTTCGGACGGTACGCAGAATATTTGCGAGCTTGAGAAACTCCTGCACATATACCATGAACTTTTTATCAAAGATGTTGATCTTGGCGTCCGATCCCACTGACGGAATCATCATCAAAAAGAAGTAGAACATATAGAGATAGAAGCTTCCTTCGATCCAGATCATGAGGATCTGGCCGGGATTCTGGTATTTCATATTGGAAATCACGGCTACTATCACAAACAAAGCGAACGGAATCAGGATCAGATATTTTGAGCGGGACAGACGATGCTTTCCATCCTCGAGCATCTTTGTATACTCTTCTTCGACCCTGATCTGATTTTCGATCCTGGTGATAAACTCCTGTTTCTCATTCATAGGAATTCTATTTTATATGTCTGAAAAATTGATAATCCTATTCCTACGATAAGCTTTAACATAAAAGTACAACCAACACATGTTCACAATGGCTGAGGGGGATGAACCGATCTACAATGTCAATGACAGGGTGCCTTTGGGAACGACGGTTCTCACGATCCTGCAGCATTTTTTCGTCCTTGCCGTGTACATGACGTATCCGGTGATCATCAGTAATTCCATCGGCGGATCGACGGATCTGACGATGTTTCTGATCAGCGCGACCCTGATCGGTTCGGGAGTCGCGACGATCCTTCAGTCTTTTTCGAAGACGGGGGCAGGATACCTTCTGCCGATGGTGCCGAACTCGTCGTATCTGCCGGCATCCCTTCTTGCTGCGACGGCAGGCGGCCTTCCTCTTCTGTATGGAATGCTGATCATCTCGGGACTGTTCGAGATGGTGATCAGCCGGTTCACGAAGTTTTTCCGGATCGTGTTCCCGAACGAGGTCACGGGAGTCGTTTTGTTTCTTCTGGGGATCGCTATTGTTCCGTTTGCGTTCCCGCTGTTTTTCGGGAGCGTGGACGCAGGCCCCTTGGACCCGGCATCGACCGTGGTCGGTATTATCACGCTTTCTGCCACGATTCTCTTAAGCGTGATCCCCAGACGGTTCTTTAAGTTCTATGCAATTCTGATCGGTATCGTGATCGGGATGGCGGCTTCGGTGTTTCTGGGCGTTTTCCGCCTCGAGACCCTGCTCCAGATCACGAGCCTTTCGGTCTTCTGGATCCCAAATCCCATCGGGATCGTCTCCTACTCGTTTGATTTCGCTCTGCTGATTCCGTTTACGATCGCGATGATCTGCGTGATGTTGAAATCAGTCGGAAACATTTCGCTTCTGAATGCCTACACGAAGGAGGGCGAGAAGAATACGCTGAAAAACGGGCTTATGTCAGAGGGAGCAGGGGTCGCGATCGCAGGAGCGTTGGGCGGGGTCGGGATCGGTTCATCTTCCGGAGCGACGGGGCTCGTTGTCGGGACCGGGATCGCAGCAAAACGGATCGGGCTCGGGCTCGGAGTCTTTCTGATTTTGTGCGGGTTTTTGCCGGCGATCGGCTGGGTGTTTCATATTCTTCCTAAGCCGATCCTTGGAGCGACGCTTTTGTATGCGGTGACGTTTGTGATGGTCACCGGCATCCAGAGTATAGCGTCAAGGATGCTGGATCCCCGCCGGAAGTTTGTGGTGATCCTGCCGATTTTGATCGGAGTTTCTTCGGCGGTGTGTCCGTATCTGTATGCTGACCTCCCGAAAACGCTGGCACTATTCTTTGCGTCGCCGCTGACGTCCGGGTCGATGGCAGTTTTGGTTCTCGGTCTTGTGCTGAAAATCGGGATCCGGAAGCACCGGTCGTTTGATTTTTCGAAGGACGCAAATCTGCAGAGATTCCTGATGGAGTGCGGACGTCAGTGGACGCTTGACCGTATGCAGGTGTTGTCGATCGCAAATCATCTGCAGAGCGTGGCGAATGCCGGAAAGCCGGAGAGGCTGGATGTACGGTTCGAACCGACGGGAATGCTCCGAGCAGAGATGATTTTCAAGGAGCCGGTTGAGGACGTGCCGAAGATCAACGGGGGCAGAGGGAATATCGAGACGGAGGGGAGGGCGGTTCGAGCGAGCTATCCGCTGATGTAGGGGGGATATGTACGAGATGCATTTTGTGACCCAACCTTCCCCCACAGAACATATAAAGCAGAAGAACAGCAAAAAACATATCACCGTTACGTCATGAAAAAAATCATATTCCCCGTACTCATTGTGATCATCCTGATACTGATCTCCTGCACTGGATACTATCTTTTTTATCTGAACTCAAATCCCCACATATACCCGGACGACTCCTATACCGGGACCCTCACTGCAGAGTACACCTTCCCCTTCAAAGACAGCTCGGTGACACTCAACGTCTCCGTTCCTGCATCCACCTACGAAGGAGCGGGAAATGCCGGATCAAAATCCATTCCCTACACCAAAATACTAACACTCGAATATTATAATAATATCATAAACGATCCCCTGCAGGAGGAAATGTATGCACTGATCCTCGACCAGACTGACAACGTCAGAAGCTCATGGAATCTGACGGACGACGAATATGTCGAGCTGCTCGCGACCTTTGTCCAGAGCATACCGTATACGACAAAAGAAGACTACCGCTATCCTGTGGAAACCGTCATCGACAAATTCGGAGACTGCGACGACAAAAGCATGCTCCTTGCCGGGCTCCTCACACGTGCCGGGTATGATGCGGTTTTACTCGTCTTTGAAGAAGAAAGCCATACAACGGTCGGGATCAAAACGACCGACACGACCGCCTATCCGGATACCGGCGGATATGCGATCCTTGAAACAACCAGCTATAGTTATGTAACAGACAGATCATTCACCTTCGAAGACGGGACCTCACTCAAAAGCACGCCCGTCGTGATCACAGCCGGAGAAGGTACGAAAACCTACACCGCCGGCTATCAGATCGAGGCGATCCTCGCCTACCGGGACAAAGCCGAAGAACAGATCGGCCTCCTGTCCTCAAAAACAGAATCAAATACGAATACACTCGAGACCATGGAAGATACCGTGATCCAATACGAGACCAGACTCAACTCCCTAGCGGCATTGATGGATGAAAAACTCTCTGCATATAACGCGTATATCGACCAGGCAAATGCAGTTACAGCTCAGCAGAAAAAATTAAACAGCGATTATTCGTCAAATAAAATAACCTACGCCGAGTATGTGCAGCAGTGGGATATTCTGAAAGCTGAACAGACCGAACTCCTCGCAGCTGCCGACTCGGTCCTGGAGGAATATACTCCATATCATACAGAATATGAGACACTGTATGCAGAATATCAGGCATACTTCTCAACATATACCAATGCATACGCAAATTACAGCAGTTCGGTCGGCGAACAGAACCGGTTTGTAAACATCTATAATCTCATCATTTCTGAGCCGTATAATCGGGAATATGTATATCAGACCGTGGTGAATTCGCCGAATCTCTGAGAAGCAGCTACTCCTCGTCAGCCGAGAAGGTTGTGTCAGCTTTCAGTTTCCTTCCCTGCCTTATCACAAGAGCATAGATCACCGCCGTCAGGACACCTGATACAACATACGACATCTCAAGAGGCATGCCGATCCCAAACGGCACTCCTGCGAGGTGTTCCGGGCTTGCCCATAAAATAAACGAGATCACGATAAACAGAATACCAACGCCCGGTATCATCGAGATCCAGAACGGTTTTCCTTTGCTGATCAGATACACCGTCGCCGTCATCAAAGCAAACGAGGCGATGACCTGATTGAACCAGGAAAAGTAATTCCAGAGAATCGCATACCCGGTCGGGATCAGATTTGACCAGAACAGAAGCATGGTAATCACGGCAACCAACGGAAGAGCCAGAAGGATGCGTTTTCTCATCGTCGACTGATCGAATCCGAAGTGGCCCGCGACCGAGGTCCGGATGACTCGAAGGGCCGTGTCCCCGCTCGTGATCGCGAGGATGATCAGCACGATTATCGCGAGCACTATCAGAAACGTCGGAAACACCATATTCAGGATCTCGAAGATGATCGCGTTCCCGTTCGTTGACGCAAGCATATCCGGTTTGAGCGTGAAAATTATCGAAGCCCCTGCCGCCCAGATCATCGCGATGATCCCTTCTGCGATCATCATACCGTAGAATACCTTCCTCCCTTCACGCTCCGAGGTGATCGTCCTCGACGTGATCGGAGACTGGGTCGCGTGGAACCCGGACAGGATCCCGCAGGCGATCGTGATGAACAGCATCGGAATGATCGGCTGACCGTCAGGATGAGCGGTGAATGCCGCCGCAATTCCCGCCGGTGTCAGAACAATATCCGGAATATCCGAAGCAAATGGAATATATGCAATACACAAAAGGGCCGTGACCACGATCAAAGCCACGCCGAATATTGGATAGATCCTGCCGACCACTTTGTCGATCGGAAAGATCGTCGAGATGATATAATAGACAAATATCCCGATCACCGCACAGATCAGAACAGGCACGCCGAACGGAAGAAGCAGCAGAATGAAGTTTGCCGGAATGTTGGTGAATGTCGTAACTAGAAGCAGCAGCGAAAGGATAACCAGGATAATAAAGAGTCTGCCGACATTTCTGCCGAAAAACTTGTTGACCAGGCTTGTCATGTCAGAACCGTTGTTTCTCGCGGAGATCATCCCCACATAATAATCGTGAACAGCGCCCCCGATCACGTTGCCGATCGGAAGAAGAAGAAAAACGATCGCACCGAACTTCATACCGAGGACCACGCCCACGATCGGACCCATACCCGCGATGTTCAGCAGCTGGATCAGGAGATTCCGCCTTTTGGAAAGAGGAACACGCTCGACCGCATCCGGATGGTTCAGAGCAGGGGTTTTCCGGTCGTCGGGTCCGAATATTTTTTCCGCGACCTTACTCCAGAAGAAATAGCCGAAGATAAGGATACAAATGCCTACAAGAAACGTGATCATACTGAGTAGTCATGGTAAAACATATGACACATTAAAAATTGTGAAAAAGAGTTGGGAATATTACTTCTTTTCAGGAGTCTGACAGCTGCATCCACAGCCGCCCGGACAGCAGGCTTTTGCAGCCTTCTCGGCACGGTTCTCTACCCAGAGTTCGTCGGCAACCGGACCCCATTTCTCTGCTGCGGGAACGGTTTTCTTCATAAGATTATGAACATCTTCGGGGTTCACCATATCCGTGGATTTTGCTTCTGCAGCATCCACCATCGCAGCAAGTCTCTCCGGGTTGTCGAGTAAGGGACAGGGACGGAGATGGTTCGGGTTGAACGGCTGATTTGCCCGATACTGCATAAAGAGCGGGGATTTGTATGCCTCGAGAAGCGTGTGGGTCCTGATGTTTGCATCTGAATAATGGATAAATGCACACGGCTCGATATCACCGTTCGCATTTATATGCAGATAGAATTTCCCGCCGGCGATACAGCCATCCACATACTCGCCGTCGTTCCAGAAGTCCATGGCAAAGATCGGACGGGTAGCTCTGATATGTCTGACCTGATGATACATATGCTCTCTCTGCTCAGGCGTTGCGAGAAGTTCAGGAACGGCGTCAACGCCGATCGGCATGTAGGTAAAGAACCAGGCAAACTTTGCTCCCCGGGCGATCATATCATCGATGTATGCATCGCTGCCGATCACGTCGGTGTTTGCACTCGTGTAGCAGCAGGAGATACCGAACGGGAGTTTCTTCTGTTTGAGGATCTCCATTGCCGTTATGACTTTCTGATAGACACCGGCTCCGCGTCTTCCGTCGGTCGCTGCCTCGTCGCCCTCGATACTGATCGCCGGAACAAAGTTCCCGACTCGCAGCATCTCGTCGGCGAATGCCTCATCGATCAGGGTACCGTTTGTAAAAGAGAGGAAGATACAGTCACTGTGCTTTTCGCACATCTTGATGATGTCCTTTTTCCGGACAAGCGGTTCGCCCCCTGAGTAGAGGAAGAAGTAGGTACCAAGAGCTTTCCCCTGCTCAATGATTGAGTCCCACTCTTCAAGGGACAGGTTCATCCGGTTGCCGTACTCAGCTGCCCAGCATCCGATACATTTCAGATTGCAGGCACTGGTCGGATCCATCAGAATAGCCCAGGGGATGTTGCATCCTTCCTCATCTCTGAGTTTGATCTTCTTGTCTCTGCCGAGAACGACAGCATTGACGATAAAGTTCTCGAAGATCCGTTTTCGGACCTCTGGATCGATGTCGGTGTACAGATCCTTGATGAATTGATACCAGACCCCGTCTTTGTCGGAGAGCACACGTTTCACGGTAGGAAGAGGACCGTCCAGCGTGTTGTTTCTGTCCAAGAGCTCGACCCACTTAAGGAGCTTTGGAATGTTTTTGTCAGGGTCGGAATCCAGGTAACTAAGAACATGCTTAATACCGAGTGCCTGTAATTTTTCTTTTAATGTAGTATGCATCATTATTGGTTAACTCCCAAAGGGGTAGTGAATAACTATAATTATCATTCCTTCTCTTTGATATACTTGTTGTCATGAATTGACGGGAAAAAAAGGTTAATCATCGTGTTTTTTGCTTCGACTTCGCATCTTGTAGAAGATCACGATAATCACAAGAACAGCGATGATATAGGCGATGATCGGGACGAATTCGATCGTAAATGTCTGACTCATCATCACAAGCGACAAACCGATCACGATCGCAGAAAGGATCAGCCCGATCACCAGTTTATCAACGGAACTTTCGATCGTTTTACTCAGCTGCGTGACCTCTTTTGCAGAGATGTCAACTTTGAGTTTGCCTTCCGAGGCCATCTCGAGGACCGAGCCGAGCTGACGGGGGACCCGGGCAAGATCTTCGAGTCTGACTTTGGCATCCAGCATCTTTTTCTGCAGGTTGGCAGGGTCCTTCATCTCGTCTGCCACGATCTGTTTTAAGAACGGTTCCACCTCTTTGGTGAACTCAAGATCCGGATCAAGGGTGAAGGCAACATTGGAAACGAGCATCAGGGCCTTTAAGAGCTGCATGATGTTCGGCGGAACACGGATGTTGTTTTTCTGGAACAGATCCTGAATGGAGCCAAGGAGACCTGAGAAGTTCACCTGGGCACCCATCTCTTTGTAATCCTGAAGGGCAAGATACAGCTCTCCGCGGAACTCGTCGATGCCGGTCTGAGGAATCTGGACACCCAGATTTTTGATGTACCGAATCGTCATGTCGGTATCGGCAGAAAGGAGAGCGAGAATCAGCGAGATGAATTTGTTCCGCATGTCCTTCATCACAACCCCGCAGACGCCGAAGTCGAGGAAGACAAGATCGCCGGACGGCGAGATCCGGAGATTTCCTGCGTGCGGATCACCGTGATAGAAACCGTTTTGGAAGATCTGGACCATGAAGGCTTTCAGACCACGGTTTGACAGTTCTTTTGGATCCATGCCCATCGCAATAATGGCGTCCAGATCGTCACATCTGCATCCGGCAACGAATTCCATGGCAAGCAGCTCTTTTCCGGAAAAATCCCAGTAGATCTTCGGGACCTTGATGCCGGGGATGCCGGAAAGTCTCATGTTCCGGGCGAGGCGCTCGGCATTCATGCCGTCACGGGTGAAGTCCAGTTCTTTTCTGATCTGCGTGGTGAAGTCGTCGACAAGAGAGACAGGATTATACATGCGCAGTTCCGGGCGTTTGTCTTCGAGAAGCTGGGCGATGGATCGAAGGAGAACGACATCCTGTTCGATCCTTTCGGTGATTCGGGGACGCTGAATCTTGAGTGCAAGGATGGTCCCGTCCTGCATTACAGCACGGTAGACCTGGGAAATAGAAGCAGCAGCAAGAGGTTTTGGATCGACGGAGGTGAACACGTCACGCCAGTCGGGTATGTACTGGTCCAGTGTGGGGATGACTTCATCAAACGGGACCACGCCCACTCTGTCCTGCAGTTTACACAGTTCGTCGATCATTTCGGCAGGGAACAGTTCTGTTCTCGTGCTCATGAGCTGACCGAACTTTACAAACGTGGGTCCCAGTTCTTCAAGGGCCATACGGATCCGAACATACGTCGAATATCCGCTGTACTCCTCCTGGACTGCTTTTTTCGTATTGATAAAACCGGGAAACAGTTCGTTGATGAAGTACCCAAACCCATATTTGACTAGCACATCAGCGATCTGACCATATCTTCGAAGACTTACACTCGCCATAGTGTAGTTGTTAATTGGCGTTTACAGATGTTAATATTACGGCTAAATTATCTCATAGGAAGCGCTTATTAACCTGAGGCTCGAATTATTGTAATGCCTTAGAAACTAAGGAAGGATTGATAAAAATGGACAAATACCGTTGCTCGGTCTGTGGATACGTCTACGACCCTGAAAAAGGTGCTGGTATCATGTACCCGCCAGGAACCGCTTTTGAATCGCTTCCGGACACATGGAAGTGTCCTGTCTGCGGCGCCAGCAAATCGCAGTTCAAAAAGGTGTAAACGCTTATGGCAGCCCGCGAGATTGTTGAAAATATCTATGCGGTCGGTACGATCAACTGGGACCTCCGGTACTTTGATGCGATCATGCCGACACCGAGAGGAAGCAGTTATAACGCTTACCTCGTAAAAGGCAGCGAAAAGACCGCCCTTGTTGATACTGGTGAACCTCACGAAGAAGCAGAGTTCATCACCAATCTTATGCGGCTGGACCAGCATTCTCTGGATTATGTTGTCTGTCTCCACGCAGAACAGGATCATTCAGGCATGCTGCCGCTTCTTCTTGAAATTTATCCGATGGTAAAGGTCGTCACAAACGAGGTCTGTAAAGGACTCCTGATGGCAATGCATCATCTGGAAGAACTCGAAGAGCGGTTCATCGTTATCGGAGACAGAGATACACTTTCTCTTGGCGACAAGACGTTGAAGTTCTATCTCGCTCCCTGGGTCCACTGGCCCGACACGATGTTTGCAGAAGTGGTCGAAGACAAAGTTCTGTTCACCTCGGATTTCCTTGGTACCCATTACGCATCCCCAACACTATTCCAGGATAATGATCTTCCCGAATATCTGGAGGCAGCAAAACGCTATTATGCAGCGATCATGATGCCTTTTAGAGCATCGGTCCGGGAGTATCTGGCACTGATCGACGAGATCGCGCCAAAAATCATTGGTCCAAGTCACGGTCCGGTCCTGAAACTTCCCGCAAAGATCATGGATATGTATCGTGAATGGTCATCCGACACACCGAAGAACGCAGTCGTTGTCGGGTATGTATCCATGCACGGCAGTACTGAAATGATGGTGAATTTCCTGGTTGACGATCTTGTTCAGCGCGGAATTCCCGTTCAGCAGTATAACCTTCTTGAAACAGATACCGGTGTACTCGGCAGTGCGATCGTTGATGCAGCCACAATTATTCTTGCAACACCGACCGTTCTCTTCGGCCCTCACCCAGTCGCTGTAAATACTGCATATCTGGTCAGAGCACTTCGTCCGAAAGCTAAGTACCTTGGCGTGATCGGTTCATTCGGTTGGGGAACCAATGCCGTGAACTATCTTGCCGAGATGCTGTCTCCTCTCGGAGCCGAAATGCTTGAACCGGTGTACATCAAGGGTCTCCCGGATGAACCGGCAATCGAAGCTCTGCACAAACTTGCAGATTCTATTGAAGAGCGTCATAAAACGCTCTGACCCTCTTTTTTAACACAACAGACAGGTATTTATTTCAGGTTGACCTATCAATCAACTATGACAGAGCAGAAAGAGATTTATAAATGCGCTATCTGTGGAAACACGGTCAGAGTAATTGGAAAAGGCAAAGGTGAACTGGTCTGCTGCGGTCAGCCGATGAACTTACTTGCAGAAAACAACACTGACGCCTCGGTCGAAAAACATGTCCCGGTCATCGAAGAGGTCCAGGGAGGCTACAAAGTATCGGTCGGCTCGGTTGCCCATCCAATGATTGAGGAACACCACATTACCTGGGTCGCACTCAGAACCGATGATGGAATCGAACACGAGAAGTTCCTTATCGCAAACGATAAACCGGAAATGATTGTCAAGACCACGGCAAAAGCTATCAAAGCCGGGGAATACTGTAATCAGCACGGTCTTTGGGTCAAAAAAGTATAGACCATCTCTCCATTCATTTTTTTCTTCCTGAAAACTTTTTCTGGGAACGACTATTATTATTATTAAACACCTAATTGTACTACAAATGGGGTATCTCAGGGAACTTCCGGCGATTGGTCGTGATATCGGGTCAGTACTTCTACTCATAGGTGCCGCCACACTTCTTCCGATCATTGTCGGGTGTCTCTATCAGGAATGGTATGCTCTTCCCTGGATGGCAACATCCACGGTCGCGATGCTGGGGATTGGCGGTTTACTTCACCTTCTTCCAAAAAATACAAAACCGCCCAGAGCAAGTCTCTCGATCTCCGCGACCGCTGTTATCTGGGCTCTGGTCGGATTTCTTGGATGTTTTCCCTTCATTTTTGCAGGTATGCCGTTGATCGATGCTGCGTTTGAATCTATGTCTGCCTGGACGGGGACCGGGTTTTCCGTTGCAGTAAACATCGAAGACTGGCCGAAAACCATTCTTCTGTGGCGTTCGCTTATGCAGTGGATCGGCGGTCTCGGGATCGTCGCGTTCACGCTCACAGTTGCAAGCCGCTCAGGACTTGTCACCCAGAATCTGTACCGCTCCGAAGGCGGATCGGAATCATTCATGCCAAGCGTGATCGCAACGGCTTTCCAGATGTGGAAAATTTATCTCACTCTGACACTGATCGCGATTCTCGCAATCCTTCTGACGGGACTCAGTCTCTGGGACGCGGTCAACGTTGCGTTTTGTGCGATCGCTACAGGAGGGATGACCATATACGCTGAAGGAATTACCCATTTCAATAATTTTCCGCTCGAGATGGTTTTGATCCCGATCATGCTCGCCGGAGCGCTCCCATTCAGACTTTATTATGTGGTATATGTCAGCAGGTCGTTTCGGGAGATCCTTCACGACAGAATTCTGCATCTGATGATCGGCGTGTTCATTTTGGTTTCCGCCGTCCTGATCATCGAACTTTTCACGGCAGGTATGCCTCTCATGGACACCCTACGGGAGAGTCTCTTTATGGCTGGTTCGGTTGTAAGTTCCACCGGATTCCAGAACACAACCTTTGCCGGATGGGGGCTCGCACCGATCCTGTTTCTTTCGATCTTCCTCATGATCGAAGGGGCCCAGGGAAGTACATCAGGAGGTATCAAACTGAATCGTGTCCAGGTTATGCTGGAAGCCCTTGGATGGTGGTTCAGAAAGACGCTGCAGAGTCCACGGGCAGTGGTCCCGATGCGACACAACGGAAAACCCATCTACGGAAAAGAAGGAGAGACGCTGATCGCAAAATCCCTTCTGATGATACTGCTGTTTCTTTTGCTTCTGCTTGGAACGCTGATCGTGTTCCTGCACGATCCGTATTTTTCGCAGAATCTCACAAATACTATCTATGATCTCTGCAGCTGTATTGGAAACAACGGCAGCTCGACAGGGGTTGTCGGACCTCTGATGCCGGATTATGCAAAAGTTGTTATGTTCTTTATTATGTGGATCGCCAGACTGGAAATTATCCCTGTGCTTATCCTTGGATGGGGCATTCTCAGAGGGTTTGATACGCAAAGAAACGCACACCGAAGAGATAAATAAAATCATGAAGATCAGGTCTCCGGACCAGACAACATGGATTTAACTCAAATTATATGTATTCTGCAAATCAATATATACGGGAATGAGACAGATTGCCCTCTATGGAAAGGGAGGTATTGGAAAATCCACTACATCGGCAAATCTTTCGGCGGCATTTTCGGAGATGAACCTGGATGTCATGCAGATTGGCTGTGACCCGAAACATGACAGCACACGGATGCTCATGCACGGACGCTGGATCCCGACCGTTCTTGAACAGATGTATGATCAGAAGAAAATCAAAAGTGAGGACATAATCTATCAGGGATTTGGGAACATCCGCTGTGTCGAGGCAGGAGGACCTGAGCCGGGGATCGGGTGTGCGGGACGGGGAATCATTGCAACGTTCCAGCTTCTGGAAAAAATGAATTCACTCTATGGGGACGTGATTGTATATGATGTTCTTGGCGATGTTGTCTGCGGGGGATTTGCGATGCCGATGAGAGACGGATATGCACAAGAGGTCTATCTTGTGACAAGCGGGGAATTGATGAGTCTCTATGCGGCGAATAATATCTGTAAAGCGATCGCCCGGATATCGGAGCGAAGCACCGCGAAATGCCGGCTTGCCGGTGTAATCTGCAACGCGAGAAATATGGAGAACGAACAGGAACTCGTCGAGGAGTTTGCAAAAAGGATCGGGTCAAAGCTTATCTGTTATATTCCGCGGAGCAACTCGGTCAGGACAGCGGAAGTGAACCAGATGACGGTCATCGAACACGACCCGACATCCGAGCAGGCGGCTGTTTACCGTGACTGTGCAAAAACGATGCTGGATAACACCGATCTCAGGATTCCAACACCGCTCGAATTAGAGGAACTTGAAGAACTTGCAAGAGAATATCTCTGAGTCAAGGATGGCAGGGTGCACCCTCACAGGTGCCCTTTCCGTCGCCTGTTTTATTCCCGGGGCAGTAACGGTAGTTCACGCCCCGAATGGCTGTGCTCATCAGACATTTTCCATGCTCCATGCACTGATGAACGAAGCGGAGACGAAAATCGTCCCTGAGATCCTGGTCTCGGGTCTTTCTGACAAAGATGTCATCTTCGGCGGAGAGGCCTGTCTTAGTCAGGCTCTTGACCGTGCAGCAGAGAAACATCCGGAGCTGATCATCGTTGTTACATCCTGCGTGCCGGAAACGATCGGCGATGACTGTCTGGCCGTCTGCCGGGAACACGCCTTTGCGGACCGTACCCTCTATATTCCAACATCCGGGTTCCTTGGAGGGAGGGCAAAGGACGGGGAGAACGCTGCACTGATCGGACTTTCAACTCTGGCAGCGCCTGCTGAATCGATTCCTGGGACTGTTGGAATCATCGGGGAAAAAAATCTGGAGTCCGAGGTCGAGGAGAATTTTGCCGAGGTGAGTCGGCTGCTCGATCTGCTGGACCTTACCGTCACGGTCAGATTCTGCAGAAATGCCGGGATAGCGGATCTCCGAAAACTTGGAACAGTCTCCTGTTTTATTTTACGAGACGGACGCTGCGCAGATGCAGGACGTGAACTTGGAAAGAGATTCAACCGACCGGTGATCGGCGAGTTTCCACGGGGACTCTCAGGTTCGATCGCATTTTTGCAGGAGACCGGAAAAGCCTGCGGACTTTCTGCAGACGTTATCGCAGAAGCGATTTCGAAAGAGACTGAACACCAGAAAATGATGCTCGAACGATTTGCAAATCTCTCCGAGAGCGAGGTTTGCCTCGGGGTCGAACCGTTCGAAGGAACACTTGCCGTGGCACGGGAAGCGCTAAAACGCCTTGGGATGACCGAGTCGCCTGAGGGGATCAAGGTCAGACTCCCATTCTATCTGCCTGTCGGGGTATCCGGGACAATGAAGATGCTCTATCTCTGGAGGAGGGCGATCCTCCATGGATGAAAGGCTGTGTGTGAATCCGGTCTGGCCGTGCGCCATGACAGGGGCCTGTTCAGTCCTTGCCGGCATTTCCGGGATCAACGTGCTTATCCACGGCTCTTCAGGCTGCTATTATTATCCACGGTCACTGCTGAAGGTCCCGCTGTTCAGCACCTATCTCCTGGAGTCGGAGATCGTGTTCGGGACGGTAAACCGCCTGAGAGAAGTCGTGAGCAATCTTTCGACGTCGAACAAACCGATCGCCATTTTGAACACCTGTATCCCGGCACTTACCGGCGATGATCTCTCGGGGGCGTTTCCCGGAGGGGAAGGGATCTTTGTCGACGCTCCCGGATTTATCGGGAATGTTGAGAAGGGAGCGAAGATCGCCTTCGACAGTCTCGGGATCAAGACGGATCCATCGCGCGAAGGCGTGAACATCGACGGGGTTTCTCTTTTGGATCTCTTTTGGCGGGGAAATCTGCATGAAGCCGAGCGGCTTCTCTCACAAATGGGAATCCGGGTGGCCGTCCGATTCGCGAAAGACAGCTATGAAAATCTCCGTCAGGGAGCGGCTCTCCATACAATATCGGTAAATCCGTCGTACCCGTCGGGAATCGGAACGATGCTTGGTTCATTTTTGTTCCCCGATCTGAAAGAGACCTGTGCGAACCTCGCGGATGCGTTCCCTGATTCTGATACAGAACCGGTTCTTGAGGAATGGAAACAGGCCGAAGAGCAGATATTTTATTCAGCCGACAAGTATCTCCGAAAATATGAACCGCCGGTCGTGGCCGTCTGCGCTCAGGAGAGTTACGCAGTGTTCGCCAAAACGATGATGGAACGGTATTTCGGCTCCGAGATCCCGGTAATCCTTGCACGAAACAGTGATGCAGTATCTATTCCCTGTGAAACCGATCTGACGAAGATCACCAGGCATATTGCTGACTGCAGTCCTGATCTTATCCTGGGATCTACATTTGAAGCAAATGCCTATCCCAACGCTGCGTTCCTTGGGATCACGCCGCCAGACCGAAGCAGGGTCTCAATATCCGCCAGACCGATCGCGGGAATCGAGGGCGGGATTCTGTTCATAGAAAATGTGCTGAATACGTTGATAGACAAAGCTTCTCTGAAGCAGAAAACGAATAAATAAAAAAATATTTTTGATTACGACGATACAGTATCAGTCGGTTTTTATTGTTGTCAGTTTCACAGACTCAACGCCCTTGAGAGACATGAGACGCTCGGCAATCTGTTTGAGCTCTTCACCCTGACCGCGGACAAGAATGACTTCAAGACACCGCTCATCACTGACATGTGAATGAATAGTGGACTGGACAATATGTCTGTTGCTATGCTGAATCTCCGTGATCGCTTCCATAAGACCGCGGTGATCATGATCATATACCATCGTAATGACACCTTGACGTTCTCCAGAAACATCACTCATCCATTCATAATACGTAATATAGGAACGGATAGCATCCCGAATTCCTTCTGATCTTGAAGAATACCCGCGTTTCCCGATGATATCATCAAATTTATTTAGAAGATTCTCAGGGAGCGAAATACCAATACGTGAAAGATCCGATTCTCCAACCATATCAATGTATTTGTCGTATCTCTATATTAGAGTTCTTACATAATCTGAATTATTGAAGGGGTTGTACGTACTTTGAATTTAAAAAAAAGGAGTTAACTACTCTTCTCCGAGGAGGAAGCGTAGACGATCTTTGCCGCGATAATGATCACAACAAGAGCTGCAAAAATACCTATAATCAGGGCTATAAATCCGCCGATGGTACTATCTCCGAGAGCATAATCCGGCATTGGCGCCGACCATCCGATCGGATCTTCAGCTTCGGCGATCTCGTCGCCTGTTGCCGGAGCAAAGACTTGTTTAACGCCTCCGCTTACGAGCAGTGTGCTGTCAAGTCCGTCCGGATCACTTGATGCGAATAAGACCGCACAACCCCCGATAATGAGAGCGATGATAAGACCGGCAACAAGGAACTTCTTGATCGGGACAGCCTGTTTTGTCGTATCTCCTGTCAGTTCCGGGCGCACACGGAAGACAAGCGTAACCACTACAGCGGTTATGATTCCTTCAATGATACCGATGATCGCGTGGTAAATGAACATTGTCGGAAGACCAATCGAGAGTGGAACAGCACCGAGAATAGCGATTTCTACTGCAGCACAACATGCAGCGATAACACATGCAAGCCATGCAGCTATGCCTGCAGCTCCCGCGAGAGGAAGCTTTGGAAGAGCTGATCTGAGTCCTTTGAATGAGTAAAATCCGACAAAACCAGCAATAACACCCATATTGATGATGTTTGCGCCAAGTGCAAGCACACCGCCGTCACCGAAGATGAGTGCCTGGATGACAAGAACGATCGTCAAAACAAATACGGCAGCAAAAGGCGAGCCGAGAATGATGGCTGCGAGAGCGCCGCCGACTAAATGCCCCGAGACACCAAAGCCGGTAGGAAGATTGAATGCCTGAAGGGCAAAAATGCCTGCGGCGATGACCGCAAGGATCGGGATTTTAGATTCGTCAAGATTTTTCCTTGCCCAGTTTATTGCAAGAGCAATAAAGACAAGAGCAATTATCCAGAATACGATACCAATAGGGACGCCGAGTCCGCTATAACCAAACAGAAAATCAGGTATGTGCGTAGTGTTTCACCTGTATATAACAATAACACGTATTATATGATAAGTGTTACTACACACACAAGCAGGAATAAAAGGTATTATTTTAACATCCAAAATGTAAAAAACGTATTATTTCTCATCGATCACCATCTCCAGAAGATCCTCGCCGTCCTCCACATCCTTGAGACGCTCTTCACCGATCACGAGCGTTTTGCCGATCATCTTTTCTTTCCGATAATCAGAGACCACACACAGTGAATGGGTGCCGGTGATCTGGGAGATGTTCCCGACAAGTTCTGCCCGCTGAACGGTTTTCTGAGGAGATCCGTAACAGGTAAGAATCGTTTTGTTTTCAAACACCGCAAATGCGTGGAAAGGCGACCTTCTGAGTTCCTGCACATTGATACCTATCGACCTGAGATGATCCTCGGGTTTTTTCGACAGAGCATCGGACTCAGCATTATGACCGGAAGCAAGTGACGCCGGGACACGTTCCTCTTCAGTGGGGGAGTAATGCAGCAGATCGATCGGCATCACGATATCATCATTGAAAAATTCCTCGAGCCGCATTGCCATCTCGAGGGTCGTACCCATCCCCCCTTCATACTTACTGATCGTTCGCCGAGAAACGCCTAATGCATGGGCGAGATCCCCAAGAGACATCGACTGTTCTTCACGGAGGTTTCGAAGTCTCTCTGCATCGATGTTCACGTACAAACCTCCCGGTGAAGCATACACCAGAGGGAGTTCGCCTTCTGCAAGATAATCATACAGGGTGGAAGACGAGACCGCGTTGATCCCGTATCTGAGATAGATCGCCCCGCGTTCTAGAGCAACATCACGCGCGCGCTCTCCGATGATAAGCGGGACCGCGTGGAGATGCCGGGCGATCTTATCCAGGTCCCAGGCAATATCTTCGTTTACACTATCTATTTGTGAAACTACTTTGATAACCAGCAGATTCTCTCCCTTTGATGTCATCAGGTCGAAACTTCTCGGACGAATTTCGCAGCGTTCCGAGACATTGTATCCCGTCATCAGAAGGATACTGACCACATTTTGGAGGAGTCTGTCGTTGGACATAAGATGTATAATCGTAATAGTAATGCGGTTCTATAAAATAATATCATTTATGTTACTCGGGCTTGATGACACGGATTCACCGGACGGGATGTGTACCACATACCTTGGGGCGTTGATAGCTCACGAGCTGAAACGCTCGGGATATACGGTCACGAACCATCGTCTTGTCAGGCTGAATCCAAACGTCATTTGGAAAACGCGGGGTAATGCGGCAATATGTGTCGAGATTTTTGGGGGCGATCCGAAAGCCGTTTTTGGCATTGCCTGTGGGTTTGTGGACCGGTTCGCACAATTTGACTGCGAAAAAACGAATCCGGGCGTTGTTGTGGTCGATTCTCCTCCGGACCCTGCATTTTATTTTCAGACTCTGCAGAGATTCTGCACGATCGAAGAGACGGTCTCGCGGCTGGAAAGGATCGGGGCGTTGTATAAAGGATACAAAAACGGCAGAGGATTGATTGGGGCACTGGCAGCCGTCTCGTCAGTTCTCCCGGACAAGACCTATGAATGTCTTGCATACCGAAAGGCGGAGGTGCTCGGGACTCCGCGTACCTTTGAAAAAGAAGGATTTTTTACTTCAGAGGAAAAAACGGCGCCGCATACATGGGACACGGTGGATTTTATTCGGAGAGAGATCGTCTGTGTTCCTCATGGAAAAGATCCGGTGTTGTACGGGATCCGCGGGGAAACGCCCGATTGGGTGAAAAAAGCGACCGGGTTTCTAGATACCGAAGAGCCGGCATTTTCCCAGATTTGGGAAACAAATCAGGGAACGGACGCACATCTCCTCCCTCTTTCTGAAGGGGGGCCTGTTGAAGGGGAATCATACCGGTTTTTTGGTGTTGTGGAATCAGCACCGGTAACAAACCGCGGGGGTCATGTGCAGTTTACGATTCTCGCAAATGGTGTGAGTATCCCGGTGTTTGCTTTTGAACCGACCAAATATTTCAGGAACGCGGTCCGTGAACTTACGGGAGGCGATCGGATCACCGTCTGTGGAAGTTTCCAAAAAGGGGTCCTTCATCTGGAAAAGTTCAGACCTGACCTACTTACAGAACAGAAAAATCGTTCGTCTCCGCGTTGCCCGGTTTGCGGGGGACGGATGACGTCTGCGGGAAATGACAAGGGATACAAATGCCGCGAATGTTCGGCAAGAGTTCGCGATGTGGAAAGCCGAGAGAGAACTATTCAAACAAGATGGTATGAAGTTCCGCCGGGATCAAGACGGCATCTGGCAAAACCTGCAGTCAGGATGAGAGATTAAGGCAACTGATCAGATCATTAAAAAAAGATTGGATTGAGAGAAGGGAAAGAGTAAAAAGGGGATTATCCGGTGATGTACTCATCGGTCCTGACCCATGCAGCTGCCTCAATAGGCAGAACAAAGATCCGGCCATCGCCTTTTTTACCGGTCCGAGCATGGTCACGGATGACTTTTATCAGCATCTCCACATCTTTATCCGGGATAACTATTTCGAGTTTGGCCTTAGGCAGGGTTTTCACCTGCATTTTACCGGCTCTGTACTGAAGGCAGACGCCTCCCTGCTCACCACGACCGAGAACTTCGGTGATTGTGACACCCGGAATTTTGTTCTGCTCAAGTGCATTCAATACCTCATCCACCTTTTCCGGGCGGATTATAGCTGTTATCATTTTCATGTTCTGAAACCTCTTTGTGTTTATGCCTGTTCACCGTGCTGGGCAAGGTCCATACCGATGTATTCCTCATCTTCTGTGGATCGGAGTCCCATGGTCTTGTTAATGATCCATCCAAGGATGAAGGTCACTCCAAAGGCGTAAATCACTGCGATAACCGCATCAAGGATCTGGATACCGAACTGCTGCACGTTTCCTTCAAGAAGTCCGCCAACTCCGCAGATTGCGGAGACTGCAAAGACACCTGTCAGAATTGCACCGGCGAAACCTCCCATACCGTGGATTGCCCAGGCATCGAGAGACTCGTCAAGCCCAACCTTCATCCTCCAGGTAAGGGCCCCGTAACAGACAGCGGCTGTAATGATACCGATCAGCAGTCCACCGCCAACATTGACGTATCCTGCTGCCGGAGTGATCCCGACTAAACCAGCAATGGCTCCCGAGATGAAACCAAGGGAGTTCGGCTTTCCACTCTTCCAGGAGAGTGCCATCCAGGTGAGAGCACCGGTGGCAGCTGCAGCGGCGGTTACGAGGAATGCACTTGCAGCGAGTTGGTTTGCAGCAAGGGCAGAACCTGCGTTGAATCCGAACCAGCCAACAATCAGGAACATTCCGCCGACAAGTGTCATCGGGATGTTGTGGGGACTGAACATCTGTTTGCCGTACCCAACCCTCTTACCTATAACTAAAGCAAGAGCGAGTGCTGCAAATCCGGAACTGATGTGGACGACCGTTCCACCGGCAAAGTCGAGGGCTCCGAGGCTGTATGCCCAGCCGCCACCCCACGCCCAGTGGGCAAGAGGTGCGTAAACCAGGGTCAGCCACAGAAAACCGAAGACTATGTAGGAGGACATTTTCACCCGTCCGACGATACCTGATGTCAGGATCGCAAGTGCCAGACAGGCAAACATCATCTGGAAACAGACGAACAAAATGTCAGGTATACCGCCTGTCACTCCGTCAATCGGAATCCCCGAAAGACCGACATAATCCAAAGACCAGCCGATAATTCCTCCAACATCAGCGCCGAAGGCAAGCGTGTAACCAATGATAATCCACTGAACTATACCAAGGGCAAGTGCCACAAAGGACAACATCATCGTTGAGATGACGTTCTTCTTCCTTACCATACCACCATAGAACAGCCCGACTGCGGGAACCATCATCAACACTAATGCTGCTGAAATGAGAACCCAGGCTGTTGCACCAGTATCAAGATCCATGAGTAATTCACCTAAATCAGCACAAAACAAATACAAATAACCCGAAAAACAGTCCCGCCGATACCCCGTGGTAGTCTAGCACCACGCCGGAGACTGAACTGTATTCCGGATTTTAAGTGGTGTTGATGTGCTGATATAATGTTTGTGCTCCTTGTATAAAATAGTATGCTCAATGCTAACAAGTGTCACAGTGGCACGGAATTAATAACCATGTAGAGAGCATACAAATAACCAGATGACACTGGAAGAAAAAATCACCTTTTATTCCCGGGAAGACGCAGCAGCTTTTCAGAAGTACCTCCGGGAAAAGGGATGTCCATCACGGATATCGGTTGAACACAGCTTTACGGGAACCCCCTACTTTGAAGGGAGCATATCTTCGATTCTGCAGCTTATAGATAAAATACATGCGCGGGAGACGGATGCCGATTTGGATGAACTGAAGTCTGATCTTCTTGCACGCAAAAAATCCCTTGAGGAGTTTTTCGCATCACATAAAACAGGAGACTGTTTGACGGATGCGACCCCATCACAAATTTTAGCGCAGGTGGAATCTATCGATGCCATGGGTGAAGATGTGCAAAAACAGGCATCAGATAAGTTCATGAATGCACTGATGATCCTTGGAACCTTGGAAGATAACGATCTTCTGGAAGTAGCAGAGGAAAAGGAATGCTACACGCTTCTTGGAACAAAAAATCCAGATGATCTTCGTGTTATGTATGCATATACTGACTTCAACGGTGTAACTGAAGATGATCTGAAAGAGTCCGGAACGACGAGCCATATAAGAACCTCCTCGACTACCGAGTTTATTATAACTACAGGGGTAGAACTTCTGTTTGTTTCCGATATTGAGGATCTTACCGAGGTTTTAGACCATATGGATGTTGAGGACGACGAAGCTGCGCGATTCGTTGATGCGGTCTTTTTCAAACAGGCTTTGATCGGAAAGATCCATGAACTGGTTTCTGAGGGAAAGCAAAGCGAAGCAGAGCTGCTTGTCGCCTTTGATGCCCCCGCCTTCCCGCTCGAAGGAACAGAAGATGTGATATCCTTTGATTTATCGCCCGAGTATCTTTCAGGAGTTGTCTCTGACCTGAAAAAACAGAATGTTCTATCAGGGAAAGACGGTAAGATTAAAACCAGTTAACGTCATATATTACTGTTAGGTGGGGGATGTGGAGTACAAAGCAGTGTGGATACTGCTGCCCTCACCAATTATTCCGAGAGTCTTTTTGTAATTACTAGATCGGTAGTTTTTAATCGATTTTGTATCTCTTATCCCTAGAAAATGCCAGGATAGATATCTTTATTATTTTGTATTACGATTTTAGATTAGTAATCATCCTTGATGCTTTTTCATATCCTAAAAAGCATTTGAGACCATGAGTATCTTTTGCGACCTCCCCTTCACAATGCAGTTAAGAGAGACTCAGAAAAATATCCAAAAATGAAAAAAACGGTATTGTGCAGAGTTTACGGCAGTATTCCAGGGACTAAAACCGATCACTAGTAGTATGACAAAAAAACCCGGAATCAGAATAAAAAGGGGTAAGACCATGACCACGGCTGGAATCATTCTCATAGCTCTGGTCATTCTGATAGTCTTCGCCGCAGCTGTTACCGGATTATTCAGCAGCAAGATAGTGATGCAAAATCCATTCCTGACTAAAGATGTGCAGACGGCAGTCTCTGTTTCCGGGGACGATGTAGTGATTTTCATATCCGGTGGTAACGATGCCGCCGATTTAAGAGAGATTATCATCAGTATAAGTGGGGTGCAGCTTACGGAAGATCAGGCAAGACAGCAGGTATACAGCAATACCTGCACATTTCCCGGTGTTGCCGGCGGAATCTCCGGAAACAGAGATATGTCGATAAAAGGCGTGTTTTCTGACGGAGTGACCTCCACACTGAAATGCTGCACGATAGAGGGCACATGAGGTACACAGTTCTATTTTTTCATTGGCAAGACATATCTATATCGTTCTACCCAACCAACCATATCCAGCATTAAGGTCAAAATCATGCATAAACATTGTAATACACCGGTCAAGCAGTTTATCCCTCGCGGCGACATGACCGTGAATGAACTGGTCTGTGAGATGGGAAAAGCAGGAGCGTATAACGGAGGAAGTCTCTTCCATGCCGTAGAAGTCTATGAAAAAATGCTTTCCGATCCTGACATGACAAAATTCTTCGCTCTTTCCGGAGCGATGGTCCCGGCAGGGATGGGAGGGATCGTATCGACACTAATAGAAAAAGGCCACATCGATGTTCTGACCTCAACAGGTGCAAACCTCACCCACGATGTCATTGAGGCGATCGGCTGTCATCACTATCACGGCAAAGCCGAGTGTGATGACGTCGAACTCCGAAACGATGAAGTAAACCGCATTTACGATGTTTTCCTGCCAAACGATGCATTCGAGGATCTGGAAGAGTTCATTCAGGACATATACTGCGGACTTCCTGAAGAACCCATCACGATCAGCAACCTCATGAAAACGATCGGCAATGAACTTGACACAGGGATCCTTGCAGCGGCAGCAAAACATGATGTCCCTGTCTACTGCCCGGCGTTTCAGGACTCGGTTCTGGGTCTCCAGTACTGGATGTTTTCTCAGTTCCACAAAAAGACGATCCTTGATGCGATCGGCGATATGCATGTTCTCATGAATCAGGTATTCAATGTGAAAAAAGCCGGAGCAGTTTTGGTTGGAGGAGGAGTTCCGAAGAACTTCACGCTTCAGAGCATGCTGATGACGCCAAACGATTTTACCTACGTTATTCAGCTTACCGGAGACCGTCCTGACCTTGGCGGACTGTCCGGAGCAACACTTGACGAAGCAAAGTCCTGGGGTAAGATCGGCGAAGGAGGGACCGGCGTTACCGTATACGGCGATGCCACAATAACACTCCCGATCCTTGCTGCAGCAACGCTGGAGCGTCTGGAGGGAAAATAAATGGCCGAACTTCTTCTCGCACTTGATGTAAAAGGCGCCGGCGAAGCGATCCGTGTAGCTCGGGCATGCGAAGGAGAACTTGATGCAATAAAAATCGGCTACCCGCTTGTCCTTTCAACCGGTCTTGGCATTGTAAAGGAGCTTGCAAAATCCAGCATCCCAATCATTGCCGATTTCAAAGTTGCCGACATTCCAAACACCAACTCCCTTATCTGCGAAGAGGTCTTTGCAGCAGGATGCTCAGGGATCATCACCCACGCATTCTGCGGATCGGATTCCCTTCAGGCAATTGTGGACGGAGCACATGATCACGGGGGACGTGCCTTTGTTGTATGTGAGATGAGTCATCCCGGCGCTCTCGATTTTCTGAGCGGCGAGAATGCCGAGCGAATGGCGAAGATGGCAAAGGAGGCTGGAGCCGACGGGATCATCGCTCCCGCAACAAGACCAGAACGTACGGCGATCCTAAGAACCATCATCGGCAATTCGATGAAAATCTATTCGCCCGGAATCGGTGCTCAGGGAGCACAGCCCGAAGATGTAAAAAAATATGTTGACGGGATCATTGTCGGCCGTGCCATTTACGAATCAGCTGATCCTGGGAAAGCAGCGCACGAATTCCGCCTGCGTGCCCTCTGATTTTATTATTTTCTTGGGAAATACGAAAGGAGATCCCACGCAAGGGATTCAGCCTTTTTTTCATTGGTCATCATCGTGTCCAGACGATGAGCTCCGGGAACTTCTATGGCAGAATCCTTGATATCCTGAATGAACATATCCACCACATCTTTGTATATCTGCCAGGTCCCGTAGGACGTGGATTCATAGCCCCATGCCTTCATCAGAGCGGCGGCAGGTCCGCTGATAGGCCGTTTGCCGATAAACGGACTTACGGCAACCGTAAACTTATTTTTCAGAGCTTCGGAAACACCTGCACACTCAAGAATCGGGCCGATACTGGTCACCGGATTTGAGGGACCGATGATCACCCCGTCACTTTCCTCGATCGCCGACAGGACTTCAGGGGTGGTTTCCAGCGGGGAACCGTCTGCTGTTTTTCTGACGACTCCTTTGATATTCACGTTCCCGCGTCTGCCCACCCAGTACTCCTGAAAATGCATCAGGGAGTCATCCTCACACACCACATACGTGGTAACTCCCTGATCCGACATCGGAAGGATCCGCGCAGAAACGCCGTAGCCTTTGGCGATCTTCTCGGTGGCCGTAGTGAGGGTCATTCCCTGTCTGAGAAACTCGGCACGGGCAATATTCGTAGCACGGTCCTTGTCCCCTAGGGGCAGGAGTTCGGTGTACCCGAGTTTTTCCATCGCATGAAATGTCTCAAAAGAATCTCCCCGGATTCCCCACCAGGATTCAGTATTCAGAAGTCCGGAGAAGAGATAGAGAATAGAATCGATATCCGGGGAAACATATAGGCCCGACATCCAGAGATCCTCGGCCGTGTTCACGACGACCGTGATCTCGTGGTCACGCAGAATCTGTCTGAGACCGCGGATGAGTTTGGGCGTTCCTGTTCCGCCGGAGAAAACAGTAATCATGGTAAAGGGAATTGGACGGGGGAGGTTATGAAAATTATGAATTGGAGGGGAGTTTTGCTTTCAGCGCAGAGATGAACTCATCTGTCCCTAAAACACCAGCCGGGATGATTGCTCCCTGCAGCGAATCCACGTAAATATATACGGCTCCGTTTTCGTTCACGATATCCCGTATTGATGAATACGGCGATACGGAGCGGTTTGGACCGATCGAGAAATGCATGCCGTCGTCTTTGAGGGACAATTCTGCCTGTGTCTCCCATGCCGAGCCGGATTTTCCTTCACGCAGGAATTTTCTCAAATTTTTTTCGATGATTTTCCAGTAGAATTTTGGATATATCCAGTAGATAAGCGCACAAACAACCACGCCGCCTAAAACACCCGCCCAGACATAGGTAAATCCGGAAAATGTCACTGCAATCAGAATCGGCAGGAAAAAGCAGACAATTGCCATGTAGACACGCGAGCGCGAGAACTGTTTTCTCATGCTTGGTGAACGGGAGTAATGAGATTTATTAAACGCAATATAATCATTCTCTGTTAAGGTATACGCTAAATGCATCACCATTGGGTGGGTTGCAAAAATACAAGAAGCTTCGCCAAAAAATTAGTTTTTGACCGGAGTGATCTTTCTACAGCAGCCCGAACATTCGCCTGGTATCTCAAGCGGGAATTTGCCGGTGGAACATCCCATACAAAGATCCTCGGCAGGGATGCCGATCGAAGCCACGAGATCCTCGGTCGATACATACTGAAGAGTCGTGGCATGGATCTTTTCCCGGATCGATTCCACATCAAGACCCGCGGCGATCAGTTCTCCACGGGTAGCAAGATCGATCCCGAAATAACACGGAGCAACGATCGGCGGTGAACCGATCCTCAGGTGGACTTCATCAGCGCCGAAATCCTTGACCATGTCAACGATCCTGAGGGATGTTGTTCCCCGAACGATACTGTCATCCACCAGAATAACCGACTTTCCAGTCACGTGACGACGAACCGGATTCATCTTCATCCTGACCGCATTTTCCCGGAGACTTTGAGCCGGCATAATGAAGGTCCTGCCGACATATCTGTTCTTTAACAGACCTTCGATATACGGGATCCCGGATTCTGAGGCATATCCCGTAGCAAAGGCAATGCCCGAGTCAGGGACCGGGGAAACAAGATCAGCCTTCGGAGGATTTTTTGCAAGACATGCCCCGATCTTTCTTCGGGCATCATATACAAGCACGCCGTCAAGGACCGAATCGGGTCTCGCAATATACACGTATTCAAACACGCAGTATGCTTTATGGTCAGATTCGAGGACCTGACGGCGGGAAATCCCGTCATCTGTTATTGTGAGAAGTTCGCCGGGGCGAACATCCCCTTCAAAGGTCCCTGAAAGAATATCCAGAGCCTCGCTTTCGGAAACCACGACAAAACCAAAATCGGTCTTCCCAAAACAGAGCGGTTTTGTCCCGAGGGGATCACGGAATGCATACAAAACACCATCCAGAACGGCGACTCCCGCATACGCCCCGGAAAGCCGTTTCATCGCATTCACGAACGCATCTTCTGCTGAAACACCGGATATCAGCTCGTGAGCGATCATCGCTGCTATCAGCTCAGCATTGGTTGTCGTCGAAAAAATGTGTCCCTTACCCTCATACTCGCTCCGAAGTGTCTCGCGGTTGATCAAAGCAACAGAAACAGTAATGGAAAGTTTGTGGTTTTTGAACGTAAAGTTGAACGGCTGAATATTTTCCGTTCGTCCCCGGTGTGCTTTCTGGGTGTATAAGACCTGACCCACACCCACGTTACCGACCAAACGGTCCAGTACCTTTTCACAAAACACTTCGGAAAGTTGTCCGGGACCTTTATGCATACAAAATACATGCCCGTCAAAAGTAGATATGCCCGCAGCTTCCTGCCCTCTATGCTGCAGGGCGTGCAGAGCATAATAAAGGGGGTAAGCGACACCTCGAGAGTCGACGATGCCTGCAATACCACTCATATTACAACCTTTTTAATTATTCTGCTGCTTTTTTCGTCCAGTTGTACCCACGGATCTTTGAACTTTTGCCAAAGCCGCATGATGAACATACTCCGTGCCGTGCGTGCATAGACTGTTTACCGCAGCGGCGACAGATGATATGGGAATGCTTATTTTTCAAACCCATTGATGGAGTGCCTTTTGTCATTGTTAATTCACCTCGATGTTTATTCTACAGATGGAGAGATGTAGATGACGTTGTCTCCGCGCACGATCAAAGTGCCGAGTTCAGCAATCCCGTTCTCTCCTTCTTCCTCTGCCTTGTCAAGAACCAGGTTCATGTGAACATCGTATCCCTGAAGAACTCCACGGATCTCCCGTCCACCTTTCAGTGAAATGATAACCGGCTGGCGGTTCAGAACCTGATCTAAAATTTCTAGTGGTCGCTTTGTCATTGGATTACCTCTCGTTTCTCTCAGGGAGAGAGTCCGAAACGAAAACCGCAGGCAGAATATGCCGGGCAAACACAAAAGCCGCGGCTTTCGTGCAGGTTTCGGACGTCACATAAGCCTAAGACTCATGGACGAGTGCTTAATGTATACGCCACTGGGACACATAAAGATAGCGGGGATCGAAGCCTGAAATCAGATATTTGAAGACAAGACAGGCAGGCGAAATCTCCAATGCTTATACATGATATTCGCAGATGACCAGTCACGGAGTCTATATAATTTCACGCACCAAATAATACAATAACAAATGGTAGAACTTATCATCAAAAAACGCCACGCCATCAAAAAAAGTCAGCTTGCGGCTTTGATGACAAAGCTTACAGAAAATATTGGAGAAGAAGCTGCTCTGTACAATGCTCCGATGATCGAGATCGCGGAGACAGCATCAAAATTCAACATATATATCATCGACAGAAAGCCGCTGGTTATGGAAAAGGATGACTGGGCATTCCCCACACTCCGCGGAGCGATCTCCCGTCCGTTTGCCGGCAGACGGATCGTGGTCGACATGGGAGCAATTCCTTACATGATCAACGGCGCAGATATTATGCGACCAGGAATCGTTTCGGTCACGGACGATGTTAAGGCTGGTCAGCCGGCACTTGCAGTTGATGAGAGTCATAACAAACCCCTTGCTGTGGTCCTTCCACTCTATGATGCAAAGGACATCATCGCGCTCGAGAAGGGAAAGGCGGCGAAAAATCTGCATTACATCGGCGATGAGCTCTGGAATATGGAGATCTAGTGGTCTCGCACAGATAGAATTAAATAAGCAACAACTAAACTATTTTTCATATGGGATTTCTTGACGGAGTATTTGGCTCAAAGGAAAAATCAACAGAAGAAGATACCTACATGAAGCTTGATCTGCAGGCATACGAAGGGGCGGTCGGAGAGAACGAACCGGCAACGATGTATGTCAAGGTCGCAAGCGTCTGTGATATCAAAGACTGTCCGAAGATAAAAGACGAGATCTACAACGGAAATATTGTCATCATCGACATCACCAAACTGAAACTCGATAAAATCATGTTCGACCGCGTAATGGGCGATCTGCGTGCCGTTTCCCGTGATGTGAACGGTGACATCATCGGCCTTGGCGACCAGCGCTATGTGATCGTCGTCCCTACTGGTGTCCGTATCTCCCGCGAGAAACTCGGCGGGTACTAACACCCAATGCGTCAGGTAATTCCCGCCCCCTGCCCGGACTGCGGAAAGGAGATCGAATACATATATGATACGGAAAATATACCGTATTTTTCCGACATTCTCCTGATTTGCGGCGTTTGCAACTGCGGGTTTCGCATCGTCGATACCATGATCTTAAACGATCATGAACCAAGCCGCTGGGAAATGAAAGTAGAGACACCGAATGATCTTGATGCACGGGTCATACGCAGTATGCAGGGTGAGATCGATATCCCCGAATTTGGTATAAATATCCATCCGGGTCCGGCCTGCTTTGGATTCGTATCAAATATCGAAGGGATTCTTGAACGGGCAGAGGATGCAGTAAAACGCGCCTCGATATCCTGTGAAGGAGACGAGATTGCCCAGGCAGAAAAACTTCTGGAAGAGATCGAAAAAGCAAAAAAATCCGAATTACCATTTACCGTCATAATCACTGACCCGAGCGGAAACTCGGGTATCGTCTCCTCAAAAGCGAAAAAGACCAAACTCGATATTGAACCTGAAGCTGACGGATATTCCGTCAAACCACTCGTGTAACATAGAATGGATAATCCACGATACATCCCAACCGCTGAGGAAATAACCCGCCTCAACACTTTTTTGAAGATAAGAAGCCTGCCTGAACTTGAAAAACAGACGATCAAATATATCGAGAAGGTGACCGGCAAGTCCTGGAACGATGAGACGGTCCTCGAAAAGATCCGGAACGCTATCATCGCTCAGAAGGAGTCATACTGGAAAGAGGGCGTGAAAAAAAGTGTTTCCTACAAAGGAGGATACAGCGTTCTCGGCTACATGGCATACCAGATGCCGGGCTATGTTCTGGAATTCTCTGAATTTTTTGCAGCGATGATCACCTCGGGACTGATCAGAAAACATGTGAAGATCCTGGACATCGGGGCCGGACCCGGGACCGTTTCGATTGGTGTTGCCCGTGTTCTTTCCTGTCTGGAAGGGATGACCGCAGAGATCACGTCTCTTGAATATTACGAGACCCATATCGAAGCGTATCAGGCTATTGTTCCTGAGTTTTTGAAGATTGCCGGGGGAAAAGTCACCGCGGAAAAACCGCTCGCACAAGACATCACGAAAGAGATCCCCGAAGGAGAGTTCGATCTCATCGTCTGTTCAAATGTTATCAACGAACTGAGCGGTCTTGACCCGGAGAAAAAAACAGAACTTGTCATGGCATTATCGAAGCATCTTGTCTCTGACGGAAATCTCGTCCTCCTTGAACCGGCAGATCTGACCAATGCAACGATGCTCCGTGATCTCTCACGCGATGTGAAGAAACAGGGGCTTACCATCTACGCCCCATGTAATGATCTCCGGGGCGTGTATTGTACGGTCTCACCGTGCTGGTCGTTCCGGTCATATGCCGACATCAAACCAACAGATCTGATGTTCGCACTTGGGGGTGCTGAAGAGAAGTTCAGATTCGTGAATACGGATGTGAAGTTTTCGTATGCTATCCTCAGAACAGACGGGCACAGAAAATGCGGATACAAGATCCCGGCGGATGCAAAGAGAGCAAGACTCTCCCAACTCAAAAAACATCTGGAGAGAAGGATCCACATCACGGTTTCCGTAATGTCGGCCGACATCGGCGATGCGAAAAATTATCTGTTCCTCGTCTGTGACGGAACAGGGACAACGCCGACCTACCTCGCACTGCCGGCATTCCACCGAACACCGGAGCATGAAGCACTCCTGACCGCATCATACGGATCTGTGGTGGCCGTCGATTCGGTAATGGTACGGTTCAATAAACAGCAGAATGCCTACAATCTGCTGATGGGGCGTGAAAGTTTCACCAGAATGATCGCAGGCACCCCTACGGGAAATAAAGCTCCTGACAAGATCGCCTTACTGAAGGAAAAATACGGCAAAAAACCGTCACCGAATTATCGCGGAAAGAAGACGGGTAAACCTTCGAGTAAGAGATAGAGTTTATTTTTCTTTCACTTTTTTTACGAATTTATCTCTGAGAATACTGCAGCCTCGGCAAATTCAAGTGTGATGGTTGCATACTATTCAAGGTATGAAAGAAATCGCAATTGTCGGGATCATTATCCTCGCGGTCATCTTTGCAAGCGGATGTACGATTCCCGCGGCATCACCCGATCCTTTTACCGGTACCTGGAACGTAGTGAATCCGGAACAATTCAATGCTACGAGTTTCACGTATGTTTTCAATGCAGACGGGACCGGAAATGTGATCGAGGTGTTTGAAGATCCTGCAAAGAATACCAGTATGTTCAATATTACGTGGAAAGCAGTCGGCAATGCGACCTATGAGGCGGCATTTCCATATCAGCTCATTCTTTCAGACGATGAGAAGACCTTTGCCATTTCCGGAGACGGAAGCGGAGACAAATTCTCCGGAGACGGATTTGTCGGCATATGGACAAAGGACATTCCATGGGAAAATGACGGCGTGGTCTACGAGGGAGAGTTTGCATTTTATGAGAATAATTCAGGAGCGTTCTCCTGGTATTATCAGAATAATACCACGCTGGAATCTACCTATCCGCTTATCTGGTCAAAAAATGACGGGATATACAGCTATTCATATCCAAATGATATCTCAACATTCACCCTTGGAACTGATGGAATACTTACCGAGACCTGGGGGGATGCAACATATACCTATACCAGAGCATAGGGCACCATCTCTTTTTTTGAATTACTCATCAATTACTAATTTTTGTAAATTTAGTAATTATGGATTTCACTGCAGGATTATTGTATTACGATATCAAAAACTAATTTCAGATCTTGTTAAAATCGGACTTGCCGGTGTTGGTGGGGGATCCAATTCGGGAAGGGGAAAGCCGGGTGTGGATGGATGAAAAAAACCAACCGCGAATCGGCGCGAATCCCGCCCTTCGGGCTCCCAGAATCGGATTTGCTTATCCTCACTCTCACAAGTCTCTCGCAAGGCAAAGCCTTGCTCGGCTGAGGCCCCCCCTGCGGGTCAGCCCGCCCTCGACTTGCTCGCCCCTCATCGGGAACGTTCGGGCAAATCCTGTCGGCGCCCCAGCGCCTCCCAACTGTTATTACTCTCCCTCATTTTGTGATGATCAATGAAAGAACTATTTCCCTCATGAAGAATTATGCAATGATTATTTCTCTCACGGGAGCCGCTGGGGCGGCGACAGGATTTGCCCGAACGTTCCCGATGAGGGGCGAGCAAGACAGCGAAGCTGGATTGCGAGAGTGAGGATAAGCAAATCCGATTCTGTTCGCCCGAAGGGCGGATTCGCGCCGATTCGCGGTTGGTTTTATCTCTTGTTTCCACACCCAGCCGTACACTTCCCGAAGTGGGTTGAGACTAACACCGCATAAATTCTATTGAGATTCCGTGTAACCAAGAATGTGACCTATTTCAATTCAAAGATAACCCAAAAATATATCATACTATATCAGATAATTAACATTATTGACAGACGATAACAAAACCCAAAAATTAGATATCAACAAGAATTACTATCTCTCAACAGATTGTGAAATTAGGGAGGATATATTCGAAGCAATAAGGCAGCTGCACCCAGTTCATCACATGCTCAATCTCAAAAACTGTCAAAAAATTGATTACAGAATACCAAACCCTATTGCTGAGATATTAAGATACGACAACGGAAAAAGAGTGGGACTCCCCTATTCCTTTGAAGCAGATTATTATAATAATATAGTTGCCCCACTGAGACGAAAGGGAGAGATGGATGCACGATCTTTTGATGTTGAATTTTTATTTCAACACATTCGAACACATTTTCCAGGATTATATCGAGGGGAATATAAATATCATGAAACAACTCTTCCAAGCTGTCAGCGTGATATTTCCAGAACAACTGGGATTCCATTTTCGACTCAGCAGTTAATCGACCTCCTGAAAATTGAGGAATTTACTCAGATTTCCAAAACGTTTCCAAATACGATTCTTGCACAGATTGGAAAATTAACATAAATTGGGAGGCTCTCGCTCAGCATTATGGACTTCGAACCCATCTCATTGATATTTCAAGTGAACCATTCATCGCAGCATTTTTTGCAACCCACCGATATGACTATGATACTGATAAATACAAAATGGTAACCAAGGGGATAGGATGCATGAAAAAAGCACATCCAATCTCATTATTTCTTAACCCAATTGATAATGGTGGTGATGATTCAAGAATAAACTCAATAATTGGGGTACAGCACTTTAAGCGCCCAGCCCTTCAGAGAGCATTCTGCTGGAATGAGTTTTTCAATTATCAAAATAACACTCAGATGAATATTGATGAATCCAAACAAAACACCAAACCAGAAACAGTTCAGATGATAAAATCATCACAACCAAGATCGTGGAAACTTAACTGGAGATGTATTAAATTTCAGCAATCAGCTAAAATGACGCGAAAGATTCATGATTTATTCTATAATGATGATGAATGTATACTGTTTCCCGATGAATTAATCTCAAAAGCAGCCAAAGCTGTTGAAAGGAGTAAATCTGTAACAATCAACTCAATATATTCAGTTGCGAAACAAATCAATAAATCTCCTGATGAAATTATCAATGAGGTAAAATCTGCGGGTTATCCAATAGTATTTTATCCTGCATTTACATTGTCCAAAAATGATTTCCATAATCTTTGTTATGATATGCAAAAATATGGATTATATTCCAATACATATACATTTGAGAGAAAAATTTACTTGGGGGATGAGGGTGAGAAACCATTCGAACCAAACGATTCTTATTCTACGTATAATGCAGGGATAATGACGACGTCTTTAGCATTTCTCATGCTTAGAAATGAGGTATTTAGAATAGCTTAATCTGAAATATACGTTAAGATTGGAGAGCGATACACCCTATAAATAAGAAAAATTAGGTGATTTCCACGCCTTTCAGCGTGACTTTGTGTTCTTCGATCACACGACCGACAACCTTTGATCCTTCAACCATGGAAAGAACGGTCTCCACGCTCTCTTTCGGCACGATAAACGCAAAGCCCATACCCATATTGAAGGTTCGGTAGAGTTCGTTCATCTCGAGATCGCCCTTGTCGGCGATCCAGGCCAAAATCTCCGGAACTGGAAGTGGATCTTCGATCGCAAAACCATAATTGGAGATCCGAAGGAAGTTCAGCAGACCCCCGCCGGTCACGTGACACATGCCATGCACGACTGCTTTGCTGCAGACATCAAGGACTTCAGAGTAGATCCTTGTTGGAACAAGTAACGCTTCACCGACGGTTCTGCCGGACGGAAGGACCGTCGCATACCCGCCGTTTTCTTCAGCGACCTGGCGTGCAAGCGTGTATCCGTTTGAGTGAACACCGGTGCTTGCCACGCCGATGATGAGATCGCCGGGTGCGACTTTTTCGCCGGTAACGACCTTTTCCTTGTCCTGAACACCAAGACAGGTTCCTGCAAGATCGAGCCCGTTGATCATTCCCTTAAGAGTCGCCGTCTCGCCGCCGACAATATTAAGGTTGGAAAGACGTGCTCCTTCGTTGAGACCAACACCGATCTGGATCATCTGCTCGGCGTCGATACCTTCAGTCGCGATGTAATCGACGAACGCGATCGGCTCGATGTTCATCACATACATGTCGTTCACATTCATCGCCATACAGTCGATACCAACCGTTGTCCAGTCACGAAGATCGTCGGCGATCCGCATCTTAGTCCCGACACCGTCGGTACACATGGAAAGGACCTTGCTGCCGAAATCGATCATACCGGCAAAGTGACCTACATCGCCGACCATGCCGTGTTCGCCGCTGCGTTTGTAGCTCAGCTGATGGATCAAGGCTTTTACCCCGTCGGCCTCAAGGTTGATATCGACCCCGGCCTCCTTATACGAATACTTCTTTGTCATGCTTCCTCCTTTTCGAGATCATACTCCTCGTGGATCGCTCTTACTGCACGGATTCCGTCCGTTTCCTTTACCACAAACGAGACGTTCACTTCCGAACCCTGGGAGATCATCATCACATTGATCTTTGCGATACCGAGTCCGTGGAAGATCCGGTAGAGAGTTCCGGGAGTTCCTGCCATTCCCGCTCCAACGACCGAGACCACGTTCACATCCTTACCAAACGTGAACTCGCGGATGAGTCCTTTGTTTTTGATCTGGATAAGAGCCTTATTTGCAGCATTTACCTGCTCTTCGGTGATGATCAGCGAGATGTTCATCTCGGATGAACCCTGACTGATGAGCATCACGTTCACGCCTGCTGCCGCAAGAGAGGTGAATATTTCGCCGGCAACTCCGGGTCTGCCGGCGGCAAATCCGCTGATACTGATCATACAGCTGTTTTTGATGAGTGAAACGGCTTTGACGATGCGTTTGTCGGCATGGCTTTCTTTGATGACGACCGTTCCCGGATGGGTCGGGTTAAAGGTGTTCTTGACATAGACCGGGATGTTTTTCTCCATTGCCGGAAGTAGAGCACGCGGGTGGATGACTTTTGCACCAAAGTAGGACATCTCCATCATTTCCAGAAACGACAGCGAATCGATGACGCGTGCCTCGGGAATGAGCCGGGGATCCGTGGTCATAACACCGTCCACATCGGTCCAGATAATGATCTCTTCAGCGTCAATACCTGCTCCGATGATCGCACCGGAGTAGTCAGATCCGCTGCGGCCAAGGGTCGTAACGGCGCCCTCGCCGGAACAACCGGTGAATCCCTGAATGACCGGAACCTGAGCACCAAGCTTTGATCCGATACGCTCCATGATCCTTGGATAACTTTCCGGAAGAGCAGTGGCTCCGCCGTGAACACCGTCTGTGAGAATCCCCGCATCACAGCCGCTTATCTGAAATGATGGAATGCCTGCCTGACGAAGCGCAGCCGAGACGACCGGGGCAGAGAGTTTTTCACCAAAGGAGATGATGTAATCCCGAGAACGCGGCGTGAGTTCTCTAAGATTGTTGACGGCGATGAGGATATTTCTGAGCCGTTCAAGTCTTACATTGATGTGAGCGGTAACTTCATCGATATAATCCGGTGCGACAATCCGAAGTGCCGTTACGTGCCGGTCCCTGAGATTATTGATGAACGTATCCAGATTCTTCTTGTCAGTACAGCTGATGATCCCCTCAGCCTCCATGATGATCTGGTCGGTGACCTTCGTCATTGCTGAAACGACGACAGCGATTTCATTACCTTCCTCACGGGATTTTTTTATGAGATCAACGACTTTCGCGATACACTCTGCATCACCAACCGATGTTCCACCGAATTTCATTACGAGCCGCATTGTATTGATAGCACCTTTGAATAGTTGTGTAGATTATGGGTCGTAGAAAGAGATATACTCTGCGGGATTGGGAACAAAGGATATCAATTATTCGGACCAACACTTTCCCATGAAGAAAATATTGATCGCAGGGCTGGTCCTTTTGCTGCTTATCCTTTCAGCAGGATGCGTGGCACAACCGGATGGACCGTCCCAATATACCGATAAAGATGGGAATATCCTCACAGGGGATGAAACGGCAGGCTCCATCCTTTTCACCGACGGATCGAAAACTGAGTGGTTTACCGATAACGACGGAAACATCAGATATACTGCAACAGAACCCGACGGGACCGTGATAAACTATTATACGACACCAAACGGAGAGACGATTCTCGAGGCATAACTTTCCTTTTCCCTCGCTTTTATCCCCTCTCTCTTCCAATAAATATAGTAAAGGATTCGAAATGGGCATCGAAAACAAAACAGACTGTCATGTACTGGTCATAGGGTCAGGCGGCGCAGGAATACGTGCCGCCGTTGAGGCGGAAACGTTTGGTGAGACCATTATCGTCTCAAAAACGATTACCGGTAAAGGCGGATGTACCGTCATGGCCGAAGGCGGATTCAATGCAGTATTGAACGAAGAAGATTCCATACAGACCCATTTCGAAGATACGATGAGAGGCGGAGCATTTCTGAACGATGAGTCGCTTGTAGAGACGCTCGCTTCGGAAGCTCCGAACAGGATCCGGGATCTGTTTTCCTGGGGAGCCGTCTTCGATCTGGCAAAAGATAATACGATAGCGCAAAGGCCTTTCGGCGGACAGCGGTGTGCCCGGACCTGTTATGCCGGCGACCACACAGGTCACGAACTGGTGATGACCCTGCTCGAAAAACTCCGGGGTTCATCGGTCCAGATCGAAAACGAAGTGACGGTCCTTGACCTGCTTTATGACGGCGAGCGGGTGAACGGCGCGATAACCTGCGACCGGGAAGGAGAACTCGGGGTCATCACGGCCGATTCAGTGATCCTCGCGACCGGCGGAGCGGGCCAGGTCTATGATACGACAACCAACTCGACCGCAGGGACCGGGGACGGATATGCGCTTGGATACAAAGCCGGAGCGCAGCTCATCGATATGGAACAGGTCCAGTTCCACCCGACCGGAGCCGTGACCCCTTACGATTCCCGCGGACGGCTGATCACCGAGGCAGTGAGAGGGGAAGGGGGAACCCTGAAAAACACACTCGGCGAGCGGTTCATGACGAAATATGATCCGGCACGCATGGAACTTTCCACACGTGACATCGTTTCGAGAGCGATCGCCACGGAAGTCCTCGAAGGACGGGGCACACCTCACGGAGGTGTCTGGCTGGATGTGAGTCATCTCCCGCGTGAACAGATCGAGACACGCCTCCCTATCATGCTGAACCAGTTCCTGAAGTACGGCGTGGATATCAGAAATGAACCAATGGAGGTCGCACCGACAGCCCATCACTTCATGGGAGGGATAATGATCACTCCCGAAGCAAAGACTACAGTCCCCCATCTTTATGCTGCAGGTGAAGTGACCGGAGGGGTCCACGGAGGAAACCGCCTTGGAGGAAACGCTCTCGCAGACACCCAGGTGTTTGGAAGAAGAGCCGGGCTTGCGGCAGGCAAAACCGAACGGACGGCGAGAACCATCGACGCGGCTCAGATCAAGGCAGCAGAAAACAAACTGCAGTCCTATTATAACGGTTCGACAAAAACCGCTGACGTCCGGCGGTCCATGAAAACGATCATGTGGAACAACGTCGGGATCTACCGAAATGAGCTGGACCTCAGGGTCGCTGAACGGGAGATCCGAAAACTGCAGAACACGCCGCTGAAGATCGAGAGCCCGCGTGAACTGCCCGACGCAGTTATCACAGAAAATATGCTGCTTGTCGCCCAGCTCGTTATCGAAGGAGCACTCCTCCGAAGAGAATCGAGAGGGGCCCACACAAGGACCGATGTGAAACAGACCTGGACGAACGAGACCTCGCCGTTTGGGCACACCTTCTTTGTCAAAGGCAAATCAGGCATTGAGATCCTGGAGGAAAAACTATGAAAGTAACCATTTCCCGCTTCGACCCGGACACCGGAGAACCTCCCAAATTTGTTGAGTATGATGTCAGCGTCAAAGAAGCGGCACGCGTACTCAATGTTTTGGACGCAGTCCGCGATACGATCGATCCGGGCTTTGCCTATCGACACTGCTGCCGCGGAGGGCAGTGCGGCTCATGTGCGGTCCGTGTGAACGGTGAGCCGGTCCTTGCCTGCATGCAGGAAGCAAAGGAGGGAGACGTCATCGAACCCCTCGAACTGCCGAGGATCAGAGACCTGGTCACTGATATTGCCCCGGTCATGGCACAGATGGCCTGGATGAACCTCGGATGTGACTGCACACCAGTCACGCAGCAGGAGATCGAAGAGATAAAACCCTTACGTGAGTGCATCGAATGCTACTCCTGTATCTCAGCCTGTCCCGCGATCGCTGCCTCGGATTTCAAAGGCCCGACGATCATGCGCCAGGAGCAGAGACTCGATCTCGATCCGCGGGACAAGGGGGACCGGATCCTTGAAGCGATCGAAAAGGGACTCTTTTCCTGCACGACCTGCCATAAATGTGTCGAGGTCTGTCCAAAAAATATCGAGACACCAAGGAAAGCTATAGAAAAACTCCGGGCCGAAGCGGCAAAGAGGGGGCTCTCCCTCCCGGCACACAAAGCCCTTGCTTCTCTTATCGAGAAGACCGGCCGCTCGGTCGAGCGGAAAGAGCGGACGTTCCTTGAGCAGATACCGGATGTTATCGAACCTGAAGGTGAGGTCCGGGCAACGGTCGGATTTTTCGTCGGGTGCATGTTCAACGGAAGGGTCGTCCAGCCGGCTCTTGATGCAATGGAAGTTTTGCGCCTGAACGGAATCAGGGTCATCATCCCAAAAGATCAGGTCTGCTGCGGTTCGCCGCTGATCAGGACCGGACTCTCGGGATTCGTGCCGGAACTGCAGAAACGAAACATCGATGCATTCGTCAAAGCAGGCGTGGACACCGTCATCACTATCTGCGCAGGATGCGGATCGACGCTGAAAAACGATTACGACACGCCGTTTCGGGTCCTCGACATCACCGAGTTCCTCTGCGAGATCGGATTTAAAGCCCCGGAAAAGGTGGAAGGGACCTACACCTATCACGATCCGTGCCATTTGCTCAGAGGACAGGGGATCTCAGAACAACCCCGTATCCTCTTGAACTCGGTCACTGACAATTTCGTGGAGATGCCGGCGAGATGCTGCGGAGCAGGCGGCGGGGTAAAATCCGGTCTGCCTGAACAAGCAGCGGCGATCGGAGCGGTTCGCGCTGAGATGGTAAAAAAGACGGGAGCCGATTTCATCGTGACGGTCTGTCCGTTCTGTGAATTCCATCTCCATCAGGTGACAGGGCTCCCGATCAAACAGATCGGATCCCTGATGCTGGAAGGATATCGCAAACAAGGATAAATAAATAAAAATAAATAATTATTCTTTTTTCTGGCCGTTTTTCGCTGCAAGAGCACTCATATAAGCGCTGACTGCCGCGGTGACCGCGATGGTTTTTTCTTTTCCCTGACGGAGGGAATCTCCGAGCTGATTCATCCGGGTCTCGCTTTCACGCATGTATCTCGTAAGAGACCTGGTGATTTTTGGATCCTGAAGGAAATGCGTGTGAGTGTTTCCTGCGATAAACTCCGGATTATTCATCACTGCATAATGGAGCGGAAGTGTCGTCTTCACACCGATAATAACGTATTCCGTGAGGGCACGGCGCATTCGGGCGACGGTCTCCTCACGGGTCATCGCTCTCGCACAGAGTTTTGCGATCATCGAATCATACAGCGGCGGGATCGAGTATCCGGCATGGATGCAGCTGTCGATCCTGATACCCGGACCTCCCGGGGACCGGTAACGGCTGATCTTTCCTGCATCCGCCAGGAAGTTGTTCATCGGATCCTCGGCGTTCACACGGCACTCGATCGCGTGTCCCCGGCAGGTGATCTGATCCTGGGCATAGGGCAGAGGTTCGCCTGCTGCGACCTGGATCTGCATTCTGACCATATCCAGACCGGTGATTAGCTCGGTCACCGTGTGTTCGACCTGCAGACGGGTGTTCATCTCCATGAAATAATAATTGCCCGAATCATACAGGAACTCAACGGTCCCGGCATTTTCATAATTGCAGGTTTTTGCAACAGTGATCGCAGACTGGGTCATTCTTTCACGGAGTTCGTCAGTCATGATGGGGCACGGAGCCTCTTCGATGAGTTTCTGGTGACGTCTCTGGATCGAACACTCGCGTTCATACATGTGGATCACATCCCCCTTGGAATCAGCGAAGACCTGGACCTCGATGTGCCTGGGTTTTGCCAGATACTTTTCGATGAAGACTGTGGAATCACCAAAGGCGGATGCCGCCGTCCTGCTGGATTTTGCGATTGCTTCATCGAGTTCGGCCTCGTTGTTGACGATCGTCATACCGATACCCCCTCCGCCGGCAGATGCTTTGACGATAACCGGGTAACCGATCGACTCGGCAAATGCTTTTGCCTCGTCATGGTCAGTACTCTTGGTCCAGGGAAGGACAGGGACCCCGGCGTCATGCATCGCCTGCTTGGAGTCGAGCTTGGATCCCATCATCTTGATAGTTGCTTCAGAAGGACCGATAAAGGTGAACCCGGCTTTTTTCACTGCTCCGGAAAAAGCTGCTTTTTCTGCAAGAAATCCGTATCCAGGATGGATCGCGTCGGCTCCGGCCATATCGGCGACCTCGAGGATCCTGTCCATATTGAGGTAGCTTTTCGTCGGGTGAGCAGCTCCGATGAGAAAAGCCTCATCGGCGTACTTCACGTGTAATGCGTTTGCATCGGCTTCTGAGTAAACTGCGACCGTTTCGATGCCCATTTCCCGGCATGCACGCATAACGCGGATGGCGATCTCTCCCCGGTTCGCAACTAATACTTTGTCAAAGTATTCGTTTTTACTCATTGCACCACCACTAAAACATCGCCGCTCTGGACGACTGCCCCGTTCTCGACGAAAATTTCGGTGACCGTTCCGTCGATCGGACTGACGATCGGGTTCTCCATTTTCATTGCTTCGAGAACAAGGAGGGTCTCGCCTGCAGATACTTTCTGACCTGCCTGAACTTTGATGTCGAGGACCATACCCTGGATACTGCTCTTCACACCACCGGGAACATCGCCGCGGTGACGTGTCTCGGTCGGTTTTCCTGAACTGACAACTGCTTCTCCTTCGACGGAAAGGATCCGAACGGCAAATATCTCACCGTCGACTTCGACTTCCATGGATCTGGGGATGTCATAATCTGTAGGTGCCATGCCTCCGACCGAGGTCGGAACGACCGGGAATGCTTCGGCTTTCTTTTCACCTTTCAGGAATGCCGGGGCAATAGCGGGATAGAGGATGTAGGTGAGAACATCCTCCTCTTTCTTGACGAGTCCCTGAGCCTCGGCGTCGGCTTTCATCTTAGCATAGATCGGTTCAAGCGTATCTGCCGGGCGGCAGGAGATACGCGGAACATCGCCGATGATCGAGGTGACGAGAGCATCATCGAGCGGTTTCGGGCTCTTTCCATAGAGTCCTTTGAGATAATCACGGACTTCATTCGTGACGGTCTTGTAGCGTCCGCCCATTAAAACGTTTAAGACGGCCTGGGTACCGACGATCTGGGAGGTCGGCGTTACAAGCGGCGGGAATCCGAGATCTTCTCTGACCCTGGGGATCTCGAGAAGGACATCTTCCATTTTGTCGAGAGCATTCTGCTCTTTCAGCTGGGAGACAAGGTTGGAGATCATACCGCCGGGGAGCTGGTAGATCAGAACATCGCTGTCGATCCTGACACTGATCGGATCGATCAGGCAGTCATATTTTCCTCTGATATTTGCCGCTGCGACTTTGATCGTACGGAGTGTCGAGAGGGAGATGTTCGTGTCGCGAGGAGTGCCAATGAGGGATGCCACGATACTTTCCGTTGCGGGCTGACTTGTTCCTCCTGCAAAGGGGGACATGGCGGTGTCAAGGATATCGACTCCTGCTTCGATCGCCGCCTGATAACTCATAGGGGCAATGCCGCTTGTCGAGTGGCTGTGGAGACAGACCGGGATGTCGAGCCGTTCTTTGATGCCGGTGATCAGTTCACGGGCAGACTCAGGCATGATGAGTCCTGCCATATCTTTGATACATATCGAGTTGCAGCCAAGACTATAGAGTTCCTCAGCCATTGTAACAAAACCTTCGATGCTGTGGACAGGGCTGGTCGTATAGGATATAGTGCCCTGCAGGTGATTTCCGGTGTCGATGACGGCAGTCATGGATCTCTGCATGTTTCTGATATCATTTAGTGCATCAAAGACCCGAAAGACACGAACCCCATTTTCTGATGCGGAGGAGACGAATTTGTCGACGACATCATCGGGGTAGTGACGGTATCCGACGAGATTCTGCCCGCGCAGAAGCATCTGGATCGGGGTCTTGACAAATATTTCGCGAAGAGTTCTGAGACGATTCCAGGGATCGTCGTTTAAGTATCTGATACAGGTGTCAAAAGTAGCCCCGCCCCACGCTTCTACGGACCAAAATCCGGCTTTTTCCATCTCGCGGGCGAGACCGAGCATGTCTTCGGTCCGCATACGCGTTGCCGCTAGTGACTGATGAGCGTCACGGAGCGTTGTGTCGGTAATATTGAGTTTTGTCATGGTGTTCTCCCTGCTCATTCGAGTTATCTAAACCTTTATTATTTTGGAGTGAAGAGTTAAAAAAGTAGTTCCTTGGGAAGCCCATTACCCGAAATCAGATATAAGGTTCAGTGTAGATGTTAGCTCCTGCTATAACTGCAGTGTTTCCTGAGTAATAGATATCCCCACTACCCAGAGTGGTGACAAGGCCCCATCGTGCTTTGTAAATTCCGCCACCGTAATTTGCAGAATTGGAATTGGCCCTTAATGTGCCTCTAACTATCAGTTGACCCCAATCATCAACGTATATCCCTCCACCAAATCCATCTCCATACAGATTCAGGTTGTTTTCCACAAGAAGGGTTGCACCTTTTTGCACAGTTATGAGACCCTTTGAAGTAATGACGAGAAGGGCGGAGGTAACACCGTCAATATTTGTACCATTCAGGATCAAGGGGTCGCTTGAAAATTTATTAATTGTGACTTGAGTCGTCCCAAAGTCGCTGGCGTTACCTATCTGTAATAATGCATCAGCATACCCGGGAGCACGCTCGAAATTCCCGACGGCATCAATGAGAATATTAACATTTCCATAACTCAGGTCATGTATATTATGAATTGAAAATTCAATTGGCTGGTCTCCCACAATGATTGGGTACTCGTTGGAGAACGTGAAATCTTTACGGTTTGTCTCTACAGTAACTACATAATACTCCGGATCTTCGGGACCATACTCGGTTTCGTAATAGGTATTATACCACTCATTGAACGAATTAACAAAGGCAGTAACATTCGGGTAAACCTCAGATCCGACCACATAATACCCACCATGAGTCGGGTTCACCACGATCACCCCGCCTTCAATAACGACCTTTCCACTGAAAACCAGTGCGGTGACCCTATCGGAAAAATTGCCGACGATATTCACATAGTGTACAGTCGAATTAAAATCCGTAACGATAATACTTCCCGCGTCAGGACTGTCCCATTGCCCGTGATTGGTGTACACACGATACGACTCCATAAATGGGAGATCATTTCCTGAAACCGGCGTTACAAGAGCGGTATTGTTGGTCGCATTCACCTCAACGGTAAACCCGACCACTTTATTCTCAGCCGGTACAAAAGAGCCGATCCCGGCCATTATGGCGATACTGACAAGCGATATAAGAACAACGGAAAGAGCGATAAGGAGTATTGTAGCAATAACCGGACTTACGCCATCGTCCTTAATTTTATCCATGATTCATTGTAGGTTCCCTGGGATAAAATTAGTTTGTGTGGCGGGCTGACCCGCAGGGGCGGCCTTAGCTGAGGCGGGTCGGACGCGAAGCGGCCGACCTCAGCGGAGCAAATCTTTGATTTGCGACCAAGGCTTTACCTTGCGACCAAGACCCCCTGCATCTCAAACCAGTAGCACGCCATACAGAAAAACTGCACTTCCAAGCATCAAAAAATCAGTCACGCCAAGCGAAAACACCGAAACATACGTCCCGCCCGAACAGTACCCCCGTCTTGCCAAAAGTGATGACTGGACGCCTGCCCTCCTCAGAGAAAGAATAAGCAGACCTGCCGCAAGGGATGGTACGGCAAAAAGAGAAAACTTTTGCCCCTTGATCCTGAGTGCAGACCGCATACGGGAAAAATCATCACGGATCTCATAGAGAGCCTGGACGGAAAACTCCGCAGCCATCCCTGAATCAAAACCGATTCCCTGACCAAAAACCCAGACAAAGAAACTCATCAGCTCGCCCGCGAGGAGAGAGGCCGAGAACCAGAACGCAAGCAGAACGAGAACGAGGATCTTTGCTCCGTAGAAAAAATCGCCGCCGGTAAAATACAAAACGAGCGAGGGAAACAGACCGACAACTATCGATACCGGCACCACGACCTTCCAGGAATTTTTCGCAAACGTCGTCTTCGCACCAAAGACGAGCCACCAGCAGAAAACCGCAGCCGCTCCAAACAGACTCACAAAGGAAAGGACCGAAAGAAGCACGAGCGTAAGAAGGCGGAGTCTGATATCACTCACGATGCAGCCCTCCGGCATGTATCTTCCACCGCTCTGCGTGATTCGGCGCATACTCCGTCTCATGCGAAAAGACGATCGTTATCCCGCGGCGGCTCTCGATCGAACACGTCAAAACCTCTTTCGCCGACGGATCGAGCGAAGCATACGGCTCATCCAGAACAAGAACATCCGGGTCTTTCGCAAAAACACAGGCAAGCATCAGCCGCTTCAGTTCTCCGCGGGAAAGCGTGAACGGATCCCGGTCAGGCATTTCCACATCGAAACGGGAGAAAATCGGATCCCCGCGGGAAACTCCCCACGAAGATATCTCACGCGAAATCGTGGACCCTGTCACCTGATACTCGGGAAACTGCATCAAAAGAACCGGTGAACTACACTCTTCCAAAACGATCTTTCCGGATCCGACCCTGGATAAGCCCGCAAGAGCCGAGCCAAGCGTGGATTTTCCTGAGCCCACCCTGCCGGATATCATATGGACCCCCTCCTCGAAGATGGTGCCTGCCGCCAGAGAAAACGTACCTGCGTGAAGGTGAACATCATCAAGAACGATTCTCACAACCTCACCTCAAGATCCGCTTTGCGTCTGAGAGCAGCGGAATGCGAACTCCACATCACATACGGAACATGGTTCGAAGAAATAAACGACCGAAGATCGTCGACGGTCTGTGGATCCAGATGGGAATCCGGTTCATCAAGGACAAGAAGGATCGGATCATGAATGATCGCCGCCGTTATCCCAACGAGCATCTTCTCTCCGCCGGAGAGTGTCCGGCATTCTCTCTTGAGAAGATGGGTTATACCTGCCTCCTCTGCTGTTTTCAATACTTTTTCCTCGATATCGCCGGGAGGCGATCGGGCAAACCGGAGGGGGGAGGCGATCTCGTCATAGACGATCGGAAACAGCAGATGACGGTCAGGAAACTCACTCACGTAGCCGACATTCTGCAAACGGGGGGAGAGACCGTCAATACAGACCGAACCCGAATCAGGGAGAACAAGTCCTGAACAGATCTTCAGGAGCGTGGTCTTACCTGCTCCGTTTTTTCCGGAGACCACCGTGAACCCAGGCGGTACACTGAGAGAGGGAACCCTCAAAACACCGTGACGGAGATCATCGATCCGGATCAAGAGCAGCCCCCTCACTTTTTCGAAGACGCAGCGTCACAAGTTCCGCAGCAGTGATTTTGATGACATCGCCGGCAATAAACGGGATCACACAGGTGATCAGGGCAGCCGGAAGCGAAGCTCCGGATGAGATCATAAACCAGACCACCCCGCAGATATAACAGACAAGAGTTGCCAGAACAAGACCAGTCAGATCAGCTGATACGCTTTTTTTCGAAAAGAACAGTCCTGCGATAAATGCCATCAGGATAAAACCGATAAGAAACCCGCCGGTCGGACCAAGCAGGATCCCGATCCCGGCAGTGCCGTTATGAAAAAGCGGGAGACCAAGCGTTCCAAACAACACGTACAAAGCTGCCGGGATCACCGCGTATTTTTTCATCACCGATGCCGCCAGCAAAATAAAAAGCGTCTGAAGAGTGAACGGAACGATAAACGGAATAGATATCCAGCCGCCGACCGTGATCAATGCCACAAACACCGCGGAATAAATGATGAGACCCGAACGTTTTTCGTTACCGTACATTGTTAACCATTATTCGTATGATGGTTAACAATAAAAAAGGATCAGATAAGATAGCAGTCGCCCGCGATCACGCGTTCGATTTCACCATTATCTTTATGAATAATCAAAGCACCGTGTTCATCAACGTCAAGTGCTTCTCCTTCGAAACTTTCTCGGATCGTCCGGACACGGACCCTGCGGTGCAGCGTACGGGAAAGGCTTCTCCACTCCCGAAAGAGCGATTCCTTCTCGCCTTTCAGGATCATCTCATACCGGCGTTCGAACTCCTTTAAGAACACGGCAAAGAACTGGGCACGGTCCACATCATGACCAAGTTCATCCGAGAGAGATGTTACGAAATTGGAAAGATTCGGCATAACTTTTTCGACGGAAACATTCACATCAACACCGATCCCAACCAGACAGTAACGGATGATATCCTCATCCGCGGTAAGTTCCATAGTGGTCCCGGCAACCTTTTTATCGCCGATGAACACATCATTCGGCCACTGGATCAGGGCAGAGAGCTCAAACTCGTGACGGATCGCCCGGGCAAGTGAGATGGAGGACGCCATCATAATAAGGAAGGTCTGATCGACGTGCAGTTTTGGCATCACCACGATCGTCGCCCAGATACCTCCTGCTGGCGACATCCACACGCGGTTCATCCGGCCAAGACCGCCGGTCTGCTGCTCGGCAATTAAGACAGTTCCCGGCTGAACTTCGTCCCCTACCTCATGCATCATCTGACGGGCAAGTGCATTCGTTGAAGGGACATGTTCGAAGTGATGCATCTCCTGACCGATAACCTTGGTCTTCATATATCTCTTCACCTCATAAGGGAGTAAAAGCCATGTGCGTTTTCGAAGAGTATAGCCGGTTTTTGCCGAGGCATCTATAACATATCCAACCTCACGCAAAAGATGGACATATTTCCAGACAGCGGCACGGGATATTCCCAGACGTTCACTGATGACGTTTCCGGCAACCGGCTGATCGATTCCGGCTTCGTCCAAAATATGCAGAAGATCAAATATTATGTTTTTCATGAGGTTTTGACTCCGAAATGAATATGACTTGTTATGCCATATGAAAAGAATAAGATTTCGTTTGAAGACCTGAATCTTTCCAGTTAGAAAGAAACGGTTTCCCCTTCGGAAAATTTCTTCAGAAACGCATCGCTCGGATACTCATGCGTACTCGCCAGAAGAAGTGTGCCTTTTCCGACAAGGCACTCGATCAGCACAGGATATCCATTCTCTGCAGTAGCAAGAGGAGTTCCTTCATACGTTTCAAACCAGCCGTCGGCAGCAAAATTCGTTGTATCGTACCCGTCAAAGATAGATGACCAGGGAGAAGAAGTATCGACATCAAGGCAGTGTTCACCAAACGCAAAATGATATCCCACATCGACGGGAAGCCAGTCATATCTGTTGGGTGAAGCATCAGCTGCTCCAAAAACAAGAAGTTTACCTCCTTCTTCCAGATACCGTTCGATACGCCCGGAACATGCCCGAAGAGCAGGAAGCAGTTTCGAGTATGACGTGTTTCCAAACCCGGTTGGGATAATGACGCCGGCGTATTTACCCCGATAGAACGGGGCCGAAAGGAGGAGCGGCGTGACCGCTTCACACGGACAGGCTGAATCTTCAACGAGACGGTGGAACATCATCTTCGTATCCCAGAATATAGCTACACTCATCCTTTGATCACCCCAAGCGGCCTCATTCGGGCAACGATCCGAGAGATCCCAGCATCATGAACGGTCTGAACGACCTCGCTGCTGGATTTATACACATCCGGCGCTTCTTCTGCGATAGCCGCCTGGTTCGGGGCTCTTACAATGATCCCCTGCCGGAGAAGAGCGTTAACGACCTCCTCGCCGGTCTGACATCTTTTCGCTGACGACCGGCTTTTTACTCTGCCCGATCCGTGACAGGTACTCCCGAATGTTTTATCCATAGCCCCTTGTGTCCCTGCAAGAAGATAGGATGACGTCCCCATGCTTCCAGGGATGATCACCGGCTGACCACATGCACGGAACTCGTGAGGAAGCTCGACCCTGCCCGGACCAAAAGCCCGGGTCGCTCCTTTCCGGTGGACGCAGACTTTTTGCCGGAGCCCGTCGACCTCGTGCTCCTCCCATTTTGCTACATTGTGGGCAACATCATACACAAGAGGCATTTCTTCGTAATCGACCTGGAATTTTTTCACGAAAAGTTCCCTGACGATATGCGTGATGATCTGACGGTTTGCCCAGGCATAATTTGCAGAAGCCGCCATTGCACCGAAATATGCTTCTCCTTCGGGAGAGGAAAGAGGAGCACAGGCAAGCTGGCGGTCGGGAAGGTCTATGCCGTATTTTTTTGTTGCCGACTCAAGGATCTGCAGATGATCGGTACAGACCTGATGCCCAAGACCCCGTGAACCGCAGTGGATCATCACACATATCTGTCCTTCTGACACGCCGAACGTTTTTGCCGTCGCCTCATCAACGATATCATCGGTGACCTGGATCTCCAGAAAATGATTGCCGGAACCAAGCGTCCCGCACTGCGGAATACCTCTTTGTCTGGCTTTTTTACTGACATGTTCCGGTTGTGCGCCGGCCATTGCCCCATTCTCCTCACAACGCGGGATATCGCTCTCCATGCCGTATCCCATTTCAACTGCGTTCTTCGCTCCGTCTTCCAGCATCGAAGAGAGATCATTCTGCGATAAGCGGATCGGACTCTTTGAACCGACACCAGTAGGAACCGCGGTGAAAAGATCCTCAATAATTCCCCTCAGATCAGGAATATCGGAAACATGAAGGGGGGTCGTGATCATCCGAACTCCGCAGTTGATATCGAACCCCACCCCACCCGGAGATATGACACCGGTTTCAGCGTCAAAAGCACCGACGCCGCCGATCGGAAAACCGTATCCCCAATGGATATCAGGCATACCAAGGGAGTACCGCAGGATGCCCGGAAGCGTTGCCACATTGGCAAGCTGGGTAAGAGCTCCGTCTTCAAGTGTTTCTGCAAGGTTTTCCGAAAGGAAAAACCGTCCAGGGACCCGCATCCCTGGAACAAAATCCGTGGGGATCTCCCACTCGTTATTTGTGATCTTTCGTATCTGATCGTTCATGATGTTAGATGTCGAAAATAATTATCAGTTCAAATCCGGTTTTTGTTCTGGTCAGTGAAAGACCGGAGTAGGAAATACCTTTCACCCCTGTACCGCCGGAATGTTTTTTTCTGTCGAAGAGGACCCCTTCGACCGTGCCGGAAACAGAGTTTCCTACAGAAAGAGTAAACTTCTGCGGTACGAGATACTCGGTTTCTGTAAGAAACAACAGTTCAGAAAGGAAATTAACGATCAGCTCCTCAAGATCTTTTCCTTCAGCTTCAATGGAAAATGACTCGGTCGGTTTTTCCAGAGGATATGCACCATACAGAATTTTTGCCAGAGCGGATCCGCTTTCGGAAAAAAGAGACGAAAGGTCGGGTGCCGAGATCCGCATGCGGATATCCGCAGTATGTTCCAACTCTTCAAAAACCATAATCGCCGTCTTCGAAAAGAAGCCGCGGAACCATTCGCATGTTGATCTCTGATATCCACTGGATCTGATATCTGGAGATAAAAATAACATGATCTCCCGCTCGAAGGGGGATATCGGATGATTTCGCCGGGCGTATCCGTACCGGCATCAGGACCGGACCGCTGCACGAAGTACTAATTCGAAAATCCCCACCGCGTTTATCCATGTACGCGATGACCTCATCCGTGACTAATATATCGGAAAGAGGGGAAGGACCACCCTGCTTGTTATCCATTTTATATAGATGGGAAGTATATCCTGAAAAAAGTTGGTACTGAATCCATCCTGATATGATCAGGTGGATGCAACAACCTGCTCGACTAAATCGGCATACTGGCCCTTGAGCTCATAGACCCCAAGTGCGCCGTCTTTCATTTTGTGGGTCGACAGGATACCTAGTTTCGAGGCAACGATACCAACCATGGATGCCACGGAATGATAGGTTACATCAAACTTTGTCGAAAGTGCCTCATGAATCTGTGGAACAGTCATGGACTTGGCACGGATAAGCAAACGCAAAAGTGCCTTTCTGATTCCTGACTTGTCACGGGATAGATAACTGCGAAGTCTTCGCTCTATCTCCTTTCGCAGATCTGAAGGTGAAAGCATATTTTTTATTATGTATCTCTGTATATAAATAGATACCGCATGTGTAGAATAATCAAAGAATACACGAATTTGATATGCATGAAAAAGCAATAGAGTAATACCTCATGATATATCGCCTCTATGAGTATCTGATTTCCCGCGATCTCACCAATTTCCCAAAAGAGATCTGTTTTATGCTGAGCGATGCGGATGTCATTACCGATTCCAAAAAAGTTGGAGAGGTACTTACCTGGGCAAAAGAGTTCCCGGACATCAAAAAAATCATTTTTCACATCAGCACGGACGATGCCGGGAAAGTTGAAGAGCTGCTACGACCCGCATCCCTTGGAGAAAAGACGAAAGTTCGTGTGAGTACCCCTAAACATGACACGATATTTGGGAACGGGGCCCCTGAGATCCTGATCGCCATGGGGAAAAAAGGGAGAGAAGAGATCACCGATGCGATAATAAAAATAGCAAAGGAAGATATCGACCCTGCGGATATCACGGAAGAGACGATAGAAAAACACCTGGCCTTTCAGGTAAACCCGGATTATGTGATCAAAACCGGGGGAAACCATCTCACCGACTTTTTGATCTGGCAGTCAGTTTATTCGGAACTGTTTTTCACCGACATCAATTGGAATCAATTCAGGAAAGTGGACTTCCTGCGGGCACTTCGCGATTATCAGTCGAGAGGCAGGCGGTATGGAACCTGAACCGATCCAAAAAGGGAAAACATCTATACCTTTCATGGATGAATAAGGTACTACAACAATGTCGCTTTCCATCCCAAAATTACCAGAATCAAAAGACCCGAAAATCAATTTTATCAGGGATATCCTGATCGTTTTCATCATTGTTGCAGCAATAGGGGGTGCTTTGTTTGCAGTATCCGGAACATGGCCGGCTCTGGTAGCCGTCGAATCGGAAAGCATGGTCCCGAATCTGAACGTCAACGACCTCGTGTTTGTTGTTGAAGAAAACAGATACGACGGATATATGACCATGTTCGAGGCAGAAGAAGCAGGTAAGATTTCTTTTGGAGAATATGGCGACGTGATCGTCTATCAGCCGAACGGACAAACCGGCGTGACCCCGATAATTCACCGGGCAATTACTTGGATAAATGAATCCGTTGCCGAACAGGCAGGATTCACCGGTGAAGCGGCACATGCAGGATATATTACCAAAGGAGACAATAACGACGTGTATGATCAGGAGGCGATCTTTCCCGCGTACGGGAGGATGGAGCCGGTCAAAACGGAGTGGATCGTTGGAAAAGCATTGTTTGCGATCCCGCTGATCGGTTTTGTGCCGCTCCACCTGTTCGAGTCGGCCCTGATCGTGGTACTGATCATCGTTATCATTGAATTCCTCAGCAGAAGACTGAAGAAGAACAAAGACAACAAAGCGAAAGGAAAGAAAAAATGAACGTCAACACCATCCTGAATGATGTCCTCGGAGGCGCACGGCTCACAGAAAATGAAGCAGCATTCCTGTTCAACGTGAAAAACAGAGATATCTGGAAGATCGCGGAAGCTGCTGATATCATTCGTGAACGAAAAAACGGCAATGTCGTAACTTATGTTCGGAACATGAACATCCACATGACCAACATCTGCAAAAACTGCTGTGGGTTATGTGCATTTGGACGCAAGAGTACCGATCCCGAAGCGTTCTGCTTTACGGATGAAGAGTTTCGGGAACACACCAGAGACGCCGGCAGAAAAAAGGTCACCGAGGTCTCGTATCTTTCCGGGATCCACCCGGGATTCACTATTGAAAGTTACGAAAAGATGATCCGAACATTCCACGAAGAGATTCCCGGCATTCATGTACATGGATGCAGTCCGGATGAAATCCTGTTTGCAGCAAATCAAAGCGGCATTTCAACTAAAGACGCACTCATCCGCCTGAAAGCTGCCGGACTAGGTTCTGTCCAGGGAACTGCCGCCGAGATTCTCGTTGATCGGGTCCGAAAGATCATCTGCAGTAAAAAACTCTCCACCGCAGAGTGGGTCAGGATCATCAAAGAGGCTTCGGAAGTTGGATTTAGGGCAACTTCCACGATCATGTACGGATCGGTGGAGACGGCGGAGGAACGGGCACGCCATCTATCGGTCCTTCGCGACGTCCAGGACGAGACCGGCGTATTTACCGAACTTGTGCCGTTGTCGTTCCTGCACAAAAATACCCCGCTCGAGCGGGCGGGAATCGTAAACCATGATGCAACCGGTCGTGAGGATATTTTGCTGATCGCCATTTCACGGCTGTTTTTGGACAACTTTGACAACATTCAGGTCCCGTGGTCAAAAATCGGAAGAAAGGTCACGCAGTTGTCTCTGATGGCAGGAGGAAACGATGTTGGGGGAACGATGTTTGTGGACTCGCTCTCAAGAGACGCCGGCGGCGGAGATGAATCGGATTACTTCAGTCCTGAAGATATGAAAATAATGTGTGAAGATATCGGCAGGACGCTTCGTCAGAGAGACACCTTCTATAATCTCCTCTGATCTTCTCTTTTTTACCGCTGAGCTGCTTTTTCACAGAATAAGGATACCAAGAACGATATCCACCAGAGAAAATCCGAAGAGGGCAAACACATACCCGACCGTGATCGGGATCATAAACGGAACCCCATAGGAAATCCAGACATTGCCGGCTTTTGCATACAGTTCAAGTTTTGCGGCAAAGGTATCCGGATCCTCCCGCAGATTGCGGATCGACATATCAGACTGAGTTCTGAGAGCACGGATCGAACTGTGTGCACGGGAAAATTTTCGGGAAATAACACCATTCTCCTCGGTGATATCCTCGGATACGAAACCAAAATAGTTCGTGATGGAATCTCCCGGGACCGGCTTTCCCGAACACATCAGCCAGAACGGCGCTTTATTTTTCAAGGCAAGATTCCGGATAAGGAAAACAACCGGAACGATCAGCGCAAAAACCGCACCGTTCACAAGAGATGATATGGCAAGTGAAGGAAAGATCCAGCCGGCAAACGGAGTTATCGGGACCGCGAGTGATAAAAGGATCATGGCTTTTCCATCTGCAACCCCGAATAGACCGAAATAGGTGAAAAGGACCATCAGAAGAGCAATGAAAACCGAAGTACCTAACACGTACACCCCCCACGGCGCCGAGAAGTTTTCGATCCAGAACCAGATAACCAGAACACCGCAGGCAACGGCAGCCGGATACCACGTCAGTGCATAAATCGTACGGGTCTTCAAATCCTGCCAGCAAGCATAGAGAAAGGTCGCAAGAACCAGAAATGCCGACAATGCAAGCGGCAGTGAGAAAAACATGAATTACGTTTCGATCTGAAATCAGATAAAATCAATGGGTGAGGGAACCTCACTCCTGAAAAACGGTTTTTGCTACATACTTTCCGTGAACATAGGAAGGCATGCCCGCAAGCATATACGATACGCGTAATGCTTCCTCAACCTCATCTAAAGCAACGCCGACCATCTGCGCTCCGGCAAGCTGTGCACGGAGAGCATGGTCATCTCTCATTGCCGCCGCAATGCCAATCGCGATCAGCTTTTTCTCTTTCCGCGTCAGAGAACCATCCGACCAGATATAGTTATCCAGTTTTAAAACTGCTTCGTGAATAAGAGGGTCAGATTCGGCGAGTTCTTTAAAAAACACCGGGACATGCCCGATATTGTGTTCAAGTTCCTTCATTTGTCCCTGACACCCGCAGGTACTTTTCTTTATTTCATGTGACATTTTGATTCATCAAAATATTGTCTGTGAGAGTAATTAGTCTATGCATCGAAGCACATTTTTATAGATTGCCCGGCATATCAATCAGTAATGACGAAAAAGATCGTGGCCTTGTTCGGCAGCAATGTCCTTGGGGGAAACACCGATAAACTTCTGACAGAAGCAATCCGCGGCGCAGAGGAGGCTGGATGCACTGTCGAGAGAGTGGATGTTGCCGGACTCGATCTCTCGGGATGCAGACAGATTTACCACTGCATGGAAACGGAACACTGTGCCATTTTGGATGAAACGGAAAAATACCAGACCATGTTAAAGGAGGCCGACGGAATCATCATTGCAACACCTGTTATGACCTACGGGATACCCGGCCAGCTGAAATCATTCATGGACAGATGTCAGACATTTTACATGGCGAAATATTATCGGAAACATTCGTTCATCTCCGAGGAACACGCAAAGATCCGCAAAACCCTGTTCATCTGCATATCCGGGATGAATACGCCCGAAGTGTTCATCGGACCAATCCTCACCGTAAAAGCGTTCTGTCAGATCATCGACACGAAATACTTCGATGAACTTCTGCAGAACGATATGGACAACATTAAGAAAATAGAGAGCAAACCGGAAGTGATGAAAGCGGCATACGAAAAAGGGAGGGCATTAGGTGAAGCAATCACGAAAGCACGCGGATAATTTGGATATAAAATCGGAACTTGTACGGCTTGCCGATCCGAAATACCGTACATTCTCCAGCGGTCTCATTCCGGGAGCTGATAATATGATCGGGGTAAGGATCCCGGACCTTCGCGATCTGGCAAAAAGAATTGCAGCCGGCGACTGGAAGAAATATCTGAAAGAAGCAACCGACGACTCCTTTGAAGAGATCATGCTTCAGGGCCTTGTTATCGGGTATGTTAAAGGCCAGCCGGATGAGATAATTGCGGCGCTCAAATATTTTATCCCGAAAATAGACAACTGGTCGATCAATGATTCAACCGCGATGGGGCTGAAGATCGTCACAAAACATCAGGATACGTTCTGGAAGTTTATCCAGCCATATCTTGATTCCGATCAGGAATTTTTCGTTCGTTTCGGAGTTGTGATGCTTCTATCCTATTACGTTGATGAAAAACACATCTCTCTGGTTTTGGAGCGGCTCGATTCAATCACGCACGAAGGATATTATGTAAAAATGGGAGTCGCCTGGGCAGTTTCAGTCTGTTATGTAAAGTTCCCCGAGATCACCCATGCATATCTGGAGAACTGCTCATTAAATGACGTCACCTACAATAAAGCGATACAGAAGATATGCGAATCCTACCGGGCCGATGAACAGGCAAAAAATATTCTCAGAGCAATGAAGAGAAAATAATTTCAGGCCTTCATTCTCTGATCATACGTACGGAGAGCACGGACCATATCCACGTACCGAAATTCGGGCCAGGGAGGTACACAAAAACAAACGGCCGCTTCATTTCCGTTCGCAAGCCACGGGAGAAAGTTCGAGGTCCGTCTGTCATTTGCCGTCCGGATGATCAGATCGACCGGAGGCATCTCCACTTCAGAATACATGCGTTCGGTCACACAATCCGGCGTGATCGAATCAGGAGATAATTCGCCGGCACGCACCTTTGCTACGATCGACTTGGTTGTTTCCAGGATCTCATTTCGTCCGCCGTATGCGATAGCAAAATGCAGATAATACTGGTGATGATCCTTAGTTGCCTCTTCGACATCCCGGATCTTTTCCAAAAGCCGGTCGTTGATAAGTGACCGGTCCCCGATCACGGTTATGTTCACCTGTTTATCATAGATCCGCTGATCCACTATCATCTCCGAGAATTTTTCGATAAAGAGTTCCAGAAGCTCATTCACCTCTTCGGGCGAGCGCTTGAAGTTCTCGGTGGAAAAAGAATAAAAGGTGGTGTGTATGACCCCAAGCTCCTCCATCCAGTCAAAAACCTTCATAGTGATTTCAGCTCCGGCGCGGTGCCCGAATGCGGGGTCTTTTCCACGGGCCTTTGCAAATCTCCGATTTCCGTCCTGAATGATAGCTACATGGTTCGGGACATAGGTCAACTGCCGAATAAGCCTGTGGACATACAGGTCCTCTGCAAAAGACCGGAGACTCACTGAGGAATCACCTCAACGATCATCCCGTTATTGGGATACCGCTCGATGATCTTTCGCTCACCGCCAAACTTGCGGGGGATCTTTCGCATCTGCTGCCAGTCGAGTTCGATGGTCCCGTCCTCCATCTCTTCATAATAACTTCCGGCACGAAGACACGGGAGGATCATTTCAAGATCGCCGTTTGGTTCCATAGAGCCATACATCACCGTACCGTCCTCGGTGATCATATCAAACGGACGTGCAGAGTTCATGGCGATACGCTTGAGTCGTTCCCGGAGCTGGACAGAATCTTTGAATGTGGATGTGCAGTAATGGACTTTTGGATGACCATTGATCTCACCGGCCCATTTTGTCGAACCTTTGATCGCATTACAGAGAGGATTTTCTGTCTCGAGTTTTCTCTCACGCATATTGTCGGCACAGGCATCACCCCACTCAAGCTGATTGATGTTGAAAAAGTCGAGAGAGTCAAGAAGCGGGAAGAAATACCTGAGACCCTGCAGAGAAGGGACCTCGAATCCGACCGAAAATCCCATTCTTTTTGCATTCTCGATCGACTGAACGTACGGCGAGTTCAGAATATCTTTCCAGACTTCATGAGGCGGGTGCATTCTGATCTCATCAACGCACCCGACAAGAGCTGCGAGATCCTCTTCGGTCGGGGCGTGGCCTGTGTAAAGGTGAATGTGGTGATCCTTGCCAAAATGTTTTTTGAGCGCCGAGCAGAACTCAACGACCCGTTCGATTTCCAGAAGGGGTTCTCCTCCCGTGACACCGGTCCCAAGAGCATCCATCACTTCTCCTTCTAGAATCGCCTCTTCAGGAGTAGTGATCTTCTGATCGTTTGCATAAATCACATCAAGATCCTTTCTTTCCTCAGAAAGGGGACAGTACCAGCAGTCCCGATCACACCTTCCGGTAATAAAAAGGACAAGCTTTGCCCCGATATAGCAGAGTTTGCAGCCTTCAGAGAGATTTCTTGGTTGTTTGTCCTTAGCCATAATTATAACGACATTTCAAGAAGACGTTTCAGCGTCTCTTCACGACCGAGTGCTTCCAGGAACCAGCCAAGACGCGGGCCTCTGTCGGCACCGAGGAAAGCACGGTAAATACCGGTGAAGACATCCTTTCCGGTAACACCGGCAGTTTCTGCCGCAACGTAAACCGCATTGTGCAGGACATCAGCTTTCCACTCGGCGTCGGTAATCAGTTTTGCATAGGCGACAACGGCAGCTTTGACCTCAGGCTTTTCATTGGCGGCAATTTCAGGCAGGGATTCGGCAATAGCAAACTTAGAGTCGTCGGGAGCGTAACGCTCAAGCCACATCTTGGCACGGTTTGCCTGATCGAGAACAGCATCTTTGTCAATGATCTCATACCCGCTGCGTTTGAGGATATCGAAGACGGCATCATCGGTCCGTGCGATCTGAACGACCGTCACCATATGACGGAACGGGATCGTTGTCTGGGGAGACGCGATCCTGGAGAGTTCATACTCGCGTGAATCTCCGGCAACGGCAGCTCTGTCATATTCGTCGATCAAACGGAGTAAGCCCATTCCCGGATCAAACGCGATGGTCTTGTCAGGTTTGGTTTTTGCGATCATGTAACGGAGAACTTCCGGCGGGACAATGTCAAGCATATCCCGAATCGTTAAGACGACACCTTTTGAGGAGTGCATCTCGCCTTTTCCTTTCAGGCTGATCCACTCATAGGTTACCGGAACCGGGGCATTGTAGCCGAAGATCTCTTTTGTGATGATCTTTCCGGTATCATAGGATCCTCCGGGCGAGGCGTGATCTTTGCCGAACGGCTCGACCGTCACACCGTGTACAGACCAGCGCATCGGCCAGTCAACACGCCAGACGAGTTTTCCTTCACCTTTGGAGTAGTCGGATACGCCTTCGTGGCCGCAGGAACATTTGTAGGTGACGGTATGATTTTCGATATCGTGGGAAAGGATCGCTGCACGTGAAATGGTGCCGCAGGATGAGCAGATCGGATAATACGGAGTCCAGCCTTCTTCGAGTTTTCTGCCGGAAACTCGTTCGAGGATCTCTTTGATCTCCTCTGCGTGGATGAGTGCCTCTTTGATCTGTTCAGTGAACATTCCGGAGCGGTACGCTTCACTGGTCCGGATGATCCGCGGGTGGATGTCGAGTTCTTCGATTGCCGAGAGGAAGGGATCCAGGAAGTGCTCTGCATAGCTTTTGTGTTTTCCGCAGGGACATGGGATATCGCTGACAGGCCAGCCGATATATTTCTGATATTCGTCTGAGAGGAACGGATAGACTTTTCTGAGCGGATCGAAATCGTCAGCAATGTAGACGAGTTCGGCCTCGACTCCCCGTGTGAGGAGGGCTTTGTAGATCATATCGCCCGTCATGACCTCGCGCATATTTCCCAGATGGATCGGACCGGATGGAGTGATACCGGTTGCAATCAGTTGCGGGGCATCAGCCGGAACCTGTGCTGCTTTAGTATCAGCCCAATGAATCTTCTCATGTATTTTTTCTTCCATGTATTGTTACCTGCTATAGATGTGTCTGTAAGTATGTGTTTTCAAATCTGATAATACCTGATGTCCAAGCCGGGAACGGGAGTTGGTGTTACCGGATTGTCAATCTACAAAATAAAAAAAGGAGAGTTATTCCGTACCTGCCGGGAGAGCCGAATCATAGAGATTGGCAAAGAACCGGGCAGTGACGATCATGATGAACGGCATGGCCGCAACAAGTAAAATACAGCCGGCGAACGGGATACACAGAAGAACGAGTTCCACAACGCCTACAATAAGACCGAGAAGGATCCAGTATCCGAGATATCTGAGCCATCCGATGTTCGCAATGAGGCTGAAGAGTTCCTTTACATGGAATGCTGCACCGAACTTCTCTTCCTTTGCGAATTTGATAACACCCATCATTCCGACCATTATTGAAATGATCAGAAGAATGATCGGTATGATCATGCCAACAATGATCAGATATGCCATGTTATCCATAGGACCGAGGGCAACAAGGGTGGAAATGATCATATAGGGGATCATGTAGATGAAGAGGATGATCATTGCAAGAATACCCTCGACAAACATCTTACCCCAGTTGTTCAGTGCAAGTTCTCCTCCGCGGTACACTCTCATTATGAATCCGTAGATGAAGATGCCTGCAAGTATCGTCACTATGGTCCCGAGAATGAAGAAGAGAATCGAAGCCGAAGCGAGGAGGCCAAAAGCCGGATCGGCCATCATCGAGCCGCCCATCATGGCAGAATCAACCGCCGATGATAAAGCAGGAGTCATGACGGCGAGAAGCGTCGCGAGCATAAAGATCATTCCAAGGATCAGCATAACTGTGCCTGCAAACATTACTGCGTACAGAAGAATCAGAACAAACCAGCTGCCAAAGGATTTGAATGCATGATTTGCATACTCCATGGAGTTCTGGATGTTTTCGCTAAAACCCATTACCATAATACTAACGTATCAGTTGTATGGACTATATATGGTTTCGCCAGTCGGTTCAAAAGAGGGCATTTACTTTTTTGGCACCAGCCATGTTTGTGCCTCCAAGCTCGGCAAAACGGAGATCAGCGCCGGTAAGATCGGCCTTCCACATATCGGCACCTTCCAGATGTGCGTGGGTAAGATCGGCACCCGATAAATTTACATGCCTGAGATCGGCACCTTCCAGATGAGCATATGAGAGATTCACACCTGACAGATTCAGACCCATAAACGAAGCCTCTTCCAGATACGCACCGTAGACACGGGTATCATCAGGTTTATTGGAGATCTCGTTTGCATACCACTCGTTCCAGCCAATGACCCCGGCTTTCAGACGGGAAACCTGAGCAGGATCACACTTTATTTTTCCCGCCCCATCATAGACGGCAGCATCCGGATTGGCACCGTCAAGGGTGGCCCGGGACAAATAGGCCCGCCAAAGATTCGTACCTGCAAGATTCGCGTATGAAAGATCAGCGGATTTCAGATATGAGTAGGAGAGGTCGGCCTTCTGGAGATTGGCAAATCTGAGATTGGCACCTTCCAAAAACCAGTAGGCAAGGTCCCCGCCCTCAAGATGGGCACCGTATGCATCTGAACTTCTCAGATACATCGTCTCTTTCAGATGCAGAGCATACCACTTGTTCCATCGGGTAAAATCCTTCGTCTTCGAACATTCCTGAAGCAGTGAATACTGCCCTGAATCAAACCTTGGTTTCTTCATACATTAGCTCCCAAGCTTTTTTCTGTCTTCCTTCTTTGATGAAAATCTCATATGCAGTTATTCCAAGAATCAGCAGAACCGGGCCCAGAACGAAACCCAATAGTCCCATAGCCATAGCTCCGCCAAAAAATCCGACAAACATAAGCATCGGTCTGATCTTCACCCGTTTCCCGGTGAGTTTCGGGCGAATGATCAGATCGGTCAGGACACAGGTCAGGAAGTAACCAAGCGTCGCAATCAAAATAACGCCCCGGATATCCCCGAGACACAGGGCATAGATGCCGACAAAGACGATCACCATAAGCGGACCTAAGACAGGGATCAGAGCAAACAAAGCACACATCGTGGAAAAGAAGATCTCGTGACCGTATCCCAGCACCAGGAAAAACCCATATGCTAAAAAGAAGGTTAGGAATGCGATGAAGACATGGACTATATAAATGGAGAATAGAATATCCTTGGTCTTTTTTGCCATCAAAGAGACATTTTCCACCGAGCTCTCAGGAACGATCCCACAAAAATCTGCCCAAACATTGTCTCCAAAAATGATCGATAGATAAACCAGAGCGTAGAACAGGATCATGTCGATGATGACTGCAGGAATCATCTGTGCTGCGCTCAGGGCAAAACTTGGAAACATGGTAAGAAGTATGCTTTTAATCTCTTCAACGATTTTTATGGAGAAATCACTGCCGTCGGTCAGATGGAGCATATTTGTGACTGTGTTTATTATGGTCTGAAAAATCGACATGAAATACTCAAAATCAGAGCTGACGACCACAACAATGCCCACAACAATGCCGATGATTACCGCAAGAATGAGCGTTGTTAAGATTCCCGCAGAGAACGCTACAGGGATCCGTCGAATCATCTTCCTGTGCAGCGGCAAAATAACCACCGCTACGGAAAGAGCAAGGATAAAGAGGAAAATATAATTCCACGAGACAGCAAGGATTGCAAGAAATATCAGAGCGACAAGTATCAAACTGAAATGGTCCCTTGCATACTGCGGAATATTCATTATATGATTAGAGACGGCAAAGGATAATAAATTCTGGGTTAAAAAAGATGAGTGAATCGGGTTTACTCAACTAGTCTGAATGATTCGCCGGGAATACCGCAGATAGGGCAGCGTTCGGGGGTTTTATTGATCTCAACATTTCCGCAGACAGGGCAGAGATAGATGGTATTTACCTCGAAGTCTTTGCCTGCTTTGATCGCTTCAAGCGCATTTTTATAAAGTTCTGCGTGTGCAGCTTCGGCTTTCATAGCATGCGTGAACGTGACAACTGCTTCCGGTCTATCCTCTTTTTCTGCAATCGTGACAAACTTGGGATAACTCTCAGTGCTCGCACGGAGTTCAGCTATGATGCCGGCCTCAATATTTGCGGCTGTGCTTCCGAGGTATCCTCCGATACTGAGAAGACGGTGTGCATGAATTTCTTCCGCCGCTGAGGTTGCACGGAAGAGGTTTGCAATGTGATCATATCCTTCGTCGGCCGCTATTTTGGCATAGGAATTATATTTGCGGTTTACCCTGGATTCACCGGAAAACGCACTGAGAATACAGTCATCTGTGTTCATAATATTTTACTAGGTGCAGAAATTTGATAAAGATAATGGAGAGGAAACTTTTTCAAACCGCATATCTCGAAATATTTTCTCAAGAACGACTAATATTGTCTGAAAATCCAGGATATGGATGGAGAGGAAAAAGGAGACTAAATTCTGGGTTAAAAAGAGAGAAGGTTAATCAGTTTTACTCGACCACTTTGAATGATTCGCCAGGAATGCCGCAGATCGGGCAGCGTTCCGAGGTCTTGTTGATCTCAACATTTCCGCAGACAGGGCAGAGGTAGACGGTTTTTACATTGAAGTCTTTGCCTGCTTTTACTGCCTCAAGTGCTTTTTTGTAGAGGTCTGCATGCACGGCCTCGGCTTTCATGGCGTGGGTAAACGTGATAACTGCATCCTGTCTTCCTTCCTTTTCTGCAATGGAAATAAACTCCGGATACATCTCATTGGTCTCGTGGAGTTCGCCATCGCGGCCTGCTTCAAGGTTTGCAACGGTGCTTCCGATGTGGCCGCCGACACGGAGAAGCCGGCGTGCATGAATCTCTTCAGCCGCAGACGTTGCACGGAAGAGTTTTGCTACATGGTCGTATCCTTCGTCGGCTGCTGCTTCGGAATAGGATTTATACTTGCGGTTTGCCTGTGATTCTCCGGCAAATGCTCCATCAATACAATCCTGAGTGTTCATACACTAGTATTGCCCGGAAAATCGGATAAAGATTTGGAAGGGGAATCATTTATCCGAAACAACTATGTATGCTCTTTTCCAAATGAGAATTACATATGAGTCTGAAGAATACCGCTGATATCGATAAACCCCGGGAAAAACTGATCGCAAAGGGTCCTGCAAGTCTAGAACTTGAAGAACTCGTTGCAGCGATCATCGGGAGAGGTATCCCCGGTTGTGATGCGATCCAGATCGGCAAGAAGGTTTCAAAGATCCTGATGTCCAGGACCTACGAAACGGGGATACCCGATCTCTGCGGGGTGAACGGGATGGGAGAGGCAAAAGCATGCCAGATCATAGCGGCCCTGGAACTCGCCCGCCGGTTTCCTCCGCCGGTCCACCGGCTTGCGGTCATTCACAAAGCAGAAGATGTTCTGCCGTTTGTTCATCAGTACAGATATGACACGCAGGAGAATGTTGTCGCGGTGACTTTGTCGGGGGCTCATGAGGTGCTGAAAGTCAGACTTATTACGAAAGGGCTGTTGAATGAATCACAGATCCATCCGCGGGAGGTGTTTGCCGGAGCGATCCTGGATAGGGCAGCGGCAATGATCCTGATCCATAACCACCCGTCCGGAAATCTGCATCCAAGCAAGCAGGACCTGAAGATAACAAAGGACATGCAGGCTGCCGGTGAACTTCTCGGGATCAAACTGCTGGATCATCTGATCATCGGACCAAAAGACGGATTCTGGAGCATTATGGACGAGGAATAATTAAAAAAAAAGTTAGCGTTTTGATTTCGGGCAGACACCGCAGGCACGGCATACCTCAACGCGCGGAGTGAAATGTGCCCCTTTTCCACAGAACGGCGGAATGTCGGCCGCATCTCTTTTGTAATAGACATGAGGTACGAGCGATATATGCGTGTATGTCCCAACCCCTACACCGATTTTTTCTGCCATATATTCCTGAAGTTTTGCGAGCGCAAACATGTTTGACCCGGCTGCCGAAAGCATGTCATTACTCCGGAAAACGATCTTCATATTCAGCTTTCCTTCTCGGACCACGCACTGAACCAGCTGAAGACAGGGACAATCAGCCAGTTTTTCGTCGACAGGGGGACACCAGGTAATCGCGACGGCGCGACGGGAAACAGGGCTTTCCTGTAATTTATCAATGATGTACTGGATCTGATCCTGATGGATCTCTCCATTCAGCGAGAGCCCGCATCCCCAGTCAAAAAGTCGTCCGTGGTAATCATACTCAAACACCGAATCCGACCCTTCAATCAGATTTCTGGCGTATTCGTCTAGAAAAGCTTCCTTAAATCTGGAGCAGGGAGAGACCATCGGTGAGGCAAGCGGTGTGTCAATACATAGACAGACCTCGTCGGTTTCGACCGTCTCCTCTCCGTTCTCAGTTGTCAGCAAAGTACCCTTTTCCAGAATATAACGGATAACAAGTTCATGTGCCCGTGCAAGATCCGGCGCACGAAGTAGTTTCATGTAATAGAATAGAACGTGATGAACGTAAATGTATTTCTAACCATATCCATCATGGATGAAAACGAAGGTCAGGACAAGCTGATAGGTGAGCTAAAATAACATAATCAAAACAAGTAGCCCGTAGCAGATTCGAACTGCTGTCGGGGGATCCAGAGTCCCCCATGATTGACCACTACACTAACGGGCTAAATTACCTTAATGAATATGACATGACAGAATATTAAGATAGCGATTGGTGGGCGACCAGATAGATTTTATATCAGCCCTCACAAACAAAATACCAGTGTCAAGACTTATATTCAGCCCAATTTCCATCTGGGTCCTCTTTGCCCTGATTCTCCTTGTCGTAATAGGCCTACCTTTGCTGTTCTTCGGACTCATCGGAGCTGCTCTTGGAAATCTGGGATTCGGGTTCTGGATGATCGTCCTTTTGATCATAGCAGTCGTTGTTGGAAGTTTTATGAATATTCCTCTTGGAACTCTGAAGCCAAAGAATCAGAAACCGAAAGAAGAACCGACTCCACGGAAACCGACTGGACAGTATGCCCCGTCAATGTATGATAAGATGTACCGGACAGACCGGTTCGAACCCGAACCCTATACCACCGGTTCTGAGACACGAGGAACACGGGTCTCGATAAATGTCGGGGGCGCAGTGATTCCGATCCTCATCTCAGTTTACATCATACTCATGGGAGTATTTGGCAATATTTCACATGACCCCTGGTATCTCACTAAAATAATCGTAGCCCTCGCGATCACAACGATATGTGTGTATCTCGCTGCAAAACCAGTGAGAGGCATTGGGATCGCCACACCATTCTTTGTCGGGCCGGTCGTAACGCTTGCAGCTGCGTTGATTCTCGGGGGAGGATTCGGTCTTCCGGCTGCAGGGATCGCCTATGTAGCAGGAACGCTTGGAACACTGATTGGAGCAGATCTCCTGCACCTAAAAGATGTTCCCACACAGGAAACATCAATGCTTTCCATTGGCGGCGCTGGAACCTTTGACGGGATTTTCCTTACGGGGATAATTACCGCATTGATTGCTTCGTTCTAGGTCAGCCGGCGCACCCCGGAAAGGACCTCTTTTCTTTTTTTCGATAATGTGACTTGTGGAAATAAATAGTCAGGGCAGATAGACGTTCTCGGCAGCCACGAACCGGACATACATGAACATAGAAATAACGGAAGGAGAAAAAACGGATGGGGATCTGCGGATTTGCACCCCTAAATACTCATAAAAAAGATATTGGAAAATACGAATTAATCGCGTTTCAGGAGCGAAGAGACTGTAGTATCAACGATAACATAGAGCTCATCAGCGCTAAAAGTTTCGGAATTAAGTATCAGATCATACGGAGAGAAATCGAGAATATCGATCTCGTAATACTCCATATAACGACCGGCCTCGGACGCTTCACGCTCGACCGTCAGCTCAAACGCCTGTTTTTCGGTAAGACCTTCACGTACAGCGATACGGGTCGAGCGGCACGCGGGAGATGCATACAAGAGAATCTTCAGATCAGCATTCTCGACCATCCAGCCTGCAAGCCGACCTTCGAGGATGATATCATCCGATGACTCGCCGATCTCCTTTTGGCGGGCGTCGATCTCAAGATCGATTGCCGGATCATTCTCAGCAATTTTGCCAAATGCAACGAGATCCATATTCCGTTCCTTTGCAAGGCCGCGAAACACCTCTCCCGCCGATACATATTTGTATGAATACTTCTCAGCAATTGAACGACCAAGAGTTGTCGTGCCTGAACCAGGCGACCCGCTGATCGTGATCCTCACTTATATTCCCCCGATATTCAGGGCTTTTCTGATGATCTGGGACATTACCAATGAACAAAGCATATACCAGAGAATCCACAGAGGGAAGAAGCCAAGGTAGACCTCAAAGTAAGTGGATAAACCGGCGAACGGGATGATGATTGCAGTTGAAAGACTCGGGTCCGCAAGCATCTCGAGCTCGGTCGGGATGTGTTCGATCAGCCAGAAAAAGATTGGCACAGTCAAAACCAGGATAAATGCCATCGGTTTGAACTGATTTTTGGACATTTCCATCTGATCGGCCATCATGGCCTGCTGACGAGCCTGCATTTTCTTGATGAGTTTTTCGTCGCCTGAAAGCTGAGCTTCCCGAAACTTTGCCTGGAAATCTTTTGTCTTTGCCTGATTTTCAGCCATCTTCTCGTAATCCATCGTGTATTTCTGGATCAGTGAGGAGTAAAAACCCGTGATGGTCGCGAGAATCAGGACCAGGGCAAAGAACGGCAGACCGAGTGCCGCAAAAGGACCTATGACTATATTTACAATACCTGCAATAAGCTGACGGGCTTCCTGCCAGCCGTAAAGCATCATCATGCCAAAAACTACAGCAAGGGCTATATACATACTGTATTTCTTGCTGAATGTGGCTCTGTCCATGACCAGTTACCTCAGCGTTGCTACAAGTTCATCGACAGCCTTGTCTAAAAGGAAATCTGCATTGGTGATGATCTTAACGGTACATCCGGTAAGCATGGAGTATGAAGCGGCGAATGCACGGTTCATTTCCTGATGCTCGGCGATAGATTTCGATCCTTCCATATCACGGACACGCGTTTCGTCAGAGAGTCTTCTAAGAAGAATCTGATCATTATCGGTCTCAACAAGAACAATCACATCCGGCATTATTGCAGATACGACCCATTCGGGAAGACCGGCCAGATAACCATTCGGCGTCTTAACCGATGCATGGGTATCAACTATCACGTTGCCGTCGATCGCAGCGATCTTCTCTGCTGCAGTCTTCTGAAGACGTTTCTGGGCAACACGGTCGAGCTTTCTCATCTGGTCACGGTCAGTGGCCAGACCTTCGGCCTGAGCAACTTCGAACATGAAACTGCCGAAGTTGAGATTTTGATATTTGACACCTTCAGCGGTGATTTTGTCAAATGCGGAGTTAATGACGGTGGTTTTTCCAACGCCGGGAACCCCGGTGATGATTACTTTTTTGCCTGACATAGTTATTCTCTTCCTTTAGAGATAGTATCTCTAAGGTTGGATTTGGAGGCTAATAAAGGTATTTTCACGATAGCGGGAAGTTAAAAAATCCGGGATATTTGAAAGAGCTGCTATCAGCAAAAAAGAAAAATGGGATAATTTTTGGGATTTAAGTTATTCTTTGTCGAAGAAGCCACGCATAAACGGATACATCTCCATCATCTGCTCGTTAGCGATCTGTTCATACAGACGGTAAATGATTGAGACCGTCAGTAACAGACCGGTTCCGCCAACAAAACCGATGATACCAAGCATGTTTGCAAGGACAGACAGAAGACCTATGAACACTCCTCCAATAACAGTTACACGGGGAATGTATCTGTCGAGGTAACGTTCAAGAACGGCGGGAGATCTCCGGTAGCCGGGGATCTGCATACCGGAGTTCTGAATCTGCCGGGCAACATGCTTTGAGTCGAGACCAGCTGTCTTGACCCAGAAGATTGCAAAGAGGGCACCTCCAAGAATCATTACAGTACAATCAATACCCACACGGAGAATAACTTCCCATACGGCATGACCGGTTCCTGTGAATGAGGAGAGCCACCACATCCAGTCCTGAGGCTGGTTGATCGGAGCAAGGTACCACATCAGACCGTTTATCGGCGTTGAACCGTTGAACTCACCAAGTGCAGTAAATCCAACACTCGAGAGGAACATACCAATCATCTGGACGTTTGCCTGAAGCACACGAACAAGAATCATTGGCAGGACACTTGCATAGACAAGCTTTACCGGGAATCTTGATCTGGCACCACGGACATTCGCATGTGCGAGGGGGATCTCAATACGCGTTGATTCAACGTATACAATCACAAAGAACAGTCCAATGGTTGTTATGAGAGCCAGAAGCTGAAGACCAAAGTATTCAATAAAGTTTGAACCATCAGCAATGACCTGGAACAGTCTCGGGAAGAATCCGACAGCGAACTGATCGGTTGTTGCCTCCCAGTTGAAGAATCCGTTAACAAGACCCTGGGCGACTCCTGCAACGATAAAAAGACCCACACCGGATCCGATACCCCATTTGGAAACGACCTCATCCATCAACATGACAAGGACACCGCCAATACAGATCTGCAGGAAGATCAAGAACATGACAAAACCGGCGTTTCCACCGAAAAATGCTGAAACCGTTGGGTCAGCACTCATCCATCCACCCAGCACATTCGGCAGAGCTTCAAGGATAATCATGACAAAGATAAGGGCCTTTTGCAGACCCATATAGAGGACCTGACCACGCTGATCTGATGTGTTGATTTTGATCAGATCAGCACCACGGAGTAACTGCAAAACGATTGATGCGGTGACGATCGGTCCGATACCAAGATGCAGGATAGTACCTTGTGCACCAGCTAAAAGGGCACGATAATACTGAAAAACATCAATTGATGTGGCGGAAAGACCAAACACCGGAATGTTCGTTAAAATAAAGTACAGCAGCAACACCGCAGCTGTCCACATCAGTTTGTTTTTGAAGTGGACATGACCTTCCGGTGGCTTGACTGCCGGCATTCGGGCCAGCAGGGGTTCCATTCGATCCAACAGTTCTCCCATGAATTATACACCAAAAAATTATTCGGAGGTCTGGATGGTTCCACCCAGTTCCTCAATTTTTGCAACAGCACGGACGGAGAAATTCTCTGCGGTGAGTGCAAGTTTATGAGTTACCTTGCCTCCACCGAGGATTTTCTCTACACCAATCTGTGCGGCATCAAGAGTAATAACATCTCCGTTTTGAGTTGCAATTCCACGAGCAACAAGATCAGGAATCATCTGATCAATGTCACCAATATCAAGAACCTCATACGTTACAGATATCTTACTGACAAAACCGTGTTTTCCTTCGGTCTTTCCGAGAAGATACCAGTGGGTAAAGTTGTGGTCACGCCATCCGGCTGCTCCACGACCTCCACGGTTACCTGCACCACGGCGGTTTTTGTGGGTACCTCCACCACATGTGCGGGTCCCCCGGAACTTTGAACGCTTGTTTACTGGCATGCTACTTACCTCATTTTGATCAGAAGATCATTGATATCCGCACCGTAATAGCCAAGGGCACCGCCTTGGGTATACGTGCGTTTCGTGGTCTTGTATCCCTTTCTTGGCGGGTGCATACGAAGCACCGGCTTGAGTTCGGGAACATCTTTCATACGGATCTCACCGTTGACAAGAGCAGCTGCAAAATCCGCAATGCTTCCATAGGAGGTTGCAGATTTCACGTACTCTTCAGTGAGCGGTTTGTTGCCGGTAAGTCTTCCACGAGTAGTGAGGATAGTTGCGAGTGTGGCAGCGTCAACTTCACCGAATGCGATGAAGTCCTTTGCTTTACGGATCATTCCGAGGTACTCGGGGGTCTCAGGCACAAGAACACAGTGGTTGATGTGGTGAAGACGGAGCATCTTCAGGGTTTCCTTGATGTCACGGCGGGTATTAACCACACCGCGAACCTGAACGACAGCATACATTATTTGCGCCCTCCGATACGAATCAGATTCGTTTCACGAAGTGCATTGAAGGTTGCCTTTGCATAGTTCAGGGTAGTTCTGGTGTTTCCACTAGTGTAAACCCAAACATCCTGGATTCCTGCAAGGGTAAGTACTTTCTTACCAACATCACCTGTCACAAGACCGATTCCTTTCGGGGCGGGTTTAAGGGTAACGGTGACGGAACCGGCTTTGCCGGTGACCTGCATTGGTACAGAGTGTTTCATACCGCAGCCGCATTCCCATGAACCGCATCCACGGCGGACTTTGACCATGTTCAGTTTTGCATTTGTGATTGCTTTCTTAATTGCAGTTCCGACCTGGACATCTCTGCCCTGACCAAAACCGACGTATCCATTCTTGTTGCCGATGACGACCACAGCTCTGAACTTAATACGACGTCCGGAGTCAGTCATACGCTGCATCATGTCGATACAGAGGACTTCGTCAACAAGATCGGGAAGCATTGCGTCAACAATGCCTGCCTCTTTGATGGGCTGTCCACTTGCAAGAATCTCATCGAAGCTTGCAAATTCGCCTGCCATGACTTTTTTGCCAAGACCGGTTACAGGGACCCATACTTCCTGCTCGTAAGCCATATTACTCCAGCTCCTTCATAATTGCGTCTTTTGTAGCCTCGACATTTTCAACGAGGTCACCAAAGCGCTCATCATATTCAGCGATGTGGGCGCCGTTGCAGCGGTCATCGTCCGGAAGGATTGATTCTCCTACCGGGACATCGAAACCTGCCTCAACTGCACCTTTGATTGCAGCAAAAACACGTGCACCGGTTGATGCAACCTGCAGACCAAGATCTGCGATTCCACCTTCATAGCCGGCTTTCTGGGCACGAACTGCGAAAAGCATACCGGTAAGATATGCGGCAGGGGTGTTTCCGAGGTATCCTTTGTATCCGTAGTTTACCAAGTCACGGCTGTTTACGTGAACGAGAGTGTAGTCGCCATCCATCTGGGCAGCAATGAGCTGAATGATGATGTGGCGGTTTGTTTTACGGACAACCATACGATTTCTACCAGAAACGATTAAACGCTGGCGCTGGTAGTAATCAGTTCTGCCTTCGCGGCGTCTTCTGAACTGAACGAAATATCTTCCATTAATTGCCATTGTTTACTCCCTCCTGGAGGTTACGAGCTCAACCTGTATTTTCATGTGAGCGACGTTACGGAACTGACCACCTGCTGCACGACGGTAAAGTCTGCGGTATTCGGTCGGTGTGATGGATCCTGCTTCACGCTGGTTACGGAGTTCCTTACGCTGGGCACGGATCTTTTTGATCCACTGGGTCTTGGACGGAGTTCTGGCACCTTTTGCACCATTCCGGCGTCCCTGACCTTTTCCGTGTCCGTATGAACGTTTGACCATACGGGCCCGGACACGTCCACGTGAGATTCCTTTCTTCTGGTGGGAAGAGATTGCACCCTCGTCGATGAGGTTGCGGATATCCTCGCGGGACATTGCATTCTGGATGTCAGAGAGTTTTTCCGGGTTGAACCATACACGGTTTTGACCGCAGTCAAGAACGGATGCGGCAATTCTACGCTGGGATGCGAGATCACTCATCTGCTTTCACCTCTTCTGCTGGTTTTGCAACCGGTGTAACGGCAACTTTGGCTTCTTTCGGATTCAAAATTTTAATACCGAGTTCAGCTGCTTTGTTCTGGATAACGCTGCGTTTTGCACCACCGACAGTTGCGCCGATGCGTACTGCGGTAGTTGCTGGGTCGATTGCGCTAAGCTCGGACGGAGTAAAGACGAGTTCTTCACGGTATCCGCTCGGGTGGAATCCACGTACTGCTTTCGGTGCTCCGAAACCTGCTTCAGGGTGTGCCCCCTTTGCACGGTAATCTTTGCGCTGTTTGCTTTGGAGACCCCGTGGTCTTCTCCAGGTGTCTGCCAGTTTTACTTTAGCCTGAAGGCACTGGCGGGCAAAGCGGGATGACTTCTTAGCTCCACGAGCTTTGATAAGTTTCTTGATTTCACTCGCCATTTTAGTCGCCTCTGCTGGTAATGTAAATGCCGTCCTGGAACACACGGGGATCACGGTTTCTGACCTTGCATGCCTGTTCGACATTTGCTGCGGTGTTGCCGACCGTCTCACGGTTGATACCATTTAAGATCAGTTCATCGCCCTGGATTTTTACTTTGACACCTTCTACGATGTTTGCATAACGTGCCTGCTTCTCACCAAGGAAGTTTGCGACTTCAACTTTGTCACCGGTAACTTTAACCTGGATCGGGAAGTGGTTGTACACAATTTTCATGTGGTATTCATAGCCTTCTGATACGCCTTTGCTCATGACACCGAGGTGTGCCTTGTAGGTTCCAAGCAGTGCATAGACACTGCGTCTTGTGGAAGAGCTTACAAGCGTAACTGAACCATCTGCAATAGTAATACTGATTGCAGGGTGGTACATTGTGCGGGTAAGTTCGCCTTTGGATCCCTTCACGGTAACGAAATCACCATCTTTGGTGATAGTTACGCCTTCCGGGATTTCGAAAATCAATTCTGCCATTGTTTTCACTCCTCAGAAGACATACCCTAAGAGCTCGCCACCGACACCGAGCTTACGTGCCTGTTCGTGGGACATTACTCCCTTGGAAGTGGTCAGAATAATAATTCCAAAGCCCTTTCCCGGAAGGTATCTAATTTCCCAGGACTCAAGGTCCTCAACTTTCACCGAGAAACGCGGCGTGATTACACCACATTTGTTGATGCCGCCAGAGAGAGCGATCTGGAATTGACCTCCTCTACCGTCGTCGATCATCTCAAAACCGGTGATGTAGCCATATTCCTGCATGACCTTAAGCATGTCACCAAAGAGGCGGCTTGCCGGTTCAACGGTCACTGCAAGTTTACCAGTGTCACCGGCATTCTTGATAGCGCTCATTGCGTCTGCGA
>Ga0265295_1000298_pt1 | contig 102168 bp, 90 predicted proteins | sample Munlansysbiofilm_FD_192503 | JGI IMG/M metagenome (GOLD analysis project Ga0265295, IMG submission 192503) | Leachate microbial communities from a municipal landfill in Southern Ontario, Canada - Methane capture system biofilm | ecosystem: Engineered > Solid waste > Landfill > Unclassified ... | reverse complement strand
TAGAGAAATGGGATCTCTGATTTCCCGATTCGGTCAGCATTCTGTTTTAAAATGATGTATCTGCGTCCTCTTTATTGACAGTCTTTCTTCCTCTGGGCTAGATTGACGGCTTGATTTTTTTAAAGGGCCTTAAAAGAGGAAAGCCATGATGGAGAAGGGCGCAAAAACGGGGAAAAATTTTCTGGAAAACGGGGCCTTTGCCTTTGATTTTGACGGCGTGGTGGCGGACACCATGAGCCTTTTTTCGGCCATTGGCAGGGAAGAATTCGGTCTTCATGACCTGTATCCGGAAAAGATCACAGACTATGATTTCTCCCGCTGCCTGGATGTGGATCTCGATACCCTGCTCCAGATTATCACCAAGGTGGTGGGGCCGGACTACAATCACCGTCTGGAACCCCTTCCCGGCGCGGATAGCGTCCTGCCAAGACTTCTCGAAACCGCAGGCTCCCTTCTCTTTGTGACCGCAAGACCGGATGCGGCTCCGGTGCAGGATTGGCTGGAAAAGCGTCTTGGTCTTGGCAGAGACTGCTTTGAGGTGGTGGCCACGGGCAGTTTTGATAACAAGGCTGAGGTGCTGGAAAGCCGGGGGAAAACCCTTTTTGTGGAAGACCGTCTGGAAACCTGCTTCTATCTAAAGGATGCGGGCATAGAGCCTCTCCTTTTCACCCAGCCCTGGAACCGCAGGCCCCATCCTTTCCATGAGGTGCGCTCCTGGGCGGACATCGCCGGGTATTTCGGGATCTGACCATGGAGGAAAAATCCTTACGGGAGCTTCTCTCCCTTTTTCTCGAAAGCCTGGGTGCGGAGCGGAATGCAAGCGCTCACACCCTGGCCGCCTATGGCCGGGATATTGCGGATTTTCTCGATGTGGTGGAAAAAAAAAGAAAAACGGTTCTTGGTGCTTCCGATGTGACCCCAGACATGGTACGGCTCTGGCTTGCGGATCTTTTCCGCAGAAAAATGGCCCGAAGCACCATCGGCCGCAGGCTTTCGGCCTTACGGAGTTTTTCGGCCTGGCTGATGCGTCAGGAACTGCGGGGAAGCGACCCTACCCTGGGCGTGCGTACGCCAAAAAAGGAAAAGCATCTGCCCCGCTGGCTCACCGTGGATGAGGCCTTTCGCCTTCTGGATGCGGTACCCGCCTCAGACTGGCAGGATCTGCGTAACCGGGCTCTCCTTGAAACCCTGTACAGCACGGGGCTTCGGGTGTCGGAGCTGGCGGGTCTGGATGTTCAGGATATTGATGCAGAGCGGGAGCTGGTGCGGGTGCGGGCGGGTAAGGGCGAAAAGGACAGGCTGGTCCCCATCGGGCTTCCGGCCTTACAGGCCATTGCCGCCTACCGGGAGGCCCTTTCCGGCCTTACGGCCTTTCGTCTTCTGGAGGGAAGGGGAGAGGATGCCCTTTTCCGGAACACCCGCATGGCAAGGCTCGGGGTGCGCAGCATCCGGACGATTCTGGATACCGAGGCCAGGAGGGCGGGCCTTCCCACGCGGGTATCGCCCCATGACCTGCGTCACAGTTTTGCCACCCACCTTCTGGACGGAGGCGCGGATCTGCGGTCTGTGCAGGAGCTTTTGGGTCATGAGAGCCTTTCCACCACCCAGCGCTACACCCACATGACCCTGGACAGGATGATGGCCGTGTATGACAAGGCCCATCCCCGAAGCAAGACAGAGGAATAAGAATGGAAAACTTTCACGGCACCACCATTGTGGCGGTTCGCAGAAACGGGCAGACCGTTGTGGCGGGGGACGGACAGGTTACCCTGGGCAGCGCGGTGGTCAAGCACGGGGCGCGCAAGGTGAGGCGTATTTATAAAGATCGCATTGTGGTGGGCTTTGCCGGTGCCACGGCGGATGCCCTGACCCTTTCCGAAAAGCTTGAGGCCAAACTGGAGGCCTTTGGCGGCAACCTCACCCGGGCGGCTGTGGAGCTGGCCCGGGACTGGCGTACGGATCGCATGCTCCGCCGCCTGGAAGCCATGATGATCGCCGCCTCTTCGGAAAGTATCTATCTTCTTTCCGGCACAGGAGACATCATTGAGCCGGACAGCGGGGTCATTGCCATTGGCTCCGGTTCCGTGGCCGCCCAGGCCGCAGCGGAAGCCCTTTTCCGTCACACGGAAAAGACGGCAAGGGAGATTGCGGAAAATGCCATGGAAATTGCCGCCGGGCTTTGCGTCTATACCAACGCCCAGTTCACCATAGAGGAGATTTCCGGATGAATGAGATTGCCCGGATTGAGGAAAAAAGCCCAGGCGGCGATCACCTGACCCCCGCCCGCATTGTGGAAGCCCTGGATGCCTACATCATCGGCCAGCGCGCAGCCAAGCGTTCCGTGGCCATTGCCCTGAGAAACCGCTGGCGGCGGCAGCAGGTGCCCGAGCATCTTCGGGATGAGATTGCGCCCAAGAACATCATCCTCATCGGCCCGACCGGTGTGGGCAAGACGGAGATTTCAAGGCGGCTTGCCAAACTGGCGGAAGCGCCCTTCATCAAGGTCGAGGCCTCGAAGTTCACGGAAGTGGGCTATGTGGGACGGGACGTGGAATCCATGATCCGGGATCTCACGGAGATCGGTGTGGCCATGGTGAAGGAAAAGGAGCAGGCTGCTGTGGCGGAAAAGGCCTTGAACCTTGCCGAAGAGAGGATTCTCGATGCCCTGCTGCCGCCGGGCCGCAGCTCAAGTCCTGTGCTGGATGGCAGCATTGATCTTGTGGGTACGGGGGATGCGGGCAGCACCCGGGAAAAGCTTCGCACCCTTCTGCGCAAGGGCAAGCTCGATGGCCGGGACGTGGAGATCGAAATCACGGAAAAGCCCAAGGGCATGGTCATGGACATGTTCTCTGGCACGGGCATGGAAGAGGTGGGCAACAATTTTAAGGAAATGATGGCCGCCTTCATTCCCAGACAGACCCGCCGCAGAAAGATGACGGTCAAGGAAGCCCTGGAAACCATGGCTACGGAAGAGGGCCAGCGTCTGGTGGACATGGACAAGGTGGGTCGGGAAGCCGTGGCCCTGGTGGAAAATTCCGGCATTGTCTTTCTCGATGAGATCGACAAGGTGGCGGCCCGCAGCGGCGGCAAGGGGCCGGATGTGTCCAGGGAAGGGGTACAGCGGGATCTTCTGCCCATTGTGGAAGGCAGCACGGTGAACACGAAATACGGGCCTGTGAAAACGGATCATATCCTTTTCATCGCCGCAGGCGCTTTCCATATCTGTCGGCCCTCGGATCTCATTCCGGAGCTTCAGGGTCGTTTTCCCATCCGTGTCACTCTGGACAGCCTTGAAAAGGCGGATTTTGTCCGTATCCTCACCGAGCCCCAGAACCGTCTTCCCCTGCAGTATGCGGCCCTTCTGGAGACGGAGGGCATCCGCCTGGAATTTACGGAAGACGCCATTGCCGAGCTGGCGGCCATAGCCGAGGAGGTGAACCGCCGTACGGAAAACATCGGCGCCCGCAGGCTGCACACCCTGATGGAAAAGCTTCTGGAAGATCCCCTTTTTGACGGGCCTTCCATGGCGGAAAAAAACCTTTGCGTGGACGCGGTCTATGTGCGGGAAAAGCTTTCCGAGCTGAAGGCAGACGAGGATCTGAGCCGTTTTATTCTCTGAGGCACATTGAAAAAATCACCGGTATTCCTGCAGGAACAGGGAGCCGGTTTTGCCAGGGCACTCTTTTTGGAAAAACGCGGATGAAACCACAGAACGTAGCAGACATTCTCATTGAAGCCCTGCCCTATATCCGGCAGTTTGCGGGCAGCACCATTGTGGTAAAATACGGCGGTCACGCCATGGTGGATGAACAGCTCAAGATGGATTTTGCAAGGGACATCACCCTGTTGAAATACATCGGCATCCATCCTGTGGTGGTGCATGGCGGCGGCCCCCAGATCAACGAGGTCATGGACCGCATGGGCATCAAGCCCCAGTTTGTGCGCGGCATGCGCCTTACGGACGCTGAAACCATGGACGTGGTGGAAATGGTGCTGGGCGGCAAGGTCAATAAATCCATTGTGGCCCAGATTGCCCAGGCGGGCGGCAGGGCCGTGGGCATCACGGGCAAGGATGCCGGGCTGGTGCAGGCCCGGAAGATGACCATTGTGAAGGAAGGGGTGGGAGATGCCCCCCCTGAAATCATCGACCCCGGCCTTGTGGGCGAGGTCACCCGCGTGAACCCCGAGATTCTCCGCACCCTCACGGACAAGGGTTTCATTCCCGTGGTGGCTCCCGTAGGGGTGGGCGAAAACGGGGAGACCTACAACATCAACGCCGATGTGGTGGCCTGCCGCATTGCTGCGGCCCTCAACGCCTTCCGCCTCATCCTGCTGACGGACGTGGATGGCGTGCTGGATCGGGACAAAAAGCTGATCCACTCCATCGACACAAAGGAAGTCCGCCGCATGATCAGTGATGAAAGCATTGTGGGCGGCATGATCCCCAAGCTGGAATACGCCCTTTCCGCCCTGTCCGGCGGTGTGGGCAAATGCCATATCATCAATGGGACGCGGCGGCATTCGCTGCTGCTGGAACTTTTCACGGATCAGGGAATCGGAACGGAAGTCCTTTTATGAGCGAAAATCTGCAGACACGGGCCGACGCGGTGATGGCCCACACCTATGCACGCTACCCCTTAACCCTTGTGAAGGGGGAAGGCGTCCGGCTCTGGGACGAAGCGGGCCGGGAATATACGGATTTTGTCAGCGGCATTGCCGTGTGCAGTCTGGGCCACAGCCATCCGGCCCTGACCGAGGCCCTCAGCCGTCAGGCGGCCCTTTTGGTGCATGTCTCCAACCTTTTTTACACCGAACCCCAGGTGAAGCTTGCCGAATGGCTGGTGAGAAAAAGCTTTGCGGATAAGGTCTTTTTCTGCAATTCCGGCGCGGAAGCCAATGAGGCGGCCATCAAGCTGGCCCGGAAATACGGGCATGGGCATAAGGGCCCGGACTGTCATCACATCGTTGCCATGGAAAAATCCTTCCATGGCCGCACCATGGCCACCCTCACGGCCACGGGTCAGGAGAAGATCCGGGAAGGCTTTTCGCCCGTGCTTGAAGGTTTTTCCCATGTACCCTACGGCGACCTTGCCGCCCTGGAGCAGGCCGTAACGGAAAACACCTGTGCGGTGATGCTGGAGCCCGTTCAGGGTGAAGGCGGTATCCGGGTGCCGGAAGCGGGGTATCTGGAAGGGGTGCGCCGTCTTTGTGATGAAAAGGGCATTCTCCTGATCTTTGATGAGATCCAGACGGGGATCGGACGCACAGGAAAACTTTTCGCCTATGAGCATTCCGGTGTGGCACCGGACATCATGACCCTGGCCAAGGCCCTTGGCAACGGACTTCCCATTGGTGCCATGCTGGCAAAGGATGGGGTGATGGCGAGTTTTACCCCCGGCTCCCATGCCAGCACCTTTGGCGGCACGCCCCTTGCCACCGCAGGGGCCCTTGCCGTGATGGAAACCCTGGAAAAGGAAGGGCTGGTGGAGCGCTGTGCCGCGCTGGGCCAGTATTTTAAAGAGAAACTGGAAGGGCTTCTCTGCCATCCGGTGGCAAAGGAAGTGCGGGGACTGGGGCTTCTCATCGGCATTGAGCTTGCCTGCGACGGCGTGCCCCTGGTGAAGGCCATGATGGAAAAGGGCTTTATCATCAACTGCGTGCAGGGCAATACCCTGCGCTTTGTCCCGCCCTTTATCATTGAAAAAGAAGATATTGATGCCATGATTGCGGCCCTGGACGGGCTTCTTTCGGAAATTCATATTTAGCCGTGTTTTTTGGAAGGGAGGAAGAGAGCTGGTGAAAAAGGATCTGCTGCACCTCGGAGAGCTGAGCCGGGAGGATTTTCGTCTGCTGATGGACCGGGCTTTGGAAATGAAGGCCCGGCGGCGTCAGGGCATTGTGGACCGACCCTTTGCGGGCAAGGTCATGGGCATGGTGTTTGACAAGGCCTCCACCCGCACCCGTGTGTCCTTTGAGTCGGCCTGGGCGCGTCTGGGCGGGCACCCCATGTTCCTGTCCACCGGCGCTACCCAGATGAGCCGCTCCGAACCGGTTCGGGATACGGCACGGGTGCTTTCCCGCTATCTCGACGTGCTGGTCATCCGCACCTATGCCCAGGAGCTCATCGAGGAATTTGCCGCATGGTCTTCCATTCCCGTGATCAACGCCCTGAGCGACCGCTTCCATCCCTGCCAGATTTTAAGCGACCTGCTCACCGTGGTGGAGATGCGGGGCGGCTTTGACAATCTTGCCAGCCTGAAGTTCGCCTGGGTGGGGGACGGCAACAACGTGGCCCACTCCTGGATCAACGCTGCGGGCGTTCTCGGTTTTCCCCTGGTGCTGGCCTGCCCCGAAGGCTATGACCCGGATGCGGATATCCTGGCCCTTGCGGAATCCCGGTCTCCGGGCAGGGTGAAGGTGGTGCGCAGTCCGGAAGAAGCCATGGAAAAGGCCGATGTGGTTTATACGGATGTCTGGGCCAGCATGGGCCAGGAAGAAGAGCAGAAAAAGCGGGAAAAGGATTTTGCGGGCTTCTGTGTGGATGAAAAACGCATGGGTCTTGCCGCAAAGGATGCGCTGGTGCTGCACTGCCTGCCCGCCCACAGGGGGGAAGAAATTACGGACGGGGTGATGGAGTCCCATCCTGAACTCTGGGATCAGGCGGAAAACAAGATGCACATGCATGCGGCCCTTCTCGACTGCCTTGTGAACAGAAAAACGTCTTAAAAAAGGGGCTTCACGCAGGGATACCGGGTGTGAAGCCTTTTTTTGATTGAAAAATCAGCGGATGCAGTCATAAAAAGATTTCATGCTCCGTTTTTATTGATTGTATGACCTGATTGTATGACCTGCATGATTCCGGAAGCCGCATTCCGGACCTTATTCCTGTGATGGGGGGAGAAAATCTTACATGAGTGATGTGAAAAAAGTGGTGCTTGCCTATTCCGGCGGGCTGGATACCTCCGTGATCCTGAAATGGCTCATTGAAGTCTATGGCTGTGAGGTCATCAGTTTTTCCGCGGATATCGGTCAGGAGGAAGAGCTGGATTTCATCCGGCCCAAGGCCCTGAAAACCGGGGCTTCCAAGGTGTATATCGACGATCTCCGGGAAGAGTTTGTCCGGGACTATGTTTTCCCCGCCTTCCGGGCCAACGCCATTTATGAGGGCCAGTACCTTCTGGGCACCTCCCTCGCCCGGCCCCTCATTGCCAAGCGTCAGATGGAAATTGCCAAGATTGAGGGCGCGGATGCCGTCAGCCACGGGGCCACGGGCAAGGGCAACGATCAGGTGCGCTTTGAGCTGAGCTATTTTTCCATTGATCCCCACATCCGCATCATTGCTCCCTGGCGGGAATGGGATCTCACCTCCCGCACGGCCCTCATGGCCTTTGCGGAAAAGCACGGCATCGAGGTGCCCACTTCCCCCAAAAAGCCCTACAGCACGGACCGTAACCTTCTGCACATCAGCTACGAGGGCGGAGTGCTGGAAGATCCCTGGGCCGAAGCCACGGACGACATGTACACCATGAGCATTGCTCCGGAAAAGGCTCCGGATCTTCCGGAGATCGTTGAAATCACCTTCCGCGCCGGGAACCCCGTGGCCGTGAACGGTGAGGAGATGAGCCCGGCCCTGATGCTGAAGACCCTGAACACCCTGGGCGGACGCAATGGTATCGGTCGCATCGACCTTGTGGAAAACCGCTTTGTGGGCATGAAGTCCAGAGGGGTGTACGAGACCCCCGGCGGCACGGTGCTGCGTCAGGCCCACATGGCCATGGAATCCATCACGCTCGACCGGGAAGTGGCCCACCTGCGGGACAGCCTCATCCCCAAATACGCGGAACTGGTGTACAACGGCTTCTGGTTTTCGCCTGAAATGCGGCTTCTCCAGCACATGATTGATGAAACCCAGACCGTGGTGAACGGTGTCGTTCGGATGAAGCTCTACAAGGGCCAGTGCTATGTGCTGGGCAGAAAGTCCGATAACTCCATCTACTCTGAAGCCTTTGCCACCTTTGAGGATGACAAGGTCTATCGCCAGCGGGATGCCGAAGGCTTCATCCGGCTCAATGCCCTGCGGCTCCGTATCCAGAGGCTGATGAAGTCCTGATGGGACGGGTACCAGAAAAAAAATGAATTTTTCACGAAGGGCGGTCTGACTCAGGCCGCCCTTACCGTCATCAGAGGAAAAAGATAAGAGGAAAAGACCATGGCAGAAAAACCCTGGGACGGACGTTTCGCCATTCCCACAGACAAAAGTGTGGAGCGCTTCACCTCCTCCATCGCCATCGACTCCCGCATGTTCCGGGAGGACATTCAGGGCTCCATCGCCCATTCCCGTATGCTGGCCTCCGTGGGCATCCTCAGCGATGCGGAGGCGGATGCCATTGAAAAGGGTTTGAGGGAGATTGAAACAGAGATCGAGGCGGGCCGTTTTGCCTATGACGACAGCCTCGAAGACATCCACATGCACATCGAGACCGCCCTTACGGAAAAGATCGGGGATGCGGCAAGAAAACTGCACACAGCCCGCAGCCGCAACGATCAGGTGGCGCTGGACATCCGTCTCTGGCTGAGGCGGGAAACCCTGGAGATCCTTGATGGCCTGCGTCGCCTGCGCAGCGTTCTGGTGGATCTGGCCGAGGCCCACCTCCATGTGCCCATGCCCGGTTACACCCATACCCAGCGCGCCCAGCCCGTACTCTTTTCCCATCACATGATGGCCTATTATGAGATGTTCACCCGGGATGCCAGACGTTTCGAGGATGCCCTGACCCGCATCAATGTCATGCCCCTCGGGGCTGCGGCTCTGGCGGGAACCCCCCACCCCATCGACCGGGAGCTTGTCCGCAGGCTTCTCGATTTTCCGGAAATGGCGGCGAACAGCATGGATGCGGTGGCAGACCGGGATTTCATCGCAGAATTTCTTTCCGCAGCCTCCATCTCTATGGTGCATTTCTCACGAATTTCCGAAGAGCTGATTCTCTGGTCCACCTCGGAGTTTGCCTTTATCCAGCTTTCCGATGCCTTCACCACGGGTTCTTCCATCATGCCCCAGAAGAAAAACCCGGACATTCCTGAGCTGGTGCGGGGCAAGACGGGCCGGGTGCTGGGCCATCTTGTGAACATCCTCACCCTCATGAAATCCCTGCCCATGACCTACAACCGGGACATGCAGGAGGACAAGTTTCCGCTCTTTGACGGTGTGGACACCTTAAAGGATGTGCTGGACATTTATATCCGCATGCTGCCCACCATGAAGGTGCAGGAAGAGCGTCTGAAAAAGGCCTGCGAAACGGGCTTTCTCAACGCAACGGACATGGCGGACTATCTCGTGGAAAGGGGGCTTCCCTTCCGCAAGGCCCACAGCGTGGTGGGAAAGGCCGTGGCCTATGCCCTTTCCCGCGGCAAGGAGCTGCAGGATCTTTCCCTCAAAGAGTTGCAGGAGTTTTCCGGGCTGGTGGAAGGGGATATTTTTGAGGCCCTTTCCGTGGAAAGCATGATCAACCGCAGGCGTTCCGCAGGAGGCACGGCCACGGAGAACGTGAAAGCGGCCATCCGGAATGCGCGGACAGTTTTATAGAACCGTTTTTTGTCTGTAAGAATTTTTCTCTCAGGAGCTGGGGGGATCCTGCCTGAAGGGGAAAAATATATGCCAAAGGGGGCATTGTGGTCGTATCGCCTGAAGAAGCACAACTTCCCAACCGCTGGCTGGTGGTGGCGGGATCTCTGCTCATGCAGCTCAGCCTGGGAGCCATTTATACCTGGAGCCTTTTTAATCAGCCTCTGGTGGAGGCCTTTGGATGGACACCCGGTGACACGGTGTTCACCTTTTCCCTCACCCTGGCTTTCTTTTCCCTGGCCGTGATTGTGGCGGGCAGGGTGCAGGACAAGGTGGGGCCCCGTAAGGTGGCCATTGCCGGTGGCATTCTTACGGGTCTGGGGGTAAGTCTTGCCAGTTTTGCCACCAACATTTATTTTCTTTACGCAAGTTATGGGGTGATTGCGGGTATTGGCATTGGTGCGGCCTATGTTACGCCGCTGGCCACCTGCTCCAAATGGTTTCCGGAAAAAAGGGGGCTGATCACAGGGCTGATTCTTGCGGCCCTTGGTCTCGGAGGAATGCTGTTCAAACCCGTGATTCTTTTTTTCATCGGGGAATTCGGGGTCTCCCGCTCCTTTTTGTACCTGGGGCTGATTTACGGCGTGCTGCTTGTGGCAGGCGCTATGGTCCTGGTGGCGCCGCCACCGGGATACAGGCCTAAGGGCTGGAATCCTTCCCCCGCATCCTGGGGCGGTGGTGCTTCCCTTTCCTCGAAAGATTTTACCCCCCTTGAAGCCATGCGCACCCCGCAGTTTTACATGCTGGTGATCTGGATGTTTTTCGGGGTTTCCGCAGGTCTCATGATCATCAGTGTGGCGGCCAATATCGGAACGACTCTGGTGGGGTTGAGCCCTGGCGCTGCGGGCAATGCGGTGGTTACGATCTCGCTTTTCAATGCCTTTGGCCGTCTGGGCTGGGGATGGATTTCGGATCAGTTTGGCAGGAAGATTTCCATGCTGGGCATTTTTGTCCTGCTCAGTCTTGCCATGTTCTACATGGCCCTCATGCCCATGGGCTATGTGGGCTTTCTTGTGGCCACCTGTGCCGTGGGTTTCAGCTTCGGAGGCCTTGCCGCCATGCTGCCCACCCTGACGGCGGAGTGGTTCGGGCTTGTGCATGTGGGCAACAACTACGGGGCCATTTTTATCTTTTACGGCCTTGCCGCCCTGACAGCCCCAAGGCTTGCCATTGCCATTGGTTTTGAAAAAGCCCTGCTGGTGGCGGGATCCGCCTGCGTGGCAGGGGCGTTGGTGGCAATTTTTGCCAGAGCGCCCAGGGGCAATGTGGGGATTCCCATGCACAAAAGAAGATCGGTGTCATGAGGCCGGGGAGGATGGAATGGGGCATGCGGAAAATGCGGGGGACACCATGATCCGGAAAGGAAGGGGATCTCTGGGCTTTTGGGGGAAAGGGGGAGTCCGGTTCAGCCTTCTGCTCTGCCTTTTCTGGGTGGCGGCCTGTGGTCTCAAGGCCCCTCCCATACCTCCGGGAAAAAGTCTGCCTGCCATGCCCCATGCCCTTGCCGTGCGGCCCACGGCCTCAGGCTTTCTTCTTTCATGGGAAGTTGAGGGGGATGCGCCCGCAGGTTTTCGGGTGTTTCGTGCGCCCCTTTCAGGTGCGGACTGTGACCATTGCCCCCCGGCTTATACCCTGCGTGCGGTGCTGGGGCCTGAGGCAAGAAGCTTTGAGGACAGAGCCGACCCGGAGCGGGCTTTTCTCTATGAGGTGCGGGGTTTTCTTGCGGGCGGCGCAGAAGGGCCGGGAGCCCGTGTGAACACCGGAACGGTTGAAGGAAAGGGACTGTGAACCGGGCCTGGATTTCCCTTGGAGCCAATCTCGGTGATCCCGAAGCCAGTCTGATCCGCGCGCTTGACGGTCTTTCCCGCTGTCCGGGTGTGGTTGTGGATGCGGTTTCTTCTTTTTACAGAACAGCCCCTACGGATTACGCGGATCAGCCGGATTTTGTGAATGCCGCAGCAAGGATTCTCACCTCCCATGATCCCGAAACCCTTTTTGGCCATCTTCTGCGTCTCCAGAAGGAGGCGGGACAGGGGCCGAAGACCCGTCGTTTTGGTCCAAGGCTTCTGGATCTCGATCTTCTTTTGTATGAGAATCTTGTTTTCACCTCTCTCCGTCTGATTCTCCCCCATCCCCGGATGCATCTGCGGCGTTTTGTCCTTATTCCCCTTTGTGATATGAATCCTGAATTGCGGCATCCTCTGCTGCACGAAACCATGGCGGATCTTTTGACAAGACTTCCGGAAAACTCCCAGAGGGTGGAAAGGATACCATGCCCGGCATCATTGCAACCCTGATTCTTATTTATATTCTCTGGCGCTTGATTGTGGGTTCTTCTGAGGAAAAATCCGACAGGGAAATCCACGAAGAGTTGGTGCAGGACCCTGTCTGTGGTCTGTATCTGCCGGAGAGCGAGGCGGTGAAGGCAAAGGTGGATGGGCAGGAGATCTGTTTTTGCAGTGAAGCATGCAGAAAAACATTCATTGAGGCCGAGAAGGAAAAAAAAGGCGCGGATCCAGAATAAGGGGAAGAATCTGGAATGGATATTCGCATCTCCGGGCCGGGGAGATGCGGGGGAATCACGTTTTGTTCCCATCCATGAAATTTATGCATAGTTGGTACGTCCATCTCCCATCCCTTCCAAGGCAGCGCCAAGTGCTTGCCTCCCTTCAATACGCCATGGTGACCGTGACGGCGGTAATCAAATATTTTTTCAATCCACGCCCCTGTGTGAGGGGCGGCGAATATACATCCGTCACTCATAATCCGCTGAAAGTTTCAATCCACGCCCCTGTGTGAGGGGCGGCAGCCTTATGTCTGGGATCGCGCTCAAAGATAACGGTTTCAATCCACGCCCCTGTGTGAGGGGCGGCCTGGAGCGGATGTCTGAGGCGGACAGGTATGAGGTTTCAATCCACGCCCCTGTGTGAGGGGCGGCACATGGATTTTCTTCTTTCCTGTTATGGAATAAGTTTCAATCCACGCCCCTGTGTGAGGGGCGGCGACGCGCTGGAAAATGGCGCTCCTGACTCTCCGGTTTCAATCCACGCCCCTGTGTGAGGGGCGGCCAATCCCTCAGCCCTCGGGGCGGCAGGGTAGGAGGTTTCAATCCACGCCCCTGTGTGAGGGGCGGCGACGCGCTGGAAAATGGCGCTCCTGACTCTCCGGTTTCAATCCACGCCCCTGTGTGAGGGGCGGCCTGAGACTGTGGATCGGGATATGCTTAATGGCTTGTTTCAATCCACGCCCCTGTGTGAGGGGCGGCCCGGCAGCAGCAAAAGCCGGGAGCACCCCAGCCGTTTCAATCCACGCCCCTGTGTGAGGGGCGGCGAAGATCGCTCGCAATGTACGAGGGGGGACACCTGTTTCAATCCACGCCCCTGTGTGAGGGGCGGCCTCTCCGGAGCAGCTCTGGTTTGTAGCAACCGGAGGTTTCAATCCACGCCCCTGTGTGAGGGGCGGCCTCTGTCATGAGTACCGGGACGTCCACGGGCAGTGGTTTCAATCCACGCCCCTGTGTGAGGGGCGGCCAGTGTTGTCTGGCCAAATTTTACCGTTGTGAAGAGTTTCAATCCACGCCCCTGTGTGAGGGGCGGCAACGCAAAAGCCCGGTCAGAGTCCGGGAAAGGAGTTTCAATCCACGCCCCTGTGTGAGGGGCGGCCAATCCCTCAGCCCTCGGGGCGGCAGGGTAGGAGGTTTCAATCCACGCCCCTGTGTGAGGGGCGGCCAGCCAGAAGGCCTTGCTTAGCCTAGTCATCGCTGTTTCAATCCACGCCCCTGTGTGAGGGGCGGCCTCCGGGATCAGTTTAGCCCTGACCGCTGTGATGTTTCAATCCACGCCCCTGTGTGAGGGGCGGCCATGGCACAGGCGGTGATGGCGGAGGCGTATCGGTTTCAATCCACGCCCCTGTGTGAGGGGCGGCCCCCCTCACGGATCACGTTATTGTATTACCCCCTGTTTCAATCCACGCCCCTGTGTGAGGGGCGGCCTTACGCGAGAAGAACGACAGTCATGGCTGGCTGTTTCAATCCACGCCCCTGTGTGAGGGGCGGCCCTATATTTTATTCCAATATATTATGTCATGAGGTTTCAATCCACGCCCCTGTGTGAGGGGCGGCACGACCGGCTCCAAAACCTCAAGGAGGTGATCCATGTTTCAATCCACGCCCCTGTGTGAGGGGCGGCGGAACATGGGGGCCAGCCTGTCTTTTGCTACCTCGGTTTCAATCCACGCCCCTGTGTGAGGGGCGGCCTGCTGCCGAAAAACCCATGATATAACCTCAGGCAGTTTCAATCCACGCCCCTGTGTGAGGGGCGGCCGATGCCACCCACATGGTCGAGGGCTTCCGCCCGTTTCAATCCACGCCCCTGTGTGAGGGGCGGCGGCTACAAAAGGGTCTCCTACATGACTGCGGACGTTTCAATCCACGCCCCTGTGTGAGGGGCGGCCTTTATGCAGGTGAAAGAAAAAAGATGTTAAAAGTTTCAATCCACGCCCCTGTGTGAGGGGCGGCCCACAGCGCGGGTGCTCCGACTCGGCGGCCCTTGGTTTCAATCCACGCCCCTGTGTGAGGGGCGGCCCCGCACTCTGGAGCGGGGGCAGGAGGCTTTCCGTTTCAATCCACGCCCCTGTGTGAGGGGCGGCCTGAGTGCGACGGGGATGGGGACGTCCTTTTGGAGTTTCAATCCACGCCCCTGTGTGAGGGGCGGCATCGGTCATTATGAGACGGCCCAGGCGGGCGGGAGTTTCAATCCACGCCCCTGTGTGAGGGGCGGCACATGCCGCCTCTGGCCACCCGTTGCGAGCTCTCCGTTTCAATCCACGCCCCTGTGTGAGGGGCGGCGCAGATGCTGGATGATGACTTGCAGCAGGTCTCTGTTTCAATCCACGCCCCTGTGTGAGGGGCGGCCAGGACGCCCCAAAATAAAGGGGCGTTTCGGCTTGTTTCAATCCACGCCCCTGTGTGAGGGGCGGCCTCGGGGTATTTGATGCGGATACGCCAGCGGGAGTTTCAATCCACGCCCCTGTGTGAGGGGCGGCCATACTCAGTTACAACGATTGCCCGGCTGTACGAGTTTCAATCCACGCCCCTGTGTGAGGGGCGGCCGACGCCAAGACCATGCAGACTTATACACATACGGTTTCAATCCACGCCCCTGTGTGAGGGGCGGCATTTATGCAGCGACTTCTGGAGCGCTATTCCGTGTTTCAATCCACGCCCCTGTGTGAGGGGCGGCGTATATCCGGGCCAGGGAATCTGCGACTACTACGGTTTCAATCCACGCCCCTGTGTGAGGGGCGGCCCGCCTTTGTTCTCTCATCCAAAATATTATCGAGTTTCAATCCACGCCCCTGTGTGAGGGGCGGCCCGCCTTTGTTCTCTCATCCAAAATATTATCGAGTTTCAATCCACGCCCCTGTGTGAGGGGCGGCTTGTTCCCGTCTGCCCCCTGCTGCTCACGCCTTTGTTTCAATCCACGCCCCTGTGTGAGGGGCGGCGCCCGCCACCCTGACCCTGCCCACCACTGTTCCGGGTTTCAATCCACGCCCCTGTGTGAGGGGCGGCGATAATGTTGGAACCTTACGCGTCCGCACGCGAGTTTCAATCCACGCCCCTGTGTGAGGGGCGGCATCTGCTGACCGTCCGTTTCCTTAAAATCATGGGAGTTTCAATCCACGCCCCTGTGTGAGGGGCGGCATGCCATAGCCTCAGGCACAAGAAGCAAAATGGTTTCAATCCACGCCCCTGTGTGAGGGGCGGCTTTTTTGAAGGGATTTTTCCCTAGAGGAATCCCGGTTTCAATCCACGCCCCTGTGTGAGGGGCGGCGTATGAGTAGAGTTCACAGGATATTTCTTTTGTGTTTCAATCCACGCCCCTGTGTGAGGGGCGGCAGACGTTTGTAGGCCGTAGATTTGCTTCTGGCAAGTTTCAATCCACGCCCCTGTGTGAGGGGCGGCGAAGGTCACCCCAGTATCACCCCAGTATCAGGTGTTTCAATCCACGCCCCTGTGTGAGGGGCGGCGAAAAACCTCTTTATGTCTGCGGCGGCACGGGCGTTTCAATCCACGCCCCTGTGTGAGGGGCGGCCCTTTATGTAGGTGAAAGGAAAAAGATGTTAAAAGTTTCAATCCACGCCCCTGTGTGAGGGGCGGCGAAGGTCACCCCAGTATCACCCCAGTATCAGGTGTTTCAATCCACGCCCCTGTGTGAGGGGCGGCGGAACCTCATCAGTGTAAATGACTTGTTTTTACGGTTTCAATCCACGCCCCTGTGTGAGGGGCGGCATTAGCAATACACGTTTTATAAAAGTCTTCGTCTGTTTCAATCCACGCCCCTGTGTGAGGGGCGGCCTATCTGCTAATGCCGGGTTTTTTTCCACGAGAGTTTCAATCCACGCCCCTGTGTGAGGGGCGGCCTGATGTTGCTGATTTTCCCCACGAATATTCCTGTTTCAATCCACGCCCCTGTGTGAGGGGCGGCATTTTCTGTCCGCTTTGCATATGGTGTAGAACCTGTTTCAATCCACGCCCCTGTGTGAGGGGCGGCTACACTTGCACGGCCAGCAGCAGGGGCCGCACCGGTTTCAATCCACGCCCCTGTGTGAGGGGCGGCCTTTTTCTTGATGGTGCCGCAGATACAGGTTTGAGTTTCAATCCACGCCCCTGTGTGAGGGGCGGCAACGGCTCCTGTCAATACTTGTCTTCTATATTTTGTTTCAATCCACGCCCCTGTGTGAGGGGCGGCTGTAATACTATAAACCTAAATTAAAACAAGAAGTTCAGGTAATTTGTCCGCGAACCTCCTTTCCCAACAGTTTAAAAGCGCAGTCCAAACGGCTTGATTTTCTATTTTTCCCTGTTTTTATAGCCTTATTTTGTAACGCGAACCTCTTTCAAATATCCGCCCTAAGTCTCCAGAAGTACAGCTTTTTTTGAGGCAAGAACTTTAGACCGCTACCCTCTCGCAAACCTCAGAAAATCAGAGGTCCATTCATATCCAGACTGGGCTTGGCTCCAACATGCTCCACCTTGGGTTTCCAGTTCTTTCCCATGTAGTAAAAGCGCAGACTGTCTTCTATCGGTTCGATTTCTTTCAGCAGCAGATTTTTCAGTTTTACCCAGAGGGTTGGATCGACGGAGCACTCGAACACGGAATACTGGACACGCTGCCCGTAATCTTCAAGGGTTTTTGCCACACGACGGAGACGTCTTCTGCCAGCGGCATCTCCGGTTTTCACATCGTAGCTTACCAGCACCATCATGGGGTCACCTCCAGAGAAAGGGAGGATAGCCATCCAGATCCCCCCGCAGGTGCCGGGCTAGCAGCCTTGCCTGAATGAAGGGAACAAGTCCTTTGGGGATGGCTTCTTCTGTAAAGGGGTGGGTCAGGGTTTCCTGCTTCATCTTCTGCCACGCGGCCAGCACCCGTTTTCTGGCTTCCTCTTCCAGAGTAACGGCTCCACTGTCAGGATTTGTCAGAAAATCGGAGGCCCTGACCTGTTCCCGGTTGATCAGGGAAACGGCCAGACGATCACAGAAAACAGGACGAAGTTCCTCCATCATGTCCAGAGCGAGACTGGGCCGACCGGGCCTGTCTTTATGAAGAAAGCCTACGGCGGCATCCAGCCCCACGGTTTCCAGCGCACTCCTCACATCATGGACAAGCAGGGTGTAGAAGAGGGAAAGGAGAGCGTTGACGGCATCTTTGGGTGGTCTGCGGTTTCTGCCTGAAAAAGCAAAGGCCGGGTCATTTTTCCGGATCAGATCCGGGAAGGCGGAGAAATAGGCTCGGGCAGCGTCACCTTCCACACCACGGGCCGTATCACACTCCTTTACGGAAGTCAGGGTGCGTATGCGGCCGGAAAGAAGTTTTTCCGTTTCACGGAGGGCAGGGGTTTCCCCATGATCCCGGATGCACCGCAGGAGCGCCTGACGGCAGTTGTAGAGCTTGCCTGTCACAAAGGCCGCAGCAAGGGTTCCGGATTGATCCGCCACATCCGCAGTACGGTACTGTGCCCGACGCAGCAGCACATTGCCATGCAGGGGGCCATGCACCCTGGCAAGAAAACGGCCCGTATCTGTGAGAAAGGTTACTGCCACATTGCGCTCCGCACAGAAACCCATCAGCCAGGGACTCATGCCCACTGTACCAAAGCACACAATGCCGGAAATTCCGTGTATGGGAATTTTCACGTCCGGCCCTTCTTCCAGCCGGATATGGATGGTTTCCCTTTCCTTGGAAAGGTAGGCCCCCGGTTTGGTGATATAAAGGATGTTTTGCAGAGGTTTCATATGAGATCCTCGGAAAGCCGTTTTTGCAGCCAGAGTTTTGCAGATTTGGCTTTGGGCTGACAGATGTCAAAAAGGGAGCAGCGGTCACAGCGGTCTTTCCGGTACCTGGCCTTTGGCAGTACGCCGCTTTCCATCATGGCATGGTATTCCATGGCCGTCTGACGGGTAAGCTCCCTCAGGGAAGCATCAAAAGGAACGGTTTCCCGCCTTCTCGGACTTGCGTAGAAAAGAAACCCTTCCGGTATGTCTGTATGCAGCATTTCTTCCAGACAGATGGCCTGGGCGCAGAGCTGCACCCGATCCGCCTCAATCAGCTTGGGTTTTCCACGTTTGTATTCCACAGGTACAGGCTGCCAGATTCCTTTTCCTATCTTGTGAAATTCCACGCAATCCGCCACGCCAAAAAGACCGAGGGTAAGGCTTTTCAACGGCATGGCGTAGCAGAGGCGTACCCCGGATTTTTCCTGTTCTCCGCCTTCATCTACCCGCTCATGCAGTACACGGCCTTCGGCGGTGAAGCGATTTTCCTCCCATTCCCGATCCACATGGATAAGCCCGCACTGGCGGGGACAATAGATCATGTGCTGCATACCGGAGACGGGAAGAAAATCGGCTTCAAGCATGTTACAGTTTCTCCTCTATCTGGATGCCTTCCGGGAGATTTTCCTGATCGATCTCAATAGCGTACTGGGAAAAGGAACGGGCCGGGCCGGATGCGTCTGAACGATTGACGGTAATGCGGTCAAAGAGGCTGTGGGCAGGGGCATTGCCAAGCTTGGAAGCATGACGAAACACCACAAGCTTGCGGGCTGCCATTTTTCCCCGTGCTGCGGAGCGGTCGTGGTCGAACATCTGGCAGAGGGATTGCCAGAGAAGATCCAGATCCTTTTCAGAAAATCCTGTCCCTTTGGTTTCATCAGAAGCCAGATGGGGAGAAACGAATCCTTCAACACGGTAGAGGGCATAGGGCACAATGTATTTGCGTCCCATGGTTCTTTCCTTTTCCAGATCCTTTTCATTGGTGACGGCCATGCGGGTGATGCTGATTTCCTGGGGCATGATGGGTTCCACACTTCTGGCAAAACCCAGCTGTACAGGCCCGCGAACCTGACCACAGTTGACGTCTGTTGTCATTACGGCTCCAAAGGCCCGAATGTCATAGAAGTTGTTGCACATCCAGCGGGTGAGGTTGCGGGCATCTTCTTCTTTTTTTGGCAGTTTCTTGGGTTCAGGTTTGAGCTTCAGGGCTTCATAGCCCTGCAAGTGATTGCGGTTCAGAACGGCCTTTTCCGTCACATAGATGTGATAGGCCTTTCCTTCTTCCTTCTCAATATCCGGAGTTGCAAGCTCAATGAAATTCCGGATTTTTCTTTTCAGACAGACATCCGTTACAAGGCCAAAGCCGGTTTCCGGATCAATGCGGGGCATGTTGCCTGCATCGGGATCGCCATTGGGATTGCCGTTTTCCACGTCAAAGAAAAGAACGAATTCATAGCGGTTCTGAAGAGCGGTCATTTTATGCCTCCACGGTTTCAGGGGTTGATTTTTTAGTAAAAAACGCTTTTTTCTGGTGGTAGTAGCCAAGGGTAAAAAGCCCTTGATCTTCAATGGAGAGAATGGCGGGGTAGGTATCCAGCATGGCCACAATGTCTGTGATCATTTTATCCCTTGTGATGGAAAGACCTGTGCTTGAAGGATCTTTCCGTAGTTTTGAGAGGTGGTTCTGGGCGTTTTTCAGCAGCACATGGAAGGTTCTCTGGGGGGTGGCGGATGCAGAGCTGAAAAATTTATCCCGGATAGTGGCGTTGGTACCGGGTACGGCCTCTTCCTGAAGTTTTTCCAGAATGGCAAAGAGTCTGCCCAGAACATACCCTGTCTGTGTGTTCTCCGGATCAAGCATGATGGGAATCTCCATTTTTTGGTTGCGCATAAGGATGGCCTTGATCAGACCTGAACGTATGCGGCCGATTTTACCTTCCGAACGGATACGTCCCATGACTGCGGCAAGGAGGGAGCGAGGATAGGAGTTGCCTGTGAAAATGGCCTGCATGAGCTGGCCGGAAAGAATGGGGGAAAGATTTTTGGTATCTTCCCTGACGGCCAGAGCCTTCAGGATTCTTCTCGGTGATATGAAGTCTGGTTCATTGTCGTATTGTTTGACAATTTCCATCTGTCTGTAATGGAGACCGATGGTATCCGTAAGCTGCCGGACAGTGGCGACATGGAAAAAACGGACGGAAATGCGGGCTGCGTTGGGGGAAAGCCCCAGGATGAAAAAGAGATTGTCTTCCTGATCCAGCTCTTTGGGGCGGTGGCCTGAGGCCGTAGCTTTGAGAACTGCATGGAGTTTTTGTTCCAGCTCTTTTTTGTCCTGTTCCGTACTCTGGCTTTGATAGCCTTCGTCATGGATGAGGTCAGGATCGACCATAAAAGAAAAGAGGTCTTCAACGGGTGAGGTCTTTTCGGCCCAGAAGATGGTGGTGGCATCACCGATCTGAATCTTTCTCCGGTTGCTGCGATCCAGCAGGTAATTAAGGGCTGTGGTGTAGGCGAAGGTCGCTGTGTTCCCTATGGGCGCATTGAGATTTTGTTCTTTTCCAAAAGAGGTGAAGGAGGGGAGATTAAAGGACACCAAGGCGGCACCGGATGTCTGCGCTCCTGGGATTCCTTTGATAGCTGGATGTAGGCGGCTGATGGGTTCTATTTCCCCAGACACGAGACAATGCCCTGATTTTGTATCGTTATCCTGTTCCAGATACTTTTTCCATGCTTTAATGATGGCGGGGCGTTGGTGAAGAAAGAGGTTATCTCCTTCCAAGCGGAATACAAGGTTGGAACCGGTCATTTCATCCCAGAACCGCAAAGAGTTCGCTGCTTCTGGATTCCAGGTCTCCAGGAAGAGGCTTAGCGCCTTAACTCCTGTATCTTCATTTTTATCGGTGACCAGGTGGAAAAGAGTTTTGAAGGCCTCAAAGCGGGCTTTGGCCTGTTCCGGTTTATTTTTTTCATCGGCACCCAGCACGTAGGTTGTGTTGTCCCAGCAGAAATTGGCAGCTACTCCGGAAGATCGTTTGACTGCTTGGGGAACAATCAGCTGCCTTGGTTTTCCATCGACACGAAGATCAATAGGGTCTCCAGTCAGTTGTCCTTCCTTTGAAAGGGTAAGACAAAAATGGATGCCCTGATTTGAAAATCCTGGAAGTGGGATGTCAGATTCTGGCTCTTGCACCATCCTGTCGTAAAAAGACGTTAAGGATTGCAGGATCATGAACGCACCTCCGCAGATTGCCATGGCGGTACATGGATGATGCCCTGCTTCATGACTGCCCGGAAAAATCGTGGGGTCATGCCGTCGGGATAGTCGATGTCGTGCAGCATCCAGCCCAGATCCCTTTCCGGCTCCTTGGAAAAAAAGGAGGGCAGGATTTCCTCTGCCGGAAGAACCCGTGCGGGGAATTCCCGGCACCCCAGATAGGGCTGGTGAAAATGCTGGCCCTTTTCCAGTCGTCTTCTGAAAATATCGGCGTGTTTGCCGGGGTTGACATCTTCTTTGCCGGTAAATTCAAAATGGGCTTCAATGATATAGTCCACATTCCTTAAAACCAGGGCGGCTCTCTGCTGACGGTTTTCTTCGGCGGCCATGAAGAGGGGGCTGCCATCCTTCATGGCTTTTTTTGCCGTGCCTGTGGGAATCTTTGCGCTAACTTCATTTCTCCGGATGTTGTCAAAACGGATGGGATTCAGAACATGAATCCGGTCAATTTCCCAGCGTATGGAAGGTTTCCAATAAACAGCTTCCAGAATTCCGCGGGCAGCAGAAGGGGTAATGGCATCATAGCTCACCCTTTCTGCCTTCATCTCCGGACGTGTGAAACATCCGTAATCCCCTTGCACCCGTATGCGACAGCCATAGGACATGGGGCCTCCTTTTGTGGTTAGTTGAAAGTCTATATACGTTATTTAAAATTATTGTCTTATTTTGCAGTTTAAAGTTATTGTTGGTTCTTGTCATATGGTATTTTGATATATCTTAAAAAATGTGTAAAAAATTGATGTTTTTTTGTTGGGTTGAAATATAAGTTATGGTTTGGATGTTTTGTCTATTCGTATTGTTTTTATTTAATAGTATGCCGTTTGTATTGATACTGAGTCAGCGTTATTTGAAGACTCAGTATCGGGATATTTTTTAAAATATTTTATAAGACAATATAGGCATTTTTTTTTGCTGAGATATATCTGGATTATTTGGAATGATGGTTTTTGTCCGTTTGTATAAACGGATAGATTGTTCTTCTTCATCGGTTTCAGTCTTTGTGACTATTCGTGCCTGTACCGTCAGTTCTTTTGTTATTATCATTTTGGCTCCTTTTAAAATGGTTTTTATTTAGAATCTAACTAATATGAATATTAGTTGCGCTCAGAATAATAAACACAAATCCAACCCTGTCAAGATTTGGAAAAAACGGTGGAGACGACTTGTCTTTTAGAAACTTACCAATATATTTCAATCCACATCCCCACCGTTTTTTCAGACTAAGCTTCAAGAATTTTTACGTCAATAGGTATATCCATCAAATAATGAATAAATTGTGATCTGCTTCGGTGATCTCAAGTCCCAGGTCTTTTGAGTACCAGGGATCAAGGCCCGTCAGGGCCGGATAGGTACCGTTGATCATCATGATTCCCCCTTTCTCACCAAGTTGGCGAAATTCATGGGGATAAACCTGAACGGTATAGGCCTGAAGCTTGCGTAAAAGGGCCGAAGGGTGAGGATGCCATGTCAGATCCTCAATGAGTTTCTGGGCATATTCGTCCCATGGAACAAGAACAGGCTGCATGACGTTTTCAATGAGGCGGAATTTTTCTGCTACTGTACGAAAGGGAAAAAGTAAACTTTTTCGACCTTCTTCAAAAGAAGGCATGATGTCTTTTTCATCCAGAGTCGGGGAAAGCCAGTAGGCTTCCTTAAAATAATGGTGCATGGCCTGGGGTGAAAACGGATCGTCTGCAAACTGACGCAGTGCGGACTCTGCTGCGGCAATGTTTCTCCGGAACATTTTTGGGCTTTTCCCATCCTGGGGCCGAAAAACCTGAACCTGCCCGAGGCCCTCCATTTCTCCGTTTCTGTTGCAGCGCCCTGCTGCCTGACAGATGGAATCCAGCCCTGCCATTTCCCGGAAAACCATGGGAAAGGAAACATCCACGCCTGCTTCCACAAGCTGGGTGGCGATAACCCGACAGACTTCTTTGTTGTGAAGGCAGCGGCGGATGGCCTGAAGGGTTTTTTTTCTGTGTGCCGGACACATACGGGCACTGAGATGGAAGAGATTTTCCCCTTCTTCAAGGAGGGAAAAGATGTCTGCCGCACGCTTTCGGGTGTTCACAATGCACAAGGCCTGCTCTGTTGTTGTTATGGCATCGGCCATATTCTGATCGGACTGATCTCCCAGCAGCGTGAGTTTTGTTCTGCGGAAAGCGTCATGGAAATGGAAAGGATCGGGGATAATTTCCCGGATGTATTCTGGATTCAGACCTTTTTCAAAGTGGGGGCCTTTTTCCAGGGCAGGTTGGGTGGCGGTACATAAGACAACGGAAGCCCTGTAGTTTTCCGTGAGTTCTTTTAAAGCGGCAAGACAGGGTTCAAGGTAGGCTGGTGGAAGCATCTGGGCCTCATCCAGAATGATCACACTGCCTGCAATGTTGTGGAGCTTACGGCATCGGGAAGGTTTGTTGGCAAAGAGGGATTCAAAAAACTGGACGTTGGTGGTGACGATGACAGGCGCATCCCAGTTTTCCGATGCAAGCCTGTGGGCCAACAGACGCTGGGCATCCTCTTCTTCCGGGTCTGGTGCAAAATTGCTGTGATGCTCAATGATTGCCTTTTCACCCAGAACATCCCTGAACACGTCGGCGTTCTGCTCAATGATGCTTGTAAATGGGATGACATAAATGATGCGTTTGAGCTGATGCAGTCCTGCATGTTTCAGGGCAAAGGCCATGGAAGCCAGTGTCTTCCCGCCTCCCGTGGGCACGGTGAGGGAAAAGAGTCCCGGAGGCTGATTCGTGGCCCCAAGGCAGGCCTTAAGAATTTCAGTCCGTTTTTCATTGATGGGAGAATTGGCCTGAAACCCCTGCATGTGCCGGGTAAGGGCATGTTCCAGATCCCTAAGGGGCGGTGTCCCGGAACGGGCATGGAATTTTTCCGGATTTAAAAAGCGTTCCGTGTCCAGAAAATCCGCATCTACGAGGCAGGAAAAAAGCATACGGGTAAAAAAAGCCGCCTGAAATCCATTCTGAATCCGGATGGGGGGTTTAAGAGCGGGAAGTTGGGGCGTTTGGGGCAGACAAGGTCGGATGTCTGCGGCGGTTTTGAGTCTTTCCTCAAGATCCCTGTGCGTTCCGGAGATACCGTCCGGCATTCCGCCGTGGTGTCCCAGGATGGTATAGGCGATGAGTTTGCCGTATCCTTTGATGGTTTCATGTATCCATCTGGCTCCGGGGCCGCTGTGATCCACAGCTTCTTTTGAGCCTTCGAGTCTTTTCTGAAAAGGCGGCTGATATTTTCCAAGATCATGGCCCATGCCTGAGGTATGGCCCCAGTCTCCGGCTTTAAAACTGTCCGCAAATTCACGGGCCATGAGGGCAACGCCCGTCAGGTGGTCATCCAGAGTCTGCCAGGAGTCTTTTGGAAGATCAGCGTGTGAGTGCGCGTAGAACATGGAACCTCCTTTTTCAGGTTGTTTTTTGATAATTTGGTGATTCATACCACACCCACTGCATCACAGGATGATGCACTCCCATATTTTTTTGTTGATTTTTCTTTTTTCAGCCATGCCCGTTAACTCAGGAAAAAGGCTGGATCCGCATGGAGAAATCCTGCGTCTGTTCGAGGGAAAAACAAGCCTTCCCAGGGAAGGCCAGCCTTCACCCCTGGCCCCTCTCTTGTTATCATGCTGTTTTTTTATGCTTTTTTATCTGCGACTCCATGCCTGTTTCCCTCAGGCCTCAGCCGCCTCATCGCAGGGGACTTTAACTTCGTAATGTTCCAAGGTTTTTTTTAAGGCTGCCACCACCTCCATCTTCAGGCTTTCAGGGGCTTCCACCTTCACGCCTGGTCCGTGGCGCAGAATTTCCCGCACAAGTTCTGTGGAGCTGCTGTAGGGCAGAGATAAAAGCAGGGTGTCGCCATCCCAGCGGGTGATCTGGTTTTTGTGCCAGGTTTCATCCTTCACCCATCGGGCGTTGGGTTGGAAAAATCGCAGAAAGGCGGTGTTTTCTGCCTTTCCTGCAAAAATTCCGAAACCACTGCCCACATGATCCCGGATTTTCTGGGGTTCAAGGATGCGGGCGGAAAGATCCGGCATTCCCATAATCGTGATGCGATCCATGGAAAAGGTCCGTAGCTCGTTTCGCAGTTCGCAGAAGGCCACAAGATACCAGTTGATCTGGTACTGCACGAGCTTTTGGGGGTGGATACGGCGGGTTTCCATCCTGTTGTCTCCCCGTGCGTGGTAACGGATGTCCAGCACGCGGGCCTGGAGCAGGGCGCGGCATACGGCGGAAAAAACCGGCCTTTCCAGGCGGCGCTGGTAGACGGGCATCACCTGGATGCGTTTTGCGATGAGGGCAGGATCGTGGCCGAGTTTTTTTAAAGCCTTGTCCAGTTTTTCCCGCACAGGCACGAGAAAGGGAGCCATGGCGGCCTTTTCTTCGGTGTCCGTTACTTCCTGAAGGAGGCGCAGGGCATAAAGTTCGGTCTGACTGAGCCAGAATCCGGGCAGGGAAAAGGATTGGGCCTTGGGATTGTAGCGATAGCCCTGGGTGGTTTTGTCGTAGAGAATGGGGGCCTCGAAAAAATCCCGCATATACTGGATGTCCCGCTTGAGGGTGGCGGAAGATTTTTCCGTTTCCTCTTCCATGCGGGAAAGGGGAATGCTTTTTCCTGTCTGAAGAAGGGCGTCGATGCGGTAGATGCGTTCAAGCTGGTTCATGGAGGTCTCCTGAAAAAGGGAAATCTGCCGTCATGGCGGATGCGGGCCTGCATGCCCTGGAAAAGAAAGGCGGACGTTTTTTAACCTTTCATGGCCTTTGAAAAAGGCGTGCGGCCTGGGGTTTTGTGGGGTCAGGGGTTGTATTTCTGTGTGTAGGCATATCACATTAAAGGGGCAGGACAAGGGAAAAAGGAAGGGGGAAGGACTCTGGAGGGGAAGGGCAAAAAGGGCAAAGGATTTTTGAAAGCGGTCCTTTGTCCTTTTTGCCCAGACATGCTCGGAAGGGTCAGTTCAGCCGGATTTCGAAAGAGGGGAGGCTGACTTCAAAATTGGCCTTGTTGCTGTTGGTGTAATAATCGTTCAGGCCCATAAAAAGGGGATTCAGCCTGGCAGCGGTCAGGATGAAGGAAGGGTCCGCATAAAAACGTAACAAAACGTTCTCATTGGCGGAAAAGGTGAATCGCCCTTCCTTGGCGGTGGTGTTGGTATACCTGTCCTGATTGGCGGGGTTGGAGTAAAAAAAAGACTTGCTGTAGGTGTCGGAAAAGAGTGTGGTGTTGTTGGCCTGCATTCCCCAGTTGATGGCAGCGCCATAGGAATCCGTGGAGGCGTTTTCATAGGCTTCCCGAACCTTGACCTGGAAAAGGAGGTTTCCTGATTGGGTATCCTGGTTGATGAGATTCATGGAAAGGAGGATTTTCAGGTTTGTGGGCGTGACGATGTTATTGAGTTCCTGGGTATAGTTGCTGCCGGTGCGCCTGCATGCGCCGCTCATCTTCACGCTGAGCTGCATGTCATTGAGATTGTAGTCCGTCTGTCTTGAAAGAAGGCAGCCGGGATTTTTTCTTATGTAGAAGACCGTACCTGTGTGGAAACGGGGTATTTCCCTTGCGATGATGGTGGCGTGTCCGTACAATAGCCCCTTGTCTGCGTTTGTGATTTCTGCGGTATTGGGATTTGTGTACTGAATTCGGGCGGGATCCTTGCGGGTGTAAGGAGCGCTGAGATCTGAAGGCGTATAGGGATAGACCACCACAAGGTTTTTGTCTTTCAGGCGGTGGAGGTTTTCTTCCACATGGGGCACGTAGATCTTGGCCACCTGGATGGTGCTGACGGGTTTCCACAGCCATTGGTACTTGGCGTCCATCTGCCATCCGATGTAGCGTCTGTCCGTATATCCCCTGGGCAGAGGGGCGGGGTATTCCCGGATGGTTTTTCCCCGGATTTTTGCGTACTGGATGGGGCTGGTCCGGAGCAGGGTTGGGTCCAGAAGTTCCGTTGCTTCCGAATCTGCGCTGCGCAGGGAGGCTGGAGCCTGGGTGTATTTGGCAAAACTGGCAGGATCGCCGATTACGCGGATGACAAAACCAGCCTGATGTTCCGGAAGAAAATTGCGGGCAAGGAGGTCTGCGGTGTAGAAGATTTTTCCGGTGTTGCTGGGAAACATGTCCTTTCGCGGCTGGGCGATGGTTCGGGTATCTGCGGAGGCCACCACCAGGCGCTCCACAAAGGTAAGGAACAGTTCGGTCTGATACTGAAGGCGGCGTGTGATGCTGTCGGCTCCGGTGTCCAGAAACTGCTTGGCCCGGGTGCCCTGGAGAGTGGCGGGGTCAGTGGTGAGGGGCGTTTTGTCTTCCCAGTTCAGGATATTGGCGTGAACGAGGGCACCCTTGAGCTGAATGGCCATGGTGTTGACGAAGCGGGTTTCCAGCAGTTGGTAAGCGTTTTCCAGTACCGCCTGCTTTCTCGACATGTCGGCCATGAGAATGCCCTGTTCCAGGGCCTGGGTGAGAAGCTCAAAGGCTCCCACACTGTTGACGGGTTCAAAGTACACCTGATGGAGGTGGCGGAGTTCCAGCGGCAGATCGTGGCGACGGAGGGTGTTCACAAGGGTGTTGACCTTATCCTCGGAAACGCCGCTTCCGTCCGTGGGGATGAAATCCTTCAGGTCATTGTAGGCGTTGTGAATGACAGCAATGTTTCTTTCAATGCTGGTAAAGGAGGTATGGGCCTGGGTCAGGGAAATCTGTTCTTTCATAACGCTTTCCAGGTCTTCAATATCCTCCCGGATGGTATCCAGCTTGTTGTCCAGATGATCGAGGGATGCGGAAATATCCGAAAGGCGGGTATGGATGCCTTCGAACCGGTCCCTTTCCGTTTCAATGCCAAGGGCGTTGAAGAGCATGGGCTGAATGAGACCAAGGGCGTAGCTGACGCCCCCAGACCCGATGCCGCTGAGAATGCCGTCAAACACCTTGTATCCAAAGGAGACATCCAGGATTTCATAATTGGCGTTGGTGGCGTCGGAGATGGGCTGGACCTCTCCGGAATCCATGTGCGCAACCAGGCGATCCAGGGTGAAATCAAAGCCGCCCTGCTCTTCGGCGATCTCAAGGAAAAGATAGGGAGAAAAATAGCGGCCGATGCCTCTGCCAAAAAGATCCATATCTTCGGGAATATCGAGATAACGCTTCACCACGCTGAGGGCTGAGGTATGGTCCGATCCGGTAAATCGCATGTAGCGGTCGATGAAAGAGCTGAGAATGTTCACCTGCACGGAAGCCATCAGGGTCAGGCTTTCCTCTTCCGTGCGTCCCTGATCCCTGAAAGGAAGATGGGCGGAGAGCCGTCCTGTAAAGGGGGTGTTTCCCGAAAAGCCGCCGGAGACCTCCATGCGGAAGGGGCCGAAGATCCGGAACTCTTCCGGACTGGTCCACAGGCCTGAGGCATCGGTTGTGGTGGTATAAACCTGGTCTTCTGTGATGAAGCGCACTTCGGCCTGGGTGAGGGGAACCCGTTCTGAGGTGAGGAACGCCTTGCCTTCCAGTCGCAGGTCATAGGCTTTGGGAATCTGGGAAGCCATTTCAAGGATCCAGGCCTCGAAATCCCCCGATTCCCGGATTTCCCCGCGAAGGTGGGCCAGAAGAATGGGATCCCTTTGTTCAGCGTCAAAGCCCGCAAGCTCTTTGGCCCAGGCGGAGAAGGGATCCTCGCAGGAGGTGCAGAGATAAAGCCTGCGTTTGGCCTGGGTTTTTGCTTGTTGCAGGGGGTAGTCCTCCTTTTCCACCAGATGGGCTGTGAGGGTGGTGAGAGGCGTGAGGTCACAATCTTCCCGTTCTTTGCACAGGGCGCTGAGATCCTTTCCGTCGAAGGCCCCTTTGGCCACAACCCTGTACCGGCTGCGTTGGGGAACGGCGAAGTGGTAGAAGCCTGTTCCGTCCGTTTCCGCAGAAGCCAGCAAGGTGTTTTCAGCGTCATAAACCTGCACCAGGGCCTGACGTAGGGGGGCATCGCCGACCACATAGCCGGAAAGGGCGTCCGGAGCTGGCAGGGAAACCGAGGACTCGCAGGCCGCAAGGCCAAGGCCTGCGATGAGGATGAGAAAGAGGCCTGCGATGCGCTGACGTGGATTCTTAAAAAAAGGGTGTAATGGGAGGTGTGCCATGGGATCTCCAGCATCTGCCGGGAAAAAATCCGGGTGCGCTCTGGGGGTGGAGGAAATCTTGGATGTAAGAACGGAAAATCTTCGTTCTTAAATCCCAAACCCAGGCAGATGTCAAGGCGGAGGTGAATATCTGCAAATGGGGTTTCACAGGCAGGGAGAAGGGAAATCTTTTTAAAGTCCCCGCATCTTGGCGCAGGCCTGGCAGGGGGAGGGTGGGGGATGTTCAGAAAAAAAAGTCGCAAGCATCCCCGGTGCTTCCATGAGTCTGCGCCTGCCTTCGCTGCAATTGTCGATGCCCGCATACACCTCTTCGTAAAAATCCTGACGAATCTGAAAGGCGGTGCGGAAATCCCGCCACGGTCTGCCCTGCCAGAGGGTATCAAAATCCTCTTCAAAAAGATTGCCCATCACTGCCGTGGGCGGATGGGGAGGGCTTGGGTTTTTCAGCGGAAGCTGGAGAAAGATGCAGGGGCTTAAGGAGCCATCGGCACCAATGGTGAAGCAGCGTAAGGGGGCATTGGCGCAGACTGGTTTTTCTTCGGGCTGCACGGAAGCCGGGGTGTAGGCCATGCTCCGGGTGATGGAGGTCCAGAGTGCGCGCAGAGACGCCCACCGCGCCCGTATGCCGGGGGTGGGGCACTGCTTTTCATGGTCCGGGGTTGGCAGGTAGGAGGCATTGATGGCCAGACAATCGTCGAGATCATAGCGGCGGGCGAGGGAGATGACTTCAGGAAGTTCGTGGAGGTTGGTGTCCTGCTGGAGAAAACTCAGGGTGAGTCGGATAGGTTTCTGCAGAGTCAGGGAGAGGGCGCGGAAACGGCGGATGCGTTCCATCAGGGCGTAAAGATCCGAAGGCGGGCGGAGCTGCCCGTGGGTTTCAGGCCTTGCACCGCTTACGGAAACGGTGAGATGGGAAAGCCCTGCTTCCAGGATGGCCCTTCCCCGTGTTTCATCGAGAAGGCAGCCATTGGTGGTGAGGGTGCATCGGGTGCCCGTTTCCTGGATTCTGCGGATGATTTCATGAATCTGGGGATGACAGAGGGGCTCTCCCCAGCCCTGGAGGAGCACAAGCTCGGATCGGGCTGCGAGGGGAAGGACGCGCGCAAGTTTTTCCATGGGAAAATGGGTATTTCTCCAGACCCCCGCAAAGGTGGTGCGCGGGCAGGTGGGGCATTGGAGGGTACAGAAGGTGCTGGGCTCCATTTGCAGGGCAAGGAAATCGGCCATGGAAAATTTTTCCTGATGGGTGACGGGTGTGCGGGGAATCAGGCGTTTCAGGACCTGATTCCCCCAGGCTGGGTTTTCTATCCCATGCCTTCCATGAGCGCCCTGGCGTTTTTTCCCAGAACCCTGTGATTGTAGCCGCCTTCTAGCAGGGCGAAAAGACCGGCGTTGCAGCGCCTGGAAGCCTCCCTGGCCCATTTTCCCATGAGAAAATAATCATCCGTTGTGAGAAGCCCGCCCCAGTCGTCTTTATGATGGTCAAAGCCTGCGGAGATGCCGATGAGGTTCGTTTCCAGGGAGGCAAGCCGTGAAGACACATCTTCCATGTAATCCTTGCGGTTTCTTGACATGGGATTGTGAAGGCTGACCCAGGGCAGGGGGCCGAGGATGTTGGTGGTGCCATCGCCAAAGTGCAGGTCAAAGTCCAATACATGGGCGGTTTCGATACGACCTTCCGCCTTCATGGCAAGGAGGGCCACGGCCATGTTGGAAAAATAGCAGAATCCCCAGAAGCTGTCTCTGGAGGCATGGTGTCCAGGTGGGCGGATGAGACCGAATACGGGTTCCGTGAAGCTCATCCGGGCGGAGAGGATGGCAGCCCCTGCGGCCAGGGCTGCGATTTCAAAGACGCCTTCGGCGCGAACCTCCTGCAGAAGTTCGGGTGTGTGGGCGCGGAGCAGTTCTTCCTCTGTGGCGGGTTCCGGTGCAATGAAGACGGCAAGATCTTCAATTTCCTGGACAATGGCCTGGATGCGTCCTGGTTCCGCTGCAGGATCACGGGAATAGACTTCATAAAAGGCGGGGTCAAAAACCACTTTCATGGGTGCCTCCCTGGGGGACTTACGGGTTAAGGAAAATTTTCCTAAAGACTTACCATGCAGGAAGCAGCCTTTGCATCCTTTTTATGATTTATGACCTTGGGGCTTAAATGAGGAAGGACTCCCTTGCTCCGATCTTCCATTCCCCAGAGATTCTGCGTTTTTCGGGGTGAGACCGGGGCAAGGGGGGGAAAGCAGGATCAACCCTTTTCCCCTTGGTTGTCCGCAAGAATACGGGTGAATCCGCAGCCTTCGGCCGGGCATTTGAGGTGCCCCCCCAGTTTTTTGCTGGTTTTTTCCACAAGAAAGGGATGTCCGCATTCCGGGCAGGCTTCGGGCACAGGTTTGTCCCAGAGGGCGTAATTGCAGTCCGGATAGCGGTTGCACCCGTAAAAGACCTTGCCCCTGCGGGATTTTCTCTCCACCAGTTCTCCGGTGCATCCTTCCTGGGGGCAGGCGACACCTGTGCCGCTCGCGCCGGAAGGGGCGGCGGCGTTCACGCTGCTGGTGTTTTTGCATTCCGGGTAACCGCTGCAGGCAAGAAAGGTACCGAAGCGTCCCTGCTTCACCACCATGGGCCGCTGGCATTTGTCGCAGACCTGGTTTTCGGCCAGGTCCAGCTCCGGCTGCTCCACCAGCCGTACCTGGCCCTTTTCATCCCGCTCGTAGTTTCTGGAAAAGTGACACTCCGGATAGGCGCTGCATGCGATGAAAGGGCCGTTTTTTCCCACCTTGACGTGGAGTTTTCCTTTCTGGCACTCAGGGCAGGTGAGGTCAGTGGGAATGCCGACCCCCTTGATGCTCTGCATCTGGCTTTTGGCGGATTCCAGTTTTTCATGGAAAGGCGTGTAAAAGGTTTCAAGAATTCTCAGGGCCGCCACTTCCGATGTTTCAATGCGGTCGAGGTCATTTTCAAGCTTTGCCGTGAACTCCACATCCAGAATATCGGGAAAATTGTCCACCAGCAGATCATTCACAATAAAGCCCAGTTCACTGGGGCGAAAGTAGCGGTTCACCATTTCCACATACCCCTTGTTGCGGATGGTGGAGAGAATGGTGGCATAGGTGCTGGGCCGTCCGATGCCGTTTTCCTCAAGCTCTTTCACAAGGGAGGCTTCGGAAAAACGGGGCGGCGGCTGGGTAAAGTGCTGTCTGGGGGTAAGCCCTTTACAGTCGAGAACTTCTCCTTCTTTGAGATCCGGGAGAATCTGCTTTTTTTCTTCCTTCTGGCCGCTGTCATCCGCAGCAATATAAAGGTGCATGAAACCGGGAAAGGCGATGGTGGAACCGGATACGGAAAAACCGTAGCTTCCGGCCCGGATGGTCACATTCACCTGGTTGATGCGGGCTTCACTCATCTGGGAGGCCACAAAACGTTTCCAGATCAGTTCATACAGGGCAAACTGGTCTTTATCGAGAAAACGGCGGACCATTTCCGGTGTGTGGGCAACGGAGGTGGGACGGATGGCTTCATGGGCGTCCTGGGCCTTGTTGCGATTCTGGAAAGCCCTGGGAGACGGTGCGGCAAAATCCTGGCCGAAATGGGCGCGGATATGATCAAGGGCCTCGTTGGCCGCTTCTGCGGCAATGCGGGTGGAGTCCGTACGCATATAGGTGATGAGACCCACGGGCTCGCCTGGCCCAAGGTCCAGGCCTTCATAAAGCTGCTGGGCCACAATCATGGTTTTTTGTGCGGAAAAACGCAGCTTACGGATGGCTTCCTGCTGGAGCTTGGAGGTGGTGAAGGGCGGCTGGGGATTTCTTTTGGTGGTTTTTTTGACCACCTTTTCCACGGTATAGGAGGCTCCCTCCAGGTCCTTCAGGATGGCCTCGGAGGTTTTCTCATCGGGGATCTCAAGTTTTTCCTCCCCCTTTCGGCTGAGTTTGGCCTCAAAGGAGGCCGGGCTTTCACCGGAAAGGAGTTCTGCCGTGATGCTCCAGTATTCCTGGGGCTCAAATGCCTGAATTTGGCGTTCCCGGTCACAGATGATGCGCACGGCGACCGACTGCACCCGGCCTGCGGAAAGTCCACCCTGCACCTTTTTCCAGAGAAGGGGAGAGATCTGGTAGCCCACGAGACGGTCGAGGATGCGGCGCGCCTGCTGGGCGTCGTAGCGGTGGGCATTGAGTTCCTTTGGGTTTTTCAGGGCTTCCTCAATACCGTTCTGGGTCAGCTCATGGAAGAGTACGCGGTGGAAGCGGCGGCCCTTTTTCTTGAGTACTTCCGCCGTATGAAAGGCAATGGCTTCGCCTTCGCGGTCCGGGTCAGGGGCCAGATAGATGTCGCTTGCATTTTCCGCAGCCGCTTTGAGGGACTTGATGATGTTCTGCTTGCCCTTGATGGTCTGGTACTGGGGAGTAAAACCGTTTTCAATGTCTATGCCCATCTCCCTGGGGGGGAGGTCGCGGATATGGCCGGAGGTGGCCGTGACATTATACCGGTCTCCGATATATTTTTTGAGGGTTCTTACTTTGGTGGGCGATTCGACAATGACAAGAGGTTTACTCACGGTGCATCCTTCATGATGTTGCGAAATATTTTCCAGGATACTGCACAATCCTTCCCTGGAGTTCAAGGGCAAAAAGTGTGGCGGACAGGGGGCCCGCTGCCATCCCGGTCCTGCGCGTCAATTCATCAATATGAATGGGATAGGCTTCCAGAGCTTTAAACACGGTTGATTCTGTCAAGGCAAGAGAATTTTGTGCGGGGCTTCGGGATTCTGAAGCGCGTTTTTGTTTTAAAATTCCTAATTCATTCAGAATATCTTCGGCTTTTTCCACCAGGCAGGCCCCTTCCCGGAGCAGGCGGTGGGTACCCGAACTCTTCATGGAACGGACGTTTCCGGGAAGGGCGAACACTTCCCGGCCCTGTTCGCCCGCAAGCCTTGCGGTGATGAGGGAGCCGCTGCGTTCTGCGGCCTCAATGACGGCTGTTCCCAGACAAAGACCTGAAATGATACGGTTGCGTGCCGGAAAATTGGGGCCATCCGGTGGGGTGTTCATGGAAAAGGGCGTGACCAGTGCGCCTGCGGTCTCAATGCGGCGGGCCAGCTCCCGGTTCTGGGTCGGATAGATGTGATGGAGGCCGGATCCCAGCACGGCGAGGGTCATCCCGCCTGCGGCCAGGGCTCCTTCATGGGCTGCGGCATCAATGCCCCGCGCAAGGCCGCTGACCACCAGCACACCGGATTTTGCCAGGTCGGATGCGATGGAAAAGGCATTCTCCTTGCCATAGACGGTGGCATTTCGCGATCCGATGATAGCTACGGCTATGGCGTCGGGAATAAGGGTTCCCCGGACGTAAAGCACGGGGGGCGGATCGGGAATGCGGGCCAGAAGCTCAGGATAGCCTTCCATCCCCAGGCCGAGGATACGGACGCCCGCCTGCCGGGCCTGGCGGATTTCTTCGAGAAAGGGGGCATCCGGCAGACGGGCTGCGCTCTGAATGGCTTCCGCAAGGCGGGGAGAAATGCCGGAAATACGGGCAAGCCCGGATGCGGGTGTGTTGAGAGCCCTATCTGCGCCACCGAAGGCGGCCATGAGCCTGGAAAAGCGTAAGGGACCGAGTCCGGGAACGGATTGCAGCTTCAGCCAGGTAAGGATGGCGGGATTCTGGGAAAAAGCTGCGATCGTCATCAGAAGAGGGTTTTCAGCCGGGCTTCGGCCTTGGCTGCGGCGTCGGTGAAGGGATAGTCCCGGATCAGCTGGCGCAGGACCGTTCTTCCGCCTTCCTTGTCGCCGATGCTGATGCGGGAAAAGGCGTTTTTGAGAAGGGCGTCCGGAACCTTGCCGCCCTTGGGATAGCGGTTCAGTACCTCTTCAAAGGCCTGGATGGCCGCGCGATAATCCTTGCGTGCATAGTGGCATTCCCCAAGCCAGTAAAGGGCATTGTCCGCAAGGGTATGTTCGGGATAGGTGTCCGCAAGCTGGCGGAACAGGGTTGCGGCCTTTTCGTATTCACGGTTCTGGAGGGTGGCGAAGGCCAGCTCATAAAGCTTGCCGGGATCCTGGGGGGAGACCTGTGAGGTCTGAGGTGTCTGGATTGTCTGGGGCGCGCTGAGAGGTTTTTCCGGTGTTCCGGGGGATGCTGGGCTGGCGCTGGTCCGGAGCATGCGTTCATGGCTGTCCACCATGAACTGCATCACAGAAAGCCTGTGGGAAAGATCGGCCAGAACCTCCTCGTTTCGGGCAATCTGCTTTTCCATGGTGGTGATGCGGATGGATTCGGCGTCCGGCTGGTGGGACGCGCAGGCGCAGAGCAAGCCCGCGAGAAAAAGAAATCCCGTCAGAATGCGCATACCCCGTAGGCCTGGCTGCATAGACATGAAAGACCTCCTGAGAAAACACCCGGTCGCAGGGCCAAGACCCCTTGACCGGGTGCATGGGCGTCAGGTCGCCTGCTTTTTCTGCCAGAGCAAGAGTATAGGGCAGGCAACAAAAATGGAGGAGTAGGTGCCGACAACGACGCCAACGAGCAGCGCCCTTGAAAAATCATGGATAATGCCGCCGCCCAGAAGGAAAAGGGTGACGAGGACAATGAGGGTGGTGCCTGAGGTGAGCAGGGTCCGGCTTAAGGTTTCATTGATGCTTTGGTTGAGAATGGCCGCAAAGCTCTTTTTGCCTCGGCCGGGAAGGTTCTCCCGGACCCGGTCAAAGATAATGATGGTGTCGTTGAGGGAATAGCCGATGATGGTGAGGATGGCCGCAATGATGGGCAGGTTGAATTCGATGTCCAGTACGGAAAAGAGACCGACTGTGATGATGACATCGTGGATCAGAGCAATGGCAGCTCCCATGGCGTAGGCAAGCTTCAGTTTCCAGAAGACCGCAAGGCTTAAGATCAGGGCCGCAAGGATGAGCATGGGAACGGGCAGGGTGATCTTAAACAGGTTTTCCATGATCTGGGGAAAAAGATAAACCACGCCGATGAACACGCCCGCCACAGCGCCGCTGAGTATCCACTTCATTTCAAAACGACCGGAAATATAGACCATGATGAAAAGAAGCGCGTAGAAGAGAGCGTAGAGGGCCTGGGACCGCAGATCCTTGCTGACCTGAGGGCCGACCATGTCCACGCTCAGGATTTCCGCAGCCAGACCCGTTGTTTCCTGAAGGCCCTTGGGAAGAGCTGCGAGAATGCCGGATTCGGCGTCAAAGGTCTGGATGGTCCGGATCTGAAGCAGGTGAGTCTGACCTTCCCGGGATTCCTGAATACTCGTATTGTCAAGCCCCATACGGTGGAGGGCACTTTTTACCTGACCCACGTCCACGGGCTGCTGGAAGGAAACCAGGATCTGGCTGCCTCCGGCGAAGTCAACGCCATACCTCGGTCCCTTGTGAAGGATAAGGGAAAAAAGGCTGAAAAGGATCATGGCTGCGGAAAGAATGAAGGCGGCCTTCCGCTTGCCGATAAAATCAAAATTGGTCTCGGGTTTGATGAGCTGCATGGAAAGCCATCTCCTTGTTAGATGCTGAGTTGGGTCACCGTGGTTTTGCGGGCATAGAGGGCGTCAAAGATCAGGCGCACCATGACAAGGGCTGTGAACATGCTGGAAATCACCCCAAGGCAGAGGGTGACGGCAAAACCCTTGACCGGTCCTGTACCGAACTGGAAGAGGACCAGAGCTGCGATGAGGGTGGTGACGTTGGCGTCCAGAATGGTGAGGGTTGCCCGGTCAAAACCCGCGTGGATGGCGGCCATGGGAGAACGTCCCAGGCGCAGCTCCTCTCGTATGCGTTCAAAGATGAGCACATTGGCGTCCACGGCCATACCCAGGGTCAGTACCATGCCTGCGATACCCGGCAGGGTGAGGGTGGCTCCAAAGGCGGCAAGGGCCGCGCCGATGAAGAGAATGTTCAGCACCAGGGCGACATCGGCAATGATACCCGCCCCTTTGTAGTAGATGGCCATAAAGAGCAGCACAAGCCCTCCGCCCACCACCATGGAGATAAGACCCTTTTGAATGGAATCCGCCCCCAGGGTGGGTCCTACGGTGCGCTCTTCAATGATCTTCACGGGAGCGGGAAGGGCACCGGCCCGGAGAACAATGGCAAGATCATGGGCGCTTTCCATGGAGAAATTGCCTGTGATGCGGGCGCTGCCACCGGAGATGCGATCCTGGATAACAGGAGCGGAGTACACATTGCCGTCGAGAACAATGGCCATGCGTTTGTGGATGTTTTCGCCTGTGATGCGATCAAACTGGCGTGCGCCCTGTTTGTCAAAATCAATGGAGACATAGGGCTCGTTGAAGCGGGAGTCAAACTGCACCCTGGCGTCTGTGAGGGCGGCACCGGTGAGGGCGGCCCGTCTTTTCACAAGGTAGGGAATGCGGCCGGTTTCCTGGCCTGCGGCGTCCCTGCGGATTTCATAGAGCAGTTCCGTTCCCGGCGGCATCTGGCCCTTGAGGGCGTCTTGCACGTCATAGCCGTCTTCAACGATTTTGAATTCAAGGAGGGCTGTTTTGCCGATGAGTTCCTTGGCGCGTTCCGGATCTTCAATGCCCGGAAGCTGGATGAGAATGCGCCTTTCCCCCTGCACGCGGATATCCGGCTCATTGACGCCGAACTGGTCAATGCGGTTGCGGATGGTTTCAAGGGCCTGGTCGGTGGCCATTTTGCGGAGTCTTGCCCGTTCTTCGGGCGGAATGGAGAAGCGGAATTCCACTTCCTGATCCACGGTTACCCGGCGCATATCCATGTGAGGGAATTCTTTTTGCTGAAAGGCCGTGAAGGCATCGGCGTCTGCGGCGTCGGTGAGGCGCACGGCGATGGCGCCATCGGGAAGTCTGCGGACCGAACTGTAGCGGATGCGCTCCCTTCGCATCTGATCGCGCAGTTCATAGGTGCGGCGTTCCAGCGTGCTTTCCAGCGCTTCTTCCACCTGGACATCCAGCACAAGGTGCATGCCGCCCTGGAGGTCCAGTCCCAGATTGATGGTTTTATATGGCCACAGGCCGGGATTCAATGTCGGGAGTATGTAAATGGTGGCCAGGATCAGCGCCACACAAACGGCATAGAATCTCCAGGAACGTATCTTCAAGGCCCAAATCCTTTCCGGTGGCAGGAAAAATTGGGGCGGCACCGCGATACCGCTGCGATGCCACCGTATAGGTTTTCAGTACTGTTCACGAGCAGAAACGACCTTGTGACAAAGCACTATTCTTTTTCTGAGCTGCCTCTGCCCGCCAGTCCGGCCACATTGGCGCGCACCATCTTGACGCGGACCTTTTCTGCGATCTCAAGGGTGATGGTGGTGTCATCCAGGCCGGTGACAACCCCATAAAGGCCGCCTGAGGTGATGACGCGGTCCCCTTTTTTCAGGTTGGTGATCAGCTCTCTGTGTTCTTTGGCTTTTTTCTGCTGGGGGCGGATGAGAAGGAAGTAAAAGATGACAAACATCAAAATCAGCGGGACAAGGGACATAAAGCCACCGCCCTGTCCTTGGGCTCCGGCTTCTCCCATTGCGTGGGCAATTCCGATCACGGATTCCTCCTTAAGGTAAAACGTTCTTTTTCATTTTAAATGTCTGGCCTTTATGGGCCGCGTGTACGGGAGCTGCCCCAGGGCAGTGAAAACCCACGCATGCAGCCATTCCGGCAACGAATCAGCTCACAGCATATAAAAGAAATCTGGGGGCGCGTCAATTGAGACAGACCCCGGAGCAGGGATTTTCGGAACGAAACGAGCTGTCAGTGGGCGGAAATCCAGAGGTTTTCACCATCAAAACGGATACGGTTCACATTCTCTTCGGTGATGGCGTCGAGAAGCCCTTTGATCTCTTCCATATTGTAAATTATAATTTTTTCAAAGGGATGAATGATGTGGATATTGTCCGCAAAAAGTTTTTCCTTCATGCTGTAGATACGCACCATGCGCTCGGAAAATTTGAGAACCCTGCCTACGCCGGAGCTGTAGCCTTCCTCATCGGGCCTGTCTGCGTCCGGTGGAAGCATAATGCCCCGTGAGGCCAGGGATTCCCTGAGAAGACGGAAATGGATTTTCCAGATGTTGTCTCCGGGACGGACCACATGGATGCCATAGTCCTTTGCAGCACTTCTGACACCAGCGCCGGTAAGGGGACGGATGACAATTTCACCTTTGCTGAGCGCATCCTTTTCCTCATAATCCCGCATGTCGAGGGTCTCGTCCCCCACGCGGATGCTCTCATCGGAGGTGACCACCATGTCCACGCTCTCCTGGATGCCGTACCGCTGCTTTCGCTCCGCCATGGTCTCGGTGTGACCGTCCGCGTCAAGGGTACTGAAATCAATGACAGGCCCCTGTTCTATGGCTGCCCGCGTGGGAGGGGCCTCTTCGGCCTTGTCCACAGGCGGAGGAGCGGGGCGTGTGGCAAGATAGATAAGCGCCAGGGCCACGGTCATGAAAAGCATGAGCAGGGAAAGACGCATGCGCTGGGACATCCGGGGAAAAAGGCGTTGAAGCATGTGCATCTCCTTAAAGCAGGAATTTTTCAGGTCTTGTATTCACCGCATGACGGAAGGGATCTCAACACCATCATAAACAGGGCTTGGGCCAAAAGTCCACAAGTCTGCGTATTTTTTTCCCCTCTCCAGTCAGGTATTCTGGATCCTGAAAGCTTTTATCCTGATATATGGGTCCCGTTTTTCCGAACTTCCCAGATAAGGTTGTGTGCGGAGGCGAGGATATTTCACCACCGAACTCAGGGCGAGCACAGGATTTCAGAATTCCCCGGAATCATGGTCGCATCCGCCTCAATGAGAATGCTCAGGCAGCGACGCTGTTCAATTTCCAGCAATTCCGAGCGTTTGCGGTTGAGCACATAAAGGGCCACATCCGGCGGCAGCAGGGCCCGTATGGTCTTGATATCCGGCTTTAAGGTTTCAAGGCGGAGTTTTCTTAAAAAGGTCAGGGCCAGGCTGTCGGTGGAAAAGGTGAGGCCCCGGCCCGAGCAGTGGGGGCAGGGCACGAGGCTGCCAAAGCTGATGGAGGGCCGCAGGCGCTGGCGATTCATCTCAAGGAGTCCGAACTGGGAGATCTTGCCCACTTTGGTGCGGGCCTTGTCCTTTTTCAGCTCGTCCTTAAGGATTTTTTCCACGGAAGCCCTGTGCTTGGCATCCCGCATATCAATAAAATCAATGACAAAAAGCCCGCCAAGATCCCGGATTCGGAGCTGGCGGGCGATTTCTTCGGCGGCTTCCAGATTGGTCTGGAAGGCTGTCTCCTCAATGGAGCCCTTCTGGGTGGCTTTCCCGGAATTGACATCAATGGAGACCAGGGCTTCGGTCTGATCAATGATGATGGATCCTCCGGACTTCAGAGGAACCCTGGATTCAAAGATGGTGCCGATCTGTTCTTCCAGCTGGTATTTGGTGAAAATGGGTTTTTCACCCCGGTAATGCTTGATGCATTTTCCCTGCTTGGGGGCTATCAGTTCAACGAACTTTTTGATTTCCTTGTAGGCTTCCGCATTGTCAATGAGCACTTCCGTGACTTCCGGCGTGAGGGAATCCCGGATGGCGCGCAAAGCCAGGTTCTGTTCCCTGTAGAGAAGGGATGGACTTTCCGTTTCCATGGCTTTCTGGTTGATATTTTTCCAAAGCCGCATGAGGTAGTTCACATCCTTGGTCAGCATGGCCTTGGTGCAGCTTTTGCCTGCGGTTCGGATGATGGCACCAAAGCCTTCGGGAAGGGTGAGCTTGTCCAGCAGGTCTTTTAAGCGCTTGCGTTCTTCTTCTTCCTCGATTTTCCGGGAGATGCCCTTGTTGGTGGAGCCGGGCATGAGAACCAGGTGGCGTCCGGGCAGGGAAATGAAGGTGGTGAGCATGGCTCCCTTTTTCATGACCGGGTCCTTGGTCACCTGAACGATCACTTCCTGACCTTTTTTGATGAGGTTTTTGATATGGTGTTTGCCGGAGGGACATTCCTGGAAATAGTCGGTGTGGATTTCCTGGAACTGGAGAAAGCCGTTTCTTTCCGCTCCGTAATCCACAAAGGCGGCCTGGAGGCTCGGTTCCACATGGCTGACCGTGGCTTTGTAGATGTTGCCCTGGGTGATTTCCCGGGCTGTGGTCTCAAGGACAAAATCTTCAAGCCGGTTGTCAACGATGGTGGCAATGCGACATTCTTCGGCGTCTACGGCGTTAATCAGAATTTTCATGCTCATAAAGTAATAATTCGTCCCGTTGGTTGAAAGGGGGGAGGAATGAAGCCTTTCCAGTTGGGTTGTTGGTAAGCGTGTGGCCGATGATCCCCTGGCCCTGGCTTCCTGGTAAGAGTCCCCGGTTTCCGGATGGCAGAAAAAAGATTCGGGTCAGACGTGGAAGGAGCCTGCCTGTGTCCGGGAAAACCTTACTGCTGGCACCGTTTGCGCACACAGGGCTTGGGGGCAGCATATTTTCAGGGGGTGGAAAAGTGGCGGGCGTATCCTTTATGGATAGACAGGCTGGATCGGAACACTTTTGTTTGCTTGTATGCAATTGTTTTTTCTGCGTCAATGCTTTTTTCTGTTTTCCGGATATTTTTCCCTGCGGTTCTGGCAGGAAAGGGAAAGTGAGCAGACGGAAAAGATTCCTCTGGGCTTGCAGCCCAAAGGGGATGGAGCCGGGCCTTGCCGAGGGCCAAGGTGCGCTTTTTCTTTCCTTTCCGTGGAAAAAGACGCGCTGGCACCGAGGCTCCATCTTGCCATTTTGCCCTGTTTGTGGCATGCACAGCCTTTGTTGTTTTTCTTACGGTAAGCAGATTTTTTCAGCGGCACTGCCGCCCCCCATACAGAAGCGGAGGATAGACCCATGTTGTCTGAAAACTACAGTCCCCTTGAGATCGAAGAAAAATGGCAGCAGCAGTGGGAAGCCGAAGGGGTTTTCCGGGTCCATGAAGACAGGGCAAAGCCCAAATACTATCTTCTTGAAATGTTCCCCTATCCTTCGGGCAAGATTCACATGGGCCATGTGCGCAACTACACCATCGGTGATGTGGTGGCCCGGTACAAGCGCATGCGGGGGTTCAACGTACTCCATCCCATGGGATGGGATGCCTTTGGCATGCCCGCGGAAAATGCCGCCATTCAGAACAAGACCCATCCTGCGGCCTGGACCTATGAGAACATTGCCGCCATGCGCAGACAATTGAAGCGTCTCGGGTTCAGCTATGACTGGGACCGGGAGCTTGCGACCTGCACGCCGGAATACTATCGCTGGGAGCAGTGGCTTTTTATCCGCATGTTTGAAAAGGGCATGGTGTACCGCAAGGAATCCTTTGTCAACTGGTGCGATCCCTGCCAGACCGTTCTGGCCAATGAGCAGGTGGAAGACGGGGCCTGCTGGCGCTGCGGCAAGGAAGTCCGCCAGAAGAAGCTCTGGCAGTGGTATTTCCGCATCACGGATTTTGCCCAGGATCTTCTGGATCACTGCGATCTGCTTCCCGGATGGCCGGAAAAGGTCACCACCATGCAGAAAAACTGGATTGGTAAATCCACAGGGGCCCGCATCCGTTTTGGCCTTGAAGGCCTTGAAGGCGGCATTGACGTTTTTACCACAAGGCCGGATACGGTCTGCGGAGCAAGCTTTGTCTGCCTTGCGCCGGAGCATCCCCTGGTGACAGCCCTTTCCGCAGGCACGCCCCAGGCCGGGGAGGTGACGGCTTTTCTTGAAAAAATGGCCCGTCAGGAGCGGACGGCCAGGGCCATAGAAACAGCGGAAAAGGAAGGGGTTTTCATCGGAGCCTTTGCCACAAATCCTGTGAGTGGAAAGTCGGTTCCCATTTATGCGGGCAATTTTGTTCTTATGGAGTACGGCACCGGTGCGGTCATGGGGGTTCCTGCCCACGATCAGCGGGATTTTGACTTTGCGGCCCGCTATGCCCTGGATCGGCCCGTGGTGATCCAGCCCGAAGGGGAAAAGCTCGAATCTATCTCCATGACTGCGGCCTGGACAGGGCCGGGCAGGCTTGTGAATTCCGGTATTTTTGATGGCATGGACAGTGAGGGGGCAAAGGCGGCCATTGCGGACTGGCTGGAAGCCCGCAACGCGGGGGAAAAGGCCGAGCGTTTCCGTCTCCGGGACTGGGGGATTTCCCGCCAGCGCTACTGGGGCAGCCCCATTCCCATGATCCACTGCGAGGCCTGCGGCATTGTGCCGGTTCCGGAAAAGGATCTCCCCGTACGACTTCCCGAGGATGCGGCCCTTCTGGAAAACGGAGGCTCCCCCTTGGGTGCCCTTGCCTCCTTTTATGAGGTGGACTGCCCCAGATGCGGGAAAAAGGCCAGGCGGGATACGGACACCATGGATACCTTTGTGGAGTCGAGCTGGTATTTCCTCCGTTATTGCAGCCCCGCATGCGACACCGCCATTTTTGATACCGAGGCCGTGCGCTACTGGATGCCCGTGGATCAGTACATCGGCGGGGTGGAACATGCGGTGATGCACCTCCTTTATTCCCGCTACTTCACCCGCGTTCTGGAAGCCGAAGGGCTGGTCAGTTTCAAGGAACCCTTCACCAACCTTCTCACCCAGGGCATGGTCTGCAAGGAAACCACCACCTGTCCTGTCCACGGCTTTCTCTATCCCGAAGAGGTGGACTTTGGTCAGGAAAAGCCCTTCTGTCTCAAGTGCCAGAGTCCTGTCACCGTGGGCCGTGTGGAAAAAATGAGCAAGTCCAAGCGCAACGTGGTGGACCCCGCCATGCTGCTGGATCGTTATGGTGCGGACACCACAAGGCTTTTCTGTCTTTTTGCCGCACCGCCGGAGCGGGATCTCGAATGGAGTGACACGGGTGTCGAAGGGGCGTATCGCTTTTTGAACCGGGTATGGCGTCTGGTGCTTCGGTACAAGGATGTGGCTTCCGGTGTTCAGCCCTTTGACGGGGAGCTTTCCGATCTTTCCCAGGCAGACCGGGATATTTTCCGCAAAACCCATCAGACCCTGAAAAGGGTGGCCGAAGACATTGATCGTTTCCACTTTAATACGGCCATCAGCGCGGTGATGGAGCTTGTGAATGCAGTCTTTTCCTCCGGGGAAAAGGGGGAGGGGATAGAAAATGCCGGTGTGGCCCGTCATCTTCTGGAATCCGTGTGTTTCATGCTGTCTCCGGTTGCGCCCCACATGATGGAGGAAATCTGGGCTGGCCTTGGCGGTTCGGGCCGTCTTGTGGAAAAGGGCTGGCCTTTGTGGCGGGAAGACGCCCTTCAGGAGGAAAATGTCCTCATTGTGGTTCAGGTAAACGGCAAGCTCCGGGACCGGGTGACCCTGCCTGCGGATGCGGATGAGGAAACCATTAAGGCCCAGGCCCTTGCCTCCGAGGGGGCTGTCCGCTTCATGGAGGGCAAGTCTGTGAAGAAGGTGATTGTGGTGAGGGGCAAACTCGTTAACATTGTGGTGGCATAGGTTTTGATCGGTTGATGACCTTTGCCCTGAAGGTCTGTGAAACGGGGCGGTTTCTGCCGCCCCGGCTCTGGCAAGGTGTGCGACACATGGCAAGTCGTTTTTTGCCGAAGGCTTGGGGGGAAGAAGGTGAGTATGTCCAGAGGTCAGGATACAAGAGGCAATGGACGTATGGGTGTGTGGGGGGTGATGCTTTGCGCCCTGCTTCTGTCCGGATGCGGATATGGATTCAGTGGTTCGGGGGGATTTCCCGGTGGCGTGCAACGAATCTTTGTCGCCCAGGTGACAGACAAGGTGGGGGAGGCAGGGCTGGGTACGCGTCTGACGGACGACCTGGTCTATGTCCTGATGCGCAGTCCCCAGGGGAAACTGGCGGACAGCGCCCAGAATGCGGATGCTTTCCTTGAGGGGGAAGTCCGTTCCCTCTCCCAGACGGCCCTTGCCCGCACCGCAAGTGACAAGGACATTGAAAGGCGGATTTCCCTTACGGGTTTTTTTGTTCTGCGTTCTTTGAATGGTGCCATTCTCTGGCAGCGTGAAGTGCAGGAATCGGAAGTGTATGCCGTTGGCCGGGATAAGGCGAGTACGGCAAGCAACCGGAGGGACGCCCTGGAAACCCTGGTTCTCCGCATGGCGGAGAATGTGGTGGAGCGCATGGGAGATGATTTTTAAGGCGTTGAATTTGAAAAGGATGGTTGCCTGAAGAGGTGAGGTCCGGTTGATTCCAAAAAACGGGAAAGACCTCCTTGGAAAAAAGGAGGCCTTTCCCGTTAGTTTTCATGGCATGCGCAGGATGGCAAGAAATTCTCTGGGCTTGGCCCGGAGCTTACAATCCTGTACCGGAATTTTTCAGGCGCGGACTTTATTCACAAGCTGGGCCAGACGGGAGATTTTACGGCTGGCGGTATTGCTGTGAAGTACGCCTTTTTTTGCGGCTTTGGCGATGATGGAAGTGGTTTCCTGCATGGTCTTGGCTGCGGATTCCGGATCTTTTTCAATCAGGGCGCGAAGTTTGGTGACAGCGGTTTTTACCTGGCTCTTCACACTGCGGTTCCGCATTCTGCGGACTTCGTTCTGTTTGGCGCGTTTTTTGGCGGATTTATGGTTTGCCAAAGCGATACTCCTTTTTTACTTTTTTAGATTTTCCAGGGTTATTCAAATCAGCGTAGTCTGTCCAGCATAGTCTGCATTTTTCTAAAAATGAAAAAATAGACGGGATTTGCGGAAGTGTCAATTCTTTTTTGCTCAGGATCCAGGGTGGATGGGGAAAGGGTTCAGGGTGCAAAGGGAGGGCTTTTCACGGGAAGTATTCTGGGGTAAAGAAGGTGCGGGAAAATTTCGGACTCAGGCGGGGTGCGGGTTTTATGGGCGTATCGGAAAGAAAACAGGTGGCCAGGGCTGCGGGCGTGGTGGGGGCGGCGACCCTGCTCAGCCGGATTCTGGGTTTTGTGCGGGACATGGTGATTGCCGCAATCTTCGGGGTGTCCATGGCGGCGGATGCCTTTTTTGTGGCCTTCCGCATTCCCAATCTCATGCGTCGCCTTCTCGCCGAAGGTTCCCTGTCCATGGCCTTTGTGCCGGTTTTTCATGCGGAGATGGAACAAAAGGGCAGGGAAGAAGCCTTTGCCTTTGCCCGTTCCGCCTTCCGGATTCTGGCCCTGGTGCTCCTGGCCCTCACCCTTGCGGGTGTGCTGGCGGCACCGCTCATTGTGCAGATCATTGCGCCGGGTTTTGCGGATACGCCGGAAAAGATGGAGCTGACCGTCTGGTTGACCCGCATCACCTTTCCTTACGTCTTTTTCATCTGTCTGGTGGCCCTGTCCATGGGCATGCTCAACAGCCTTGGGCATTTTGCCATTCCTGCCCTGTCACCCGTGGTGCTGAACGTGGCCATGATCCTCAGTGTCTGGCTTCTCGCCACCCGCGTGGAGCCTGCAGTGACCGCCCTTGCCATTGGCGTGCTGGGCGGCGGGGTGTTTCAGCTCTGCATGCAGTTTCCCCCTCTCTGGAAAAAGGGCTTTCGCCTGCGGGGGCGGACCCCCTGGCTGCATCCGGGCGTACGCAGGGTGGGCAGACTGATGCTGCCGACCATTTTCGGGGCGGCCGTCTACCAGCTCAGTATTGTGATTGGCACCCTCCTGGCCTCCTTTCTGGAGGCGGGCAGCGTATCCTATCTTTATTATGCGGATCGTCTTGTACAGTTTCCCCTGGCCATTTTCGGAATTTCCGCAGCCACGGCCGTGCTGCCCACCCTTTCCCGTCAGGTGGCGTCCGGCCGCATGGAAGACCTGGAAGACACCTTTGGCGAAGCCCTGCGCTGGATGCTTTTCATCAACCTGCCCGCCATGGCGGGTCTTGTGGCCCTGGCCCATCCCCTGGTGGCGCTTTTGTTCCAGAGAGGCGCCTTTGACGCGGCCAGTGTGGCGGGTACGGCCACCGCTCTGATCTATTACAGCGTGGGGCTCTCAGCCTTTGCCTGTGTGCGCATTGTGGTTTCGGTCTTCTATGCCATGCAGGACACCCGGACGCCGGTGATCATGGGAGCGGTCTCCTTAGGGGCTGGTGTGGTCTTTTCCCTGATTCTCATGTATCCCATGTCTTACGGAGGTCTGGCCCTGGCCACCAGCCTTGGCTCCATGGTCAATTTCGGACTTCTGAGCTGGGCGCTTTCCCGGAAGATTCCCGGACTGTTCACCCCCCTGCTTTTAAAAAGCGCCTTTTTTTCCCTGATGAACGCCCTGATCATGGGGCTTGGGGTCTGGGGGCTTGATTCGGTCCTTGCCTCCTGGCTGGGGAGCGGAAGCCTTGCCATGGGGCTCCGGGTTTTTGTGGGGGTGGGGCTGGGCGTGGGGCTGTACACGGGGGGGGCTTTTCTTCTGAAAAGTCCGGAGCTGCACCTTGCTCTGCACTGGATCCGGAGGGGCCGGAAATGAGGGTCCTGCTTTTTTACGGTCTCTGGCTTTTTTTACTGGTGTTTGCCGGTCGCACCCTCCTGGGGCCGGATGGATTTTTGGACTATCAGGCCCTTTTGGAACAGCACAGGGCTCTGATTCAGGAAAAGGAAGCCCTTGAGCGGGAAAACCGGGATCTGGTGAGGCGGGTATGGCGTCTGCAGGAGGATTGGGCCTACATTGAAGCCGTGGCCCGGGAGCAGCTGAGCATGGTGCCGCCCAATGCGCTGATCTATCGTTTTGATGAAGCGCAGGTTTCACCCTGAATGTTCGTTCAGGTCGGTATGGGAGGAAGAACGAGCAGTTTTTTTCATGCATAAAGACCAGAGGAGGAAAAGGGGATGAAATCGGAAAGATCTTGGGGGATGCCTGGGACGGAAACCCTCGAAACTCTGCGCATGAAACAGGGTCTTCCGCCTTTGGCGCTGGCGGAAGACCCGACGGTGAAGCTTCTGACCCAGTGGCTCTCGGCCATGCTGGAAGGATGGTCTTCGGTCCGGATCCGGAAGGTCCGGTCCCGTTGTCTCGGAAAAGGGAGAAAATGGGAAAAGAGCTTTTCAGTCCGGGATCTCTGAGGGCCTTTCCAGGCCTTTGCAGCCTTTTTCATAGCAGTGGTCCCCATACCACTGGATCTGGCGGCAGATGCCCCGGAGCATCCGCACCTCCCTTGCCCGGAGAGGCATGCGGGAGATGAGATGGCGGAAATTGTCCAGCCAGTAGTCGGGGTTGTCCGGCCGCATGAAATCAATGCGGATGAGCACTTCCTGCATATGGGCGTAAAGGGCTTCCAGTTCCTGGCGCGTGGCCAGCTTGGGCGAGGGATCCTGCTGGGGAGGCGGGTCATGGGAAAAGAGGGTATAGGCGATCACCATGACAGCCTGGGCGAGATTGAGGGAGGAAAAATCCGCAGTGGGGATACGGACAAAGGCGTGGCAGAGGCGCAGATCCTCGTTTTCAAGCCCTCGGTCTTCGGGCCCGAAGAGAATCCCCACCTCGTTTTCAGGTGCAATGCGATGGACCTGCTCGGCCAGCTGCTGCGGGGTCATGAGGCTGCGCTTGCGGTTTCTTCCCAGTCGGGCCGTGGTACCCACCACATAGCCCATGTCCGCCACAGCGGTGCTGAGGTCTTCATGCCAGACCATGGCGTCTACCACATTCCGGGCCGCGTGGGTGGCCATGCGGTAGATCTTTTCCATGTCATGTTTTTCCTTTGTCACCACCACAAGGCGGGTAAGCCCCATGTTGCACATGGCCCTTGCGGCGGATCCGATATTTTCAGGGAATTTGGGATAACAGAGTACGATGCGGATTCTGTCCGCTGGAAGGGCGCTCATAGGATCAGATATACTCCCGGGTGCTGAAGAAAAAGGCAATTTCCTCCCTTGCGGTGTCTTCGGCGTCGGAACCGTGGACCACGTTTCGTTCAAGGGCCGTGGCCAGTTGTCTGCGCAGGGTGCCTTCTGCGGCCTGGGTATGATCCGTTGCACCCATGACGCTGCGCCAGTGGCGGATGGCATCTTCTTTTTCCAGCAGGAGGGCGACCAGGGGGCCTGAACTCATGAAGTTCACAAGGCTTTCAAAAAAGGGTTTTTTCTCATGCACCCTGTAAAAGGCCATGGCCTCCTTGGAGGAGAGGCGGAGCATCTTCATGGCGCGTACATGAAAACCTTCCTTTTCAATGCGCTGGAGAATGGTCCCCATGCAGCCCTGGCCAACGGCGTCGGGCTTGATGAGGGCGAGGGTCTGTTCCATGGAAAGGCCTTTCCGGATTCTTAACCTTTGGATAAGGGATCCTTTTGGGGTGTTTCCGGTCTGCTCAGGGCGGGCCGGGTTTGTATGTTGTGAAGCTGTGAGGATAGGGATGAAAAGATCCTTAACCGGGTTTTTCCTGAAAAATTTAAGTTCTTTACTGGTAAGGATCACAGCCCTGGGGCAGGGTGCCGGAAGCGGCGATCATCCTTTCCGTGTGTAGCAGAACAGCAGATGAAGGGTCAAGCAGCGTTGCCTTTTGCGTGGTTTTTCCGTACACATGGAGGGCAAACCATAACGGACTTTTTCGGATGGAGGATGGATGAAGGTCAGAATGGGAAAACAGGGCTTTACCCTGATTGAAGTCATGGTGGTCATTGTGATTCTGGGGATCCTTGCGGGATGGATCGCGCCCAAGCTTCTGGGAAGAACCGATGACGCCCGCAGGGTGAAGGCGGAAATGGACATCGCCTCCTTTAATACGGCTCTGAAATTGTATCGCCTGGACATGGGCCGTTATCCCAGCACGGAAGAAGGCCTGGAAGCCCTGGTGCGCAGGCCGGACGCAGGCGCGGATCGCTGGCGTGAAGGCGGGTATCTGGAAAGTCGGCGCGTACCCCTGGATCCCTGGGGTAATGCCTACATTTATCTTTCTCCGGGCATTCATGAAGAATACGACATTCTTTCCTACGGAGCCGATGGCGTTGCGGGTGGTGATGGTGCCAATGCGGATATCACCTCCTGGGAAAAGGAATGATTGCCGTGCTGTGCGCAAAAAGGCCCGGGGGTTTTACCCTCATGGAGCTGGTGGTGGTGCTGGCCCTGATGGCCGTGATTCTGGGTGTCAGCTTTCCAAGAATCCGCCTGGCCATGGATGCGGATCAGGAGCGCAGGCAGCTGGACGCCTTTGTGGCCATGCTGGAAGCAACGGGTCAGGAAGCCTTGGAAAGAAAAGAAGAAATTCTTCTTGAACTGCATGCGGACCATCGCAGCCTTCGGGCAGGGGGGGAAGGCGGCAAGGAATGGCGCTTTGCGCCCAGTCTCGGGGTGAACGCCCTGCGGCGCTCAGGTCGGGATCTGCCGGAAACCCGGGAAATCCGTTTTTATCCAGAAGGATATGCGGACCCTGTTTTTTTCTGGATGGAGGGAGCCATGGGTCGTAAAACCCTGGTGCTGCATCCCCTGCAGGTACGGGTGGAAATTTTAAGTGGCTTTGTGACGCCGGAGGGCTGGGATCATGGGGTCTAAGAGGCAGGATGGGGCGAGCGGCTTTACCCTTCTTGAAGTGATGATCGCCCTGAGCATCCTGGCCCTGGTTTTAACGGCTGTGCTGCGACTTCATGGTCAGAGCCTGTCCCTCCTGGAGCGTTCTTCCAACGAAATTCTGGCTCCTTCCCTGGCAGGGGAAGCGCTGAGTCAGGTGATACGGGAGCTGCCGGAACCCCGGAGCTTAAGGGGAAGTTTTGAGTCGTTTCCGGGTTTCACCTGGGAAGCGGAGGTTTCCCGGGTGGAGGGACTTGCGGGCGAGGGGGAAAACAGCCGCCTTTTCCGTGTTCATGTGCGCCTTCTGAAAAACGGGGTGAAACATTTTTCTCTGGAAACCTTCCATGGAGGTCTGCCATGAGCGGCGATGCGGAGAAACCGGGATGGGCGCGTGCGGGTTTCACCCTCATGGAAATTCTTGTTTCCCTTGTGATTCTTGCCATTGTGATGGGGGCCTCCTATGCGTCCTTTTCCGCCCTGGTGGGAACGGAGCAGGCCATGGCGCCCATGCTGCGCAGCCTCCGGGAAGGGCAGACGGCCATGACGTGGATCACAAGGGATCTGACGGCTGCGGTGGTTTCTCTGCCCCCGGCTTACCGCAGACCGGAACCCCTTGAGGATGAAAAGGACCCTTTCCGGTTTGAGGCCTGGGAAGATCTGGTGGGGAATAAAAGGGTGGCCGGGCTGCGCTTTGCCGCAGACGCCCATCTGCCCTTATACGGATCCGAGCTGAAAGGGGTGGCCCGCATCAGTTATACCGTAGGGGAAGGGCCTGGCGGAGACCTTGTGCTTTTCCGGAGTGATGATCTGCATCCCTATCCGGATCCGGATAAAGACAGAGTGCGGCGTTTTGTGGTGTGCACAGGGCTGCAGGCCTTTACCCTGGAATTTCTGGATGAAAAAGGAGACTGGCGGCGGGAATGGGATTCGGAAGACCAAAGGTGGGGATGGTCCACGCCCCAGGCGGTGCGTATCCGCCTGGAGACGGGAAAGGGTGCGGATTCACGGCGTCTGGAGACGGAAATTCTTATCCCTGTGCGTCGGGCCGCCCAGGGCGAGGTGTGATGCAGCAATCTTCCGGCATGGTGCTGGTGGCCGTTCTTGCCATGATGCTGGTGCTTGTGTCCCTGGTGACTACCTTGCATCGTCAGATGCGGGATACGGTGATTTCCGTTAGAAAGTCCGGAGATATCCAGCAGGCACGGGCTGTGGCTGCGGCGGGTGTGCAGGCGGCCATGGCCCTCCTTGCCCAGGATCGGGAGCTTACGGAAAAGGATACGCTCCAGGATGCCTGGAACGACCCTGAGCTTTTGCACACAGCTCTGACGGCCTCGGGCCTTTCCCCCCTTCCCGAAGTTTTCATTGAAGATGAATTGGGAAAAATTCAGGTGAACGCCCTTGTGAACCGGCCCAATGAGGTCAACGGCGATCAGGTGAAGCTCTGGGATCGTTTTTTAACGGCCCTTATCCTGCACGATGAAAGCCTCATTGGCAGCCGACCTTCGGCCATCATCAATCCCCTCATTGACTGGCTGGATTCCGGAGACGATGACCGCATCACAGGGTTGGATGGAGCGGAAAGGGATTATTACGCTTCCCTGGATCCACCCTATGCACCCCGCAATGGTCCGTTCACGGATTTATCGGAGCTGAGGCGGGTGCGGGGCATCACCCCGGAGCTGTGGGCCCGGGTGGGCGGGGTTGAGGGGCTTGGCCGTGTAATGACCATATGGGGGGAGGAAAGCCGGACAGGCCGGAGTGTGGGGATGAGCGGCCGCATCAATATCAATACCGCGCCGGTGGAAGTGATCGCCACCCTGATCACGGAAAATTCCAGCCTGCACATGGCCGAGGAAATTGTGGCTTTCCGGGATGAAAAAAGCGAAGGAATTTATGTCAATGACCTTGAAGGAAACTGGTATCGCCGCTGCGCAGGATGCGAAGAAGTGCCCCTGGCTGAAAATCTGATTACCCAGCGCAGTGATATTTTCCGCATCGTATCCCGTGCGGTGAAAGATGGAGGGGCTGTGAAAATCACCGCCGTGGTCCGGCGGGAGCGGGACGGGGAGGCAGGTCGTTTTTTCTGCAGGATCTTGCGCTGGCAGGAAGAATAGCCTATAAAACTTTTTCCTTAGCGCATCTTTATTTTAAGAGTTGTTTTTTTGCGCCATGCCGGATACTTCAGAACCATGCGGACACAGAATACCCTGATATTCTGATTTAAAAACCTTTTGTATCCCCGCCGGACTCAGACCGGCTTTCCCAGGTTTTCATCCAAGAAGGGTCTGTCTTTTCCATGTCCCAAGCGTTTTTTGCCCTGGAAATTTCTTCAGACGGTGTCCGGGCCTGCCGTTTTTCCCGGGAGGGAAGGCAGGGAACCCGTCTTCGTGAAATGGTCCTGCGCCCGCCCGAAGAGGACAAGCCTGTGGAAGCCCAGGCCCTTGCGGCTCTGGAAGCCCTGGGGGCGGATAAGGGGCCTGTTCATGTCTGCCTGCCTGCCTGGGACTTCATGATCCGGAACATGACCCTGCCGTTTAAAGGTACTGGAAGAATCTCCCAGATTCTGCCCATGGAAATGGGGGCGGGGCTGGGAGTCAGTCCGGATTCCTGTGAAATTGCCTTCCTGGAGACGAAAAAAAGCGCCACAGGCACGGGGGTTCTTGCCCTGGCGCTGGAAAAGGGCCGTGCGGAGGGGTTGATCCAGACCCTTGGAGAAGCCGGTTATTTTGTGGAAGCCCTTGCGGTGTCCCAGCTCGCTGCCGCCAGCGCCCTTGCGGCCATGGACAAAACCGAAGGGGCCTGGGGGCTTGTGGATACCCGAGGTGCCCTTGTGCTGATGTCGGGATCGAGGGCCCTGGGCCTGCGCGTTTTTCCGGGAGTGGATCAGGGCGAAGACCGGCTGGCTGGGACGGTGTCCACGGTATTGTCTGAAATCTGCGGACTGCGGTATCCTGAGATTACCCTGGATAAACTGCGGATCATGGGTCCTTGCGCGGACGCCCTGGCCTTGACTCTGGAGAGTCGCCTGGGCATTCCCGCCCAGGGCCTGAACCCGGCTGACTCCGAAGGTCCGGACCCGGAAAGGGTGCTGGCCGGAGATGCGGGAGGCGTTTGCGCGGTCTTTGCCTCCTGGGCCGCCATTCGGGGGAAGGCGGCTCCCAGGTTCCGGGAAAGGGGATGGCGGGTGGATCATTTTTTCGCCTCCCACGGAAAAGCCCTCATAGGATCAGGGGTGCTGACCCTTCTTGTGCTGGTGCTTTTGGGCGCTCACCTTGTGTTGGACATGCAGCGGCTTCGACGTCAGGATCGTATGCTGGATGCCGAAATCCGCAGGGTGTTTACCGCAACCCTGCCGGATGTGACCCGCATTGTGGATCCTTTGCACCAGATGCGGATACATCTGGCTGAACTGGAGCAGGCTTCCGCCTTTGCGGCCAGCGGATCCGCAGACCATCGCATGGTGGAGCTTCTCCGTGGCCTGGTCCGGAGTGCTCCGGAGGGGGCTCCCATGCACTTTACCCGCCTGGCCATCACGGGGGATCAGCTTACCCTCTCCGGAGAAACGGACACGTACAACCATGTGGATGCTTTGAAAAACCGGCTTTCGGCCCAACCCTTCTTTTCCGGTGTCACCATCACCCAGGCCACGGCGGATCAGGAAGAAGGCAGGGTGCGTTTCAATCTCCGTTCAGACCTGCGATAGGACATTATGGTTTCTTTGGTGCTTTCCCGAAGGGAAAAGAAAATTGTCATGGCGGCGGGGCTGGTGATTCTCTGTCTCATGGTGGACTGGCTGGTCCTGTCTCCGTGGCGGAACTGGCAGAGCCGCATGCACAGAAGCATTGCCGTCAAAACGGATCAGCTTAAAGAGATGGAAGCCCTTTCTGCCCGGTACCGCAGTATCCGCATGACTAACCAGGGGGCTGCGGCCTCCCTTGCGGCCCGCAGGGAGGATTTCACCCTTTTTGGTTTCCTTGAACGCGTGGCTGGGGAGACGGGGGTTAAGAGAAACATTGCCTCCATGAAACCCGGCAGTGCGGAAGACCGCGCCACGGGAATGCGTTTTTCCCTTGTGGAAATGCGCCTTGAGGATGTGAGCATGATGGACCTGACCCGGCTTCTGTTTCATCTGGAAAATGCTCCTGAAAATGTGAAGATCCGGAGTCTGTCCATCACCCGGAAGAGCGGAAGGGATCCTGCAACCCTTTCGGTGATCCTCAATGCCCAGACTGTGGCGGGATAAGGGGTGAACGTAAGGATGAAATCCTTTTTGAAAGTGAGCGCCTGGTTTCTCTATACCCTGGGAATGGTGCTGTTTTTTACTTATCTGCTTTTTCCATCGGAACCCTTCCGTTTTTTTGCGGAAAAAGAGCTTTTGCGGAGAACGGGCGCGGAAGTGCGGATGGACGGACTCTCGCTGGGTTTTCCGGCAAGCCTCACCCTGAAGGGGGTGAGGGTAGACCAGGAAAAAGGGCTGCGGTTTTTCCTGGAGCAGGTCCGTCTGAAACCCGTCTTCCTGGCCCTGATGACAGCCCAGGTGGGCGCCAGGGTGGAGGTGCAGGGACTGGGAGGGCGTGCGGAAGCTGGGCTGAAGATGCCTCCCACTTCGCCCCTGAAGGCCCGCGGATATCTGAATCTTGAAAACCTCGCCATGGAGGCTCTTACGGATCTTCTGCCCGAGCCCCCTCCTCTGGGGATTCAGGGCAGGCTTTCCGGTCGTTTTGTCTGTGCACCGGAGGAAGAAGGCTTGGGCATTTCCGGCAGCCTGAACCTTGAAGGCGGCGAGCTGGTTCTGGATTTTCCCATGATGGATGGTCTGAATCTGAAGCTTTTGACCCTGCAACTGGAAAGCCGGGTGCAGGAGAAGAACGCTGAGATTAAAAATCTGCTCCTTGCCGGCAGCTTTGGCACCTTGCAGCTTCAGGGAGCCATGGGCCTTCCGGCGGGGCCCGCATCCAGGCTGGATCTTTCCGGCGGCATACGGCCGGATCCTGCGTTTTTGCAGCAATTGACCCGTATGGGCGGGATTGGTCCTGTGATTGGCCGTTTTGTGGGGCAGCGGGAAATCCCGGTGCGTGTGGGGGGAACCCTTGAGCGTCCGCAGGTAACCCTTGCGGGCATGCGGTTGTGAGGCCTATGGTCCGCTATCTTTTTTTATTCTGGAATCTCCTGATGGTGCCTGTGGGGGCCTATGCCCTGGTTTCCCTTGGTTATGGCGTTCTTGCCGAACGCCTGGATCCTCTGGCCGGAAACAGCGTAAAAGCGCCTGTGGCTGCCCAGGTTTCCGGCGGAGAAGCCCAACGGGCCCAGAGGCCGGATGCAGGGCAGTATGCGGTGATCTATGAACGCAACCTCTTTGGCACTCTGGCAGCACCCAAGGCGGAGGAAAAAGCGCCTGCCATAGATCTTGACGCTCTGCAGCGCACCACCCTGCGCCTGAAGCTCTGGGGAACCATTGCTTCGGAAAACGTGCATGAAGCCTTTGCAGTGATTGAGGATACGGCAAAAAAGACCCAGGATCTTTACCGCGTGGGAGACCGGATTCAGGATGCCACCGTGCGCATGATTCTGCGGCAGAAGGTGGTTCTGACCCGCAGAGGCCAGGATGAGATTCTGGAAATGGATCCTGAGGAAGGCCAGAAAACCCTGGCTTCCGCCGCGCGTCTTCCCGCAGGGGCTGCAAGTCTTCAGGAAATTTCACGCCAGACCATTGATGAGTCCCTGCAGGATATCAATGAACTGATGCGTCAGATCCGCATCCGTCCTAATTTTGAGGATGGCAAACCCGCAGGCCTGCGGGTGGATCGGCTGCGTTCGGATTCCATTTTCCGGCAGCTGGGACTTGAAAACGGCGATGTCATCAAGGGTGTCAACGGAAAGGAAATCCAGTCCGTGGACGATGCCCTGACCTTTTACGACCAACTGAAAAACGCCTCTTCCGTTTCCCTTCAGGTGGAACGCAGGGGAGCGCCCCAGACCCTTTCTTACACCATCAGGAACTGAGCGCGGCCCGGACCGCGAATGGAGAGCCACAGCGGATGATTCTGACCCGAGTACGAAATGTCAATGCCCGATGCCTTGTGTTTCCATTCCTCTGCCTTTTTGTGCTTGCCGTGACCGCCTTTCCCGCAAGGGGGCAGGACCGGAGGGTGAACATTGATTTCAATGACGTGGAAATATCGGTTTTCATCAAATACATCAGTGAGGTGACGGGCAGGAACTTTGTCATCGATAACCGGGTGCGGGGTAAAATCACCATTGTGTCTCCGGGTGCTGTGACCGTGGATGAGGCCTGGGATGTCTTTGAATCCGTTCTTGAAGTCCATGGTTTTGCCGCCGTGCTTTCCGGTGAGGTGTACAAGGTCGTGACCCAGCCGGACGCCCGCACCAAGGCCATGCCCACGGGATTCGGAGACAGGGCCTTGGGTGAAACGGACCGTATGATCACCCAGCTGATTCCTCTTCAGTACGCAGACCCTGAGGAGTTGCGTCGGCTTTTTGCGCCCCTTGTGTCCAAGACCAGCGTTCTGCTTTCCTATCCGGCCAGTAAGATGCTCATTGTGACGGATGTGGAATCCAATGTGCGGCGGGTTCTGGAGATTGTCCGCTACATTGATGTGCGGGACATGGGCCGGGAGATCAGCATCACCCCCCTGGCCCATGCGGATGCCGCAGACCTGGTGAAAACCCTGGAGGCCATTTTCCGTCAGACACGACGGGAAGAGGGCAAGAGCGTAACCGACGATCCTGTGAAGTTTGTGGCGGATGCGAGAACCAACACCCTCATCATCCTTGCGAGCAAGGTGGACCTGGATCGGGTGGTGCCCCTGGTGCATCAGCTGGACAGTGCCCTGCCCAAAGGCCGGGGCCGGGTTCATGTCTATTACCTTGAAAATGCCGTGGCCGAAGATCTGGCCAAGGTTCTCCAGTCCATGGTGGGGCGGGGCGGCGCAGGCGCAGGATCTGGCGCGGCGGGTACCGCCAAAACCGAAGCGGTGGTCTCTTCGGACGTGACGGTGACCCCGGATCAGGCCACCAACAGCCTCGTTATCATGGCCAACCAGGGAGACCATGCCGTATTGGGGGATGTGATCCGGAGGCTCGATATTCCGAGAGCCATGGTACTCATTGAAGCTTTGATTGTGGAAGTGAGTGTGAACAGCACCTTTGGCCTTGGAACGGAATGGGCCGCAGGTGACAAGTTTTCCACCAATGGCGCGGATGCAGCCTTTGGCGGGGGCTTTTCCGGTACGGGGGGCACTTCCGCATGGAGCAATACCACAGGCCTTGCGACCAAAGGTCTTCTTCCCGGTGGATTTTCCCTCGGCGTGGCGGCAGCGCCCCTGGTTCTGACCTCCGGAGGCAAGGAAATCATGTTCCCCAACCTCGGGGCTGTGATCCAGGCCTTTCAGTCGGATAAGAACTCCCACATTCTGGCAACGCCGCAGATTACCACCCTGGACAACCGGGAAGCCCACATCACCGTGGGGCGGAACATCCCCTACCTCATCAAGTCCGCAACGGGGGACAATGCCTACAACAACTATGAATACAAGGATGTGGGGGTTCAGCTTAAAATTACGCCCCAGATCAGCAAGGAAGGTCTCATCCGTCTGGATATTTTCCAGGAAGTGACAAGACTTCTTTCCGCAGCAGGCAACCTCAATGAACTGCCCACCACCCTCAAACGCACCATCGATACCACCGTGCTGGTCCGGGATCGCAATACCGTGGTCATTGGCGGACTCATTGACGACAGTTTTGCGGAATCCGAGTACAAGGTGCCCTGCCTCGGGGATATTCCCGGCCTGCGCTACCTTTTCAGCAGCCGGGGCCGGGAGCGGGATAAGACCAATCTCTTTGTCTTTATCACCCCCCATATCATCCGCAACGTGAAGGATGTGGAGCGGGTGACCCGGGATCGTCTGGACACGATCAAGGAACTTTCCCCAGCGGTCATCCCCCTGTATGAGGACAGCCGGGGGGGCAGGGGAATACCACCTGCCATGCCCATGCCAGAAATGTTGGGGGAGCCAGGGGCGCAGGATCGGGTGGTTGAGGAAGATCTTTCCGGAGAAATGCCTGAAAAGAGGCAGAACCCCAGAGAAAAACGGCAGGAGGAAGGGGCAGCCGGGGAGGAAAAACCCGATGCGTGAGGCCCTGATGGACAAACTGGCCCTCTGCCTGGCTTGTCGCAGGGAGGTGCTGGATGAAGTGGCAAACGATGGGGAAGAAGGCTTTGTGGAGGGCCTTTTAAAGCGCAAGGTGGCGGACGAGGACACCCTGCTTGCCGCCTTGTCCCAGGTTCTGGATATCCCCCTTGCATCCGCAGAGGATCTGGGATCTGGGCATACGGATTTTGCCCGCAGGGTGCCGATTCACTTCCTGAAGCGCCACCTCCTTCTGCCCATGCCCCATGCGGGCAAGGTGGCCCTGCGCGACCCCATGGATCTGGAGGCTGCGGGCGATCTCTGTGCCCTTTTGCATATTCCGCCCCTTTTTCCCGTACTGGCGTCCAAGGCCCGCATTCTTTCCGCCATTAACCACGCCTATGACGAGGCCCGTGGCTCGGTGGAGGAGATGGCCCAGAACCTTGAAGAAGAGTCCGGAGAATCCATTTTAAGTGAGATCGAGGAAGCGGCGGACCTTCTGGATGACAGCAATGACGCCCCCATCATCAAGCTTGTGAACCATATCATCGCCCAGGCGGTGAAGGCCAATGCCTCGGATATTCACATTGAACCCTACCAGGATCGTTTTGTCATCCGCTACCGCATGGATGGCATGCTCTATGAGCTGATGCGGCCTGCCAAGTGGATGCAAGCACCTCTGGTGTCCCGCATCAAGATCATGGCCAAGCTCAACATTGCGGAAAAGCGTCTGCCCCAGGACGGGCGTCTGGAAGTGAAAATCGGCGGTCAGTCCGTGGATGTGCGTATTTCCACCGTGCCCACAGCCTTTGGGGAAAGGGTGGTGCTGCGTCTTCTCAACAAGGCCAACACCCTGCTCGGGCTTTCCGATTTTGGCATGGCGGATGATACCTATGCGGCCCTCAATCGCCTGATCCGTCTTCCCAACGGAATCATCCTTGTGACCGGCCCCACAGGCAGCGGGAAAACCACTACCTTGTATGCGGCTCTGGCGGAGATCAACCGTGAGGATGTGAACATCGTCACCATTGAGGATCCCGTGGAATACCGGATTCCTGGCATTGGCCAGATTCAGGTGAATCCCAAAATCGGTCTCACCTTTGCCAAGGGACTGCGCTCCATTGTGCGCCAGGACCCGGACGTGATCCTGGTGGGCGAAATCCGGGACCAGGAAACCGCAGAAATTGCTGTACAATCCGCCCTCACAGGACATCTGGTCTTCTCGACCCTGCACACCAACGACTCGGCCAGCGCCATTACCCGCCTTGTGGATATCGGTATCGAACCCTTTCTCATTGCCTCTGCGGTGAAGGCGGTGATGGCCCAGCGCCTGGTGCGTATTCTCTGCCCGGAATGCAAGGTCCCCTACCTCCCCCTTCCCGAAGAGATTGATACCCTGGGACCGGATGGGGAATGTCTTCGAGGGCGGGAGCTGTTTCAGCCCAAAGGCTGCCCTGCCTGCCTTCAGTCCGGGTACAAGGGGCGCATGAGCATCTATGAGATCATGGAGATGGACAGCGCCCTTAAAAAGCTGGTTTTAAAGACCTCAGACTCCAACCCCATCCAGAACGCGGCGGTAAGGGGCGGCATGGTCACCCTGAGAAAGGATGGAATCCGCAAAATCCGTGAAGGCCTGACCACCATTGCCGAGGTGCTGCGGGTCACATGAGAGCTTGTGCTGGCATGGCTGGCCTGATGTTTAAAAAAAACGTAACTGTTCAGCACAGTTTTCCAAGTACCATACCTGCAAGACAGATGCACAGGCCCCAGGCTATTTGCCCGTGACGCAATCTTATTCTTAGAGCTTCTTGCCCTGTGCGGAAGCGGCAAAAACTCGCCGCCACAGGCAGGACAAGTTTTTTTTATTACCATAGCAGGCCTTGGTACGCTGCCTTTGTGGCGGCTCAGACAGTTTGCCGCTTCTTTCGCACAGGCCTGCAAAACTCTGATCCGAAACGATTGCAATGTCACTTGCAAATAGCCACGGAGCCTTGCAACAGTACGAATCTGCTGCAACTACAGCATTGGCCGTTCGGAATAAACGGTACTGAATAATTACAAAAAAACGGACAAACGATCTGCCCTTTGGCCTGTCTGGGATAGTCAAGGGGCGTATCCATTTTTGGCGATGCGTGCCTTGTCTTTTCTGTATGCGCAGAAAAAGGGAAGGAAGCCGAAGAAAGGACGCGATTCCTTGCAGCTTATCATCAGCGATCTGCGTATTCCCGTTGAAGAGGATGGAATGGATGCCTACCGACGGGCTGTTCTGGAGAAGCTTGGAGAAGGCGCGGGCGCAGACATCACACGGATTCTCAGCAAATCCCTGGACATGAAGGATCCTGAGCAGTTTTTTTATCAGGTCTGCCTGGTGGTGACCGTGGGAAACGATTTTGAGCATGGGGGAAGTTTCCCCTTGTATGCAGAAGAGATCCCAGCCATCCGTAAGAAAATCCGGGAGACGAAAAGGCCCCTTGTGGTGGGATTTGGACCTGCGGGAATGTTTGCGGCTCTGGAGCTTCTGGCCTGCGGTTTCAAACCCCTGATCTTTGAGAGGGGAAAGAGGATAGAGGAGCGTTCTTTCGATGTGGAGCGCTTCATCCGGGAGCGCAGATTGAACCCTGAATCCAATATCCAGTTCGGCGAAGGGGGCGCAGGCGCATACTCCGACGGTAAACTCTTTTCCAGGCGCAACCGCAATACGGGCTATGTCAGCCGGGTGCTGGATACCTTTGTGCGGTTTGGCGCGCCGCCGGAGATTGCTTACATGGGGAAGCCCCATCTGGGTACGGATGTACTCTGCGTCCTTGTGCGGAACATACGGGATTATATCCTCGGGCAGGGGGGAGAGATCCACTACAATGCCAGGATGACGGACATGCTCCTTTCCGAAAACAGGGTTGCGGGAATTGTCATCAACGGAGAAAAAACCTTTTTTTCCGATCAGCTTTACCTTGCCATGGGGCATTCGGCCCGTGACACCCTGAGCCTTCTGCACGAAAAGGGCGTGGCTCTGGAGCGCCGGGGCATTGCCGTGGGAGTGAGGATCGAACATCCTGCGGAAACCATTAACCGGATGCGCTATGGCGAGAAGTATGCCCATTTCAAGCCTCTGGGTGCGGCGACCTACTCGCTGAACCATACCAACCGTGAGATCCGCAGGGGCGTGTACACCTTCTGCATGTGTCCGGGTGGGGAGGTGGTGAACGCGGCATCGGAAGAGGGGAGGCTGGTGCTCAATGGCATGAGCTATTCCCATCGCGGCTCTCCCTTTTCCAACGCCGCGCTGGTGGTGACCTGCCACGCAGAGGATTATCCGGGAGAAGGCCCCCTTGCGGGGCTTGATTTTCAGAGGGTGATGGAGTCCAGAGCCTTCAGGGCCGGGGGGGGAAACTGGAGCGCGCCGGGCCAGACTCTGGGATCTTTTCTCGGGGAAAAGGGAGCCTGGGATCTGCCTGAGCACTCTTACAGAATGGGAGTGAGGCCTGCGGACATGAAAGAGATTTTTCCGGATTTTGTGCTGAATGAGCTGCGGGCGGCCTTTGAAAAATGGAAAAAAGAGGTTCCTGCCTTTGTCTCCCACGGTGCTCTGCTCCTGGGACCTGAGACACGGACATCCTCGCCTGTGCGGATCCGGCGGAACGAGTACTATGAATCGGTGAACATCCAGGGACTTTATCCCATCGGTGAAGGTTCTGGTTATACGGGCGGTATCACAAGCTCCGCTGCGGATGCCATACGCGCGGTGGAAAGGCGGGTGCTCTGATGCAGAAATATGGATTTCTTCTGGTGTGCTTCTGGATGGGGTTTCTTTTGCCGGGCCTGGCTGCGGAAAATCCTTTTTGCCCTGAGGCTTCTTCCCTTGACTACGGAATGCAGCGCTATGGGGAGAAGAAATGGGACCTTGCGGCCCTGGGGCTGGATCGTTTTCTTTTTTTCTGTCCTGGGCATGGGGATCGGGACAGGGCAAGGATTTATCTTGCCCTTGCGTACCGCAACCTTGGAAAAAAGGAGGAAGCGGCCCTGCTTTTAAGGTCTGTTCATCGCGAAGGCCAGGGGACGGAAGCCCCTGCCTCGGCTCTGCTGCTGGCATCCTTTTACGCAGAGGACGGGGAGCCCGGCCAGGCCGTACTCTGGGCGGAGAACGTGGCAAGAACAACGGAAGAGGCGGATCTCAAGGCCGCAGCCCTCTGGATTGCAGGGGGACAGTATCTGAAGGCCGGGGATTTTCAGGGCGCAGCCCTGCGGTGGGAGCATTTGCCGGAAAAAGAGCGCCTGGAGGCTGAAAAGCTCTGGGAGGCCTGGGGACAGAAACCCGAGGCGGGGAAAAAAAGCGTCCTTGCGGCGGGTTTCTGGGGCTTGATTCCAGGGGGAGGCTATGTGTATGCGGGCCGGAGGCAGGCGGGCGCCATGGCCTTCGGGCTTACCCTGGGCATGGGCGCTGCGGCATGGGAAGCCTTTGACCAGGATCTTCCCATTCTGGGAACCCTGTTAGGCCTCATTACCCTTGGCTTCTACGGGGGCAGCATGAAAGGCGGAATGGAGGAGGTGAGGCTCGGTAACAGGAACCTTGACCTGAACCACGAAGCTGAGGTGACCCAGCGGTTCAGAAAGGAAGCTTCCCTTCCCCTGGATGGGGGGAGCATTCGTATTCTTGTGCCTTTCTGAAGATGTTTTTCCCGCGTTTCAGGGAAAACGGCGCACCCATTCCACGGCTTCCCGCATGAGCTCGCCGGATGTGTTCACGTTGAGTTTCTTTTTGATGAGTTCTCTGTAGCTCCCCACGGTTTTTGCGCTGACCCCGAGAAGATCGGCAATGTCCTTTCTCTGAAAGCCTTTGCCCATGAGCTGAAAGACTTCGAGTTCCCTGTCCGAAAGGGTTTGCACAGGATGGGTGGTGGGATCCGCCTTGCGGCTCAGGCGGCCGACCATTCGACTGACCATGGTGTCACTGGCGTAGATGCGGCCGGAGAGCACCTGGCGGATGGCCTGGATAACCGTATCGCTCATCTCCCCTTTCATGATGTAGCCCATGGCTCCGAGACGAAAGGCCCGCTCCGCATAGAGGGACTCATCGTGCATGGAAACGATGAGGGTGGGCAGACCTGGATTTGAGCTCTGGATGTCCCCCAGAAGTTCGAGACCACTTTTGTCCTTGAGGGTGATGTCAATGATGACCATGTCGGGTTTCAGATTCTGGATGGCGATGCGGGCTGCGGCCACGTCTTCGGCTTCCCCGCAGACTTCCATGTCCTTTTCCTCATTGATGAGCTGGGCCAGGCCTTTGCGGAATACGGGGTGATCGTCCACAATCAGGATACGTGCGGAATGTGACATAGGATTTCAACTCCGGGATGGGGATGACGGTTACGGATTTCCAGTTCAGCGCCGATGCGCCGGGCTCTGTGGCCCATGATGCCAAGCCCCATTCCCTCTTTGGGAAGGGGATGGGGCAGACCCTGGCCGTTGTCCTGGATGCACAGGCAGATACCCCGTTCCTTGCTGCTGAGGTTCATGTGAATGCGATCCGCCTTGCCATGGCGCAGGGCGTTGCTGATGGCTTCCTGGGCGATGCGGTAGAGGTTGACGGCGAGGTTGTGGTCCATTTTCATATCCTGGGTGAGGGCTTCCAGCCTGCACTGGACCTGAAACACGTTTTCGATCTGTTCGGCAAGCTGGGAAAGGGCTGAGGCCAGTCCGCCCGCATCCAGATTGACAGGGCAGAGTCCCTTGGCGATATCCCGGGTTTTGGTGGTGGCGGAACGGATGAGTTCTGCAATTTCTCCGGCCAGATCCGCACTGGGGCTCTGGGCTCCGAGCAGGCGTTTGTGCAGCAGACTGGCCATGGCTTCCACGCCCACCAGGTGCTGGCCCAGATCATCATGGAGATCATAGCCGATTTTTCGCCGTTCTTCCTCGCCTGTGCGCAGAATTTCCTTTTCAAGCCGCCTCTGCTCGGTGATGTCGAGAATGGCAGTGAGCATGCAGGGTTGACCGTCAAGATCCACGATGTCTGCGGAAAGGTTGCCGTTTCTTATTTCGCCCCCATGGGTACGATACACGATTTCCCGCTGGTGAAAGCGGCCATGGGTAAGCAGTTCCCTGGCCAGGCTTTTAAAAAGGCCCGGATCCGGCCAGAAGGCCATATCCCGTATTTTTGACCCTGTGATTCCTGCTCTGGGGTAGCCTGTGATTTTTACGAGGGTATCGTTGACATCAATGATGCGACCTTCGGACATGGTGGCGATCATCATGGCCACAGGGCTGGAGTGGAAGGCTTTGGCGAATTTTTCTTCGGATTTTTTCAAAGCCTCCTCAGCCCTTCGCTGCTGGGTGATATCCAGAACCGAGGCAATGCTCTGCTGGGTTCCGGGAATCATGGCAACGGTCATGGTGGCGATGAGGCTTTCCCCTTCTTTATTGCGCAGACGACACTCATAGGTTCGGGGGGCTGCGGTGGGATTTTCCCTGCGCAGGTGATGGTAGCGTTTCATGCGCTCGCGGTCTTCCACGTTTTCCACAAACACCGTCCAGACCTGACGGCCTTCCACCTCTTCCCGATTAAAACCCGAGAGTTTTTCAAATTCCGCATTCACCATGGCGATGGTGGCGTCTTTTTCAATGAGCATGGTGGCGCTGCCCGTATTGGCAAAGACGGTCCGGTAGGTTTCCTCGGATTTGGCAAGGTCTTTCTGGGCCTTGCGCAGCTCTGCGGCATCGCCTTCCAGTATGCGGATGCGGTTTTCCAGGCGTTTTTTTTCCTTGAGGATTTTCAGGCGCTGTTTCTGGAAAGGGTATGGGGTTGGCATGGGTAGGCTCCTTTTACGCAGAAAAAAGAGGCATGAGATCCGGGTTCAGGGCATTGGACCTAAGGGGGTTTTAGGTCTTTGACCTAGGGAAAAAACGGCCTTGCATGGGCCTTGAAAACGGCTTGGGGCGGATTTTTTCAAAGACAAGGATAGCGTAGGTTGTAAAAAATATCAACGTCTCCGAAATCCTTTTCAAATCCAACCCTAAGGAGGGAAGCCCATGGCAAGAATGCAGCCGCGCTTTATGGCCGATGTGGAAGCCTGTGTGGACGCCATCATAGAAACAGTGGGAAAAAATGTGGTCCTGGGTATGCCCCTGGCCCTTGGCAAATCCCACCACGTGACCAATGCCCTGTATGCCAGGGCCAGACGGGATCCTCAGATGCATCTGACCATTCTCACGGCCCTGGCCCTGGAAAAGCCCTCGCCTTCCAGCGAGCTGGAGCGTCGCATGCTGGAGCCCATTGTGCAGCGAATCTGGAATGGGGTTCCGGATTTCGATTATATGAAGGATTACAGGCAGGGAAAACTTCCGGAGAACGTGACGGTCCGGGAGTTCTTTTACAAGGCGGGCAGCTACATGAACGTGCCCGAAGCCCAGCAGGAGTACATCAGCAGCAACTACACCCATGTGGTGCGGGACCTTGAGGTCAATGCCATCAATGTCTATTGCCACATTGTGGCCAAGGGAGAGGAAAAGGGCCAGCTGGTGTTCAGTGATTCCTGCAATGCGGATCTGGGGCGGGATGTGATTGCGTATATGGAAAGGGCCAAGGCGGAAGGTCGTAAGGTCATGCATGTGGCCCATGTGAATCGTCATCTGCCTTTCATGTACGGGGATGCGGTGAATACCCCCGATGTCTTTGATATTGTGCTGGAAGGGGAAGAACTGCACACCCCGCTGTTTTCTGTTCCTAAGGCCTCCGTGGCACTGGCGGATCATGCCATAGGCCTGCATGTGAGCAGCCTCATCAAAGACGGCGGTACCCTTCAGATCGGCATTGGCGCCCTTGGTGACGCCATTGCAGACAGCCTTGTGTTGCGGCAGGAGAACAACGAGATCTACCGGGCCTTGCTGGCGGATGCGGGCATTGAAGAACATTACGGGACCCTTGTGGATCGGATCGGTGGCAGGGATCCCTTTGAAAAGGGTTTGTACGGAGCCACGGAAATGCTCGTGGAAGCCTTCATGTATCTTTATCATGCGGGTATTCTGAAGCGCAGGGTGTATGGTCATGAAGGGGTGCAGCACCTTGTTAACGAAGGTCTCCTGCAGGAGACCCCCAGCCCGGAGGCCCTGGAAATCCTTTTTTCCGAACGCCCCTTTTATCCCATGCTGACAGAAGAAGATTTCACGATTCTCCAGCACCATGGGCTTTTGTCTGAGGATCTGCAGTATGGGAATTTTGAAATCCGGGACCGTGAAGGCCGTGTCTGGAGTGCGGATCTGCGGGATGGGGATCACCGCAGGAAACTGGCCGTAGACCTCTGCGGGGATCGTCTGAAAAACGGTGTGCTGCTCCATGGGGGGTTTTTCATCGGATCCAATGATTTTTACGAAAGTCTGCGCACCATGGACCCCGAGGAGAGAAAACTCTTCAGCATGACGGGGGTTGATGTGGTGAACCAGCTTTACGGCAATGAAAAACTCCGGGCTCTGCAACGAAAGGATGCCCGATTTGTGAATACGGGCATGAAACTTTCTCTGCTTGGCAATGTGTGTTCCGACGGTCTGGAAGATGGGCGCGTGGTCTCTGGCGTGGGCGGGCAGTATAACTTCGTATCCATGGCCCATGCCCTGAAGGATGCAAGGCTGATCATGATGCTCCGGGCCACGGGTTTCAGGGGAGGAAAAACCGTTTCCAACGTGGTTTTCAATTATGGGCACACCACCATTCCCCGCCATCTGCGGGACATTGTGGTGACAGAATACGGCATTGCGGATCTGAGAGGTCGCTCTGACAAGGAAATCATTGCGCGGATTCTGGCCATCACGGATTCCCGCTTCCAGGAAGGGCTTTTGCAGAAGGCAAAGGACGCAAAAAAAATTCCCCAGCACCACATGATTCCCGATGCGTTCCGGAACAACACGCCAGAACGCATCGCCGCCCTTGCGGCCCGATACCGCAAACAGGGCGTGTTTGCCCCCTTCCCCTTTGGTTCGGAATTCACCCACGAAGAACAGATTCTGGGAAAATCCCTGCGGGGTCTGAAACAGAGCCTTGCAAGGAAAAAATGGGCCACCCTGGGTGGCATTCTGGGGCAGCTTGTGAAGTCTTCCCCGGAAGCCGCAGCTCCTTACCTGAAACGCATGGGCCTGGATGTGCCCGCTGGTCTGAAGGAAAAGCTCCTGCGCAGCGTGGTCACCCATGCCCTGGTTTCCGGGGGCAGCCTTGGCGGATCTTCGGAAGCCCGCAAGACTGAATCCGCAAAGGGACTGGTGACGCCTCGCACACAGCGGCGGGCCAGTGTCCGTTGATCTGAAAAGGACAGGGCAGGCTGGGGGTGAAAGATGAAAAAAGGGGGAAAGGGGATGACCTTTCCCCCTTTGGTATGCAAGGGGCAAAAAAGAAAGAGGTGTGTTTTTTTTTAAGATTTTTCCGGTTTTTCTGTGATAAGCATGGGTCTGCCTTTTTGATGAAAAACATGAGGTTAAAAGTTTTTTTAAAGTATCCGGTTTTAAGAGGTTGCAGATCTCACCATTTCCAAGAAAAGGAGGCAGGCCATGGAAAAGGACAGGCATCTTTACATCCTGTGGACCAATGATAACCCCGTTACTGCGGAAAAGATGGTTTTCATGTATGGTGGCAACAGCCTGAGAAATGGGTGGTGGGAGGAAGTGACCCTCATTGTCTGGGGAGCCACCACGGAGCTTGTCAGTAAAAACGCAGCCATTCAGAAGCAGATCCTGGAACTCATGGAAGGCGGGGTGAAGGTATCGGCATGCAAGGCCTGTGCGGATCAGTTGGGGGTGTCGGATCAGCTGGAGGCCCTGGGGCTGGAAGTGAAATACTGGGGCAAATCCCTCACCGCCCTTTTGCAGTCGGACGCCAGGCTCTTAACCATCTAATCCGCTGAACCCAGGAGAAAAGACGCATGTCTCTGCCCTTCACATCCGGTCTTCCGGGGCTGGATAAGGTTTTTAAAGGTGTCATGCCCGGCGACAACATCGTCTGGCAGATCGACAGCATTGAGGATTACGAGGCTCTTGTACTGCCCTTCACCGCCGCTGCCGCCAGCCAGAGGCGGCGGATGATCTATTTTCGCTTTGCCTCCCACCGTCCCCTTCTGCCGGAGGACAGCCCGGCGGAGGTCTACCGTTTTGATCCCTCCTTTGGTTTTGAAAGCTTTGTCACCCAGATCCATGAGGTGATTGAGGAGGCGGGTCACGGGGCCGCCTATGTGTTTGACTGTCTTTCCGGACTGGCTGGGGCCTGGAAGTCGGATCAGATGCTCGGTAATTTTTTCATGCTCACCTGCCCAAGACTCTATGAGCTGGAGACCGTCACCTATTTCGCCCTGCAGCGCAATGCCCATTCCTCCTTTGCCACGGAACCCATCACGGAAACCACCCAGTATCTTCTGGATATTTTTCAGTACAACAACCGCCTCTACATCCGGCCCATCAAGGTGCAGTACCGCTCCACTTCTTCCATGAACACCATCCATTTCTGGGAGACCCCTGAAAGCTTTCCCCCTGTCACCCGCAGCGCCCTTATTGCGGAAATCCTCGCTTCGGCCCGCTGGCCGGGTCTGCATACGGACAGGCGCATGGGCTTCTGGCGACGTATGTTCAGCGAGGCACCGAGAATTCTTGCGGAAGCCAGGGCCGGCTTGTGTCCCCAGGAAAAGGAGATGAACCTCTTCATGCGCCTTGCCCGCATGATGCTCTCACGGGATGAGCGCATGCTGGAGCTTGTCCGGAAGTACCTTAGCCTTGAGGATGCCATGAACGTGCGGGATCGCATGGTGGGCATCGGGTATATCGGCGGCAAGGCCGTGGGCATGCTGGTGGCGCGTGCCATTCTCGAAAAAAAGAATCCGAGATTTCAGAGCCTTCTTGAAACCCACGATTCCTTTTATATCGGTTCCGATGTCTTCTATACCTTCCTTGTGATCAACGGCATCTGGTGGATACGCCAGAAACAGCGCCAGCCCGAGACCTTTCTTGCGGACATCGCCGAAGCACAAGCGCGTATCAAGCAGGGCCGTTTCATTCCCCACCACATGGAACAGTTCATGAAGATCATCGATTATTTCGGTGAATCTCCCTACATTGTTCGCTCAAGCTCCCTCCTTGAGGACAACTACGGCAATGCCTTTGCCGGGAAATATGACAGCATTTTCTGTGTGAACCAGGGCTCACGGGAAGCCCGGCTGGAGATGCTTGTCAGCGCCATCCGCTGTGTCTATGCCAGCGCCATGAGTGAAAAGGCCCTCCGTTACCGGAGCCACAGGGGACTTCTCGATCAGGACGAGCAGATGGCGCTTCTCATCATGCGGGTCTCGGGTCAGCCTGCGGAAAATGTTTTTTACCCCCATGCCGCTGGGGTGGGTTTTTCCTACAATCCCTATGTATGGAGCAAGGACATTGATCCCAAAGCAGGGGTGATCCGCCTTGTGTTCGGTCTCGGCACACGGGCTGTGGACCGGGCGGACGACGATTACACCCGTGTGGTGGCCCTCAATGCGCCCATGCGAAGGCCGGAGGCCAATTTTGACGAGGTCTGTGAATATTCCCAGAAACGCATGGATTATCTGGATCTTGCGGCCAACAAGCTGGTTTCCGGTGAATTTGCCAAAGTAGGGGCGAAAAACAAAGAGCTTCCCATGCCTCTTGTGGCCTCTCCGGCCAGCACGGAACCTCTGGGATCTGGCCCCAGGCACTGGATTGTGACCTTTGACCGTTTTCTTCGGGATACTCCCTTTGTGGCGGATATGCGGGAAATCCTCGAAACCCTGGAGGCGGCCTATGAGCATCCTGTGGACATCGAGTTCTCCTTAAACTTCATGGAAGACCAGTCTTACCGGATCAACCTTCTCCAGTGCAGACCCCTTCAGGTGGAAGGCGTGGATGAGGTGGCCCTGCCGGAGGTGGAGATTGCGCCGGAAAACCGCATCCTTGAAGCGAGGGGGGCTGTGGTGGGCAGAAGCCGGATTCTCACCATCGACCGCATCGTCTATGTGGTGCCAAGGCTTTACGGAGAGCTTCCCATCCGGCAGCGCTATGAGGTGGCCCGGCTCATCGGTCAGATCAACCGCCTTACGGACATGGACACCTGCAACCTTATGGTCATGGGACCGGGCAGATGGGGCACCAGCAGCCCGGATCTGGGGATTCCAACCCATTTTGCGGAAATCGATCGGGTCCGGGTGCTTTGCGAGATCGTGACCATGCGGGAAAACCTCATCCCCGATGTTTCCCTCGGCACCCATTTTCTCAATGAGCTGGTGGAGATGAACATGCTCTACCTGGCGCTTTTTCCCAAAGGAGAAGGCAACAGCCTCAAGGAATCTCTGATTCTCGGGGCTCCCAATCATCTGACCCGCCTTGTTCCAGGAACGGAAAAATGGGCGGACATGGTTCGGGTGGTGGATACTGCCCAGGTGCTGCCCCAGGATGCCCGTATCACCCTCATGGCCGATGCGGTGGAACAAAGGGTGGTGGCCTTTCTCGACAAACGATCCCAGGGGCTGGAACATCAGGCTTAGGGAAAAAAAGGGGCATCCCCTTGCTTCCAGCGCCCATGGAGATGGGCTCTGGAGAGCGCGGAGTCCGGCGTTTGTTCTAGAGAAATGGGGTTCAGTCCTGGTCCTGGGCAAAGAGTTTTTTATCGATGGCCTTTTCATAGGCGGCTTCCCGGCTGATCCGCTTGTCTTTGATCAGCTGGGCGAGGTGCTGATCCATGCTCTGCATGCCACGGGTGCTTCCGGTTTGGATGAGGGAGCTGATCTGGGCGATTTTGCCTTCCCGGATGATACTGGCGAGGGCGGGAGATCCCAGCAGCACCTCATTGGCGGCGCAGCGGCCCTTGCCGTCTTTGGTTTTGAGAAGCTGCTGGGCGACCACGGCGACCAGGGCATCGGCCAGCATGGTGCGGGTCTGGGGCTGCTGATCCGTGGGAAAGGCGTTGATGATACGGTCAATGGTTTTGGCGGCACTGTTGGTGTGCAGGGTTCCGAAAACAAGGATGCCCAGCTCCACACAGGTCAGAGCCAGGGAGATGGTTTCAAGGTCCCGCATTTCGCCCACAAGGATGATATCCGGATTTTCACGACTGGCCACGCGCAGGGCGTCGGCAAAGCTTGTGGCGTGGGTTCCGATTTCCCGTTGGGTGAATAGGCAGCGTTTGTTGGGGTGGACAAACTCCAGGGGATCCTCGATGGTGATGACGTGGGCGTCCCGGGTGTTGTTGATGTGGTCGATAATGGCAGCAAGGGTTGTGGATTTGCCGCTGCCCGTAGGGCCTGTGACCAGAACCAGGCCCTTTCGCATCTCGGCGATGCGCTGCATCACAGGGGGAAGATGGAGCTGGGCGAGAGTCATGATTTCCGTGGGAATGATGCGGAACACTGCGCCGATCCCCCGGTGCTGAAAAAGAAAGTTGCAGCGGAACCGGCCTACGCCGTCCAGGGCATAAGCCATGTCGCAGTCAAGATTTTCTTCCAGATAGGCCCGTTTATCCGGCGGCATGATTTCCGTGAGAATATCCCTGTTGGATTCAGCGGTCAGGGCAGGCTGATCCATGGGAACCAGCTCTCCGCGCAGACGCAGAAGGGGCGGGAATCCCACGACCATGTGCAGATCACTGGCGCCCCGTGCTTTCATTTCCCTGAAACAGGCGTCAATCATCGCCATTGGTATTCTCCTTGTCCACAAAGGTTTTGAAACGATCCGGGTTTGAAGCATTGGCGAAGGCTTCCGCAGCGGAGATCTTTTCCGCCTGGAGCAGCTCCAGAATGGATTCATCCATGATGCGCATGCCCACGGATTTGCCGGTCTGCATGATGGAAGGGATCTGAAAGGTTTTGGCGTCTTTGATGAGATTGGTAAGAGGCAGGGTGCCGATGAGGATTTCCAGGGCCATGACCATGGATTTTCCATCCTTTGCCGGTATGAGACGCTGGGTGATCACGGCTTTCAGCGATTCGCTGAGCATGGCACGGATCTGGGCCTGTTCCCTGGAGGGATAGGAATCAATGATGCGGTCAATGGTTTTGGCTGCACTGGATGTGGAGAGGGTGCCAATGACCAGATGCCCGGTTTCTGAGGCGGAGATGGCAAGGGAAATGGTTTCAAGGTCCCGCAATTCTCCGATGACGATGACATCCGGATCCTGGCGCAGAGCGCCCTTGAGGGCATTGGCATAGGAAAGGGTGTTCCGGTTCAGATCCCGCTGGTTGATGGCGCATTTTTTCAGGGGGTGCACGAACTCGATGGGATCTTCCACGGTGAGTACATGGTGGGACCGTGTGGCATTGATGTGGTTCACCATGGCGGCCAGGGTGGTGGATTTGCCATGGCCCGTGGCCCCTGTGACGAGGATGAGGCCCTGGTGATTGTCCAGCACTTTTTTCACCGTATCCGGCATGCCCAGGTCTTCCAGGGTGGGAATGGTCGGCGGGATGACCCGGAAGGCGGCGGAAAGGCCTCTGCTGTGGACCATGGCGCTGCCCCGGAATCTCCCCAGGTTGGGAATTTCAAGGGCAAAATCCAGTTGCTGATGGGTTCTGAGCATTCTTTGCTGGGCTTCTGTCAGCACTTCACAGATGAGCTGTTGGCTTTGTTCCGGTGTGAGGGGCGGGGATCTGAGTTTCTGGAGCCTGCCCAAGCGTCTCAGAATAAAGGGTTCTCCGGGAGCCACATGGATATCGGAGGCCTTGTGATCAACGGCGGCCTTAAAGAGTTTGTGAAGGGTGGCCATGGTGTCCTTTCTGATAGATAAGGGGCAGCAAGGGCTTGGGGGGCATAACCGTTCATGACAAGAGGATGCGGGCTTTTCCCCGCACTCTTTCCATGCGGTCGATTTTTGACTTTAACTCCAGAAATCGTTTTTTTTGCGTCTGATCGCGTTCTTCCAGCTGACGGATCATGGCTTCTGCGCCCTTCAGCGCGCATTCTGTTTCATGGAGCTGTTTTTTAAGGTCAAAGAGTTCCTTTTCCGCATTGGAAAGTCGGCTGGTGGTTTGGGCAAGCCGTTCCCGGGTCAGCTGCGCGAGGTTGCGGCAGAACACTTCCCGGCTGATTCTGTTTTTCAGTTCAGGATGGTCCAGAACGGACATATCAAGGGCAAAACAGAGGGTGGGGACGAGGGCATCCACGCAGGCGGAGCGGGCGTCACCGCCCAGGATGCTCATTTCTCCGAACATATCGCCGGTGCGCTGAAAACAGGCGATCATGACGCCCTCTTTGATTACCGCCACCTTTCCTTCAATGAGCCAGTAAACCCAGTTGTCATACTGACCTTCAAAAAGAATTCTTTCTCCGGTTTCGTATTCAACGATCCGTGCATAACCTTTTTTGAAAAAATGATCGTTGATCTGTCCTGGGGTGAAGTTTTCCAGGACATCAAGCCCAGCCAGCATTTCGATGAGCTTGCCCTTGATCATGCACACGACCTTGTCAGGAGGTGGAAGAAAGAACCTGCCAGGGGCTTATTTGAACCAGGGACAGGTCTGTTTTTTTAAGCGTGGTATGGGATAGAAAATACAGGGGCTTGGGGATGGGGGTCAAGGACAAAGTGGAGATTCGGTTTTGCGGGGCATAAAAATAAGGATGGACAGCCAGGGGCTGTCCATCCAAAGGGAATGCCAATAAAAGGATGGGCCGGGTTTAGATGGCTTTCATGCTGGTCATGTAGTGACGCAGGGTGCGGCCGATTTCTTCCACAGGATGGTTGCGGATGGCCTCATTGATGGCAATGAGCTTTTTGTTGTCCACGCCATTGTCCTTCACGGTCATGCCTTTTCCGATCACATCCGTGTCGATTTTTGCCATGAAGTCCTTGAGCAGGGGAACACAGGCCTGGGTGAAGAGGTAGTTGCCGTATTCCGCCGTATCGGAAATCACCACGTTCATTTCATAGAGCTTGTTGCGGGCGATGGTATTGGCAATGAGGGGCGTTTCATGCAGGGACTCGTAGTAGGCGGATTCGGGCTGCATGCCGGCTTCGGTCATGATTTCAAAGGCCAGCTCCACACCGGCTTTCACCATGGCGATCATCAGGATGCCGTTATCAAAGTATTCCTGTTCGGGAATGGGGGCTTCCTGGATGGGGCACTTTTCAAAGGCCGTTTCTCCGGTTTCCGCACGCCATGTGAGAAGGTTTTTGTCGTTGTCCGCCCAGTCCTTCATCATGGTTTCGGAGAAAACGCCTTCCAGAATGTCGTCCATGTGTTTTTCGTACAAAGGACGCATGAGGGTTTTCAGCTCTTCGGCCAGTTCAAAGGCCTTGACCTTGGCGGGATTGGAGAGACGATCCATCATGTTGGTGATGCCACCGTGTTTGAGGGCCTCGGTGGTGACTTCCCAGCCCTTCTGCACCAGTTTGGCCGCATAGGCCTTGTCAACGCCCTTTTCCACCATCTTGTCAAAGCACAGCAGAGAGCCGGTCTGGAGCATGCCGCAGAGGATGGTCTGCTCACCCATGAGGTCGGATTTTACCTCGGCGATAAAGGAGGAGTGCAGAACACCTGCGCGGTCACCGCCCGTACCGGCGCAGTAGGCCTTGGCGATCTCCAGGCCGTCTCCGTTGGGATCGTTTTCCGTGTGTACGGCAATGAGGGTGGGAACACCGAAACCGCGCACGTATTCGGCCCGCACCTCAGAGCCGGGGGACTTGGGAGCCACCATGATAACGGTGAGGTCTTCACGGATTTTCATGCCTTCTTCCACGATGTTGAAGCCGTGGGAATAGGAAAGGCAGGCACCTTTTTTCATCAGGGGCATAACTCTGGAAACCACGGGGGTATGGTATTTATCCGGAGTGAGGTTTAAGACAAGATCCCCTTTGGGAATGGTTTCCTCGTAGGTGCCGTAGGCAAAGTTGTTCTCAGAGGCCAGTTTCCAGGGGAGCAGCTTCTGGGAGATTTCCTCATCCCGCAGGGCGTAGGTGACATCAAGGCCGCTGTCTCTTAAGTTGAGGCCCTGGTGAAAACCCTGGGCGCCGCAGCCCACGATGACAATCTTTTTGCCTTTGAGTTTTTCAACGCCGTTGAACTCGGAGGGGTTCATGAAACGGCACTGGCCAAGCTGCTTGATTTTTTCACGGAAGGTGAGGGAGGTAAAATAATTCATCGGTCTGGCTCCTGATGGGATAGAGGGTTGAATCCAAAGGGCTTAATCCATGCATTCGGGGCACTGTATTGCATTTGTCATATTGCGTAAAGTGAATTAAAAGAAAGCATAAGTTGCATATTGTGCAATGTCTGACTAAGAGGTGGCCCATGCAGATGGATGAACTGGAACTTTTTCTCACCCTGGCCCGAACACGCCATTTTCAGCAAGCCAGTGTGCAGAGCAATATCAGTCCTTCGGCCCTGTCCCGGGCCATCCAGCGCATTGAAAACGAGGTGGGTGAAAAGCTCTTTGACCGGAACAACAGGAATGTGTCCCTGACGCCTGCGGGCCTTGTTTTCCGCTCCTATGCGGAACAGATGCTTAAAATCTGGAAAGAGGGAAGACAGGCCCTTTCCCAGGAAAAGGGCGTGATTTCCGGCGAGCTGGGCATTTACTGTTCCGTGACCGCAGCCTATGGCGTTCTGCCGGAAATCCTCGATGGCTTCCGTAAGGCCTATCCCCATGTGCACATCAAGCTGCGTACCGGAGACGCGGAAAGTGCCCTGGAACAGCTTCAGAAAGGGGATACGGACATTGCCATTGCCGCCATCCCGGAGCAGATGCCAGAACCGATGGAATCCATTCTGGTGGCCAGAACGCCGCTTGTCTGGATTTCTTCTTGCAACAGCGAGATCCGGAGCGGCCAGGACATAGACTGGAAGACCACACCTTTGATTCTGCCCAAGCAGGGGATTGCCAGGATGCGCTTTGACCGCTGGCGCAAGGAGATGCGGATTCAACCCAGCATCTACGCCCAGGTGACGGGCAATGAGGCCATCATCGCCATGGTGCATCTGGGCTGCGGCATCGGCCTTGTACCGGAGATGGTGCTGGAAAAAAGTCCTGTGACCCACACCATTGATATTCTTGAAGTTGTCCCGCCTCTGAAACCCTATGGGATCGGCATCTGCGTGAACAGAAAAAGCCTTGGCAACGGCGTCACCAAAGCCTTCTGGGACACGGCCCGGACCTATTCCCTGCCCCATGGCGGGGAATAGGGCGCTGAATCCGGACTGGGCCAGGTTTCGACCTCAGCCCTTTTTCGTGTACCATGCGGGAAGCAGCCAGCATCCGGGATCGTGCAGGGGCGGCCTGGAGGGAATCTGAAGCTGGGCGGGGTCTATGCCGCGTCTTTGGATAGATTCGAGAAATTCCTTTTGTTCAAGGAGGGTCTTGGCCTTTTCCTGCATATGCTGGGGAAGATTTTTGAATTTCTCCTGGAGGTGATTTTCCAGAAAATCGAGGGTCAGTGTTTGTACATGGCTGAGCCCCACATTGTATGCGGAACCGCCATAGGTCATCATGGCGCTTGTCAGTTCTCCCGCAGCACCTGCCGGTGCACCGGAAAGTCCCGATGCGCCAATGCGGATGGCTTCGGAACTGAAGGCGTCCGGTTCCTGGCCAGCGGTGAGGGCTTTTCCGAAAGAGACCAGGGCATTGCCGAGGCCCAGGCCAATGCCGATGGGATTTCCCGTGCCTGCTCCGCCTGCTATGGCAGAAAGGCCCCGGAAGGTCATGAGGATCTGGTAGTCTCGGATGGCCTTTTCTGCTTCCTCAATTTTTTCATCAAGACCATTCACGGAAGATTCCAGGGATTTCAGCCGGACGCCCAGGCGGAAAGCCGCATCGCCCAGAATATAGTCGTTGGTGAGGCAGACGATGGCTCCGTGAAAGCATTGATTGATTTCCGCATACCAGGAATAGGGGCTGATGATGTGCCGGATGTCCGGATAACAGGTTTTGGTTGTGTAGGGTGCGGTGCCCGTGGTGGGATCCTGGGAAGAGGCCAGTGCGGAAATCACGCATGCCGATTCTTCCACTTCCGTATCTTTCTGAATTTCAATGCCCAGGGCCTGGGTGAAGTGCTGGAGAAAATCGGGTTTGAAAACCTGGCCGCTGGCGATGATCCGAGCGAGTTTTTCTTCCGCACTCTCTTTGCCCTGATCCGGAAACAGGCTGAGATCCGATGTCAGATAGGGGGTGAGGTCCAGGGAAACCACATACTGCCGGGTTATGATGTCCATGCCCGTTCTCAGATAAACCGCGACCCTCTGATACATTTCCTGTAAAAGCTGCGGATTCTGTGTAAGTTTGATGAACTGCCCGCCTGCATAGATTTGGTTCTGATCGGATATGAAGTCAAGGATGTAGGGAAGGGCATAGGCCTGATTCTGTTCTGGCGTGTAGGCTTCCTGGGCTGCCAGCAGCTGGGTCCGCAGCGTGTCTGTGATGCCGAACATTTCATTAAACTGCTGCACAAAAGCTTCAAGGGCCTGGGAGCTGTAGTTTTCCGTTGTGATGGCGTGGTCCTGGTCATCAGGGGTATGCTCTGGAGCGGTTTGCTTTTTTTTCGGAGCTTCGGAAGCCTGGGCATGGTTTTTTGGGGAAACACTGCCGGGGTATCCGCCGAATAGGACGATGGCTGGCAGGGCAAAACAAAGAAAGGCGAAAGGCACTTTCCATCTCATACGGTCCTCCTTTTTTTGAGGGCAGTCGGGGGCTGATTTGTAAAGGATATGGATGAAAACCTTGCATATTTTCATGCACTTTGCAATGCCATAGCGCATCTGGAGCCCAGGAGATGAGAAAGCGCTGCCCTTGTTTACGATCGCCGTCTTCTGAATCGGGTAATGCCGTCTTCCAGCAGCATCTTAATGATGGATGCCCAGACATTTTCATGGGGCCTTGGCTTCAGACCCCTGGCAAGGTAGCCCATCTGCCGCTCATACCAGGTGATCTCCAGCATGGCGATGTTGTCCACAGCGGCTATCCCTGTGGATTTCGGCGTGACAGGGCTTTTGTATGCCATGCCGCTCTCTCTGGCGATGGTTGCGGGAAGATCCGGATCCAACACCATGGGACGGCCCAGCCCCACCATGTCCGTATCCCCTGAGGCCAGGGCCTGCACCATGCCGGAAGCCGTCCGGAACCCGCCGGTGACCACCAGGGGGATGGCCGCCATCTGGCGTACTTTCCGGGCGTACTCCAGGAAATAGCCTTCCGAACCGCCGGGCATACCCGCCATCATCACAGGTTTTTCATAGCTGCCTCCGGAAATTTCCAACAGATCCAGCCCTTCTGCGGCCAGAGCCTTTGCCACTTGGGCGGCTTCTTCCGGATGATAGCCTTCCTTGCGGAAATCCCCGGAATTGAGTTTGGCCCCAACGGGAAAATCCGGCCCCACCTCTTTGCGGATGGCCCGGTACACCTCCATGAGAAAGCGCATGCGGTTTTCAAGGCTGCCGCCCCAGGCATCCTTGCGCTGGTTGTGCAGGGGAGAAAGAAACTGGGAAACCAAATACCCGTGAGCCGCATGGATCTGCACGCCGGTGAAGCCTGCTTTTTTGGCAATGCCTGCGGATCTGGCAAAGGCGGCGATGATCCCCAGAATTTCTGCTTCCTCAAGGGCCTTGGGTGTGGCAAAAAAACGCTGAAGCCCCGGATGCAGGGGGATGGCCGAGGGCGCCACGGGTCTGGGCGAGAGGTTTTTCGGGCTTTGTTTTCCCGGATGATTGAGCTGCACCCAGATTTCAGACCCTTCTTGTTTACCGGCTTCGGCCCAGGAACTGAGCAGCGGGAGATCGTCTTCCGTATCCATGACCACGTTGCGGGGTTCTCCCAGCGCCTTTTTGTCCACCATGACATTGCCCGTTACAAGAATCCCGGCCCCGCCTTTGCCCCAGCGCTCGTAAAGACGCACCAGGGCCTGGGTGGGACGGTTGTCTTCGGTTCCGAGGATTTCGCTCATGGCGGATTTGAAAAAACGGTTTTTCACCTCCCGGCCGCAGGGCAGGGTGAGGGGGGTAAACAAGCGCTCTTTCGGGGTGTCCTGCATGGTGTTTCTCCCTGTTTTTGAGGAAAGATGGGGGGATGTCCGGCTCACATCCTGGAAAAAGAACCGGACTCCCAGAATTTTCAGGATGGGGATGTCATGCGGTAGGTATAGGCAATCATCATCTGGTTGCGGTCTTCCATCTGAAGGGCCGCCTCCAGTCCGCCCACATCGAGGTTGGCGTTGATGGCTTCCTTGGTCATGCGGATGCCCATGGGATTTTTTTCCATCATGGTTTTTGCAAGGCCTTCGGCGGTCTCGATCAGGGCCTCACGGCTCACCTTGCGGCTGGCAAAGCCCAGAGCCATGGCCGTGTCCGCATCCATCCAGTTGCCCGTGAGAAGATACTCGTAGGCCCGGCCTGCGCCGATGAGCCGGGGCAGGAAATAGCTGGAGGACATGTCCGCACCGCCAAGGCCGATGTTGATATAGGCTGCGGAGAATTTTGCGGTATCGGCAAGGATGCGGATATCGGAAGCCATGGCAAGGGAAAAGCCGATGCCCGCTGCAGCGCCGTGTACGCAGGAGATGATGGGCTGGGGAATGCGGCGCATGGCAAGAAAGAGGCGGCTCAGGCGGGCCTGGGCGTTGTAGGCATCCACAGGGCTCATGGCCATGATGGCCGGGGCATAGGTTTCCACGTCAAGGCCCGCGCAAAAGCCCCTTGAGGCTCCGCCATCGAGAATGATGACACCCGTTTCATTGTCGTAGCGCCTTGCCTGGAGAAAGGCCTCAAATTCATCCATCATTTCCAGATCAAAGGCATTGTATTTGTCGGGTCGGTTCAGGGTGAGGTAGCCGATGCGGCCTGCCTGACGGAAGTTGAGGGTCTTCATTTTTGCTCCTTTAGGTGAAGTATTCGGTGGGGATACCGAGGGTCAGGGCTTCTTTTGTCATGAGACGATGGCACAAAGCGGCCTGTTTAGGAAGGTGATAGGCGAAAAAATACCGGCAGACGCTGATTTTTCCCTCGTAGAAGGAAGCTGTCGCTCCCTTCGCGCTCCCAAGCTTTTCACGGGCCGAGAGGGCCTGCTTCAGCCATTGCCACCCTACGGTGACAAGGCCGAAGGCCTCCAGATAAAGGGTGGCATCGGCAAGAAAGGCTTCGGCTCCCGCTTCTAAGGCCCAGAGCCCCAGCGTTGCCGTGGTGGTTTCCAGGGTCTGAAGGGCTTCTTCAAGACTTTTTGCCATGGCGGCAAGGCTGTCATCCTCTCCTGCCCTTTGCAGGGTGGCGCGGATCTCTTTTCCCAGAAGGCGCAGGGGAAGACCGTTTTCCATCATTACCTTGCGGCCCAGAAGATCCATGGCCTGAATACCGGTGGTGCCTTCATGGATGGCGTGGATGCGCATGTCCCGGAAGTGTTGCTCCACGGGAAAATCCTCGCAGTATCCGTATCCGCCAAAACACTGGAGACTCTGGCTGACACTGAAAATTCCCTGTTCCGCAGCATAGCTTTTGGCGACAGGCGTGAGAAGATCCAGAAGCAGATGACGCTCTCTGGCAGCCTCGTCTTTCAGGGTGTGCAGGCCGTCTTCGTAAAGGCCGCATTGCAGCACCAGCGCCATGGCCCCTTCGGCAATGGCCCGCTGGTCGAGGAGCATGCGTTTCACATCCGCATGTTCAATGATGGCCACAGGCTCGGATTTGGAGGAGGCCCCCATCCTGCGGCCCTGTTTCCGGGATTTGGTGTATTCCAGAGCTGCCTGATAGGCTGCCGTGGCAATGGCCGCGGCCCCCATGCCCACTTCGAGACGCGCGCCGTTCATCATCTGGAACATGGCGGCAAGCCCCCGGTTTTCCTTTCCGATGAGATACCCCAGACAATCGTTTCTTTCGCCCATGGAAAGCTCGGCAATGGGAGCGCCCCTGTAGCCCATTTTATGGAAAATCTGGGTGACGGTGATGTCGTTATCCGCAAGGCCGCCCAACTCGGGTCTGAGTTTGGGCACCACAAAGAGGGAAATTCCCTTCACTCCGGGAGGGGCTCCGGCAATGCGCGCCAGCATGAGGTGCACCACGTTTTCCACGCCGTCGTGATCCCCGGCGGAGATGAAGACCTTGCGGCCCTGGATGCGGTACACGCCTTCGCCCGCGGGAGCGGCCGTGCAGGTCAGATCTCCTAAGGAGCTGCCCGCTTCCGCCTCGGTGAGGGCCATGGTGCCCTGCCACCGACCCGCAAGGAGCGGAGGCAGGTAAAAATCCCGCAGGGCTTCGCAGCCATAGGTGGCGATGAGCCGTGCCGCACCCATGGACAGGGCGGAATAGACGCTGGCGGAATAGTTGGCAGAGGCGAAAATGGCCGTGCAGGCATGGAGCAGCATGGCAGGAAGCCCGTCGCCGCCCTGATCCTGGGGCAGACCTGCGGAGATCCATCCGTCCTTTCCCATCTGGCGGAGCAAAGGCCCGATGGCCGGATGCACATGCACCTTTCCGTTTTCAAGGTGCGGGACTTCCTTGTCCATTTCCGAGAACAGGGGATGCAGGGCGGTTTTTGCGAAATCATAGGCGGCATTGAGCACCAGATCCCAGCTTTTCATATCCTTTTCGGAGAAGATGTTCTTTCCTTCTTCGGCAAAGACTTCACGGAGCAGAAAGCGGAGATGCTGCATATGGATGAATCGTTCGGCCATGGAACCTCCTTGGGGTGTGGGATGAAGAACCTGTTTCAGGAAAAGGGCTTTTCACATTCCGGGCCAGAGGGGATTGTTTATTGAAATACCTGTTTTAATAAGAATAAATAAAATGACCTTAAAAAGCCTCGCCAAAAGCCGTGAAATGTCGTAGAAAAATCCGTGAAAAAATAAAATTCCACGAAATATCAAGATTTTTATACGGGAGCTTTTCATGGAGAAGGATGCCGCAGCACTGATCACCGAACTCACGGGCCATCTTTTCAGCAGTCTCGACATGGAAACGGCCCTGCACCGCACCTTTGCCTGCCTTGCCCGGCATTTTCCCCTGGATCTCATCCATCTCCTCACCGTGGATCTGACTGCGGACACCCTTCGGTATCTGGCCGAAGCCACGGAAAACCGGGGGATTCTTCTGGATGAAAAGGTGCAGGTCTCCCCGCAGGCCATGGCGGACATCCGCAGCCGTGTGGAAGCCCCCATCTGGCGCATGAACCGCAGCGAAAGCCCTCTTCTGGAAGAGGTGTATCAGCGTTTCCGAAGCCATGTGGCGGGGCCTGAAATCCGCAAAGGAAACAATTATTCCGTGCTGGTGCTGGGGTTCGGCATGGGCGGGGAGCTCATCGGGGCCTTTGGCATGGTGGCCCGCGGCAAGGACAGCTATGACAGAGGCCATGAAAGCCTTCTGCGGGAGATCCGGAAACCTCTCCTTGCCGGACTCCTGAACCTTTTTCGCCACAGGGATGTGCTCTGCCGCAATGAACGGCTGGCGGTGGAAAAACAGCAGCTTCAGGACAGGCTGGGCTATCCCGGCGGCATGGTGGGCCGCTCTCCGGCTCTTCAGGCCGTGCAGGCCATGATCCGTCAGGTGGCTCCTTTGCGGGTGCCGGTGCTGCTTTTCGGGGAAACGGGTACGGGCAAGGAGGTGGCCGCCTCAGCCATCCACAGGGCTTCGGGCAGGGCCGATGGCCCCATGATCCGGGTTAACTGCGGAGCCATCGCGGAAAACCTTCTGGATTCGGAGCTGTTTGGCCATGAAAAGGGGGCCTTTACCGGAGCCATGGAGAGAAAGCGGGGTTTTTTTGAGCAGGCCGACGGCGGTACCCTTTTTCTTGATGAAATCGGAGAGCTGCCCCTTGCCGCCCAGGTGAAGCTTCTCCGTGTGTTGCAGTCCATGGAGTTTTTCCGGGTGGGTGGCCAGCGGCCCATTGCAGTGGATACCCGGGTTATCGCCGCCACCCACCGGGATCTTTACCGCATGGTGGAAGAAGGGCATTTCCGGGAGGATCTCTGGTTCCGGCTGAATGTCTTTCCCATCCGAATTCCGCCCCTCAGGGAAAGGCTTCAGGACATGGAGGCCCTGGCCCTTCATTTCATCCGTAAAAAATCCCGGGAGATGAATTTCGACCCGCCGCCGGAGCTTTCTTCCGACAACCTGCAGGCCCTGCAACGCTACGCCTGGCCGGGAAATATCCGGGAGCTGGAGAACGTCATGGAGCGGGCGCTGATTCTGGGCAGGGGGAGGGGGCTTTCCTTTGCCCATCTGGGGGGCGGAACGCAGAACTTTTCGGAAAGGCCGGGCGAGGCGCAGGAGGCAGAAGAAACCGGCAGGACATCCGAAGGCATAAAGGATTTTCTGACCCTGGAAGAAGCCATGCGCCGCCATATCCTTGCGGCTCTGGATCTCTGTTGCGGAAGGATTGACGGCCCGAAGGGCGCTGCGGGGCTTCTCGCCATCCATCCTTCCACCTTAAGAAGCCGGATGAAGAAGATGGGGATTGTGCTGGAAAGGCGGGCGGAGACCCATCGGCCTGATGCCTTTTGGGGCTGAGGAAGCGCCATGCAAGGGTCCCATGGCGCTTTTGGGGAGAGCAGGGGCTAGTCCTCGGGCAGGCAGCCGATTTCCCGGAGGCCCGAGGCAATGCTTTCCCAGCAGGCCTGGGGATTTTCCAGGGGAAAAAGATGGGCGTGATGGAGGTTTTCCCTGAACACGGTACCCGGACAGCGTTTTTTCCATTCCCGCCACATGGCTTCCGTGAAAAACATGGAGGGTTTGCCCCGGACAGCCACGCAGGGCACGGTGAGTCTTGCAATGTTTTTCATTACATTGGGCGGCTGGGTGTAGTTGTGGGCTTCCCAGATGCTGGGGAAAATCAGGTGCAGCCTGCCGTCTTCTCCCCAGGTCACTCCGGCGGCGAGACTTTCCAGAGCTTTGTCATCGAAATGACGGTAAATCCTGCTTTTTTTGCAGGACTCCAGATAGGATTCCATATCTGGCCATGTGTCGGTTTTACGCAGTGTACCTCTGGCAGGTTCCATGTGATTGATGAGGGCCTTGGGGCTGAGACGGCCAAAAAGCGCGAGCGGACGTGAGACCATGGCCGGTTCGATGAGTACCACTGCCCGGAACAGATCCGGCCGTTTTTCCGCAGCCAGGATGGTGCAGGTGGCTCCCATGGAGTGGCCGATGCCGATGACGGGTTCCCGGCACTGGCTTTCGAGAAAAGCGATGAGGTCATCGGCGTACATCATCCAGTTCCGGTTCCGGGGAGGCTTTCCCGCTCCCGGCCATGTGGCCCTGTAGCCCAGGGCGCTGACGTGCAGTTTCTGGGCAAGCCTTGACAGGAGAGGCTCATAAACGGCCGGTGGAAAGCCGTTGGCGTGGTAGAAATGGGTTTCTATCCCTTTGGTTCCGAAACGGAGCCAGGTGGCGTTTTCCGGGAGTTTTTTCCGGTTCTGGTTGGATCTCATCGGCGCTTTCTTCCTTTTCTTTCTGACAGGAATCATGGGATGCTGTTGAACGGGCCGCTTTTGGCCCTTTACGGATCAAGACCTTATGCCTTGACGCTTTTTCCGGGTAGAGGCATAAGTGACATATTGAGGGTCAAAAAGGACATGGCTGTTTTTTATACTCGGCACGGTCATTTCTGAAACCAAGGGATGAACATCGTGGTTGTTTATTGCTTTCTGCCCTCACCCCCGGCCCCTCTCCCACAGGCTGGGCTTTACCCACAATTTTTATCAAGCCTGTTGAGTTGCAAAAATGTAGTTTTGAGGGTGTCTAAATGCTCTTTTTCCCTCTCTTTCCTTAATGACCTTAAAGTCCTTAAGGTCCTTAAGGTCATTAAGGTCATTAAGGTCATTAAGGTCATTAAGGTCATTAACGACAATACTAACGACCGGCCTCAAGGCCATAAAGGAGCAGGTGGGGCAGACACAATCTGTACCTGCGAATGAATTGCGCAGCCCCTGTTTTCTAAAGGAAGGCCCCTGTGCCTGCTGCCCACCATTTCCTCTATATTCGTACCTCTGATTTCATAATTCCGGACTTATGGGTAAAGATAAGCCCACTGGGAGAGGGTTGGGGTGAGGGTTTCATTAAAAAAATTCAGAACAAAAGTCCCATTTTCAGATGTTTCACAGCTGGGCATCTGGAGTAATAAAAAAGGCCTGCGGGCAAGTAAGGGAGAGAAGGGATGGTTCAGATCCTGCTCATGGCCGAAGAGCGCATGATGGCTTCCCATTTTTTTGGTTTTATGGATGCCTTTTCCATTGCCAACATGCTCTGGCAGCGGATGGAGGAGGGAAGCGCCGGGCTCTTTGCATTCCGGACGGCTTCTCTGGACGGCCGATCCGTCCGGGCGAACGGAGGCCTTGAAATCCGGCCGGATGGCCCGCTGGATGCCTTCTCGTCTGCGGATCTTGTCATTGTCCCCTCATTTTTCATGCCCATGACGATGGACAGCGCACAGTTAACGCGGATCTGCGGATGGCTGCGGGCGCGGCACAACGAAGGCATTCCCATTGCCTCCAGCTGCACCGGCGCGTTTCTGTTGGCGGAGGCGGGGTTGCTGACGGGCAGAACGGCCACCACCAACTGGATGTTCGCTACCTTGTTCAACAGAACCTATCCTGATGTAAAGCTTCAGATTGACAGGATTTTCACCGAAGACAGCGGGGTGTACTGCACGGCCTCATCCACGGCTTATCTGGATCTGTGTCTCCATCTGATCCGTAAATTCGGGTCTGCGGAGCTGTCCCGTCAATGCGCCAGAGCCCTGCTTGCGGATACCTCCAGGTCTTCCCAGCTTCCCTTTATGGTGGCGGATTTCAGGAAGCACCATAAGGATGCGGCGGTTCTGAAAAGCCAGCTCTGGATGGAAAACCATTATGCGGGCAGTATCTCCATGGAAGAAGTTGCGGAGAAGGCCGGGATCGGCAGCCGTCACTTCAAGCGGAGATTCAGACAAGCTACGGGCATGACGCCCCTTGGATACCTCCAGAGTGTCCGGATTGAGAAGGCAAAGGAGAGGCTTGAGACAACGGACGATTCCGTGCACGAGATCATTTTTCAGGTGGGGTATGAGGACATCCATTCCTTTCGCAGACTTTTCAGGCAGCATACGGGGATGACGCCAAAGGAATACCGGAGCCGGTTTTCGCATACCCAGTGGGGGATGGGGCACCCAGCCCCATAATAATCTGAAGGGAATCTGCCATGGGAGTAGAAATACGAGTGCTGTCCACACCAGAAGAGCTGGACGCATGTGTGGCTTTGCAGAAAGCCATCTGGGGACTTGATGATCAGGGCGCAACCTCTCCCATCAGCCTTAAGGTCTGGACCATGCAGGATGTGCAGACCGGGCTTGTTCTGGGTGCGTTCATGGAAAACCAGATGGTGGGGATGATTATTATCCTTGCTACCATGGAACCCGGTCTGGCCTATGGGCACATGCTGGGAGTGCTGGATGCGTTCCGGGATCAGCGTGTGGGCGACCTTCTGCATGGGACCGCGGCAAGGCAATTGCTTGCCAGGGGAATCCGGGAAATGGCCTGGACCTATGATCCCATGGAAAGCCGCAACGCCTATTTTTATCTGAGTCTTCAGGGAGGCAGGGGGATCCGTTACATGGAAGACTGTTTCCATGTTTCCTGTGCCATGCATGCCGGTATGCCCATGGACAGACTTTTGGTGCGATCTTCTATTAAAGAGTCCTTGCAGCACAAAGACGACATCACAGCAGCCGAGGCCATGATCCGCTATCCCCTGGCTTCCCCGACGCACATGCCCCACGCCGATGCCGTGCTTCTCGAAATTCCGGGAGATCTCAAAACCCTGAAAATCCATGACATGGAAAGGGCGTTGCGTTGGCAGCAGGATATACGCCTGATTTTCACAGAATACCTGAATCGGCGCTCCTATATTGCCACCAGTTTTTTTTCAGAAATAACCGGCCTAGGCCGCAAAAGCTATTACCTTCTTTCCCGAAGCGCCTGATCCTCTCTGATCATAAAGTTCATTGGAAGGTGGCATGCGTATGGAAGAAAGCCTTTCCCGTCTTACCCGTCTTGCCTTTGCCAGAGAATCCAATGATTATCTGCACAAGGATGTGGATGAGCTCAGCCTGGTGGAAGACCTTAAAAAAAAGTATGGCCTGAAAAGGGTGCATCGCTTGGATGTGGGCAAAAACATCGACGGTTTTTCTCCGCTGATTCAGGATGTGCTGGAAACCCCTGAGCTTCTGGGTCTTGTCACAGGCAGTCTGACGGAATACCCGGAAAACAGCTATCTGCGTCTTCGCAGGCAGCTTGCACTGCACCACGACATCCCTCCGGAGTGGTTTGTCTTTGGAGCCGGTCTGGAGTCCGTCATTGACCACATCGCCCGTGCGGTGCTGGATCCTGGGGATTTTGTGCTGATCCCTGTCCCCAATTTTGATGTTTTTGAAAACGTATCTTTCAGGATGGGGGCATCTCTTTGCTTTACGGAACTTTTCAACCTGCGCTGGGACGGGAATACCGTGGAGCGTCTTTGTGGGCAGATGAGGGATGGCGCATACAGGCTTTTATGGATCAGCAATCCCATCAATCCCACAGGACAGCACATTCCTGCGGATGCAATTGAAACGCTGCTTTCCCTTGCCTCCAAAACCGGGACTCTGCTGGTTGTGGACGAAGCCTACGGAGAATATGGCGACACCCCGGATCGTATACGAAGCGCCAGTGCATTGCTTAAAACATACCCGAATCTCATGGTGCTGCGAACCTTCTCAAAGATCCATTGTCTGCCCAGCGCAAGGGTCGGCTATATGGCCTCTTCCTCCGAGGCCCTCAGAAGGGCTGTCAATACCTATCGCCCCATGTTTCCTTTTTCATGGTTTTCCCTGTACATGGCCCAGCTTGCGGTTCTGGATACGGACTATGTCAATGAAATTCGCAGGCGTAACCAGGAGCGCAAAGATCGTTTCTGGGCCCGCATCCAAAGGGAGGATTCAGGGCTTCACGCGTTTGAGTTTCTGGATTCGGACACCAATACGCTGATGTTTCGCCACGCAGATCTGGGAGCGGATGCACTGCATGGTTTTCTCGCCGCCCATGGTTTTCTGACCGCCAACCTCAATCGACTTACCGGCATCCGGAATCAGGGTTTTTTGCGAATGACCTTGCATGGGGATGCGGTGAACGAAGAGTTTCTTGATGCCTGTCGCAAGGTGACGTGTTAATAAAAAGAAATTCTTTTTTTGCTGATGATCGCCCTTTTGTATGAGTTGGATGTTCTGATGGTTTAAGGGGCGCATGGGACTCAATACCGGCTAAAAACCCTCCCATGGTAGGGCTGCGGCAAGCGGCGGGGAGATGTAGTGGATCCAAGAGAGATTGGAGGGAAAATGCAAAGGAAGATTTTTGTCTTGTGGCGAGTGCTTGCGGTGGTCTTCTTTCTTTCTACAGGCCTCTGGGCCGGGGAGATCCGGGAGCTCATCGTGCTGCATACCAACGACATGCATGGTCGTGTACTGCCAGGGGATGCCGATGGCATGGGGCTTTCACGGCTTAGCACTCTGGTGAGGGATATCCGTGCGCAGCATGCCCATGTTCTTCTGCTGGACGCAGGGGACGCCCTGCATGGCATGCCCATCGTGACCCTGGAAAAGGGAGCCACCATGGTGACCCTCATGAATGCCATGGGCTATGGAGCCATGACCACGGGCAATCATGAGTTTAATTACGGAGCCAAGCGGGTCCTGGAGCTTGCCGCCATGACAGACTTTCCCATTCTTGCGGCCAATGTGAAAAAAGAAGACGGCTCCCTTCTTTTGCAGGAATATGTGCTGAAGAACTATGACGGCTTGCGGGTGGCGGTTTTTGGTATCGCCACACCGGAAACCCTCACCAAGGCCCATCCCGACGGGGTGAAGGGGCTGCGCTTTGAAGACCCGGTGGCAACGGCGCAACGCATGGTGGATACCCTGAAAAAGGAGGCGGATATCCTCATTGCCCTGGTGCATCTGGGGCTGGATGTGGGCACCCGGCCCGAATACAGAAGTTCGGCCATTGCGGAGAATGTGACGGGCATCCATCTCATTGTGGACGGTCACAGCCATGATCGTCTGGAGCATGGCCTGAGGGTGAAAGATACTTTGATCGTGAGCGCCCATGAATACAACAAGGCCCTGGGAAAGGTGGTCATGCGTCTGGATGGGGAAGGAAATGTTTCCGTTGACGCTTTGCTGATTTCCAGGGAGACGGGCATGGCCGCACCGGAAGATCCGGAACTGAAGGTCCTGATTGATGCCATTGTGGCAAAGCAGGAGGCGGCCCTTTCCGAGGTGATTGGCCGTACGTCCATTCGTCTGGATGGAGACCGGGAACAGATCCGGGTGGGGGAAACCAATCTCGGCAACCTTGTGGCGGACGCCGTTCTGGAAGCCTCCGGCGCGGAGCTTGTTTTTATCAATGCGGGCAGCATGCGGACCTCCGTTGAGCCGGGGGATATCACGCTCAGAAATCTCATCGAAATCCTTCCCTTTGGCAACAATATCGTGGTCAAGAAAATTACGGGAAAGACCCTGAAGGAAGTGCTGGAAACCGGGGCGGCTGTGTTTCCCAGATCCGACGGCTCCCTTCTCCATGTGGCGGGAATGGTTTATGCCATTGACCCTTCAAAACCTAAGGGAAGTCGGGTGCATGATGTCCTCATTGCAGGCAAGCCCCTGGATCCGGAGAAAAACTACCTTGCGGCCACCAATGATTTTCTCGCCGCAGGCGGCAGTGAGATGACGATGCTGAAGGATTTGCCCACCACAAGAGAAGCCGGTGCCGTGGATGCGGCCCTGGAAGCCTATGTCCGAAAGCGGGGCCTGATTCACCCGGTGGTGGAAGGAAGGATTGCGGAAAAGGCGGTGGAAGAAAAAGCCCGGAAGCCGGAAGCCTGTTTTCTGGACAGCCTGAGTCTGTTTTTCCGGACCTTTTCCCCAGCATCTGCGAGAACTGCCGTACCCTGATGAAGGCTGCTCCGGTTCCGTGTAATGGTCAGGGGGGCCTCAGACATGCTGATGCAGGAGTTTTTCCAGTTCCTGCACGAGACTTGTGATGGCTTTTGCGGATTTTCCGGTTTCATCGGCAAGATTTTTCACCTCATCGGCAATGACGGTGAATCCCTTTCCCGCATCCCCCGCTCTGGCGGCCTCAATTCTTGCGTTGAGGCTGAGAAGCTTCAGCGTATCCAGCATCTCAAGGATGTTCTGGGTCTGCTGGATGATCTGCTTGCTCGCTTTTCCGATGGCGGCCATCTGGATGTGGCGTTCCTCTTCTATTTGTTTCCGGGCGCTGATATCCGTTACAACACCTTCGAGAAACAGCACCTCACCGTTTTCGTTCATGACCGCTCCGCCATGCTCATTGACCCAGCGCAGGCTCCCATCGGCGCAGCGGATGCGGTAATCCATATTCCAGTTGCCGTTCCGGCTGATGGCTTCCGCAATGGCCTGATCCACGGATGCGATGTCGTCCGGGTGCATGAGGGAGGCATAGGCCACCCGGCTGTTGCCCTGAAGTTCCGCAGGGCGATAGCCGGTCACCTCACGGGTCATGCCGCTGATAAAGAGCATGGTGTAGTTGGCGTCGTTGAGGCAGCGATAAAGAAAGCCATTCATGCGGTTGGTGATGCTTGCATAGATGTGAAGATCTTCTTCGCTCATGGGTCTTCCTTTGTTTTCAGGATGCCTGGGGCAAGGTTCTGCGTACATGGAGATGTGAAAACGCCGCTTGGCTGGCTCTTTTCCTTATGATGGCGCAGTCCGGTGGAGAGCCCTTCTTTTTTCAGGGTATTTCAGTCCTGAAGAGTCCTGATGGAAGGAGCCGGGCCCTTGAGGGCTGGTGGACGTTAGGGGGAGAGCGTCGAAGCTGATTCCAGAGGAAGGCGGGACAAGGGGTCCATGGAAGCTTTGGAAAAAAGAACCATTAAAAAACAGCTTTATGGTAGATTAGGCCGAATCAGAGGGCAAGGAGATTTTCATGGGGGAAAAAAGGCGGGGATTTTTACGGTGCAGGGGACGCGGTGCGTCCCCTGGTTGCGAGGAATCAAGCCTTGAGAGCGGCCTTCAATGCATTCTCCAGGCTGGAAAAGGAAAAGGTGAAACCTTCGGCGAGAAGCCTTTCCGGAGTCCCCCGCTGACTTGCCAGAAGCACTTCACCGAAGTCTCCGAGAAAAAGGCGCAGGGCAACGGCCGGTACCCGGAAAAAATCCGGCCTCTGAAGGAGTTTTGCCAGGGTCCGGGAAAAGGTGGCGTTGGTCACACTTTCCGGGCCTACCAGGTTGTAAGCGCCCCTTGCCTCCTTTTTTTCCATAAAAAAATCCACAGCCCTTACAATGTCTTCCACATGAATCCAGGGCATCCACTGCCCGCCTGATCCCAAAGGCCCTCCCAGGCCCATGCGGTAGGCGGGGATCATTTTGGAAAGAGCGCCTCCCCGGTCTCCCAGCACAATGCCAAAGCGCATGCAGATCACCCGTACCCCCTTTTGTTCCGCAGCCAGAGCCGCTGATTCCCACTCCACACAGAGCTTTGCGAGAAAATCGTCCCCAGGCCCGTGATCCTCTTTGAGTTTTTCATCCCCGCAGGAGCCGTAGTAGCCGATGGCGGAGGTGGAGATGAGGGTCTGGCCTTTTTTGCCGGACAGGGCGGATACGAGGTTTTCTGTGGTGAGGATGCGGGAGTTTCGCATTGCTTCCATGGAGGATTTTGTCCAGTAGTGAAAAATGCTGCGACCCGCAAGGTTGATGACAAGATCCGCATCCTTTGCTGCCTCCTGCCAGGGACCGGGCTGGGTGGTGTCCGCCTGGATGTAGGTGAGCCTGTCGTGGGAGAGAACTGGGTGGGATGGGGCCAGATCCGTTGCTGAAACCTCCACGCCCTTTTCCAGAAGAGAAGAAAGGATGCGGGTACCCACAAAGCCCGCTCCGCCGGTGATAAATGCACGCATAAGACCTCCTTATGTCCAGGAATCATGGTTTACTGCCGGAGTTGTCCGGATGGATCTTCGACAATATTTGGCGATTTTTGACAAGCTTTGTCTGCTTTTTCTGGATAACAGTAATATGAGCCGTTTTCAGAAATGCTTTTCTGTGCAGGAAGACGAAGCGCCACCGGGTTTTCGGTTTGAGTCAACGACACCGGAAGAGCTCCGGAGAGTTTGGCTTTGGAAAAATCTTCGACGGTAATATGTGCGTGATGCGTCTATGAAAAACAAGCATACAGAAGGTGGCGTTTTGATACAAAGAATTTAAAAGAGTTTGCAAAATATTCTGTGGCATACTCCTTGTATGCATGGCGATGCTCGGGGTATTTTGGGAAACGTCTGCAAACGAAGGAAAGAATAGCATGATTTTCAGGATGAAAACAAAACTGGCGCTTATTACGGCGGGTATGTTGTTGAGTACAGGCCTTTGCCTGGGGCTGGTTGCCTTTATGAATGCGGACACAATGGCAGAAACTCTTGTGGGGACCACCCTGCAGAGCAAACTTGAGGGAGATATACGATCCTCCCGCCTTTACCTCAGGGAATACTACGGAAAGGTGGGTTTTGTGGATGGAGAGCTTGTGGATAGGGAAGGTCTCTCCATCCGGAATCGTTTTGACCTTGTGGATGCCATTCAGAGGGATCTCGGGGTTGTGGCAACGGTTTTTGTGCGGGATGATCGGGATTTTAAGCGGATTGCCACCACGATTTTAAGGGATAACGGTGAACGCGCCGTGGGTACCCTGCTGGGAGTTCAGAGTGCTGCCTATGGGTCAGTCATGGAAAAACGGCGTTATACGGGAAGGGCGGAAATTCTCAATGCACCCTATCTGACGGCCTATGATCCCATTTTGGATGAAAACCAGGAGCTGATCGGCATTCTTTTCATCGGTATTCCCGAAGCGGATGTGCGCGCCATTATCAAAAGGGGGCTTCAAAGCCTTGTCACAGGCGTTGCTTCCTTTTTTCTGTTTTTTCTTCTCCTTGCCCTGATCACCCTGCATTTTGTTCTGGGGAAAATTGTGGCGCCCATCCTTCAGGTAAGCCGGGGGCTTGCGGATATTGCCCAGGGCGACGGCGACCTCACCATGCGGCTTGCCGTGCACAGCAGGGATGAGGTAGGGGATCTGGCCGGATGGTTCAATACCTTTGTGGAAAAGCTCCAGGGGATTGTTCGGGATATCGGTGAAGGGGTTGAAACCCTGGCCGCATCGTCAGCAGAGCTTGCTGCGATCTCGGATCAGATGCAGGGCGGTGTGGTGGAGGTTGCCGGACGGACGGGTAAGGTGACTCTGGCTTCGGAGGAAATGAGCGCCAGCATGTCCCGATCCGCCGCAGCACTGGAACAGTCCAGGATGAACACCAGTCTTTTGGCTGCGGCTTCGGAAGAAATGTCGGCAACCATTGGAGAGATCGCAGGAAACGCGGGACGGGCCAGGGGAGTTTCCGATGATGCGGCGCGGAAGGCTTTCAGCATGTCCTCTCACATGGACAGCTTCAAGGGGTCGGCTGACAGCATCGGAAAGGTCATCGAAACCATTACGGAGATTTCGGAGCAGGTGAATCTTCTGGCGCTGAACGCCACCATTGAAGCGGCTCGCGCCGGAGAAGCGGGCAAAGGCTTTGCTGTGGTGGCCCATGAAATCAAGGAACTGGCTAGGCAGACCGCCCAGGCCACCCAGGATATCCGCTTGAAAATCGAGGATATTCAGAACACAGCTGCCGTCACCATCCGAGAAGTGGGCGAGATTACCAGGGTGATCAGGGATGCCAGTGATGCCGTGGGAAGCATTGCCGCTTCTGTTGAGGAACAATCTTCCGTGGCAAGGGAAATTTCGGGTAATGTGGGCGATGTGGCCGGGGGCATTGATGTGGTTCATGAAAACGCAAACCGGAATGCCTGCGCTGTGGATCAGGTCGCCAAGGATATGGCGGGCATACGCCATGCCATGGACGCCATGGAAGAAAATGGCAGCCAGGTGAGTGCAAGTGCAAAGGGGCTTTCGGAGCTTTCTGAAGCGCTGAAAAAGATGGTGGGACAGTTCAGGGTCTGAAAAGGAGGGCGACAGGCCTTAAAAAATAACAGCCTGTCGCAAACCCCTATACGTGATTACGCAGGGCCAGTTCCGCAGGATGGGGGTTCATGTAGGTCTGGCGGGCCAGATAGGCCACATCATATTTACGGACATGGTGCCCGAAAAGGGTCATGGGAACAATGAGGGGAAGCTGACCCTTATGGTAGCGGGTGATGAGATCGAGCAGTTCCTTTCGTTCCGCATCGGGCAGAATCTGTTTGAAGTATCCCAGCATGTGCTGAAGCACATTGGTGTTTTTCCTGGCCGTACTTTTACGGCTTAAGGCCTGGAGCAGCAGGGTTTCATATTCCCTGAAAAGATCCTTGGCCTCCATGGCCTTGCCCTTTGCCACCAGACGGCCCATTTCCCGGTAATGCTCCGTGCTGTGGGCCAGGATGAGCAGCTTGTTGTCCGTGTGAAAGGCCACAAGATCCCCAAGCTTCATGGCTTTTCTGGCTTCCCGCCAGCGGGTGAGGGCAAAGATCCGGATGATGAAATTTTCCCGCAGCACAGGGTCGTGCAGCCTGCCATCCTCTTCCACGGGGATGAGGGGAAAACGCTCCATGAAAGCCTTTGCAAAAATCCCGACCCCGGTCTTGGTGACCATATGTCCCTTCTCGTTGTACACCTTGACCCGCTCCATTCCGGAGCTGGGCGATCCTCCCTTGAAGATGAATCCGCAGAGATTTTCCTTTTCCAGTGCATCCAGGCGTTTCCGGGCCCAGGCCTGCATGGCTTCCGTATGATCCTCGCCGGTTTTGCGGGTTAAAAGCCGAGGGTTTTCAGGAGGCCCCACAAGGCGCAGGGATTCTCTGGGAATGGGCATGCCACATTCCACTTCCGGGCATACGGGCAGATACCGTACGTATTGGCCCAGGGTCTGGATGATGTAGGGATCCCGTTGATGCCCGCCGTCATAGCGGACGGGATTTCCCAGAAGGCAGGAGCTGACGCCAAGGAGGATGGACTGGGGCATGGGATTTTCCTTAAAGAAGAATAAGGGTGAGGAGGGCTCCGGTTTTGATTTCAGGCCCCCATGGGAATGATCAGATTCCCGAATTTAGCACAGGCGGAAGGGGAGAAACAAGAACCATGGGGGGATACGGGTAAAACCCGAAGAAAATGCAGGGGCTGATTTTTCCATACACATTGACTTTTTGTATTGTATTTTGATTTTTTATCGAAAAAATCATTTTGACCTCTGCCTCCCATAGCAGGTAACCATGCTTTGATTTTCCGGGTATAGAAAAAACCAATTGCATGGGCAGAGACCTCGGATTTCCATCGGATGCTTACGGAAAGGTGAGGGACAAGGTTAGCCTGAAAAATTAAAATCAATGACATAAGGAGCGGGGAGAATGAAAAGGTCAGTGGGATGTCTGGTACTGGGTCTTCTCATGATGGTCACAACGGCCATGGCAGGAGAGAAAACGGGGCAGGGCCTTAAAATCTGGTTTGATGTGGGCGGCCCTGTGGGCGGCAGCTACAACACGGTGGTGCAGAACGGAGCCAAGGCCGCAGCCCAAGACCTTGGGGTGGATTTGACTCTGGTGTATTCGGACTGGCATCCGGAAAAAATGATTGAAAACTTCAAAAAGGCCGTGGCCGTGAAGCCGGATGGCATTGTTGTCATGGGCCATCCCGGAGATGCCGCCTATGCGCCTTTCATTGACGAGGCCCGCAAAGCCGGGATTCTGGTGACTTCCTGCGACACCCCCCTTCCCGAAGCCCAGGGAAAATACCAGGCCGAAGGTTTCGGCTACATCGGCCCGGACAATTACAGTCAGGGCAAGGCCATGGCCGAAGAATCCATCCGGCGTTTCAGCCTGAATAAGGGAGACCGGGTTTTTGTCTGGGGCCTGAAACGTCTTCCCACGCGGGGACGCCGGGCTGTGGGCATTCTGGAAACCCTGGAAGCCCATGGCATCGTGGTGGATTATTACGAGATTTCACCTGAGGTGGATCAGGATCCTTCCCTGGGTGCTCCTCTGGTGACGGGATATCTGGCCTCCAGACCGGATGCAAAGCTCATGATCATTGACCATGGCTCCCTGACGGCACAGATGGAAAGCATTCTGCGCACCGCAGGGCAGAAGCCGGGTGCTGTGGCTGTGGCGGGTTTTTCCCTGTCTCCTGCCACGGCAGCGGCCATCAAGAACGGGTATGTCCATCTGGTGGGGGATGCCCAGCCCTTTTTGCTGGGCTATCTTTCCGTTGCGCAGATTGCTCTGACGAAAAAATACGGATTTTCCGGCCTCACCATTGATACGGGCAGCGGTTTTATCCACGCAGGCAATCTTGGTCTGGTGGAGCCTCTGGCGAAAAAGGGCCTGCGGTAATTTTTTAAGTTCTGCATGGGTTCCCATTTTTCAGTGGGAGAGGGAGTTTTTGAAATAAGTTCCACAGCAAGCATGAAGCCAGAACATTTCATTTTTGAGCAGTCGCTTGTTGAATAATCAATTTTTCAAATCACATGCTGAATTCCATGGGCTTTGTCCTTGATTAAAAAAGGGCAGAGCTTCATGGCTTTCAGGCTTTCTGGAACACAAGGCCGGAACGTCCGGCCTTCGCCAAAGTTATGGAGACCCATGGAGCCTCTGCTTTTGGTGCGCAGTCTTAAAAAAAGATATGGTCAGGTCATCGCCCTTGCGGGTGTGGATCTGGATCTTATGCCTGGGGAGGTTCTCGGCCTTCTGGGGGATAACGGAGCCGGAAAAACCACCTTCATCCGTCTGATTTCCGGGGTGGAAACTCCGGACGGGGGCAGCATGCACCTTCAGAACCGCAGCATCGACTGGAAACGCTATACTGTTTCCAGTGCAAGAAAGCTTGGGGTTGAAACCGTGCATCAGGATCGCGCCCTTGGGGAAAAACAGCCCATCTGGAGAAATTTTTTCATGGGCCGCCATTACAGCAATGCTTTGGGTTTCATTGATGCAAACCGGGAACGACGGGAAGTGGCGGAAGTGCTGAAAAAGACCCTGGGCCTTTCCGGAGCGGGTCTGCACCCGGATGCGCCGGTCTCCGTTCTTTCCGGAGGGGAGCGTCAGGGCCTTGCCATTGGAAGGGCCATGTTTTTTGATGCGGATCTGGTCATTCTGGATGAACCCACCACGGCGCTGGCCCATGGGGAAGTGGAAAAGGTGCTGCGCTTTGTGGAGGAAATCCGGCAAAAGGGAAAGGCTGCGATCATGGTATCCCATAATCTGGCCCATGTGCATCGCTGCTGCGACCGCTTTGTCTTTTTTGACCGGGGCCGTACCGTGGGCAATTACAGAAAAGAGGACCTCTCCCTTCCGGAACTCATCGGTCTTTTTACGGGTTTTGCGTCCGAAGGAGGCCTTGGATGATGGGGTTTCTCTATGAAAACCGCATCCAGGCGGCGGTGACCTTTATCCTTTTTTTTCTTGTTTTTCTCTTCATGCTCTTAAGTCCGCAGACCTTTCTTTCGGGCAGGATCTACATGGCCTACATGGCCACAATTCCCTTTGCCGGTATCATGGCCCTTGCCATGACCTTCGTGGTAACCGCAGGGGAGATTGACCTTTCCTTTCCTTCCGTACTGGCCGCTTCAGGCTATGCCTTTGCCGTTTTTTTTGAACTCACGGGTATGCCCCTTGCCGGGGTGCTGGCGGGTCTTGCCGTGGGCGTTCTTGCGGGGCTGCTCAACGGCCTTCTGGTGGTGGGAATGGGCGTGCCTGCCATCATCGCCACCATCGGCACCCAGTTTTTCTGGCGGGGGGCGACCATCCTTGTTGCGGACGGTCTGGCCCTCAGCCTTACGGAAATCCGGGGAACCCTTTTCCATGATCTGGTGGCGGGACGTCTCTGGGGGATTTTTCCCGCTCAGTTTCTCTGGTTTGCGGGCCTCTTTGTGCTGTTTGCTCTGGTGCATTCCCGCCATGTTTTCGGCGATGCGGTGCGTTTTGTGGGGGACAACGCCCTTGCCGCCCGCACCATGGGCATTGCCGTAGCCCGGACCCGGATTCTGGTGTTTGTACTCATGGGCCTGTGCGCAGCCCTTTCCGGTATCCTGCTGACAACGGAAATGGCTTCCTGGTGGCCCACCCAGGGCGAAGGCTATATGCTCATTGTCTTTGCCTCGGTGTTCATCGGCGGCACGTCCGTGTACGGAGGTGCGGGAACCATGTACGGCACCCTGGTGGGGGCCATCATCATCGGAATCATTGAGGCGGGTATTCTGGCCTCTGGTCTTTCGGGTTTCTGGACCCGGATGGTGCATGGCTGTGTGATTCTTTTTGCCGTATCCCTTTTTGCCTGGATGCAGGCAGGATCAAGGAGATTGTGATGACAAAGGACGATCTTGAAGAGAGGGTCCGCTCGGCCCTTGCGCCCTTTGCGGCGCTGGGGGAGGGCTGTCTTCTGGAAATGGCGGAAGCCCAGGAAAAGGGCATCGGCGTGGTGGGACTTTTCTGCCTTTTTGCTCCGGAAGAGCTGATCCGGGCCGCAGGCCTGATTCCCGTCAGCCTCTGCGGTAAAAAGGAAGATCCCATTGCCGCTGCGGAGGTGGACCTGCCAGCGGCCCTCTGTCCCCTCATCAAATCCAGTTATGGCTATGCCATCACAGGCACCTGTCCTTTTTTTGCGGCTTCGGATCTCATTGTGGGGGAAACCACCTGTGACGGCAAAAAAAAGATGTTCGAGTTTCTTGGCCAGAGCCGGGATGTCCATGTGATGCAGCTTCCCTATGACAACAGGCGTGAAGGGGCGTTTGCATTCTGGCAGGGGGAGGTTGCGGTTTTACGGGATCGCCTGGAAGGGCTTGCGGGAAGAAAGATTGCAGACCGGAACCTGAGAGAAGCCATCTGCCTTCTCAACAGACGCCGGGAATGGATGCGGAAAATCGCATGGATGATGGCTTCCGATCCTCTGCCCCTTTCCGGCTCTGAGATGCTGCTGGTGACGGAAAGCCGCAATTACGGGCTGGATGTGGAGGCCTACATCGGGCTTCTGGAAAAGCTGTACGATAATCTTCAGGAAATCGTTGAGGCGGGCGGGCGAAAGTCCTTGAAAGGCCGTAAGCGCATCCTCCTCACGGGATGCCCCATGGGAAAAGGATCGGATAAGATCCTGAATCTCCTTGAGGCTTCCGGCGCTGTGGTGGTGGTTCAGGAACACTGCTCGGGCGTGAAGGGTTTTTACCGCAGCATTCCTGAAACGGATGATCCCTTTGCCGCCCTGAGCCGTTACTATCTGGACACCCCCTGCGCCTGCATGAGCCCCAATCCGGAACGGATGGCCCTGCTGCGCGACCTTGCAGATACCTTCCGCGTGGATGCTGTGGTGGATGCCTGCCTTTTCCACTGCCACCCCTATATTATGGAAAGTCGCCACGTGAGCCGTATCATGGAGGAAACGGGCCTTCCCTGTCTGCATCTGGAGACGGGGTATTCGTCTTCAGATACGGAAAACCTGCGGGTGCGGGTGGAAGCCTTTCTTGAAATGCTGTGATCCTTTCACATCTCAAGGGATACGGCTTTCTTCATCTGACCGGAGGGTTTTGCCCAGGCGGTACACCCGCAGGCCCCCAAGCAGCCAGGCCCTGGACGAGATTCTTTCCTGTTCATATCCCATACGCTGATACAGGCGAAGCGCCGCTGCATTGCCCGAAGATACATCCAGGGTGATGCGGTGCGCGCCACAGCTTTTTGCCCTTTCTTCGGCCTTGGCAAGGAGCCTTGATCCCGTCCCTTTTCCCCGCAGCTGCTCCGATACGGCCAGAGCCTGAAGATACCAGTCTTTTGGATTGTGTTCTGACATGGCTTCGAAAAGGGGGAGGGCGGCGAGGGCCAGAATACCCGCCCGCCAGATCTGTCTCCCTGCGGCCCAGCGCAGTACAGGGGAAAAATCGGCCATGACTGCTGCTTGCATACCGCTGAGTACGGCCACGGGTTTTTCGTCAAGTTCCGCGATCAGCACATGCTCCAGGGAAAGGTCATGACCGGGAATCAGGCTGGTCTGTGCAAGAATTTCTTCGTACTTCGAGCCGAGCAGAAAACGCGGGAGACCATCACTGGCGATATTGAGGCATTGCGCAAAGAACAGAGCATCCTCCAAAGTGGCAGCGGCCGGTCGAAAATCAAGGGGCAGATCCTGGGGTATTTTCATGGTCATTCAAAAAGGGTCACCTTTTTTGCTTTTTAGAAGTTTATTCCCATCTTGATTGACACTTCTGGCGTTGTCCGGACCTTGAACGTGTCTGTAGCGAACGGGATGTCTTTATCGCCGCCGATGGGTATGTGGACGGCCGCCCAAGGATTCAAATAGAAATGGTCATTGAAACGGAATGTGTAGCCCCCTCCGAGAGTAAGAATGTCAGTCCTGTAGGTTTTTTTGATGCCGCTGCTCTTTTCCTTAACTTTTCCATCCCAGGTCTCGTAACCCGGACCAATCCACCAGCCTTTGAATCCATCTTTAAAATAGTAATCCACAATGTAGGCATTAACGTTCAGTTCATTGTCCTCGAAGCCAGATTGAGTTGCAAAGCCTGGGGTGGTTATGTTTGTGCGAACAAATCTCGTTCGCCATTTACCATAGCCAGCCACGGCGGATAGGTAATATCCATCGAATGCATATGGAACCAGATCCAATTCCGTTCCAATCATCCATCGTTTGGGTACCTGCTCATCTGCTACAACGGGCGATGTAACAAGTAGACAAACAAACATCGTCGACAAGACCGTGAGTAATTTTTTCATTCGTCCTCCAGCATAATGAACTGAGCGCGGACTGCTTCCGGTTGATTATTTCATGGGGACTTTCACACTTCCCTATGAGCTGAGAGAACTTGCATACCGGAATCAAAAGAAGGTGTACAGATTCTTTTTTTCATGTGTTTCCAGTGCACTGAAAGACTTTGGTCTAACTCCGAAAAACCTTGGAACAGAAATTGGCATGACCATAGTGCTTCATACCCATTCGAGAAAACTTGAGTATCATCCCCACCTGCATGTGGTGGTTTCGGGTGGAGGAATTGATACAGACAGGAGACAGTGGAAGAAAAAAGACCGGAAGTATCATTTTCAATGAAAAGGCCCTGACAAAGGTTTTTGGTGCCCGCTTCCTTGATGCTCTGAACAAAGAAAGTCTGACGGTACCGGCAGGAATCCGGTCGGAATGGGTGGTACATTGCACGCGGGTTGGAAAGGGCCTCCCCGCCATCAAATACCTCTCACGCTATCTCTACCGGGGAGTGATATCGGAAAAAAATATCCTTTCCAGCAAAGAAGGAAGGGTAACCTTCCGGTACACCGAAAACACGGGGAACATTCAGTACAGGACGCTGAAGGGCGAGG
>Ga0265295_1000297_pt1 | contig 102252 bp, 84 predicted proteins | sample Munlansysbiofilm_FD_192503 | JGI IMG/M metagenome (GOLD analysis project Ga0265295, IMG submission 192503) | Leachate microbial communities from a municipal landfill in Southern Ontario, Canada - Methane capture system biofilm | ecosystem: Engineered > Solid waste > Landfill > Unclassified ... | reverse complement strand
GCATTTCCCAGATGCTGCTGTTGGCAAGGTCCAGGCACAACGCTTCATATGCCTCTACTGCAGTACCATAGTCACTGCTTGCATACACATCCTGCAGTCTTAGGCGAAAATTATAGGCAGTTACGGTGTCCAGATAATCGGTCTCCAACAGCAGGTCAAGCTGTTTCTGCTGGTCCTCATTCAGGTTATCCCTATTCTTGAGCCACAAGTACCTTGTCTTGTCCAGTGCCTTGCTCTTCTTTTTGTCTTTCGAACGGTTCTCCCTTCGCCTGACATTGTCCACTTCATCATTAGCCATTTTCATCACATGGAACCGATCTACGGTGGTAGTAGCCTTTGGAAAAGCTGTCTTCATCATATTGCGAAAGCCGTGGGTCATATCACAGGTGATGTTCTTCACCTTGTCCGGGTCTCCCTTCTTTTGCTTGAACTTCTCATCAAAGCGGGTCACCGTAGAGTTGTCTTTTCCTTCTGTGGTATACAATACCCGTGCCTTGGCTCTCTTTTTAGTGGGGTGGGCAAGGAAGACTGTTATATAGTTGTGCCCCTTATGTGAGTACTCGTCTACGCCGACATCCTCGACATCGCTGAAGTCCTGCAGGTCCAAGGCCTCAGTCACGAAGCCCGTAAGCAGGCGCCAAAGCCTTGTGTCATGCTCGCCGACCTGCTTCGCCACCTGCAATACTGACATCTGCCTCAGCATGGTAAGCTGCACTGCCTCCATCAGGAGCGTGAAGCCGCTTCCCGGCTTTGCCCAAGGCACATCAACCAGCTTTACCTTATGATCCTTGCATTCGATTCTGGGGACCCTAGCATGGATGTAACAGCGGTATTGGAAGAAGTTCAGGTGTCTCCATTCCTTGTGCTTTGAATCATAGACGGTGCAGGATTCACCGCACTGGGGGCAAGGGAACTTGCTTCCTGCCTGGTAACCCAAGGTAATATGCACATCAAGACGCCCAGGATCTTTATCAGAAGGGCGGAACTCCACCTGTGAAACATACCATGGTTCAACCAGTCCAAGAGCCTTTGTGAAGATATCATTCTGAGTTAATCCATCCATGTGCTTACCCTCTCTTGATTCAAAAAGATAGGTAAACTGTAACATGACTCATTCAGATATTTCTATCAGTTTATGATGTTACCCACTCAAAACAGCGAAAGGCCCCCTTTCTTGAATCTATTGCTTATCTGTGATACAGTTGCAGGATGTTCGGAATTCTGTAAAACGGATTTGGGGCAAATCAAGCACCTGCTTGCCTAATAACCCAAGTGTATAAACTCCTGTTTTTTTCTTGGATGCCAAGCAGTGCAAGGAGTTTCTTTTATGGCATTTTCCACAGCACAACAACAGATAGCAGACCGCTTTGATAGCGATGTAGACCAGAAGCGCTGGCGCGACTGGAAGTGGCAGATTCGCCACTGCATCAAAGATGTCGAAACCTTTGAAAAACTGCTGGATGTACACTTTGACGATGATAAGCGAGAAGATATCGAAAAAACTATCAAAGAGTTTCCCCTCTCCATCACCCCCTATTACCTCTCCCTCATGCAAACCGACTCACTGGAGAACGACCCCATCTTCAAACAGGGTTTTCCCTCGGTACGTGAACTTGATATCCTCGAGTGTGATATGGCCGACCCACTGAATGAGGATGTGGACAGCCCGGTTCCCGGCCTTACCCATCGCTATCCAGACCGCGTCCTCCTGTTGGTAAGCAATACCTGTGCAATGTATTGCAGGCACTGCACCCGAAAGCGCAGGGTAGGGGATGTGGACAGCATTCCCGATAGGGCTCAGATCATGGCAGGCATCAAGTACATAGCCGACCATCCGGTGGTCCGTGATGTCCTGTTGTCAGGAGGGGACCCCTTCATGCTCAGCGACGAGTACCTTGACTGGATCCTTACCGAGCTGAGGAAGATCGACCATGTGGAGATCATCCGCATCGGTACCAGGGTCCCTGCAGTCCTTCCTTATCGCGTAACTGACGAGTTGGTCACCATGCTCAAGAAGCACCACCCCATCTGGCTGAATACCCAGTTCAACCATCCTCGGGAACTGACCAGCTCCTCCAAAAAGGCTTTGGCAAAGCTTGCCGATGCCGGTATTCCCTTAGGTAACCAGTCTGTGCTGCTTAACGAAGTGAATGACTGTCCACGTATCATGAAGAGCCTGGTCCAGAAGCTTGTCTATAGCCGTGTACGCCCCTACTACATCTATCAGTGTGACCTCTCTGAAGTGAGCATCAAACCAAATACACCCTAGCAGTATGACCACTCATTCCTATATATTGAGCCTTGAATAGAAAAGGGCATACACCTGGCCCCTGTCTGGGGACAGAGGTGAGTGTGAATCAGGATTAGAAACGGATAGGATTATCCTAACCAGACTTCTTTTTCTTGATGGACATTGAATGTACTGCCAATTCTTCACGAAGCTGAGGTGTCAGGTTCCAAGGCAGGAACTGGCTGTAGTCCACTGAGTTTGCTTTCAGGTTGCGTAACTTTGTCACTTCCTTCAGAAGATAGGTGACATACTCATGGAGATTAAGATCCCATAAGTTAGCAGTCTGTATGATGGTCTCGAGGGTAGCAAGAGTGTGTGCACCCGCAGGGCATCCTGCGAAAAGCACGTTCATCCTAACGGTGGAAAATGCGCGGATGATACGTTCGCTTCTCGAGTTGTCTGGATTTAGATTGGCACAATCGAGGTAAGACCTGAATATCAGCTCACTGTTGAGGTAGTAGTCCATGCCATCCATGATGTACTCCTCATCCCTGTGGAAGTCGTAACGGCCCCTGATCCATTTGGACAGCTTTTGAAACAGGGGAATCGACTCCCGTCTTCTGGTCCTCATGAATTGCTGCTCTGTAATCAGCTTGTCATCCAGCCACAGGGTACGATATGTCTTGTCAACCTTGTAGATTTTTCCGATGGTAGTGATGATCCTGTCCAGCGTGATATAGCCGACCGAACCCTCCGGATAGGCTCCAGCCTGCTGGGCAACAATAAAGCGTCTCCTCAGATGAGCGAGGCATAATGCAAGTGTATACTGATAATCCTGCTTTTTCGTCTGGTAGCCGACATAGCAGTCAGCCTGCAGGAATCCGGAGTAATCGCCGACGATGCCCTTGAAGACATCACTTGAGCGGGATACATCATACTGGAAATAGGTGGCAGGCTTGCCTGGAGTCGCACTGCAGATTACCCACATCCAGGAGTCAAGCGTGTCCTTACGTCCAGGCTCGTCAAGGACTTGCAGGCGAGTCTCATCTCCATTAATTGCAGGTTGTGATAGGATGAAGTCCTTTATTGCCTCGGCAACAGGTTTCAGCTCGTTGCCGGCGCGCATGTGCCAGTTTGCAAAGTTCTGCTCGCTCAGGTCTACGCCAAGATTCCTAAACCATTTTGATATTCTGGTCACAGACAGCCCGTAGAAGAACTTGTCCACTATGGAGGCGGCTATGAGGCTGTCACCGGCAAGCCCACCTGGAATGAACCGCTCTGGAGCGGATGCCGTGATGATATCGCGCTTTTTGGTGCCGTTCTTGTCATGGCTCTCGCCGCAGCAGGGACAAAAGCCTTTCTGTTTGGCCTGCTGGATGATGCTCAGGGTATTTTTCAGTAAATCTATGTGCTCATGGACATCCGCGCTGTTGATATCCACAAGGGTTGTGCCGCATTTGTGACACTTGTCCGCAATCTTGAATTCCTGTTTATCCCTGGGATAGGAGGAATCGAAGGTCTGTCTTCCACACCCGTTGCCCCTAGTCCTGTGCTCTGGGTTCCGGTTTCTGGAGTCTTTCTTGTTGGAAGCCTCATCTTTTTTGTCGGAGTCAATCAATTCCTTTGCATTATCAATGATTTTCTGTTCTTCATCGCAGAGCTGTTCTTCCTCGGCCTTGCGAATAAGCTCCTCAGGGATGTTGAAGTATTTACGGTATCTCTCGCTGGAGCTGCCGAACCTGACAAAGAGCTCGAGACGGAGCTTCTGCTCACTGGAACGTAGTGCACGGGAAAGCACTTCTATATCTTCCTTGAACGTGGCCTTCTCTTCCGTGAGTTTGAGAATCGTCCTTTCGTCCTTCTTTTTTCCCTTCTCCAACTCAGTGACACGCATCTCAAGTCGGGTTATTTCCTCGTCTCTATTCATAGGGGCAAATATACCACATTTGGCCAAACTAATCAATATAATTCGTTTTATGAAAAGGATTTAACAAGTGCATAGAAGCTTAAATCTGCATGCAGAGGGCACTCCCTGGAGGCTGATAAAGAGTTCAGAGGGAAGATGGAACTAAAACAGAAAACCGCCAAAACAGGGGCGTACAAGGCCTGTATTGGCGTGTTTAAATCTATGTCATAAAATAAATTATTTGATTTTTATCAGATATGCAGATCCATTCTGGAGACCAGGCCCCGTGCCTTGAGATGCTCCAGCGGGATGGGGTCATCCAATAGTCCGCGAAGCTCATTCGCTGTCATCTGCGCAGCAGCCTTGCTGTCCATTGGCCAGGAGTAGCGACCATATCGGACGGACCGGGCGAGCATCCAGCACCCTGCTCCCTCACAATAGACTATTCGCACCTGCTTCCTGTTGGTCGAGCAAAAAACGAATATAGACTGCTCGTCCATCTTCAGGTTCATGGCCCCGACCACCAGGGAGACCATCCCGCGGATTCCACGTCGGAAATCAGTTGCCCCCACCCGTAGGAATATCTTCTTCCCCTCGAGGCTCGTGTCAAATGGCAGGCTCATCACAGTGCCCCCTTGATTTGGGAAAGAAGCCTGATGGTCTTCTCGTTGCAGCTGAGGCTGTACAGATGACTACAGCAGTCGTACACATCCTGCTGGAACTTGATCATTTCCTGGAGAGAGAGCTTTGGAGCACTGCCTCCATCGGTTTTGTTGCTGGAACTCTTTCCAATGTTGTAACAGACAATATTGAGGTCTGCAGATGCCTTTGGATTCTTCATGGGCACACAAACGGCTGGAGTGCCTTTCTCAAAGCTTCTCATCCATCTATACAGTGTGTTCACATTAATAGGAACATCCGGCAAATTGCAGAATTTGTATTCTGTGAGCCCTGATTGTTGATATCTAGTGATGATTTCATCTCTGACTGCCTGTGAATACGGTACTATATTTCTCATTCCCTATCCTCCGTAGCCTATGTTAGGGGATAGTTGGGGATTTTGTTATGGTGTATTTGGTTTGATGCTCACTCTCTGAAGGTCTTTCGCACTTTCGTACCTCGGTAGGGAAGGGCATTGAGATCATGGAGAGCTTACGTGGGCATACCAGCGGGCTTTGTGTCCCCACCTATGTCATTGATGCACCAGGGGGAGGCGGCAAGATCCCTGTGATGCCCAACTACCTGCTTTCCTGGTCGACCAACAAGGTGATCCTGCGAAACTTTGAAGGGGTCATCACCACATACCAGGAACCAACTGCCTATGTTCCGACCACCTGTGACCGCAATTGTGAAAAGTGTAATCTGGAACTACCTCTGACAGCAGCTGACGAATACAAGGCGATAGGCATTGAGCGCCTACTGTGTGATTATGAAGACAGCTTCTCCATGTCCCCGGAGGGATTGGAACGCGAGACAAGGGCACACCTTATCGAGGAGACAGCCAATGCATGATAAGACCATCACCATCGACGGTGCAACAGTACAACACGGGGAGAACAACAGCAGGGTTTACCTGATGGACATCAAGGACGCCCATCCGGACACCCTGGTGGATAGCCTTGCCTCCCTAGCCCATGAAAACGGGTATGGCAAGATATTTGCTAAGGTACCCAAGTCCAAGGCCGATGCCTTCATGAAGGCCGGCTACGCTGTGGAGGCATCAGCATATGGCCTGTATGGGGGCAGTGAGCGAGGACTCTTCCTGAGCAAATACCTCAAGGTTGAAAGGGAGCATGAAGAAAGCCTCTACACCTACCAGGATGTGCTCTCCCTTGCCTATGGCAAAGAGGAGCCAGAGCTGCCCCCCTTGGAAGAGGGGGAGTCTGTGCGGCTGTGCACCACCTCTGATATCGTCAAGATGGCGGAACTCTATAAAGGGGTATTCGACTCCTACCCCTTTCCCATCGACAAGCCCTCCTTTCTGGCATCCGCCATGCAAGGGCAGACCATCTTTGCAGGGGTGGAGAAGGGGGGCGTCATCGTAGCCCTTGCCTCTGCTGAGTGTGACCTCTCCGAAGGGCACCAGTATGCCGAGATGACCGACTTTGCAACTGATGGGGAGCACAGGGGCAACGGCTACGCCTTACACCTGCTGCGCTTCCTGGAGACCCAGGCAAAGGGGCAGGGAGTCAGGACAGCCTTCACCATAGCCAGGGCTATTTCGGAAGGGATGAACATCACCTTCTCAAAGGCTGGCTATACCTATGGGGGCAGGCTAAAGAACAACACCGATATCTCAGGGACCATCGAAAGTATGAATGTCTGGTATAAGGGGTTGTAGGCGATTATCAATATCAGATGAGTCGTAAAAGTCCTTTCTGGTGCTGAGTTTTTTTACACTCACAAGAAAATGAAAAGTGAACAATGAAAAAATAGGGTATACTCCAACACAAACCATGTTTGTGATGGAGTATTTTTATGAAACGAAACCTCTCTCGTAGTATATTTGTATTGGCAGCAATTTGTCTGTTGGGTTCCTGCACGATAACAAGGATTCATGAAGATGTCCCAACTGAGCCTGAGTTCTTCTCATCTGTGTTGGAAGGGACCTGCTTTGACCTGGAAGGAAACCCGGTAGAAGTCGATGCCGACTACTATCTGATCTACTACGCAGCAGATTGGTGTCCCTACTGCACTGAGTATGCTTCAGAGCTGAAGCAGACCTATACCCAGCTCAAGAGGATGTATGGGAATGTCGAGATCATCTTTGCAGGCCATGAGCGTGATCAAAGCAACGAGGACATGCTCGCCTTCATGAGACAGGGAGAATATCCTTTTCCCTATATCAGATACGAGTTCAAGGAGAGGACGAACATCATGAACCTCGTTGAGGTGCCAAAATTCTGGATACCAGGCTTTGTGCTTTTGGATAGGTATGGCAACGTCCTTTCCTCTTCCAATGGGGAAGATAAGGATGCCTACTACCTGCAGAGGCCTATCAATGCCTATCAGACGATGCAACAAAGTGATTGTGCATCCTGTCAGAAATGATAGGGAATGCCGTATATGAAAAGATTTTGGGCTCAGTGAACATGACTTGATATGGTAAAGAATAAACTTTAGTGCTAATATGGTATTTGATATTAGCACTAAAGGAAACATATCATGAAACTATTAGAACAACTTGATCGGCTCCTTCTTGAGCATCTAGGCATTATAACAACATCTCAAGCGCTTGGTATTGGAATATCAAAACCTATATTTTATGCATACGTCAAAGAAAAGAATCTGAAAAGGGTTGCACACGGCATATATGTTTCAGAGACTTCTTGGCCTGATAGCATGTATATGCTCCATCTTCGTTGTGCCCAAGCTATTTTTTCACATGAAACAGCACTTTTTCTTCACGATCTTACCGATCGTGAGCCAACGCAGTATGCCATCACCGTGAGGACTGGGTATAACCCCTCAAAACTACAAGCCGATGGATATAAGGTGTACACTATCAAGGGCAATCTCCATACAGTAGGTTTGACAAAAGCTACGACAAGTTTTGGTCATACAGTTCCTGTGTATAATATAGAGCGCACCATTTGCGACATCGTGCGCAGTCGCAGTGAGATAGAAATACAAACACTCCAAGATGCATTGAAGCGATATGCCCAACTAGAGAACAAGAACATTAGAACCTTGATGCACTATGCAGCTCTTTTTCGTGTAGAGAGGATCATAAGACAATATCTAGGAGTACTTATGTAATGATGAGATCAGCGATGCAATTGAAAGCCATCATGCGTAACATTTCCAAGGAAAAATCTGCAGATGCATATATGCTATTGCGCACTTTTATGATGGAGCGTTTTTTAGAACGACTTTCACTTTCAAGCTACAAAAATTCGTTCATACTCAAGGGAGGGATGTTGGTAGCAGCAATGGTGGGTTTGGAAGCACGTTCCACGATGGATTTGGATACTACAGCAATAGGTATAGATGTGAATGAGGCAGAATTGAAAGGAATTGTTTTGGCGATTGTTGCTATACATTTAGAAGATGGCGTGATTTTTTCTTCTCAGAAGTATTTCTAAAATTATGGATGTAGCAGAGTACCCTGGTATTCGAGTCAGTCTTGAGGCTGAATTTGATGGTGTTATAACTCCATTGAAAATTGATGTTTCTACTGGCGATATTATTATACCAAGAGAAATTAGATATACCTATAGGTTAATGTTAGAAAATCGATCCATTGAATTATTAGCTTATAATCTTGAAACAGTTCTGGCAGAAAAACTAGAAACCATTATTTCTAGAGCAACACTCAATACCCGAATGAGAGATTTTTACGATATTCATATCCTTACCCAAGTCTATAAAAAGAATCTTTCACCTCAGATTCTAGGCAAGGCTTTAGAGGCCACCTCCTACAATCGTGGAACAAGACCTTTTATTGGTGATGCTATTGCTATATGTAATGAGGTTGAGGATAGTCAAGGAATGCAAAAGCTGTGGTTTATGTACCAAAGGAAGTTTTCGTATGCATATAATATTTCTTGGAGTGAAATTATGACTTCTGTAAGAAGTGTGTTTATGATGACAGGTATCGTAAAGGCATAAGCGATTCTTGGGAGAACTTTCTGACTCGTTTTTGACCAATGCTTTTTTGTTTGACCAATGATACTAGTCTATCGGATAGACAGCAAGGGAATCATTGGAATCATCAAATTCTTATAATTTGACTTGCCTTTCACTATGTAGCTATACGATTTAAAGCCTTTTTGTTTTTCAAGTACGCACACTATCGTTACCATCTAAAGCTTCTTTACCTCTGCCTTTCAGTTGACAGATAGGGTTCCAGATAGTACTTTTCAGTTAGCACAAGCTAACTATAAAGTCATGATTCCTGTTCCCGTGTTCTTTTCAGACATGACTACATTGGCTTGAAAGGAAAGGCTTGTATGAAACTTGTACTCTTACGACACGGTGAAAGCATTTGGAACCTTGAGAACCTCTTTACAGGATGGACAGACGTGGACCTCTCAGAAGCAGGGGTTGTTGAAGCTGGCAAAGCCGGGGACCTCCTGCTTGCAGAAGGCTTTGACTTTGACATCTGCTACACCTCCTTTTTGAAGCGCTCCATCCACACCCTCAACCTAGTGCTGGAGAAGATGGACCGAGAGTGGCTACCGGTCATCAAGAGCTGGAAACTCAACGAAAGGCACTACGGATCATTGCAAGGCCTGAACAAGAGTGAGACAGCTGATAAGTACGGGGAAGACCAGGTACAGGTATGGAGGCGCTCCTTTGATGTGCCTCCACCCTCCTTGGATCTCTCTGATGGGAGAAACCCCGCATTGCAGGAGATCTACAGGACAGTGGATGCAAGCCATCTGCCTCTTACCGAAAGCCTCAAGGACACCATTGCACGGACTGTCCCATACTTTGAAGAGGAGATTAAGCCTAGAATGCTTGCAGGCGACAGGGTGCTCATCGCTGCCCATGGTAACTCCCTCAGGGCCTTGGTGATGTATTTTGAAAACCTGAGCCCGGAAGAGATCATGAAAATCAATATTCCTACCGGTGTCCCCCTTGTCTATGAATTCGACAAGGACTTCAACGTACTCAAGAAGCAGTATCTTGGCGATGCCGATGCCATTGCAGCAAAGATGAAAAAAATCAGCAACCAAGGAAAAAGCAACAAATAAGAAAGGTCAGTAAAGCCGATGTACAGCATATGCCCTGGAGGTTTCCTCTTGCAGGGGTCTTCTTGGTTGACACTAAACCTAGTGAAGTAGTAAGGTTTAGACGTGTATTGCACACAACCTTTTCATGACCATCCTAGGGTTCTGCCCATGTGTTTGTATATAATCGCATGGTGGGGCGAAGCCACAAGGAGCATTCCAGTTGTGTAAAGGAAGGGGACTGGGAGCCAGTTTACTCACCATATATAAGGAATACCAATGGCACATGCATTGTTAGCTATAGATTCACTTACGGTAACATTAGGGGACAACACCCCACTTCTCAAAAACATCAGCCTCACGGTGAAACAAGGTGAGGTCCATGTCCTTATGGGTCCGAACGGCGCGGGAAAGTCGACGTTAGGAAATGTCCTTATGGGACATCCTGACTATCTCGTACAAAAAGGATCCATCCATTTCGATGGCCAGGATATTACCGCCCTTTCAACTGAAAAGCGTGCCAAGCTTGGCATGTTTTTCTCGTTCCAGAACCCTGAGGAAGTGCCTGGCATTACGCTTGAAAACTTCCTTAGGACTGCCAAAAGCTCCATTACCGGAGTTGAAGAGAACGTCTTCATATTCAACCTTACCCTAAAGAAGATTATGGAAGGCCTGCATATGGATCCCCTCTACGCCTATCGGCACCTCAATGTAGGATTTTCCGGAGGTGAGAAGAAGAAATCAGAAATCCTTCAGCTGCTGGCCCTCAATCCCCGTTTGGCCATACTTGATGAGACAGATTCTGGTCTTGATGTTGACGCCATAAGGGTTGTCTCCCAAGGGATCAGACAGTTCCATACCCCAGACAACTCTCTTTTGATCATCACCCACAATACCAAGATATTGGAATCCATCCATGTTGACCATGTGCACATCCTGGTCAAAGGCTCTATCGTAGCAAGTGGAGACGTCTCCTTGATCAAGACCATTGAAGAGAAAGGCTTTGCTCCGTTTCTGAATGGGAGAGGTCATAGCGATGAAAGCTGAAAAGACACACTACGATGAGATGGACCATGGCCGTTACGACTTCATCAATGTCGATGAGCCTGCCTTTCGCGTAAAAAAAGGCCTTGACGAATCGGTGGTGAGGACTATCTCGAGCGAGAAGGGAGAACCCTCCTGGATGCTCTCTCATCGCCTGAAAAGCCTCGAGACCTTTCATGAGGTCCCTCTTCCTGTCTGGGGACCAAACCTTGATGAGCTCAATCTCGATGACATAATCACCTATAGCAGGCCGAAGACCGGGTTGAACGAGAGTTGGGAGAGTGTACCCGAGGGCATCAAGGATGCCTTTGACCGGCTGGGCATCCCTGAAGCGGAAAAAGAATTTCTTGGAGGAGTGGGGGCTCAGTTTGATTCTGAGGTTGTCTACCACAAGGTCAAGAAGGAAGTTGCCGAGCAAGGGGTCGTGTACTGCGATATGGAGACAGCCCTTCGCGAGCATGAGGGTCTGGTAAAGAAGCATTTCATGAAACTCGTTCCTCCTTCAGACCATACCTTTGCCGCCTTGCATGGAGCCTTGTGGTCCGGTGGTTCGTTTGTCCATGTGCCAAAAGATGTGAAGGTCAGCATACCCCTGCAGTCATATTTCAGGCTCAATGCTGAGGGTGCGGGCCAATTCGAACACACCCTGATCATCTTGGAACCCGGGGCTGACCTGCACTTTATCGAAGGGTGCTCGGCTCCCAGGTACTCTGTCATCAACCTGCATGCCGGCTGTGTGGAGCTTTTTGTCGGCGAAGGCGCAAGGTTGCGTTACTCCACAGTGGAGAACTGGTCAAAGAACATGATGAACCTCAATACCAAGCGTGCAAGGGTCGAGAAGGGTGGCTCCATCGAATGGGTGTCCGGTTCGTTCGGTTCGCACATATCCATGCTGTATCCATCGAGTCTGCTTGTTGGAGAGGGAGCCCACTCCGAATTCACAGGGATATCCTTTGCTGGAAAAGGACAGATCCTTGATACAGGGACCAAGGTGATCCATTCAGCTCCCCATACGACCTCTTCTATCAACACCAAGTCAATTGCAAAGAATGGAGGGCACTCCATCACCAGAAGTGAGGTCATCATAACCAAGGCTGCCCTCCACTCCAAGTCCTCCATTTCGTGTGAGTCCCTGATGCTGGACAGCGAATCACGAAGTGACACCATCCCAGCGATGGATATCCGTAGCGAAGATGCGGATATCGGTCATGAGGCTAAGATAGGGAGGATCAGCGACAAGGCGGTCTTTTACCTGATGAGCCGAGGCTTGAGCGAAGTTGAGGCGAAAGAGCTTATCGTAAGAGGGTTTGCCGAGCCCATAGCCAAGGAATTACCCATGGAGTATGCCGTTGAGATGAACAACCTGATCAAGATGGAAATGGAGGGCAGCATAGGATGAGCACCATACAGACAGCCTCCCTTGAGGTAAACCTCCTTCCTGTCCCGACTTGGAGACACTTGAAGATGAACGGATGTTCCTTGGACATCTCCTTCGAACAAGAGCCGTTCTTCCCCTCTACTGGGATGCTTGCCCTCGAAAAGGAAGGAGTGCTGCAACGCATACCTGACTTTTCCAAACAGGGGAGAGAAAAGGCCGTAGGTGAAGGGAAACCAGAAATACAAGCCCTGACCTCCTTCGTACAGAAGAACTGCAACCTACCACCCTATCAGGTAGGGGTGAAAGAGGGACAGGAGCTTGAAGATCCCCTTATGATGGACTACCTCCTGGATGGGAACTCTCCCACACTCATTGAAACGCTGGAAGTGGATATGGGGCCTCGAAGCAGTGCTACCCTTATCCGGAGTTTCCGCACTTCACAAAATACAGGTTCCTTCTTCCATGCAGGATCCACTCGGGTACATGTAGGAAAAAAAGCCAATCTGACTCTACTACATATGCGGTTTCTCGATGAAGGCACTACTGACCTTGATGAACTCTATGTCACCCTAGAGGAAGAGGCCACGTTCACGCTGGTGGAGATAGTGATGGGAAGTGCCCAGTCCTACATAGATACCCATGTTGCAATGCAAGGGCATGGCAGCGAATGCACCATAGGGTGCATAAACGTGGTGGACAAGCAAGGATCGGCAGATTTCAACTTCCATGTCGAACATCAGGGAGCAATGACCAATTCTTCCTTGCTGGTCCGGGGTGCCCTTATGGACAACGCTTCAAAACTGTTTAGGGGCACCATTGATTTCCACAAGGGGTGCAAAGGCAGCAAGGGCAGTGAAGACGAGTACAGCGTGTTGCTCTCCCCATCGGTGAAGAACCGCTCGGTCCCCCTTATCCTGTGCGCAGAAGAGGATGTAGAGGGCTCTCATGCGGTAAGTTCGGGCCGGCTTGACCACAATGCCCTTTTTTACCTTACCAGTCGGGGAATTGATGAGAAGAATGCCAAAAGGCTGTTGGTGGAAGCCCAGCTATATCCCATCCTTGCCATGGTTTCTGACGAGCAAATTCTCTCAGAAATTCAGGGACAACTCTCCAAAAGGTTGGATAGCTATGGCAAATAATCCGTATAGCAAAGACTTTCCTATCTTCAACGATACTAACCTTGTCTATCTGGACAGTGCAGCCACAAGCCAGAAACCTTCAAGAGTCATAGAGGCTATGCGTGATTACTATCTGCATACCAATGCAAATCCCCATCGTGGCCTCTACTCCCTCAGTGCAGAAGCGACAAGACTGTACGAGAGGGGGAGAAAAGCATTTGCCTCCTTCATCAACGCAGGCGATCCCTCTCAGATAGTCTTCTTGCGCAATGCCACTGAGGCTCTGAACCTGTTGGCCCTTTCCTATGCAACCAGCGTTTTAGGGCCAGGGGACGAGGTGGTGATCCCCATCAGTGAGCACCACAGCAATCTTGTGCCTTGGCAGCAGGTGTGTAAGAGGACAGGAGCATCTCTGGTCTACCTCTCCTGTAACCAGCAAGGTGGTATTGACGATGAGGAATTGGAAAAGAAGATAACAAAAAGGACAAGGATTGTTTCCTTTGCCCAAGTGGGCAATGTGATGGGAGTCGCCCTTCCTGCAGGAAAGCTCATTGCAAAGGCACATAGGGTAGGGGCAATTGCTATTGTCGACTGTACCCAGAGCATCGCCCATATGGTTGTCGATGTTACTGCTTTGGATTGTGATTTCGCCGTATTCTCCTCGCACAAGATGTTCGGACCCACTGGGGTCGGGATGTTGTATGGCAAGTTGGAACTTTTGGAAAAAATCCCTCCACTGCTAACTGGAGGGGACATGATCGAATACGTCACAGAGCAGGAGACAACATTTGCTGAGATCCCCCAACGCTTTGAAGCTGGAACCCAGGATGTGGCAGGAGTAGTGGGGCTTACTGCTGCACTATCCTACATTGATGACGTGGGCTATGAGGCCATACAAAGGTGGGAGGATGAGCTTACCGGTTATTGTCTTGAGAGATTGTCGGCCTTGCCATGGGTTACTGTGTATGGAGAAGCTCTTCAAAAAGAGCGACGCTTTCCCTTGGTCACCTTCACAGTTGAAGGTATCCATCCCCATGATATTGCCAGTCTGCTCGATAGCAAAGGGATAGCTGTCAGGGCAGGACACCACTGTGCCCAGCCACTGATGCACTATCTGGGTGTCCAGGCTACCTGTAGGGCCAGCCTGTCGATCTACAATAGCAAAGAGGACATCGACAGGCTTGTCGATGGCCTGATCCATGTGAGGAGGGTTTTTGGCTATGCAAATTGAAGAGTTGTATCAAGAGGTGGTCCTATCCCATAGCAGATCCCCAAAGAACAGAAGACACCTTACAAACCCAAGTGTTTCCGAACATGGGGTGAATCCCTCCTGCGGAGACGATATTACCCTGGAGCTGGATATCACCGAAGACCAGGTGATTAGGGATGTTTCCTTCACAGGCTCAGGATGTGCCATCTCCCAAGCTTCCGTTTCGATCCTTGCCGACCTTATCCGAGGTAAGAGCATCAGAGAAGCAAAAGAACTCTTTGATCTGTTCTTTCAGATGATCGAGGGCAATGATGCTGATCCCAAACTGGTGGAAGCTTCTGTATTTTCTGCCATGGCACATATGCCTGCTAGGATCAAATGCGCTGCCTTGGGCTGGAGGACATTGGAAGAGGCTCTGGTCCCCTATTGGAAAGAGGAACACAGCTGAACTCTGTCTGTAAGAAGCAGCATACCAAGGCCAGATCTGGCCTTGGTATGCTGCTTCTTTAACGACAGGACAACCCCGCCATTTTCCAAAAGATGCCGTAGAACGGAGAGTTCACCTTGTTTTGGCATGACTCTGTAGAAAAAAACACGTTCACTATCAATATTTTTTAGCAGATAGTAGAGAGGATACTATTTGCTATATTGGTGAACGTGTTTACTAATACTACGCTCTAAAAAGGAAAATTTTCCTTTACAACTCGTATAACTCGTTGTATTATCTACCTAGAAGAGAAGAATTGGAGTTAATAGGGTGAACAAGATAACCATTACTGATATAGCAAACCATGCAGGGGTATCAAAAACTTCAGTTAGCTATGTCCTCTCTGGTCGAAAGAAACTTAGCCTTGAAGTGGAGGCTCGCATCATGGCTTCTGTTGCAGAACTGGGGTATACCCCACCTAAACATGCAGCTCGATTGCTGCAGAAACCCCCAAAGATCCTTAATTTTTGTTTGCCCTTGGAGAAGGGGACCATTGATGATGACCCGTACTACATCCCCCTGATAGAAGGAGCGATGGACTATAGCGCAAGTCAAGGCTACCACATGATGATTACTCGCCTGACCAAAGGTGATGTGATAGCAGAGAAGATGTTCTATGACTCCTTCTCGTTCATCAATGGGGTTATCCTGTGTAACTTGCAACTTGATCATCTGTATGAACAGGCGCTCATCGATAGTAAGATTCCTTACGTAGTGAATGGGACACCTGAAAATATCGATACCAAGTATTATGTTGATGCTGATATCGAAGGAATTGCCTATCAGGCGGCAACGTACCTTCTCAAGAAAGGGCACCGTAGGATTTTCTACATCAATCTGGCCGAACATTTGCTACAGAGCAAACAGCGCCTCGCAGGCTTCAAGTTGGCTCACCAGGAATTTGGTTTGCCCTGGGATGCCAGTTATCATGGCTTTTGTAACGTCAATATTGAGGATTCGGCCAAGCTCATGCGTTCTGTCTTGGAGGATAAGGCCTATCATGCAACAGCTGTAGTCACTTCCAATGAAATCCAGGCTTGGGGGGCGATCAAGACATTTCAGCAATTACAGATTGCCATCCCCCAACAGATGGATATCGTCAGCATGGGAGGCAGTTCCTTGTCAGGGATTGGCTATCCCAACCTTACTACCATTGATTTTTCACCCAGGAAGATTGGGATGGAATCGGCAAAAATGCTGATTGAAGTGATAGAGCGCAAACGCATCAGACCTTCACAACTTATTGTGCCTGGGAAATTAGTGGAACGATAATTTTTATGAACGCCAGGATACACTTCCTGGTTGTTCTGGAAATACACATCTCAAAAGGAGCGTAACAGTATGAAGAAAACAGTGAATCGTATCGGGTGTATGTTGCTACTCACCGTATTGCTTGTAAGTTTCTCAGGGAGCCTCTTTGCCCAAGGGCAAAAGGTCAAGAGTGATGGACCGATTACCCTAACCGTCTGGAACTTTAAGTATGCTGAGGAAGTAGCAGGTGAGGCATTCAAGGAGATGGACAGGCTTTTTATGGCACAAAACCCAGGTATCATCATCGACCATCAGGCCCAGCCAGAATCAAATTATTATCAGATGTTACTCTCTGCCTTTTCGGCAAAAAGTGACCTTGATGTGTTTTTGACCCACACTGACCAACGGGCTTGGGTTCTCGCTGAATTGTTCCATGTGTTTGATACTGACATAGTCGACGTGATAGACACCTATGCACCATCAGCATTGGAAGCTTGTTCTGAGACAAAAAGCCCCGATTCTGATATCAAAATTTTGCCTTTGACAGCCCAAGGTAACGGAATCTATTACAATAAGAACAATTTCAGAAAGGCAGGGCTTGATCCTGAAGCTATCCCATCCAACTGGAATGATTTTCTAGCAGCCTGCGAAAAACTTAAAAAAGCCGGGATCACTCCCATTATTTTCGGCAATCAGGGCAGTTCCTTCGGTATCGATTTCACGTATCGGGCAATTCTTGGGACTCTGCTTGGTACCGATGGGATCAACGGATTTGCTGATGGTTCAACCGCTTTTACAGACAAAGAGTTTGTCCAAGCTACCCGAATGGTCAAAGAACTCTATGATAAGGGATATGTCAATGTTGAAAACGGCTCGATCCCATATTTCATGGACGCAATCACTGATTTCCAAAATGGAAATGGAGGGTTCTTCCCAGGCCTAGCCTCGGACATTGCTCACTGGAAGGATTTCGGTTCAGGCTTCGGCATTGAAAATGTCGGATACTTCTCCGCCCCTGTTGCAGCTAATGCTGCGTTCCCCAATGCACAAGTGAACCAGGGTGCTGGTATTGGCTTTGCAGTTACGGAATACAGCCCTCATCTGGATGCTGCAACCAAGTATGCCAAATTTATGACCTCTGGCGAAGCAGGGAAGATTTTCATGGATGCAACTGGTGCTGTCGTCCCTAACTCGACCATCCCAGTTGATGCTTCGAACGTAGTGCTCAGCGACATCCTCAGGCGATTAAACACCCATGGGGTACCTGATTTCATGAATGTTGTTCCAGGTGGAATGATTCAGGATTTCTATAATTTTATGACGCTTTACTTTATCTCAGGTGAGATAAGTGAGAGTCAATATATCGATCAGGTCCAGAAACTCTATAAGGCCAATCTGTAGGCTGTACGAGCTTTCACAAAAGATTGACTATTGGCTGCAGACAACAATGTAGTTGATGCAGCCATTACTATAATCAGGAGTACGTGTGAATTTACTTAAACGTTCGAAGAAATTCCGTCTGACTCAGGAAGCTAGAGATGCGTGGATACTGCTTACACCTCTTTTGTTGCTAACTGTAGGATTTCTCGTCTATCCGGTTTTCTCAAATTTTTACTACAGCCTTACCCGATGGAAAGGTTTGGGCGACCCCGTCTTTATCGGGCTTGAGAATTACACCAGGATGTTCCAGGATGAGCGGTTCTACAGCTCGCTCAAGAATATGGGCATACTTGTTCTGTATATTCCCCTTGGGGTTGGGTTGCCACTGCTGATTGCAAATACTCTGCGTAATGGCTTGAAGGGGTGGAAAATGTACCGCGCCATGCTCTATCTGCCAAACATCCTGGGACCGGTAATCCTTGGGACTATTTTTTCTGTTATGCTTAGCCAGGTTGGTCCCATTACAGAAATTTTGAGGCGGATAGGCTTTGAAAAGGCAAACGAGTTCTATCTACTGGGCAAATCGGTATCGGCAATCCACACTCTTTCTTTCATTTTTGTGGTTTTGATGCGTGTAGGGTTTGGTTGTATCTATTTTTTGGCGGCCATGAGTACCATCGACCAGAACCTCTACGATGCTGCGAGAATAGATGGGACGAACAAATTTCAGGATTTTATCCATGTGACAATTCCTGGAATAAAATTTTCCATTCAATTCTTTTCTGTCCTTGCCTTTATTGAAGTTTTTGCCAGGATGTATGGTATTATCTTCACCTTGACAGGCGGAGGGCCGGGCTATGCCACCAACACGCTGGAATTCGCCGTATACAAACTTAGTTTTAGTTCCTACCAGAAGGGCTATGCCTCAGCCTGGGCAGTCGTCCTCTTCTTTTTCTGTGCAATTATCGCCCTTATTCAAATCCGACTCATTATGAAGGAGGAGATGTCATGAATACCAGGCATACCACAATACAGCACAGGTATCGGAGAAATCGTCTTACCAGTACGATGTTCCACATCCTTACCTATGTGTTGCTCACACTCTTTGCCCTGTGCATAGTCTATCCGATCTACTTTGCAGTAATTTCTAGCCTTAAGACTACAGCAGCCTATTCCGCCGATAAGGTGGGACTGCCAACGAATCCTACCCTAGGGAATTTCACTAATGTTCTGATGAGGATGAATATGCTCACCTTTCTCTTCAATACGTTATTCCTTGTTGGCGTTAGCATGGTGCTCTATTTCCTAGTCTGTACAGCAGCAGGATTTGCTTTTGGCAAACTGCGCTTTAAAGGTCGGCTCGGGATCTTCACCTTCGTGCTGTTTATTCAGATATTCCCCCAAATGGTTATTGCAGGGCAGGTGTACCAGCTGATTAACAAGTTACACCTCTTGAACACCTATGCTGGATTGATCCTTATCTGGGTGGCTTACTTTGCTCCCTTTGGTACCTATATCATGACCACCTATTACAGCACAGTACCCAAGTCGTTGGTAGAAGCAGCCCGCATTGATGGTGCAGGGGTTTTTCAGCAACTCACGCGCATCATGATCCCAATAGCCAAACCGATGATCGGCACTCTCGGCATCATCGGAGCTTTAGCGATGTGGCATGAATTGCCCTTTTCTATGTTAGTTTTGCAACGTCAAAACTTGCGTACCCTCACCTTGGGTATTGCCCTCATGCAGGGCGAGTTTGGTCTTCCCACACCGGTACTCACAGCCGCCATTTTGGTAACTTCGGGAGTGCCACTCATCTTATATATCATTTTTCAGAATTACATTACCATGGGATCCACTGCGGGTTCCGTCAAAGGGTGATGATTGAACAGTAAACCGGAGAGAATATGAAACAAGCTAATGATTTTGCCCATGACATGATTGACCTAGATGTAAATCCCCATCAGCTACTCTATCTTGCAGCTCGAGACGTCTTCCCTGTTCAGAATGCTGATGGGACTATTTCCCTTACGATATATTTCCAACCTATGCGCCATAGTGGGACCTTTATGCCGCTTGAAGAAGCTGAGCTACCTCGCAAGGCAGTCCAATTCAACCTCACAGCATATGGGGACGAGGTCTTGCGCCTTTCAGGGGCTTTTGCCGATACGCCAATCGAACAAGACTCAATAATGCTAGATCTTGACCCATCGATGCAAAAAAATGACTTGAGCCTCACCGAACTGGAGGTGGGAAGATTTGCCGTCAATGGCTCGGATGGCAAGATGCGTGCCCGCATTTCCACTGTAAATCCGCCAATGAAGTATTGGAGCGGCCTCCAGCGACCTGCAGATCCCATGATACAGATCGAATTGTTCCCTGATGGAGATGAAAATCGGCCCATCACTCTGATGAGTTATGATCATTTCTTCCCTGGCAAGCTTGAATCGGTCTCCCTCGGATTCCTCACTCAGGGAAACTGTGTAACCGGCACGCTCTTTTCTCTTCACGCTCGACCCAATGAACATTTTTATGGAACCGGTGAGCGATTTGGACGACTTGATCTGGCTGGCAAGACGGTAACTCTAGAAAATACTGACGGATTGGGAACTGCGAGCAGGAAGGCGTATAAGAACGTCCCTTTCTTTTTTTCAAGTGGTGGATATGGGCTTTTCATCCATTCTTCAGCGCAGATGCGTCTCTCCTTTGCCGATATTTCAAACAGGGCGGTACAGGGCCTTATCGAAGAGGATCGGCTTGATCTCTTCTTCATTGGGGGGAAGAAACCCGAACCTATACTCAGTAATTATCGCCGGCTGACAGGGGCCTCTCCAGATTTGCCTCTGTGGAGTTATGGCATGTGGATGAGTAGGATGAGCTATTTTTCAGCTACGGAGGTGCGTCAGATTGCTGACCGTCTTCGGGAAGAACACTTCCCTTGTGATGTCATTCATCTGGATACAGGCTATTTTACCACTGACTGGGTGTGCGACTGGAAGTTTTCTCCCCAACGATTCCCAGACCCGAAAAAATTCATCGATGACCTAAAGAAGAAAGGGTTTCGCATTAGTGTCTGGCAGACTCCGAATATAGGTAAGGAAAATCCCCTGTATGAAGAAGCTGTGGAAAATGGTTATTTACCCACTTTGCAGGCACGAAATGATTTTGATACGATGAGTGATTTCTCTGGGCAGGACTTTGGTGGTCAAATTGATTTTACTGACCCTGAGGCGAGTGAATGGTACAAGGGCAAGCTCCAAGGGTTGTTTGATCTAGGAGTTGCCTGCATCAAGACTGATTTTGGAGAAAAGATAGTCCAGAATGCAACCTTTAAAAATATGCCCAAGGAGTTGCTGTATAATCTTTATTCACTTCTTTATCAGAAGGCGGCTTTCGAAGCCACAGGTGCGAATTCTGACAAGCCATTTATTTGGGGTCGGTCGACCTGGGCTGGAGGGCAGCGCTACCCCTTGCATTGGGGTGGTGATACATCAACTACGTGGGACGGGATGGCGGCTACCTTGCGCGGCGGATTGCAGTTTGGGTTGTCAGGGTATACATTCTGGTCTCATGATATCCCAGGGTTCCATGGTTTGCCTGAATTCATGAACTCTTGGCCATCAGAAACGCTATATCTGAGATGGACCCAATTCGGAGTATTTACTTCACACATGCGCTACCACGGGACATCCCCACGGGAACCGTGGGAGTATCCGGGGTGTGCAGACCTGGTCCGGTCGTGGCTTCGGATGCGCTATGCCTTGATCCCTTATATCCTTCAAGAAGCAGCCTTTTGTACGAATGATACTATCACTGGGCGTCCGATGGTTGCCCCAATGCTCCTTGACTATCCTGAGGACCCGACAGTCTGGAGTATCGACGACCAATACCTCTTTGGTCGTGATCTCCTGGTTGCCCCCATCATGGGTGATAGCGGCTTGAGGGATGTGTATCTTCCCACAGGGACTTGGGTTGACTTGTATTCAGGCAGGATGTTTACAGGTGGAGCGTGGTTGCTAGAGGCTCATTACCCTCTGGCAGCCATCCCTGTCTTCGTCCGTGCCAACACCAGACTTCCGTATTATCCACTTCTGGTTGATTCGACAGCTCAGATGGACCTTGAGAAGGTACGATTCATACAATTCCCTCCCTCTGTAGGAGAAGAGGTTCTGGCTTCGGCAGAATGCTTCACTGATCTTGCTTCCTCTTCGCTAGGGAAACTGTGTAATTTGGCAAAAGAAGAGCTTTGCGTGACTTTCAAGGAAACCGATCGATAAGGAGACAGCCGTGTGGAAAAACAATTGGAACGAACTCGAACAATCCTTTAATGATTTTTGGCAGAGAAAAGGATTTATCCTTGGGAAATGGAACGGCTACTTTCCGACCGATCGGGTTACTTGCCCGGATTTCCCTTCGATAGAAAAGAGCATGGCCGAAATCAAGGCGAGTGGTGATTGGAAGCGGTTTTATCTCGATGCACATCTGGTAGCCTCCCAACAGCGGAATGCTATCTGTCATGGTGTCTATCCGGGAGACCTCATGCCATTCGCCTATTGTGATTGGGGTACTGTCACCTTAGCCCCTATGCTCGGTGCCGAACAGCACTTTGGCTCTGATACTGTCTGGTACACCCATGAGGATAACCCTGTCTCTCCTGAGCATGACAGGCCCCTTATCCTGTATGATGATAACAGTTGGTATAGGAATTTACAGGAACTCGCGCGGGTCGGGACTGAAAGGGCAAAAGGTGCGTACCTATGTGGAGCCCCTGCTATCTTTGGAGGGCTGGACGTCTTGGCTGAATTGAGGGGTGCGTCAGAGCTCTGCATGGACCTGTTGCTTGAACCTGATTGGGTTAAGGAAAAGTTACGTGAAATCGACAAGGCAAGCAAAAAAGCCTATCACACCCTCTATGATATTGTGAAGGATGAGGACGGTTCGATGTTCCATGCCTTTTTCATGATCTGGGGGAGGGGGAAGACCTCTCTGATCCAGTGTGACTTTGCAACCCTTATCTCTGAGGATATGTTTAGGGAATTTGCAATTCCCTCGATTCGGGAATCTTGCTCGTATCTCGACAACTCTCTCTACCATGTAGATGGTCCTGAAGCCTTGAGGACAATAGACTCCTTGTTGGAAATCGAGGCGCTTGATTGCATTGAATTCACCCCTGGTCCACAGGTCCCACAAGGGGGTGATCCTCGATGGTATCCTTTGTATCGAAAAATAAAGGATGCAGGCAAGTGTGTACAGGTTGTGGAAATGCAAGCAGAGGAGGTTGTCCCTCTTCTTGATGCCATCGGAACCGATGGAGTCTACATGATGGTCAATTTTCGCTCTGAACAAGAGATTCATGATGTCAACGAGGCTGTGAACAAGTATCGGTAGGACTAGACTGGTGATGAGGGGGAGGTAGTCTGTTTGGGTCCCAATGTCTCGAACTTTCCTGTCACTGGCTTTGCAATGGGACTATGAGGCTATGACCTAGAGGCCCCTTTTTGAGCCAAACACACCCAGCTATGCAACCAATAGTTGCTCTCTAAGTTATAAATCTATTCTTAGATAAGAAATAGCAGAGAAAAGTATAAATTCTCTATATCCTATTACTTTACTTTACAATATGCCCCTAATATACTTTCCCTACACACTGGATGTGTAAGGAATTTTACATGAACAAGCGAATTGTAGGGATATTGTTTATGATTTTGTTTGCACTCGTATTCGTATCTTGTGATGGTGGTGTAGTAGCAGGTGGTGGAGACCCTGTATTATCTCCTCCTCCCTGGACACTAGGCACATGGGAATGAACTGAACCAATAGACCCAGAAGCACCAATTGAGGTAACTCTGTCGTATACCTTTAGTTCCGATAACATTGTTTTTACTATGAGTTTGGATGGAGTACCTTTTGAAAGTGATGAGTAGAAAGATGATTCGGAAGACGTTACCGTCACGGTTCTCGAAGAGACTTCGACTGTATATAAGCAAAAATACTAGAGGTTGCTGAGACAAGCTATATAACCTTTACCTTAGCAGCCCCGGGTGTTATGAATGTTTCAGTTGAAGATGGTGAAGGCGATATAGAAGATCTGAATGGATTCGAAAAACAGCCCTGATAGTATGACTTCTTTTGTCCTGTTCCCTTGCGTGACTTGAAAACTGCATTTGGTAGTTCCATCTGCAGTTTTATGTATTAGTAGCGTACGGGGATCAACATACTCCTAGGTCTTTTATGCTCTTAGCCTTTTCTTTTTCTTGTTCCTGCTTATCCTGGCCTCTGTAGGGGAGTTTGTGGCTATAGGAGACTACAGCAAGTGAGCCTCAAGGCACGTGTGCAAGTTCCCTTGCTGAGCCAGAAAAAGGAACTTGCTCACTATATATGCCATGGCTTGTATCTGTTGTAAGCATTGTCCCTCTTTCTTGCATTTACCCCTACAAAACCGCATACTACACCTTGAATATGCATACTAACCGAAAACCCAACATACAAGCCCTCATTATAGGCACTCTCTTTCTTTTGGTCCTTCTTGCCTCTTGTTCCAAGAAGCAGGCCCAGCCCCAGGGACAATCATTCTTCATGCTGGGAACTGTCTGTAAGGTGACCATCTATGACAAGCCGACCCCTGAAGCCTTCGCTGCGAGTTTTGCCCGCATGAAGGAGATCGAGGACAGGATGAGTTTGCGCAACCAAAAAAGTGAAATCGCTGAGGTGAACCGGAATGCCGGCAAGCAGGCGGTCGTTGTTTCTGATGATACGTTTGCAGTGATACAGAAAGCCCTGGAGATAGCGGCCTTGAGCAGCGGAGCCTTCGATCCTACGGTAGGGCCCCTCGTCCAGGCTTGGGATATTGGGGGGGACAATCCTCGCAAGCCACCACAAAGCGAGATAGACTCCCTCCTGCCGCTCATCGGCTTCGACCGTGTCATCCTCGATGAGGATGCTTCCTCGGTATTCCTCAGGGATGAGGGGATGGTCCTTGACCTCGGGGGCATTGCCAAGGGCTATGCAGCCGATGAGGTGGCAAGAATCCTCTCCGGGCATGGGGTGGCTCATGCCATCGTCAACCTTGGCGGCAATGTGCTGACCATGGGCAAGAAGATGGACGGCTCCCCTTGGAAGATCGGGGTGCAGGATCCCGAAGCCCTTCGGGGGGAGTATGTCATGATCCTCTCCCTCATCGACCAGACCCTTGTCACCTCAGGACCCTATGAGCGATTCCTCGAACTCGATGGCGAGGTGTTCCACCATATCCTTGATACCAGGACCGGCTACCCGGTCAAAAGCGACTTCACCAGCGTCAGCATCATCACCGAAAACTCCCTGCTTGCCGATGCCCTTTCCACCTCCCTGTATGCCCTTGGTTATGACGACGGGATGGCCCTGGTAAACACCCTTGAAGATGTGGAGGCGATCTTCATGACAGAGGAAAAGAAGATTCTCATCTCTGATGGCCTGAAGCGGGGAAAAATCCGATATTCTGTCACTGACCCGTCCTATTCCGTTCTGTAGGACCATTTCTCCAAGGCTGATGTTTCCTCTCCGGTATGGGGATGATTGTTATGCAATGAGCTATTTACTTCTCCTTCAAGGCTACAATATCCTCTTCTTGATGGTGCGTTTTGTTGCAAGGTGTTGCATTTTTAATGCTGCTATGTATACTTATGGTATCAGGTTTCATGGTATCCAGTTTTTCCCATACAGAGATTGCTTCTGGGGCAAAAGAGGAATATGCTTGGTATGGAGATGTGTACTTCCCTGTTTGTGTCGGGTTATTCTTGGAAAAGTATAAGTATTGAAATAATATTTCAATAATCTATATTTTCCCAAAATATTGCTCATATGAGCAATTACCCCTTGAAAAATAGGAGAATAAAGTAGATTATTGGATAAAAAGTATAGATTTGATCAATTATATCATATGGAGGACAGAATGGCAGATACCCCACTGGGAATCTCATGGGTTATGAGAGACCATAAGGTCAAGAATATTGACCTCGCAACCAAACTCTTTTCAATGAAGGAAGCCACCACAGCCCGTCGTTTTCACAAGCAGATACCTGGGTACAGGATGAGTGCCCTTCAGGGGCTCCCCAATCTTGCCACCATGTTTGAAGTCGGTGGGATCTGGGTCAAGGATGAGTCAAGCCGCCTGCAGCTTAACAGCTTTAAGGTGCTTGGAGGCTCGTTTGCACTGTATCGCTACCTGCAAAAGCAGCTTGGCATACTGGGTGAGGATACTCCCTTTGCCTACCTTGCCTCCGATGAAGTGAAAGAAAAGGTCGGTGACATCATCTTCGCCAGTGCCACTGATGGAAACCACGGCCGTGGCATTGCTTGGGCAGCAAAAAAACTCGGTTTCAAGTGTGTCATCTATGTGCACTCGGAGACCACCATCAGAAGAATTGACGCTATCAAGAGTAACGGGGCAAAGGTAGTCATAGTTGACGGCAACTACGACGATGCCGTACGCCAGGTTGCCATTGATGCAAAGACCAACGGGTGGACCATCATCAGCGACACCAGCTGGGACAACTATACCGAGATCCCCACCTGGATCATGCAGGGGTATCTGACCATGCTCACCGAGGCTCAGGAGCAGTTCGGCGGCGTTGGCCTTGTCAAACCCACCCACATCTTCATACAGGCCGGAGTCGGTGCCCTTGCTGCGTCTGTCATTGGCTTCTACCACGCACTCTTTGGCCAGGATGCTCCCAAGTGTATCGTAGTCGAACCGGACAAGGCTGACTGTCTTTATGTCAGTGCACTTGCCGACGACGGCAACCCGCACTCGGTCAAGGGTGACCTCGACACCATCATGGCAGGCCTCTCCTGTGGAGACCCCTCCCCCATAGCATGGGAGATTCTCAAGGAGAATGCCGATTGCTTCATGAAGGTCCCCGACTATGTGGCAGCCAAGGGCATGCGTGTGTATGCCACGCCCCTGAGCGGCGACCCGTTTGTCCTCAGTGGTGAGAGTGGGGCGGTCACCCTCGGTGCTTTCGCCTCCATCATGCAGTACTCTGAGCTTGACGAGCTGAGAAAGGCCTTGGGCCTGAATAAGGAAAGCCAGGTCATGTTTGTCAACAGTGAGGGCAATACGGACCCAGTGCACTTCCGGCAGATCATCTGGGAGGGTGCAAACCCTGTTCCCAAGCAGTACTGGATCACTCGGTAGGGAAGGGCCCTAGGGCGGACATTGGAAACTATCACAACAAAGGGAAGCCGTCGCATGCGACGGCTTCCCTTGAATTTTCTTCCCTTGCCCGATAGGATTTTTTAGGCTCTGGTAGAAGAGAGAAACATTGTGGATGTGGTTAGCTGGTTTTACGTTTTAATATCCATAGAGCAGACCGATGGAACTGGTGTATGGCCACTCCTTTTCAAGACCGGGGACCGAGTAGGCCGAGCGTTGTGTCCCTCCCCCCTGCTGCCGTATGATTTCAAAGCGTCGGACTGGGATGAGCACTGAAATGAAAAGCGCAGTATTGCTCTCCCAGAGCCAGTACTCTGCCTTGAAGACCGATCCGATGACGCCCGTAATCCTGGGGCCGAGGTCGGTCAGTGCGATGGCTCCCATGCCTGCTTTCAGGATGAGGTTCTCCCCGAAGGGAATGGCAATGGTGGCATCCCCAGAGAGGGTATAGAGCAAAAAGAGACTTGCATCCGGGTCAGCATCGAAGGTATGGGCTATGTGGGAGTACCCCAAAGGTACATTGAATCCTACACTCAGGCTCAGCAGCTCAAGGCTCATGTCCACAATGCTTCCTGTGGTGGCAAAGCCTGCCTGAAAGCCCATGGAAAGGGAGCTATCCCCAGCAGGGAGGGAGTGTAGCGCCACTAGCAGCAGGACAGTGATATATGTTCTTCTCATCTGGTGGCTTCCTCTCTTAGTAAAATATACAAATCAATTTGCCTGTCATAATGATAAAGTGATTCACTAGGTATTTGTCCAGAGGTGATACCCCCAAATATCTACTGTTGTGTTCTTTTTGGTTGAAGCACATCATTGGACAAGACAAGGAGCCCGCCTTTGATGCCGGGCTCCTTGTTCAAGGGAGTGAGAAGAAATGGTTTTGTTGCCTAGAAGCTGAAAAGCACACCCACTGAGGTCGTCAGAAGCCCCAAAAGCGGATAGAGGGGGTCGAAATCAACCACGGCGGTTGAATCGCCGCCTGCATCATCGATCAGGATCCCAAAGAGCATGACCGGCACATTGATGTTGAGGAACAGGCCGTAGTTCTTGTTCGGCACCCAGTATTCACCCTTGACCACAGGTCCTACAAGCCCACCTGTAGCCGGGCCGAAGTCGGTCAGCAGTATCCCGCCTAGGCCAACCTTGAGGTCGAAGTTCTCACCCATGGCAAAGGCAGTGGAGAGGTCGAGCGTGATGGTGGCAACCTTTGGAAATGAATCCGAACCCGCTCCTGAACTGGCTGCGACGTAGGTGTACCCGAGAGGGTAGTTGATGCCGGCATTCAGATAGAGCGGGCCAAGGCCCACATCAACAACCACACCCGTTGCTGCGAATCCTGCCTGGACTCCCATTGCAAATTTACTTTGCCGTGCAGACAGCGGTGCGACTGCCACTATCAGTATAAGAACTGTAATCACTATAGATATTCTTCGTATACGCATAAGGTACCTTCCTTTGGAGGTTTTGGTAAGATTGGACTCTCACCGGTACAGGTGAAACCCCTTAACGTTTCGAAGGTGACAAAATTTAGTATATGTATGAAAATTTGTCATATATGACTTTTAGTATGAGATCATGCACTGCCTGTCGCTTCATCCTCTCTGCGGTGGCAAAGGCGAAGGTGTGGACCCTTTTTGCTTGGGGTGGCATCTCTAGTGTAGGCTTGAGAAGAACTATCCACAGTACACAGGCGGGTGTATACTGTAAGAGTGCCAGAAAGCAGTGAATGCGCACCATGTGCAGAAGGTCCTGAATCTCCTGTCATCTTCTGGTACAAAGAGCTTTGAGCCTCTGCCCCTATGAGGGGCCTATCCTAGGGTTTGTCATCAGGGGTGTGTGCCTGATGGAGGAGAAGGGTGCCAATGGGTATCTATGCGTACAGTGTGGTAGGGATGGAGGGGGAGAGTGTCCCCCTTTCCACCTACCGGAATATGGTAGTGCTAATCGTAAATACAGCAACCCGTTGTGGGTTTACCCCCCAATATGAAGGGCTTGAAGCGCTGTATGAGCAGTATGGTCGTCTTGGCTTTACTGTCCTGGACTTTCCCTGCAACCAGTTCAAGGAGCAGGCTCCTGAAAAGATTGCAGAGATCGATGCATTTTGCAAGCTCAACTATGGGACAAAGTTTCCCCGTTTTGCAAAGCTTGAGGTCAACGGCGAAGGGGCTTCTCCCCTCTACACATTCCTGAAGGGTGAGAAAGGGTTTGCAGGCTTCGATCCCGATCATGCAAAGACCCCAAGCCTGACAAAGCGTATGCTTGAAGCAGACCCTGAGTATGGGAAGGACCCCTCCATCAAATGGAATTTCACCAAGTTCCTCATAGACCGAAGGGGCAGGGTTGTTGCCCGGTTTGAGCCTACAGCCAGTTTTGAAGCCATCTCTTTGGCAATCGAAGAGCTGCTGTAGGCCGTTGTCTTGACAAACCGGGGTGAGGGCAGTAGTATTGGCTTATAAGTTGCGAAAGATTAAATCGCGAACAATAGAAAAGGAGTTTTCCATGAGTGTATATGATATTTCAGTAAAAGGTAAAAAAGGGGAGGACATCTCCCTTTCAGACTACAAAGGCAACGTCCTCCTTGTTGTAAACACCGCCACCCAGTGTGGGTTTACCCCGCAGTATGATGATCTGCAGGCCATCTATAAGAAGTACCATGACAAGGGCCTTGAGATCCTTGACTTCCCCTCCAACCAGTTTGATGGGCAGGCACCCGAGTCAATTGATGAGATCGACCAGATCTGCAGTACGAAGTTTGGAACCCAGTTTCCCCGTTTTGGCAAGATTGATGTGAATGGAAAAGACGAGAGCCCCCTCTATACTTTCCTGAAGAGCAAAAAAGGCTTCAAGGGTTTTGACATGAACCACAAGATAGCCCCGATTCTCTTGGAAATCCTCTCCAAGAAGGACCCTGACTATGCGAAGAACCCCTCCATCAAGTGGAACTTCACCAAGTTCCTCATTGACCGCGAAGGGAATGTGGTCAATAGGTTTGAGCCTACCCACGACATGGATTCAGTATCGGACGAGGTTGCCAAGCTTCTCTAGATACTAGAACAACCACAACAACATACATAGGTAAATCCATAAGCGTTGTCCCTCACAAGGGGCAACGCTTGTAGGTTGTATTGACCAGTGAAGGTATAATTTGGGTACTAGGAAATATGGAGATCCCAGGGATCTCCACTGTTAGATGCATCAATAGGTCTGATCAACAGCAAATTCAAAGTGAGGATCGCCCTCATTGTTCATTACATAAATAAATATGCTGATATTTCCTTTTTCATAGGTAAGGGTTTCACTGTTATACACAAAGCCCCTTGCCAGTACAGCATCCCTAAAAGGTTGTATGTCTGTGCTGTCTACCAGAAGCTCCCCATCCCTTGTGCCAAACGTAACCATGAAATGTTTTCCATCATCATCTTCATAGTAATTTAGGTCTGATATGGGAGGCTCATCCAGGGTACCATAGATAACTACATTGGATCCGATAGTATTGCCAAAGCAAGCAAAATCATCTTGGACAGCCTTAAGATCAACTAACACACCACCTGAATAGTCGTTAAACCAAGGTGGATACGTTTTTGCAGTATCAGGATCACAGCTGATCACAACAAGAAGAGTTACAATAATCATGGTGGCAAGTAAGAAGTAGGTACGTTTTTTCATAAGGCAACCTTTTCAAAATCGATGAAGATTTATATTGGGTGACGAAACAACACTACTATCTAAAGAGTAGCACTAGTTAATTGTTCTGTAAAGAATTACACCTTTATAAAAATAAAGTAAATCATAAAGATAGGAAATGGGAACATGAGAAGTGGTGTCAACTTTCCATTGTCACCATATTTCAAGCCTATGCTCTTTTACTTAGAAGCATGATTTTTAGCTTGAAAAGGCATAATACTCTGTATGTAGGGAGTGTTGCGAAGTTGAAGGCAGGTGTTTGAACCGAGAAAAATAGGGAGAAATCTGAGGATCTCCACTGGACAAGACCCTTGGCAATCAAGTTTGCTCACTACGTTAGTAGTGGGGGTATTTGTTGCTAGGGTCCTTGATTTTTTTATCCCTGAGCCAGATTATTCGATCTGATCTTGCCTAGCCTCATATGCCAATAGCAGAGCCCCATCCAATGCTGTCCCCTTTGTGGGGCAGACCACAATGTCCGAAGGCAGGCTCTTGAGGAACAGGCCCCTGATGGTGTTGTCATGCTCAAGCACCCCACCGGCGAGGGTCAGGCGGGCCCTGAACGGTGGCGGCAGCCTCTCTTTGACTGAAATAACAAGCTTGACCAGCTCGAAAGCGGCCTCACTGAGGATATCCTTTGCCAGAAGGTCCCCCTTGTTCGCATAGGCCGTCACATACGGGGCGAAATCGGCGACTGCAGCTTTGGTGAGGTTCCTGTCGTTGAAGAACGGCACGCAATCATGCCAATCCTCCAGATGGAAGAAGGAGAGGATGGCCTTGTCCATGGTGGTCTGGAGATCGCGCTGTTCCCTGCTTCTGAGGGTGCGCTGCACTGCCTGGGTTGCTATCCACCACGCTGAACCCTCGTCCCCGAGGGCACTTCCCAGACCTCCGGCACGTACCATTGATCCCTGCTCGTTGCGCCCGATGCAGATGGATCCGGTTCCCGCTATGAGGCCGAGCCCGCTGATTTGCATATGTGACCCTGTAAGCAGGATCTCCGCATCACTGGCCAGGACACGGGGAAAGTCGTCAGTGAAGTACTCGTCAAAGACAGCCCTCCATTTCGCCTGTTCCTGGGTGCGGGCAAGCCCTGCACTGCCGAAGCAGAACCCTTTGATGGGCAACCCTTGCAGGCCGGGGTTCACCTTGGCAAGGTCAAGCAGGGTGAGCACATTCCTTTTCGCCTTTTCAAAGCCTACGGCATAGGGGTTGGAGCTCGCCCCCTCATCCTGATAGACCATCTCTCTCTCTTCGTTGCTTATCGCCAGGCGGCAACGAGTTCCGCCCCCATCGAGTGCGTAGTATAACCCTTTCATAGGGAAAGTATGGGATGGCACAGGCTCTGGTGCAACATAAATTTTCAATTGTTGCTGAAAATTAGTGACAGTGTGGTATGCTTGTGGATATGCAAGGATGTACCACACTTTTACAACAGGCTCTCTCCTACCTTTCCCCTTCAGAGGCGAAGGTAGCCTCCTATCTGCTAGAAAATCCTTCCCTGGCGGTGAAGATGAGCATCACCGCCTTGGCCAAGGAGAGCGGCAGCAGCACTGCCGCTGTCGTCAGGCTCTGCAAGCGGCTGCAGTTCGAAGGGTATGGCAGCCTCAAGCTTGCCCTTGCCCAGGAGGTGTATGGAAATAGCGCTCCCCGTGAAGAGGGGCCCTATATCTTTGACCTCTCAAAAGCGGAGGGAGTCGGGTCGATCGCCTCCATGATGGTCGATACTGCCTGCGGGAGCATCAGTTCCCTCAAGGAGGTGCTCTCCACCTCGCAGTTGGAGAGCGCTGTGGAGGCCCTGCTCACCAGCGGTAAGATCCTTCTGGCAGGCATCGGGGCCTCTGCCCTTGCGGCTATGGACCTCTATCAGAAGCTGGGAAGGCTCGGCATGTATGCAAGTTTTCCCAGCGAACCGGATCTGCAGATCGTCAATGCCTGTGCCCTGGATGCAAACAGCGTGGCAGTCATCTTCTCCTACTCAGGGGAGACCAAGACCATGCGCCAGGTTGCCCAACAGGCAAGGAAGGCGGGCTCTCTGGTCATAGCAGTCACCAGGGTGGGGGGCAACTCGCTTTCCAAGCTTGCTGATGTGGTGCTCACCGTCCCTGACAGCGAGGCCCTCTATCGCCAGGGGGCGACGCTCTCAAGGCTGAACCAGCTGGTGGTCGTCGATATCCTGTACAGCAGCCTCATCGCCAGAAGTCCCGAGGCCGAGCGCTCCCTTTCCACTACATGGAAGGCCGTCAGCCATGCCTCCGGGCTGAAGGGACCCAAGCGATAGCACCCCTTTGTCAGTGCAGGGAGTCCAGAACGCGCGAGATGCTGCCCTCACTTGCCATGAGCAAAGCCTCTGCCTTTTCCCTGTCCACAGCGAGCAGGCCCATGGTTATGGCCAGCTTCGTATTGTGCCCTGAGGCTTCGAACAGCTCTTTTGAACGCTCGTCGGAGCACCCTGTCACCTCTGCTATCAGCCTATGGGAGCGCAGGATGAGCTTTGCATTGACCGGGCGCAGGTCGACCATCAGGTTGTTGAAGACCTTGCCTATGCGGATCATCGCGGTGGTGGTTATCATGTTCAGCACCAGCTTCTGGGCAGTACCTGCTTTCATCCTGGTCGAGCCTGTGATGATCTCAGGGCCGACAGGGACGAAGATGCGGTGCTGCTCATCGATGAGGTCAAAGACCGCGGTCTCCCTGTTGCAGCTGATGGCCCCTACCTTTGCACCAAGCTTGTTTGCATAGCGCATGGCCTCCACTACAAAAGGAGCTCCTCCACTGGCAGTTATGCCTATAAGCACATCGACAGGGGAGAAGTTGTGCCCTTTGAGGGTCTCTATGCCCGCCTGACCGTCATCCTCTGCCCATTCTACCGAGGTTGTCAGCGCCTTCATCCCTCCTGCTATGATGCCCTGCACCATGGAGGGGTCCACCCCGTAGGTGGGGGGGCACTCCGAGGCATCGAGGACGCCGAGCCTTCCGCTGGTGCCAGCCCCGATATAGAAGAGCCTGCCTCCCTTGTTGAAGGAGGAGACGACATCGTCAACGACGGTGGCTATGTTGGGGATCGCACTCCCAACGGCAAAGGGGACCCTCTTGTCTTCGGAATTGATGATGCCCAGGATTTCCAAGGTTGATTTGGAATCGATCCGGTAGGAGAGGGGGTTGCGCTGTTCAGTTTCCATCAGGGGTTTCATTACTGGCAGTATATGCTGAATGTTCCCCTCTGACAACAATATTTTTCACTATAATCTTTTTAATCATTGAAAAATATTTACACTGTGATATGCTTTTCATGCCTGTTGCCTTAGGCGCCCAGCTGTCGTACCATACCCATGAGGAGGCCTTATGCGAGCAAACGGTCTGGAAAACATAGCCTCATACCCACACCTGTTCAAGGGAAGGCGTCTTGGCCTGGTCACCACAGCCAGCGCTGTTGACCTATCGCTGCTCTCCAGCGTTGAGCTGCTGTGCTCGCTCTATGATGTGAGGGCCCTGTTCGCCCCCGAACACGGGCTGTTCTCCGATGGGGATGCAGGCTCGGTTGTTGAATCCTGCACCGACCCCTTTAGCGGCTTGCCCGTCTACAGCCTCTACCAAGGCGGTGGACAGGGCCTTGACAAGCAGATGCTTGATGGCCTTGATGCCCTTGTCTTTGATATCCAGGACCTGGGGCTGCGCTTCTACACCTACATTGCAACGCTGAAGAACCTGCTCATCGGCTGCGCCGCCTCAAACCTTCCCCTGCTGGTGCTCGACCGCCCCAATCCCCTTGGGGGCCTGGTGGTGGAGGGGAACATCCTGGAGGAGGATTCCTTCAGCTTTGTCGGTCCTGCAGCCCTTCCCATCCGCTATGGCCTTACCATAGGGGAGCTGGCCATCTACCTCAACACCACCGAAAGCATTGGGTGCGACCTCTCGGTCATCAGGCTTGGGGGCTGGAGGCGAAGCTCCTACTTCGATGAGCTATCCAGGCCTTGGGTCATGACAAGCCCGGCCATCGCCAGCTTCCCAACTGCACTTCTCTATGCAGGGATGTGCCTCTTCGAGGGGACCAACCTCAGCGAGGGACGGGGGACCTGCTGCCCGTTCTCCCTGATAGGAAGCCCGTTCCTGGAGCCGGTCTCCCTTGCCAGGATGGCCAACTCCTTGGATCTGCCCGGGGTGGGCTTCACCCCTGCACATTTTACACCGAGTGCGAGCAAATACGCTGGACAGAGGTGCAGGGGCATCGCCATCCATATCCTGGACAAACACCTCATCAGGCCGGTGGAGACAGCCCTTACCCTGATCAACCATATGGCAAAAGAGTATCCAGGGGAGTTTTCCTTCTTGCCAGGAGGGGAGGATGGGTCCATGATGAGCTTTGAGAGGTTGGCGGGCAAGGATACCATACCGATGCTTATGGATGATCTTCCCCATCTTATCCGCCGGTGGCATGGACAGAGCGCCTTGTTTGCCAAGCAAAAAGAGAGGTTTCACCTCTACCAATAAAGGAGTCATCGTGAACATCACCACCAAGATAGGACAGCATTTTGTATGCGGATTTCCAGGGACGACTATGGATGAGGCATTCAAAGAGGCTGTCAGGACCCATAAGATTGCCAACGTCATTCTCTTTGCCCGTAACATCGTGAGCAAGGAACAGCTCAGGACCCTGTGCGAGGAAATACAGACGCTGGTACGCAAAGAGTGCAAAACCGATGCCCTCATCGGCATCGACCAGGAGGGTGGCATGGTCACCCGCCTCAGTGAGGACTGTACCAATGTCCCCTCGGCAATGGCACTCAGTGCGGCAGGGGAGAGCTCCTATGCCTATGAGTGTGGCGTCATGACAGCAAGCGAGCTGAAGGCAATGGGCATCACAGTAAACTTTGCCCCGGTGCTCGATGTGAACAGCAACAGGGAGAACCCCGTCATCGGGGTGCGCAGCTACGGTGATACCAAGGCCAAGGTCATTGCATTTGGCCTTGCCATGGCTGAAGGCTTGCAGAGCAAGGGCATCATGGCTGTGGGAAAGCACTTTCCCGGCCACGGGGATACCCACCTTGATTCGCACCTGGCCCTTCCCAAGGTGGAGGCAGACCTCCAGGGTCTGGAGGAGCATATAGCCCCTTTCAGAGCAGCCATCAACGACGGCATCCAGGGCATCATGAGCAGTCATATCCTCTTCCCTGCCCTGGAGAGCCAGGACATTCCCGCCACAATGAGCCGCTCAATCCTGACCGACTTCCTCAAGGGGGAGCTGGGCTTCAAGGGCCTGGTCTTCACCGACTGCATGGAGATGCAGGCCATAGGGCGCTACTATGGGACTGTTGAAGCCTCGCTCTCTGCCTTGCAGGCAGGGGCGGACATGGTGTGCATCAGCCACCATGTGGGGTTGGCATGCAAGGCCATAGACCTGGTGGGGGAGGCCCTGGCCCAGGGGTTGCTCAGCAAAGAGGAGTTTTCCGCCTCAACGGCGAAGATCCTCCAGGCCAAGGAGATGTTCGCCCAACAGGAGGGCGTGGACTTCGCCCTGGTGGGAGGCCCTGCTCATACGCTCAGGGTGCAGGAGTTTGTGGAGAAGTCAATCTGCCTGGTCAATGACCAGGGTTTCCTGATGGGGCCCAAGCCCCTGTTTGTCGCCCCCCGGCTCTTCAATGCAACCCATGTCTCCAATCCGCAGGACGCCCTCTCCTTTGCCCCTGAGATGGAAAAGCGCCTGGGAGGCGGCTCGATGGTCCTCTCTGACGACCCCCATTCCGAGGAGATCGAATCTGTTGCATCGAAGGCCCCCTTGTACACCTCGGTGGTGGTCGGCACCTACAACGGCCATCTCTATAGGGGACAGCTCGCCTTGGTGGAGAGGCTTTCCACCCTTGGCCTGCCTGTCTGTGCGGTCGCCTTGCGCAATCCGTACGACATGGCAACTCTTCCCCCCTCTGTGCAGGGGTATGCAACCTTTGCCTACAGGCGGGACACCTTTGATGCCATGGCCAAGGTCCTGACCGGCAAGCTCATCCCCACCGGAACAATGCCGGTTGAACTATAGGAGGTCCCTATGCCTGATATGCTGGTTAAACTGTATGAACTGCCTGAGATGAGCGACATCCTCTCCCGCCTCTATGGCCATGGCATCGAGATCCGCCGGGCCATGGCCCCTGACAAGACCCACATCCTCTCCTGGATCCGGGAACACTCCTCAGAAGGGGCCGCCGGGGAGGCTGATGTCTGTTTCAGCCACACCCCCATCTCTCTGTTCCTTGCCACCAGGGGCAAGGCTATAGTCGGCTATGCCTGCTACGATGCCACCGCCCCCAACTTCTTCGGACCCACAAGGGTGGTGGATAGCGAGCAGAACAAGGGCATTGGAAAGGCCCTGCTGCTCAAGAGCCTGTATGCACTAGAGGCTCAGGGGTACGCCTATGCCATCATTGGGGGGGTCGGGCCCCAGCACTTCTATGAGAAGTGCGTGGGGGCCACCCTCATAGAGGGGTCGAAGCCCGGCATCTATAAGGATTATCTGGGGGCACAACAATGAGAAGGGTGGAGCCTCTTGCCAGCAAGGAATCCAAGCTGGTCATAGGGTTGATGAGCGGTACCAGCTGTGACGGCATCGACGCATCCTTGGTGAGGATTGTCGGCTCTGGCCTTGACAGTCGCGTTGAAGAGCTTGGGTTTGTCTTCCTTGCGTATGAAGAGTCGTTTCGCCAGCGCCTGCTGCTGCTTGCCCAGGGCCAGGGGGGGGGAGGTGAGGAGCTGCTGATGGCAGGCCTCCGCCTGGGAGAGCTTTTCGTCCAGGCTGCAAAGCGGGTCTGTGATGAGCATGCAACACCCTATGACCGGATCGACCTCATCGGAAGCCATGGCCATACCCTCTACCACCTCCCACAAAGCCGCGAGTATTTTGACTCGCAGGTTCGCGGGACGCTGCAGGTGGGGGAAGCCTCCCTGCTTGCAGAGGCCTTCGGCTGTGCAGTGGTCAGTGACTTTCGCGTCCGTGATATGGCTGCAGGGGGACAGGGGGCACCCCTGGTCCCCTATTGTGATTACCTCCTGTTCCGCGACACCGAAAAGGATGTCGCCCTCTTGAACCTCGGGGGCATCGGCAATATCACCATCGTGCCGAAGGCCTGCAGGCCGGAGGAGGTCGTTGCCTTTGATACGGGCCCTGGGAACATGGTCATCGACGCCCTTGTCTGGCGCTATAGCGACGGGCTCCATCGTTTTGATGAGGGTGGCTCCATGGCAAGGGGGGGTGCTATATGCTATGCACTGCTCTCCAGGATGGAGGCCACCGATGATTACCTGAGCCTTCCTCTTCCCAAGACAACCGGACGGGAGCGCTACGGGGAGCTGTTTGTAGAGGCGTTGGAAAAAAAACGGTTGGAGCTGTCGATTTCAGAGTCGGACCTCCTTGCAACGGTAACCGAGTACACTGCCCTCTGTGTCCTGCGGGGTCTGGAGCGTTTTGCCCGCAGGATGCCCGATCGTCTTGTCGTCAGCGGGGGAGGAAGCCATAACACGACCCTGCTCCTTTCGCTCAGGCATCTCTTGCCGCACACAGAGGTCCTGACCCAGGAAGACCTTGGCCATAACAGCGACAGCAAGGAGGCTGTTGCCTTTGCCGTCCTTGCCAATGAGAGTGTCTGTGGCAAGACCAACACCCTGGTGGGGGCCACCGGGGCCTCCCACCCTGTGGTCATGGGTAAGATTCTCCTTTGTTGAAAAATATTTTCATAGAAATATTTTAATTTAGTAAAAATGTTTGTTGCTCTATCCTCAGTTCACTCCTATAATGAAGAGGAATTCCTCACTCACCCTGCTAGCTGATGTATCTACCCCGAGTGACCGGTTGGACGGAATACCGCTATGCGGTTTTTCACATACAAAAGGAGGGGGCTATGAAAAAAACCCTATTGGTTTCTCTGTTGGTTATCATGACAGTTGCACTTGGTGCTCAAGGGGTGCAAGAGAAAAAGAGCGAGGGACCCATTGAATTCTCACTCTACTACTCGGACAACGCGACCTTGCCGTTCAAGAAGGATTGGCTGACGGTCACCGAGGTGCAGAAGCGGGTGAATGCCGATGTGGAGTTTGAGATCATACCGATCGCCGACTACCAGACAAAGGTCTCCCTTGCCCTGAACACCGGCACCAATGCCCCTGATGTCATCCTCTACCAGTCCACCAAGGGTGAGAATGCCGCCCTTGCCCTCAACGGGGCGCTGGTTCCCATCAGTGACTACGAGGCGTGGACCCCACACTTCAATGCGAGGGTAGAGGAGTTCGGCCTTGAGGATGATGTGGCCCTGCTCAAGCTCAAGGATGGCAAGCGCTACTTCCTTCCTGCCCTGTTTGACGTACCCTTCTATGATGGAGGCCTGATCCTGCGTGAGGACCTGCTCAAGAAGTACAACCTGAAGGCTCCCAAGACATTTGATGAGCTGTACAATGTCTTGAAGGTATTCAAGCAGAACAACCCCTCTTCCTATCCGCTGACCATCCTGGCAGGGCCTAGGGTGCTGTACCGAATGACCATGCCCTCCTGGGGAGTGTCGCTGGGCAAGAACGGCGCAAGCGGCACCAATACCCTCAGCTGGGACTATAGTGCAAAGCGCTATTTCGCCGGCGCCATCAGCGATGAGTACAAGAGCTACATCACCTTCTTCCACAAGCTCTACAGCGAAGGGTTGCTCGACCCTGAGATGGCCGAGCCCATCGATGGGGACAAGTGGTCCCAGAAGCTTGCCACCGGCAAGGCCATGGCAACCTATGCCTACTATGACCAGATCGGGGGCGTGACGGCCAACACCACCATCCCCGGCTTCAAGCTTGAGATGTATCCTGCCCTGGCAGGCCCTGCAGGGGCACACCACCAGCCCAAGAGCAAGACAGGCAGTGGTATCCTCTTTCCGTACAAGACCAGCAAGCGTCCCGATTTCGAGAAGCTGGTGCGCACTGTCGACGAGATGTTCTTCTCCACCGAGAATGCCAAGATCTGGTGCCTTGGTGTCGAGGGCATCACGTACACCACCAAGGATGGCAAGGTGGCGTTCGTCCCTGAAATCCTGAACTCAAGCGAAGGCATCTACAAGAGCCTGCAGGTGAAGTACGGCTGTGGCAGTGATGTCACCCAGATGGTATGGATCAATGCACGCGAGATGACCAAGTACGATGCGAACTATGCGAGGATCAACAAGGAGGTCGAGGCAATGGGGAACGTCATCCAGGCAATCCCTCCCAACGCCAAGTTTGACGATCGCCAGGCAGAGGATGCAGGGACGCTGCAGACCCCGCTTTCCGACGCCTTTGAGCGGTGGAACTCCGCCTTCCTGACCGGCAACAAGAGCATCGCACGTGATTGGGATGCCTACGTCAAGGAGATGAAGGGCCTGGGCATCGAGAAGTTTGCAGCCCTGTATAACGCGAGCCTGTAGCAAGGCGCCCTATGAGGGGCCCTGTCCAAACAGTGGGCAGGGCCTTCCGTCCTGGAGGTTGGAATGAAGACATACAAGAGAGAGGCCACCACTATTACCGCCAAGAAGTATTTTCTACGGTACTGGCAGCTCTATCTGATGCTCGTCCTCCCTCTGCTGTATTTCCTTGTGTTCAAGTATGCTCCGATGGTCGGCAACGTCCTTGCCTTCCGTCGCTACCGCCCCGGGATGGGGGCCTGGGGGACCGAGTGGGTCGGCCTGGACTATTTCAAGAGGTTTTTTGCCGACCCTGCCTTCTGGCGGGCCTTTCGCAACACGCTGGTGCTGAGCCTGCTCAACCTGGTGGTCAACTTTCCCATTCCCATCCTTTTCGCCATCCTGGTAAACGAGATGCGCCACCTTGCCTTCAAGAAAGTGGTGCAGACCGTCTCGTACATGCCGCGCTTCATCTCCACAGTGGTGGTGATAGCAATCCTGGGGGAGCTTCTCTCCCCATCCTCGGGCATCATCAACATCCTGCGCGAGAGGCTGTTCGGCCTGGATGCAATATACTTCATGAATGACAGCAAGTACTTCCGCCTGATCTACGTGTTGGTGGATACCTGGCAGTTCACCGGGTGGACGGCCATCATCTACCTGGCGGCCATCACCGGAATTCCGAGTGACCTCTATGAGGCTGCCACCATCGACGGGGCAACCAAGGCCCAGCAGATCTTGTACATCACCATACCCTCCATCATGCCCACCATCATGATTATGCTGATCCTCAACATAGGGCGCCTGCTCTCCCTTGGCTTTGAGAAGGTCCTGCTGATGTACACCCCTGACAACAGTATGGTCAGCGACATCATCGACACCCTGGTATACCGTACCGGCCTTGCAAACCAGAACTACTCCTACGCAACGGCCATCGGGCTGTTCAGCGGCCTGATAGGCATCGTCCTGGTCGCAGGCAGCAACACCCTGAGCAAGCGCCTCACCGGCGATGGGATATACTGATATGCGAGTGTTCAAGAGCCGTTCCAACTTCCTGTTCACCCTCTTTGTAAACCTGGTGATGCTCACCTCGCTGCTGCTGTGCCTCATCCCCTTTGTCTATATGATAGCGCTCTCGCTTTCCAGTCCTAAGGCCATCATCAACAATGAGGTGTTCCTCTGGCCCAAAGGGCTCAATGTTGAGGCCTACCTGCAGATCTTCAGCTATCCGAACTTTTTCCATGCCTATGGGAACACCATTCTCTATACCTTTGGAGGGACGGCGATATCCCTTTTCATGATGATCCTCTTTGCCTATCCTTTGAGCAAAAGCCGCCTCAGGGGCCAGAAGGTCCTGATGAAGATAGTGATATTCTCCATGTTCTTTACCGGCGGGCTCATCCCCAACTACCTGCTGGTCTCGTCCCTGCGCCTGGTCAATACAAGGTGGGCGATGCTGCTGCCCTTTGCGATCAACCAGTTCAACCTGATCCTGCTGATCAACTTCTTCAGGACGATACCCGCCGACATGGAGGAGGCAGCCATCATCGACGGGCTGGACTACTTCGGCATCTTGCTGAGGATTGTCCTGCCCTTAAGCGGGGCTGCCCTGGCCACTGTCGGGCTCTATACGGCAGTCTTCTTCTGGAACGACTGGTTCAACGGCCTGATCTACCTCAAGAGCTCCCAGTTTCCAGTCATGCTCTTCCTGCGAAACATAGTAACAGGAACCAGCATGGTCGGGGATGCCGCTGGGGCAGGGGACAAGACCAGCATTGCCATCTCCATAAAGAGCGCAGTCATCATAACCAGCACCCTTCCCATCATCGTGCTCTACCCCTTCCTGCAGAGGTATTTTGTCAAAGGCATCATGATAGGGGCGGTGAAGGGGTAGGGCTTGGGGCGGAAATTGTTGGGAACAAGCCAAATTAATAGAGTGTTAAATCAATAAATAATTATTGACAACGCTGAAATATCATGTATTATATAGGTAAGCAATCGATTGCTTATATTTTTTACCCTATAGGCAATCGATTGCCTAAAAAAAGGAGCTTTTCATTGAAAGACTATGCGACTCTTAAAGATGTAGCAAAACTGGCTGGAACCACTGCCGCCACAGTTTCGTATGTCCTCAATAAGAAAGAAGGCAGGTACATCAGTGACGAGACAAAGCAGAAAGTGCTCAAGGCAGTAAAAGAGCTCGATTATGTAAAGTGTGGCGGTGCTTCCTCATTAAAAGGGAAGAAGCGCAAGCTCATTGGCATCATGATCCCTCAGTTTGAAAACCAGTTCTTCACCAGGATTATTATTGCCAGTGAGGAAGTTTTTGTAAAACATGGATATGACCTCATTATTTGCAATACCCTCGACCAACCTGAGCGTGAGAAGGCAATCCTTAATCGGATGGTCCAGCAACGGGTTGATGGAATCATCATTACGCCAACCACCAAAGGAACTGAAAACACCTCACTCATCCGTCGTGTTGGCATGAAGATGGTTGTGGTTGACCGTCCCCTTGTCGGTGTGGAGGATTTTTTCTGGGTGGCCACGAACAACCCTGGTTGTGGGCATGTGGGAGCCCTCCATCTTATGGAGAAGGGTCACCGAAAAATCGGGTATGTCGGATGGAGCAGCATGATCGAGGATCTCGATGCTCGTCGTGAGGCTGTCCTTTCCGTTGCAAAGGATTTTGATGCGCAGGTCTATGTTGCAGAAGGTGACTTTTCCTCTGAAAGTGGATACAAGCTCACTTCCCGGCTGTTGGACGAACACCCTGATATGACCGCCATATTCTTTGGATTCAATGTACAGGCTTTGGGTGGCATCAAATGTATCGCACAGAGAAAAATATCCATTCCGGAGCAGATTTCGGTAGTTATCATCGGTAGCCCCGAATGGGTAACCGCCGGGACAAATGACTTTACCCATGTTGATATGAATGATTTGGATCTTGGAAGAAAGGCTGCAACTTTGCTTTTATCCCAGATTCAGAGTGAGGAGACAATTCCTTTTCAGCACATCATTCAGAATTGTACCTTGGTTGAAGGTAGTTCTGTTTGTAATATTTCGCGCAGGAGAGAAGAATGAAAAAGACACTAGCAATGTGCATAGTACTTTTACTTGTCGCCAGTTTCGGATTTGCACAAGGTGCAGCCGAAGAAACCTATCCCACCAAGACCATTAACATGACTGTACCTTATGGTGCTGGTGGAACGACTGACCTGACCGGACGTGCCTTGGCAAACGCCATGGGACAGAAGATGGGTGGAACCATCAACGTGGTAAATACTCCAGGTGCCGGCGGTAGCGCTGGTTCCCTTAATGTCCAGAACTCCAAGGTGGATGGGTATACCCTGCTTGCCAATGGTATGCTGGCTTTCACCACCATGCCTATCAACGGCTATACCAATAAGACCTATAAAGAGTGGGACATCTGGATCGCAACCTTTGCACCCAATGCCATCATCGTTCCTAAGAATTCCCCCTACAACACCTTCGCTGACCTGATCAAGGCCATCCAGGCAAACCCTGGAAAGATTACAGCAGGAACCGCTGGCATTGGATCCGGTGGCCACTTTGGTGCTGAGGTCGTAAAAGCCATCGCAGGTGCCCCTTACAAGCACATCACCTATGCCGGTGGTGGTCCTGCCCTGACTGCAACGCTCTCTGGCGAAGTGGATTTCTGCCCACAGCTTTTGGCTGAGTACAAGGACCTGATCATCAGCGGTGATGTGAAATGCCTTGGAACCCTTTCTGACTCTGACATCGAACTCGCCCCTGGCGTAGTGGTGCAGTCAATCGGCAAGAACTACCCCGAGGCTGTAAAATTCCTCCCCATGGGTGAAGTCACCGGTATCCTCCTTCCCAAGGGCCTCAGTGAAGAGAAGCTCGCCATCCTTGACGATGCATTTGCCTTTGCTGTCAAAGACAAGGGTTTCCTCGACTTTGTCAAGTTGAAGAGTTTTGAAGCCATCCCCATGGGAAGGGCTGATTCACAGAAGTTCCTCGATACGTTTGCTAGCAAGGCTGCCTACCTCATGTATGATGCAGGTGCTGTTGCGATCGATCCCGCCAAGTTCGGCTTTACTCGCTAAGCTTTCTTCGTTTCCAGGGTGTGCAACAACGTATTGCTGCACACCCTGGTTGTGTTACCCACCAAATAATTCAGGAAACTTCCCCATGGAAATGAAACAAAAAGATTTCAACATCTCCCTAGTGTTGGTAGGCCTCGGCCTTTACTCCACCATAGAGGGGATACGTATGTACAGGAAGGCTGCAAGACCTCCTTACAATATTGAGCAGTTCTCTATATCACCTGGGTTCCTACCCACCATACTCGGGGCCTTGCTGCTCATCTTGAGTATCACGCTCTTTGTCAAAAGCATCAAAGGGTGTGGCTTTCGTTCCCAGGTCTCAGCCTTGCTCTCATGGAGCAAACAAGCAATACACGACACTGACATCCGCCTTATGGTCATTGGCATGCTCATCATGGGCATCTATGCCTACTTCCTTATCGGACTTCTTCCATACTGGCTCTCTTCAGTCCTCTTTTTAACTGCACTCATGGCTTTCTTGAGAGCAACCAAACTTTGGAAAATAATCCTGATCTCCACCCTCTCTGTGGCTCTGGTCATTGTGCTGTTCCAAGTCGTCTTCAACGTGTCCCTACCCTAATGGAGGTCTGAAATGGTTTTTGAATATCTTATGCAGGCAGTTTTCACCCTACTGAGTCCTGTGAACCTGCTCGTTCTGATGTTGGCAGTCGGATCGGGGCTTATCATGGGAATGCTCCCAGGCCTCAGTGCCACCATGGCAATAGCATTGCTTACCGGTCTTACCTACAACCTTCCGACCCAGACTGCCCTCATCAGCCTTCTTGGTGTGTATGTGGGGTCCATCTCCGGTGGTTGTCAGTCAGCAATCCTGCTCAATATCCCTGGCACTCCAGCTTCAGCTGCGACAGCACTGGATGGGTTTCCCTTGGCAAAAAGGGGGGAAGGCGGGCATGCCATCCTCATAGCCACCACCTCCAGCGCCCTAGGGACTCTGATCAGTGTCATCTTTGTGCTGACCCTCACCCCGTTTCTTACCAGGCTAGCCCTCAAGTTTGCAAGTTGGGAATTCTTCCTGATCTCCATTTTTGGCATTCTTATCTGTGGTGCCCTTACAGCTCCAGGGAATGCACTCAAAGGGTGGATCAGTGGCATCCTGGGCCTGTTGGTCGCAATGGTAGGCCTGGATACGGTGGATACCTTTGCCCGTTTCAGTTATGGCAATGTGAACCTGATGTCCAACATACAGCTGATACCTGTTATGATCGGGTTGTTTGGATTTCCTGAAATAGTGAAATCTTTCAAACGCGAAGGTTCTGGTGAGTCTCTGAAGGTAACCAAGTTCCAGTTCAAGCGTGGCCTGACCTCAGTGTTTGGCAACTGGGTTGCAGTGATCCGTTCGTCAATCATCGGTGTGCTGGTCGGCATCATCCCTGGAGTCGGGGAAGATACCGGCGGCTGGCTCTCCTACTGGGCGAGCAAATCCCGAAGCAAGGATCCCGATAGCTTTGGCGAGGGCAGTGAAGTGGGCATCATATCAGCCGAGACTGGCAATAACGCTTGTGTCGGAGGGGCCCTGATCCCGGTGCTGAGCCTTGCAGTGCCCGGCTCCGCTCCTGCAGCGGTGCTTCTGGCGGCCTTCCTGATGCATGGCTACCGTCCGGGCCCCCTGCTGATGACCGAATCACCCTCCTTCGTCTATAGCGTTTCGGTATATCTTATCGGTGCATCCTTGATGATGTGGGTCTTGGCACTCATCATATCCCGCGGGACAGTGCGCATCCTGGGCATCAACAAGAAGATTCTTATGCCTGTAGTATTCCTGCTCTGTGTTGTCGGGTCATATTTGATCAACTACACATACTTCGACATCAAGGTCATGTTTGTCTTCGGCCTTATCGGCCTTGCCCTCACATCCGCCAACTTCCCGGCTGCACCGTTCTTGCTGGGGGTCATCCTGGGACCGATGGCAGACTCCAACCTCAGACGGGGGTTGCGCCTCTCCGATGGTTCTTTGATGCCTCTGGTCCAGCGCCCCATCTGCATCCTCTTTCTGGTTGTCATCGTCTTTATGATTCTTGGACAGACGGGACTTTTGAAAAAGTTGAAAAGGAAACGATCGTGAAACAGTTTACAATAGGATTTCTTGGCAGTGGCTTTGCTGCAGGTTTGCATGCCCATGCATATAAGCGCGTACCCGGCTTTGAGGCGATACTCCATGCCGTTTGTTCGACGGACTTGGAAGGGAGCAAGGCTTTTGCCGCCGAACATGGGTTTGCAAAGGTCTATGAGACGGTGAAGCAACTCCTTGATGACCCCCTCATTGATATTGTGGACATCATTGTTCCTCCTAAGGATCATGTCGCCCTGATCGAGCAGGCCATGGACAAGGGCAAGCATGTCATCTGTGAGAAACCGTTCAATGGATATTTCGGCAAGGGAAGCGACTCCAAGAGCATGATGTATGAGAAGGTCTGTGCTGAGTTGGATGAGTTTGCCCTCTACCTGAAGGGGAGGAAGGAGCAGCTCTTCTATGCTGAGAACTTCATCTATGCCCCTGCAGTTGTCAAGCTCAAGGAGTTTTTGGAGGCCACAGGGGAAAAAACCCTCCTTCTCAGGGGGGAGGAGTCCCATAGTGGAAGCCATGCAGCACATGCTGCATTGTGGGAGGCGAATGGGGGAGGGTCCCTCATCCGTCAGGGGTGTCACCCCCTTAGCGCCTTGTTGTATCTGAAGCAGGTCGAGGCAAAGACCCGGGGTGAGGAGATTTGGGTGACAAGCGTGCTGTGCGACTCTTCACGCATCACTGAACACCTCCCCTCAGAAGAGAAGGGTTCTATCATCTCCAATCCCGTGGATGTTGAAGATTGGGCGCAAACCATACTTACCTTCAGTGACAGGACAAAGGCTGTGGTCACCAGCGGGGACATGATCGTCGGAGGAGTCCGCAACACCATAGAGGCATTCACCTCCAATAGCTGCTACACTGCTAATATTGCCCCCAACGATGCCTTTGTCTGCTATCATACAGATGATTCGAAGCTCCAGGATGTCTACTTTACTGAAAAAGTGGAGACCAAGAAGGGGTGGCAAAACGTGTTCCTGTGTGAAGAGGAGATGCGTGGGTATGTTGGCGAGCTAGAGGATTTTTTCATCTGTCTTGCAAGTGGAAAGGAACCTGAGTCAGGATTCCCCCTAGCCGATGAGACTATGAGGGTTCTCTATGCATCGTATGCATCGGCTGAGCTCGGCCAGCGGGTATATATGGAGAAGTTGTGATGCAAAAGATGGATGGAATGACCTATGCACCGGTTTTTCAGGGAAAGACTCGCACTGTGGTGGAAGAAGGCATCTTTTTGTTTGCAGTGATCGGGCTGGACCATGGGCATATCTTTGCTATGACCAACGGCTTGCTTGAAGCTGGGGCTACTCTGGTCTCTGTTTTTGATGAAGATCCCTCTAAGATGGAGGAGTTCTGCATACGGTATCCCCAAGCCAGGAAAGCTGGATCTGTAGAAGAGATTCTCCAGGATCCTGCGCTGCATCTTGTTGCCAGTGCCATCAAGCCATATAGGCGATGTGAGTTGGGTTTGAAGGTTTTGGCTCATGACAAAGACTATTTTGTAGACAAGCCCGGACTGCTTACCTTTGAGGACCTTGGGAAGGTACGTACAGCATGCAAGGAGAGCTCGCGCAAGTATTTCATATACTTTGGTGAGCGGGTTCATGTGGAAGGTGCGGTCATGGCTGAAAAGCTCATCAAGGAAGGAAGGGTGGGAAGGGTGGTCTCAATGACCATCCTTGCACCCCATAGGCTCAATGCCCATAGCCGTCCTGCATGGTTTTTCGAACCTGGAAAAAGTGGTGGCATCCTGACTGATATCGGCAGCCACCAGATCGAGCAGTTCCTCACTTTCTCAGGGGCAAAGGGTGCAACGATCATGCACAGTGCCAAGACTAACTACAACAATCCTGACCACCCGGATTTTAATGACTGGGGGGAGTGTAGCCTTGTTGCAGACAATAAGAGCACTTGCTACTTCAGGGTTGACTGGTTCACTCCCGACGGGATGGGTGCTTGGGGTGATGGCCGCGTATTTATCGTTGGTACCGAAGGTTCCATCGAGATTCGCAAATACCTCGATGTTGGGCTATCCTCTAGCAGTGACAACGTCTACCTGATAGATGGGGAAGGCGAACATAAGTTTGAAGCTACGGGAAAAATGGGGTTTGTGTTTTTTGGGGACTTCATCCTTGACTGCATGAACCGCACCCAGACTTCCATGACCCAGGAGCATGTGCTTCTGGCCATGGCCCTTGCATTGGAAGCGGAAGACCGGGCTCTCGTCATCTGAGTTCCGCTACACCGGTTGGGTCGTCTCGCGCACTATGAGCTCGGTATCCATATACATGGCGCTGATGGGGATCTGCTCCTTGGAGATCCTCTTGAGCAGCATCTCGCAGCTGAGGAGGCCCAACTGGAACTTGGGCTGGTTGACCGTGGTTATGGAGGGGGTGCACATCGAGGAGAGCTCTATGTTGTCAAAGCCCACAATGCCGATATCCTGGGGCACCCTCAGCGAGGAGCGCCTTGCTGCCTTGATGGCGGCAGCGGCATACACGTCGCTGCTTGCAAAGAAGGCATCGGGCCTTTTTTCGGAGTTCAGCAGCTGGAACGCTGCAGAGACAGCCATGTCGTAGTTGATCTCCTGCAGCTGGATGATGAGGTCGCTGTCCTTTTCCAGATGGGCAGCATCCAGGGCCTGCAGGTACCCCTTCAGGCGGTCCTGTGCGTACTTGTACTCTATGGGTCCGTTGATGAATGCTATGCGCTTCTTCCCCAGGGAGATCAGGTAGCTCACCGCGTTGCGCGCAGCGGCCACATCGTCGATGGTGACAAAGGGGATGTCTGCTGAGGGTATGCATTCGCAGCACTGCACCAGCGGCAGGGTCGCATTGAGCTTGAGCAGGTTGGTCCGTGAGATGCAGTTGGTGGTGATGAGCCCCGCTGCACAGGTCTTCTTCAGCAGCCTGGAGAACTCCTCGATGGATCGGTCATCGATGGGATCCTCATTTACCAGCATGTTGTATCCGTTGCGCGTTGCCGCCGCCTTGGCCCCCTTGATGATCAGGCTGTAGAAGGGGTTGTCCAGGGAGGGTATGTTGAAGATGATCAGGTCGTTGCTCTTAGGCGAGAGCGCTTCGATCGCAGCGGCATCGTATCCGAGGGCTTTCATAGCCTCAATGACAGAGCTTCGTGTCTCCTCGCGGACATTGGAAGAGTTGTTCATCACGCGTGATATGGTTGCTATGGATATCCCTGACAGCTCTGAGATCTCAGAATAGGTTATTTTCTTGTGGTGTTTCATCTGTAATCACTCCTGCAGGCAGTGTAAGGGGTTATTGTGCAGGTTTCAAGAAAAATGTGTAAAAAATGTAAAAATTTACAAGGCTCTCCTGTGTTTTAGGTATATTCTCTATAATTTTGATAAATTTTGACTAATTTTTGAAAATTACGAAAAAAGTTTACATGTTTTCAGAAAGATTTATACTAACTACAAGCTGGTAACCCCAAGGTTGCCCGCTAGGAGGTCTGTATGAAGAAAATGTTGGCCGTTTTAGCCATCCTGCTGGTTGTTACCAGCGTCGTTTTTGCCGCCGGTGCTTCAGAATCGGGAGCAAAGAAACCCCTGATGGGAGTAGTCACCCCCAGTGCTGACCACGGCTTTACCGCCGAGTCCATCCGCCACTGCGAAGCTCAGGTAAAGGCCCTCTCTGCAAAACACGGCTTTGCCTACCGGTTCATGACCGCAGCAGAAAGCGGCGAGCAGAGCAACGCTGTGGAGACCATCCTTGGCATGAAGCCTGCTGTAATGGTGCTCTGGCCTGTGACCGGAGACGAGCTTCGCTCCTCAGCACAGTCGGTCATGGAAGCTGGGGTCCCCCTCATCGTCTACGACCGTTTCATTGAAGGCTTGGTTCCCAACGCTGAGATTTCCGGAGACAACGTTGCCATCGGTGTCGGTGCCGGAAAATACTTCAACGAGTATTTCAAGGCGGACCTGGCCAAGGGAGCGGTCCACTACCTTGAGTTCAAGGGCGACAGCTCCACTGTCCCCATGGAAAGGACCAATGGATTTCTCTCCACTGCAAGCAAGAACTTCACCCTGGTGCAATCCTTTGTCACCAACTGGAGCCAGCAGACTGCCATGGAGCAGATGGAGAACTTCCTCAACACCAAGAGCAAGGCTGAGATCGAGTCCATCAAGGCCATCTGGACCCATGATGATGAGATCGTCTTCGGTATAGTCGAAGCCCTGAAAAACTACAACGGAAGTGCGAAGATCAACATCCGCCTGATCAACGGCGTCTCCGCCGGCGAAGGCTTCATGAAGTTGTTTGAGAATTCCGGTCTTACCGGCGTCGATTTCATGACTTATACCTTCTCTCCCTCCATGGTGCGCGACGCAGTGGACCTCGGTTGGAAGGCAATGCAGGGCGAGAAGCTTGAGAAGAGCTACAAGGTACCCACTGCAATGATCGACAAGTCCAACTACAAGCCGTATATGGAAGGGGATCTCTACAGGACCCGCTACAGCCTGTAGACAGAAATTCTCTGAAGTGTATAGTTGCCCCCAGGGGCGGCGGGGTAACCCTGCCCCCCCTGGGCGACTCGTGTACCTAGCAAGGGAGTGTATATCGCATGATTCTGGAAATGAAGAACATAGTGAAGACCTTTGGTCCTGTCCAGGCGTTGAAAGATGTCTCCTTCACCGCTGGTAGGGGGGAGATACACGGTCTGTTGGGTGAGAATGGCGCGGGCAAGACGACCCTGATGAATGTGCTTGCCGGCTCATTCGCCCCTGACAGCGGCTCCATCGTCATCGATGGCTCCCCTGTGGAGGGGATGACACCCAGAAAAGCCGCCAGCCTGAAGATCAGGTTCATCCATCAGGAGCTGAATCTCTGCAATGACCTGTGCGTCTATCAGAATATGTTCCTCGGCGAGGAGTACTGTGCCCAGGGTTGGAAGATAGACAAGAAGCGGGAGGTCCAGCACGCCCAGAGGGTGCTGGACTCGATGAACTCGGGCATCCTGGCCACAACGGTGGTCGGGGAGCTGGACACCTCCCAGAAGCAGATGGTGGAGATCGCCCGAGCCCTCCTGTTCTCCTCGGAACTGATCATCATGGACGAGCCTACCACCGCCTTGAACAACCAGGAGATCATGAAGCTCTTCACCATCATGGAGAAGCTTAAGCACCAAGGGGTCACCTTCATCTACATCTCCCACAAGATGCCTGAGCTCTTCCACATCTGTGACAAGTACACCGTCCTTCGTGACGGAGTCTTCATCCAAAGTGGGGATATCAAGGATATCGACGAACATAAGGCCACCGAACTGTTGGTGGGCAAACGCTTTGTCCAGGCTCATATCAAGGATGGGATACAGGCAGTCATCACCGACGAAGTCGTCCTCAAGGCAACCGCCTTGCAGGGAAAGAGCTTCAGGGATATCTCCTTCTCCCTGCACCCCGGTGAGATAGTCGTCTGTACCGGATTGCAGGGCTCGGGCACCGATGAGCTCGCCACCTCCCTGTTCGGGGCAACACAGCTTCACCAGGGGAGCATCGAGACCAAGGGCGGTCCCTTGAACCTGAAGGACATCCGTTCAGTCATGCGCAGCGGCATTGCCATGATCCCGAGAAACCGCAAGGAGAGGGGCATCGTGCCCGATCTGAACATCCGTACCAACAAATCCCTTGCATTTCTGGTTGCCAAGCACACAAGCTTCCTCGTCGACCAGAAAAGAGAGCATGCACGCTTTGAAAAGAGCCGCAAGAGGATGAACATCCGAGTCAGCAGCGACCGCGACCCGATAACCTCCCTGTCGGGGGGGAACCAGCAGAAGGTCATTCTCAGCCGCTGGCTTGAGATCGACGCGGATGTCTACATCATGGACAACCCCACCCAAGGCATCGATGTCGGGGCAAAGTTCGCCATCTACAAGCTGGTGGTCGAACTCGCAGCGGAGGGCAAGGCGGTGCTGGTCTTTACCAGCGAGTTTCCGGAGATACAACAGCTGGCTGACCGCTGCATCGTGCTGTACAAGGGAGAGGTCGCCGCACACCTCTCAAGATCCGAGATATCTGAAGTTGCGATCATGGAATATTCGACGGGAACACACAAGGGGAGTCTACAATGAAGTGTCTTGCAATGAAAAACATAGATTGGAAAGAGCGGTGGAGGAACATCACCACCAATTATAGCCATTGGCTGAGCTTCATCCTCCTGATGGTGGTCGCAATTATAGTCAGTCCTGCGTTCCTCTCCTGGAACAACCTCACCAACCTGTTCGTACAGGGCGCTGTTGTGGGCATCTGTGCGATGGGCATGAGCCTGATCATCTCAGCGGGGATGATCGACCTCTCTGTCGGTTCCTCGGTGGCGCTGTTGAGCGGCCTTGGGGTGATGGTGCTCAACGCAACCCACAGCCTGGCCCTGACTGTGCTGTTCTGCATGGGTGGGGGCCTTATCGTCGGTCTGGTCAACGGCCTGCTGGTCACCAAGGGCAGGATAGCCCCGTTCATCGTCACCCTGGCCACCATGAGTGCGTGGAGGTCGGTGATCAACCAGCTCGGACAAGGGGGGCCCTTTACCGTCAATGAGGCGATGTATGCCTCCTTTCGGAACATTGCCGCAGGCAGGCTGTTCGGTATTCCCCATCTGATGATCTTCTTCATCGTCATCTCGTTCATCACAGCCATGCTGATGTCCAAGACAAAGTTCGGCACCTATGTCTATGCGGTGGGATCGAACCAGCAGGCGGCAAGGCTTTCAGGCATAAACGTCAACAGGGTAAAGACCCTCATATTTGTCTATGCAGGGGCCCTCTACGGACTGGCCGCTTTCCTGCTTGCAAGCAGGCTCACCTCCATCCAGGCTGCAAGCGCAGGTTCCGGCTATGAGATGGATGCAATCGCAGCAGTAGCCATCGGGGGCACCTCGATGGATGGTGGCAGAGGCAAGATACTGGGGACCTTCCTCGGGGTACTGATGCTGCGCATCATCAACACCGTCCTGATCATGGCCAACGTCCCACCGTTCCTCAACGGCTTGGTGACAGGGGTGATCATCATTGTGGCGGTCCTGGCTCAAAGCACGAAGAAGGGGAGATAGGGATGGGCATACAGATAGGGATAGTGGGCGCTGGGGGCATGGCCTCCTACCACTGCAAAGGGTTTGCACAACGTGGGGCTGAGGTGGTCTGTGTAGCTGATTCCAACCAGGGGAGGGCAGCCTCCTTTGCCAGGGATCACGGCATCAGGGAGACAGCTGCCTCCATGGCCGAGATGCTCAGGCGGTTTCCCTCCCTTGATGCACTTTCCATCGTGACTCCCAACAAGTTTCACGCACCCCTTGCCATAGAGGCTCTGAATGCGGGCAAGCATGTCTATTGTGAGAAACCCCCTGCCAGAAATGCCGCCGAGATGGAGGCTATGCTCGACGCTTCCAAGAAATCGGGGAAGACTCTAATGTTTGGATTCAACAACCGGGCGCGTCCTGAGGCGCAGGCGATGACAGCCTACATACGCAATGGGGTGGTGGGAAGGATCAACTCTGCCCAGGCCACCTGGATCAGAAGGGCCGGCATCCCCGGGTTTGGAGGCTGGTTCACCGACAAGGAGCTCTCCGGCGGCGGGCCTGTGATAGACCTCCTGCACATGATGGACCTTGCCCTGCACTTCATGGGATATCCCAAGCCGAAGTGTGTGCTTGCATCCACCTTTGATGACTTCATGGGCAACCCCCATTTCAAGGGACCCTGGGGCATCGCCGATGGAACAGCTCTGATGGATGTGGAGAGCTCTGCCCATGCCATGGTCACCTTTGAGGATGGGCATGCCCTCATGGTACGCGCCTCATGGGCGGAGATGATCGAACGCGAGGAGGTCTCGGTTGTCTTCCAGGGCAGCAGGGCCGGGGGGAGGGTACGCCGTCTCTTCGGCCGTGACGGCCATGATGAGACAAGTGAGGACACCTGCTCCCTCTTTACCGAGGAGTTCGGCCATCAGGTCAATCGTGAGATCCTCACGAACAAGGATGAGAGTATGGGCAGGATCACCAATGCCTCATATTTTATAGATACTCTTTTGGGAGACAGAGAACCTCTGAACACCCCTTTGGAGGCGCTGACCTTGATGAGGATCACTGATGCCATCTATGAGTCTGCAAGGACCAACACCGCGGTCCTGTTGTAAGGGAGTAAAGCATGGGTAGATTAGTTACACTGGCCTCTGGGCAGTTTGGAGACCTTGGACTGGAGGAGCTCTGCATCCTGGCCAGGGATATGGGCTACGAAGGGCTTGAGTTGGCGACACACGCCCATTTTGATGTCGGCAGGGCTTTGGCGGACGAGACCTACATCCCCTGGGTGTGGCAAACGCTCAACACCCATGGGCTCTCCTGTGTCGCAATAAGCGCCCACCTCACCGGCCAGTGTGTCGGCGATGTCTGGGATGAGCGGCTGGACAACTTTGCACCTGGGGACCTTGCCGGCAAGCCGGAGGCGATCAGGGCTTGGGCGATTGAAGAGATGAAAAGGACGGCTCAGGCTGCCAAGGCCTTTGGGGTCAAGGTGGTCAACGGCTTTACAGGCTCACCCATCTGGGCGCGCTGGTACTCCTTTCCCCAGACCTCCGAAAAGATGATAGAGGAGGGCTTTGCCCTGATCCACGAGCTGTGGAGCCCCATCTTCGATGTCTTTGACAGGTGCGGGGTGAAGTTTGCCCTGGAGGTGCATCCGACTGAGATAGCCTTCGACTACTATACCACCGAGAGGCTGTTCAAGCTTTTCAATTACCGCGAGACGCTGGGCCTCAATTTCGATCCGAGCCATCTGGTATGGCAGGGGGTCAACGAGGTCACCTTTGTCAGGGATTTTGCGCATCGCATCTATCATGTGCACATGAAGGATGTGAAGCTGCTCAACAATGAGCGTGGTGGGGTATTGGGCTCCTTCCTCCCCTTTGGTGATACCCGCCGCGGCTGGGACTTCGTCTCGCTCGGCCATGGGAATGTGGATTTCGACGGCATCATACGCGAACTCAACCGAGGCGGCTATGCAGGGCCTCTCTCTGTGGAGTGGGAAGACTCGGGCATGGACCGGCAAATGGGTGCACGGGAGAGTTGTGCCTACGTGAAGCGGATAAACTTCTCCCCCTCCCTGGTCTCCTTTGATGCGGCCTTGAAGAACTAGGGCTCTGCCTCACCATCTCCTTTGGTATGCTGAAAGGGCTATGGTGAAAGTGATGTATGAACCTGGGGTAGGATGTGCTATCTTCTTATCAGCAGCCATTGCCAGGGCTCAGTATCATGCCGATGCTGACCTTGGTCCTGGCACTGATGTGAGGGACCAGCATGAAACGATATCTCTTGCCCCTGGGGATGTGGCTTCTCTTTGAAACGATAGCGGTCACGCTCTGGTTGGCCATGGACAATCTCTTTTACCTGATGAACTTTACCTATATAGGCACGTGCCTTGCTTTGGGAATAGTACTCTTTGTGAGAAGACATACCCATGCAAGGAGTCTTGTCCAGTTTGCCGTAGGGCTGTATATGCTTGTCTACCTGGGGATGGTGTGCAATGAGAACATGCAGCTGGAAGGGTTTTGGTACTATCTGTCCTTAGGGGTCTTTGAGGCATCACTTATCCACTATGCAGTGGCCAAAATATTCGGGCCCCTCTTGTTCGGGCGCGGTTGGTGCGGCTATGCCTGCTGGACAGCGATGGTCCTTGATGTACTGCCCTACAAGAGTGCTCAGAAGCCAAGGGTCCCTTTGGGCTTTGTCCGCTACATCATGTTTGTGGCATCGTTTTTGCTTGTCGGCACACTGGTTGTGCTCAATGTCCCTGATATGCCGAGGATCATGTTGTGGCTTTTCATAGCCGGCAATGCACTCTATTATGCGATCGGGGTGACCTTGGCATACACCCTGCATGATAATCGTGCATTTTGCAAATATGGGTGCCCGATCACGGTCTTTCTGAAACCCGCAAGTTATTTCTCCTTGCTGCGAGTAAAGATACACGAGGAAAAGTGCATCTCTTGCGGGAAATGCAAACAGGTATGTCCGATGGATGTCGATATGATGGACAATTCACGCAAGCGCCTGCATGGGACGGAGTGCATACTCTGTATGCAGTGCATCGATGCATGCCCTACACAAGCGCTCTATCTGTGAAGAGGACTTTGACGAGCTAGAGGACAATAACGGCCGAGCCCCTCTTGCTGTGCCTGGAGCTCAGGCTCTTTGAGCTGGAGTATGCTGCAATGACCTTGCACTGCTCTCCCTCGACAAAGACCGTGTCATAGATGTCCCCGCTATTCTGAGGCAGGCTGAAGGTGATGGTTGTCCTCCCACCCCCTGCAAGGAAGGAGAGGGCCTTGGCCGAATCCTCTCCGCCAAGGGAGAGGTCGCTCTTGTGGCTTGTGCTTCCCGTGCCGTATTCATCGCTGAGGAAGAGCTCCCCCTTGTCCACATAGGCGAGGATGTAGTCAGCTCCTTTCATCCTGCTTGTCGGGTTGAAGCCAAGCGATACCCACCCGGTTGTGGGGGCTGTCATGGTGAACTCGATGGTATCGGCCTTGAAGACCCAGGAGAAGGACCAGTCCTTGGCCAGTTCGACCGACTTGGCTGCACATAGTGAAGAAGAGAGCGAGACGAGAAGGACCAGGATGCAAAACCAGACTCGGGCCTTGTTCATAGAGGGCTCCTTATACCTATTTCTGTTGCAAAACCTTTCATCTCATTGGTACTATAGGTTGCAGGCGAACGCAAGGACCAAGGCTCCCCGATCACTACATTTTGTGTATCTTTTTTCCCTGCCTTCGCTCAAGGAGAACGTATGACCTTTCTACAGGATCTGGCCTATCTGTCGTTTTTGAATTTCCCCCTCATCGGGTATCTGGGGATAGTGAGCTATCTTTCGCTGGTGGCTACGGCTACCGTCTCAATCCTCACCAGGCGAAAGGTTGCCAAGATACCGATGCGCCATCACTTCCGCCTCGCCTATCTGACCCTGACCTTGGCTACCGTGCACGCCATCTTGGCATTGGCTGTCTATCTGTGAGGCATGCAGGGTGATGACAAGCATCTTTTGAGGGCTTTTTCTCCGTAATTGCTACTGTTCTACTATGCTATCTTGTTCTCTTTTCTGGAGTTATTTCTTGAGTTCTTGTCCGATTGGGGCAATAATGGAAGGAATCCTAGGAGGAAAACATGCGTAAAACAGATGTACTTGTAATCGGCGGAGGAGCCTCAGGCTTGCAGGCTGCCATAACCATTAAGACAACTTACCCTGAAAAAGAGGTTCTGCTCGTCCGGAAAGAGGAGCAGGTCCTCATCCCCTGCGGTATTCCCTACCTGTTCGGAACGCTGGAGGATTCCAGCAAGAACATCCTTCCCGACAAGCTTCTCACCAGCGTTGGTGTTGAGATAGTCATCGACGAATTGGTGGATATCCAGGTCGAGGAGCACCAGTGCTCGTTTGCCAGTGGGGAAGCCATCATGTACGGAAAGCTCATCCTGGCCCTTGGATCTGTGCCGACCAAGCCTGCTTGGCTGAAAGGTGCCGATCTTGAGCATGTCTACACCATTCCAAAAAACAAGGTCTATCTTGATGCGATGCTCTCAAGCCTCTCCACCATGAAGGAGGTCCTGGTCGTTGGGGCGGGGTTCATCGGCGTTGAAGTCTCCGACGAGCTGAACAAGCGTGGGTACAAGGTCACCCTTTTGGAGATCGAGAAGCAGATTCTCAACAGGGCCTTCGACTCTGAATTCGGGGTGATCGCCCAAGAGCACCTCACCGAGCGTGGGGTGAACGTCATCACAGGAAAGGGCATCTCGGAGATCCTGGGCAAGGATGGGGTTGTAGAGAGTGTTCTGCTCACTACAGGGGAGAAGCTCAAGGCTGACGCAGTGATCCTTTCGATGGGCTACGCTCCCAACACCGCCATTGCAAAGAAGGCTGGCCTGCCGCTCAACGAGTACGACTTCATCCGTGTCTGTGAGTACATGCGCGTCCTGCCGTGCAACAACGATATCGTGGCTGTGGGAGATTGCGCCGAGAAGCGTGACTTCATCACGCGTAAGCTCGACCGCACCATGCTTGCCTCCACTGCGTGTGCTGAGGCCCGTACTGCAGGTATGAACCTCTATTTCCTCAGTCCCTGCAAACCCTTCACCGGAACGATAGCCATCTATGCAACGGCGATAGGCCCCCATGCATTCGGAACGGCAGGCATCACCGAGGAGAAGGCCATCCAGGAGACGTTCTCAGTGGTCTCCGGCAGTTTCACCGGTATGGACACCCACCCGGGCAACCTGTCCCATACCCACAAGCAGACTGTCAAGCTGATAGTCGCCAGCGACTGCGGCATGATCTTGGGAGGTGAGGTCTATGGAGGCCCCAGTACCGGCGAACTTACCAACGCCATCGGCTTCCTTATTCAGAACCGTGTGACGGTAAAGCAGCTGCTCACCATGCAGATCGGGACACACCCCCTGCTTACCGGATCCCCTGCAGGCTACCCCCTGATCAAGGCGGCTGAGGTGATCGTCCGGAAGATGCGCTAGAGCGATTGCCTGCCTGCGGGGAACTGCCCCGCAGACAGGCCTTTGGCTTGTCTAAAAACCACGTGACATGTATCCAAAACTATTCTGTTATTATGCACATATCTATGGTATCCTTGGAAAGGCACCTTTCGTATGTTCTTATATTTTCACTAATATAGATACAAACATGGGTTTTACATCTGCTTTTGCTTCAGGGGGCTGCTTGCCAATGATATACTCATCGCATAATACAAGTGTCGGATTCTTCTGCCTTGATGATGGGCCTTGGACCATCACCGAAGGGATTGAGGATCTTTTGGCCTTTCTCGATTGCCCTGCAGATGTGTTTGCCCAAACCTATCACAGCTCCTTGAAGAACCTCATGACCCAACCCAAGACCTCTCTTCTACCCCTTACCCAAAGGGTGCGGCTCTACGGTCTGTCGTGCCTCTGTTCGGCAGAGATGCAAAAAGGGCGCTGGTCTGTCCGCTTGGACAGGCTTCCCTTCGGTCTGCAGGGCAAAGAGCAGGAGGTCGGGCATTTTCGCCTTGGGGAGGGGACACGGCTGAAGTGGGCGGACGAGAGCTTCTATAAGATACTAGGTTTTTCTGAAGAGGAGTTCTCCTCCTCCTATGGAGGGGACCTCTGCCGTTTCGATGCCTCCCTCTCCTCCCTCCCTGTTCGCCTCTATCAGCATGTGGCCAAGCAGAATCTGCTGTTTTGCACTGGGGGGAGGGCGGGGTACTGTTTTCCCCTGTCCCCCTCATCGACGTTGAACACCTACCACAAGGCACTGCAAACAAGCGGGATTCGCGTCTGGCAGTATGATGTGGTGAAGCGTACCCTCGAAGGGGTGACCTTCTGTGATGCCGACCTTGTTCAGCTGGAGAGCCTGCACCGGCGCTTGAGGGAGGGTGAAAGCACCGTCTCCTCACAATTCTTCCTTGAAGGGGAGAGGCGGTACGTATCGGTGCACTACCAGCGGGAGGGTTCGATAGCCTTTGCAGTTGAGCAGGACATGACCTCCTTTGCGAACAGGCAGAGGTTCACTTTTTTTGATGAGCACCTGAACGAGCAGAGCATGCACAACATCGTCAGGGCTGACCTGACCGACAACCAGGTGGTGTACCTCAGGAAGAATGGCAAGCCGGATAAGGGCGGCGGCAGCTTCAGCGAGGTTTTTGAATCTCTCATTTCCTCTTTCACCTCTGATGATGAGAGGCAGACCTTCAGGCAAAGATTCAATCTGGAGGCCCTGCTGGAAGCAGAGCAGAAAGAGGTCAATGAGCTCAGGATGGAGTACCGCACCAGCGATGAAACAGGCTCGATACACTGGATGGAGGCCAGGGTGCTGCTCAATCGCGACGTGCACACCCACCATATCCATGCCTTGGGAACCTCACGGCGCATCACTGGAAAAAAGAAACTGGAACTCAGCCTCACCGAGAAGCCCCATCGTGACCCCGTCACCAGTTTTTACGATAGGAAGACCTTCTCCTCCATGGTGGGCCTCGCACTGAAGAGTGAGGATGACCGTTCGCTCGGGTATGCTCTGGCCATCATCGAAGTGCCGGGGATCTTCGGGTTCAGGGAGAAGCTTGTTTCGCATATGGCTCAGATCATCCTTCTGGGCATCAATGACCGGTGTTTTGTGGGTAGGCTCGACGCTGTCCGTTTTGGCATGTTCTTTGAGACCATCGCGAGCAGTCTGGATATCAAGGTCCGCCTTGAGCGTCTGGCAAGCATGCTCTCCACTAGCTCGGCCTTCGATGTCAGCAAAGAAAACCTCTCTTTGTTTTCCGGTTTTACAACAGGGCTCTACAGTGAGGACAGTTCCTATCAAGCGGTGTTTGATAGGGCTGTCATGACGCTGGAAAAGGCCCGTGAGAGAGGAAACAACCAGGTATGTGCACATGAGGAGGGCCTTGGCAGTGGTTTGGCCCCGATGATGCCGCCTAACGTTTTGGATATCCGTGCCCAAGGGGTGGTTCTGGGGTGTATGGATGCGACCATCAGGGGCGAGGATCTGGGATCGACACTGCCCCTGATCCTCTCCCAGGTCGGTATGTACTACCAGGGCAGAAGGGTCTGTCTTTTGAGCCAGGAGCAGGGCAAGGCCCTGGTGGTGGCGGCAAGTTGGGAACCTGCTGCATCGTCGCGCTCCTTTGCTCAATTTCCCTATGACCCGTTTTTCGGTCTGTTTGACAAGCAGCCGGTGAGGAAGTTCATGGCCTCCGACACCTTTGCCTCCTTTCCCTGTCTCGATGGTTCGGCTCTGTTGGTTGGATCCCTACAGGTCTGGAACCTGTCCAAGTGCTATCTGGTTGTGCTTGACCCGCTCAGTGATGACCTCTCCGTGCTGGCTCATGCTGTCCAGCTGATCAGCAGCGAGATGACCAAAAGGCGCCTGCTCGATCGTCAGGAGTATCTGCTCTACCATGACAGGGATACAGGGTTGAAGAATTTCCACGGCTACAACCAGTATGTGTCCACCCTGCAGGAGGATGCGCTCTCCTCCCTGGCTCTGGTCATGGTGGATATCAACGACCTCAAGGAGGTCAACAGGCACCATGGCAAGGAGTTTGGCAATACGATCATCAGGACCATCACACAGCTTTTGGGCGAGTGCTTTTCCAAAGCCACCTTGTTCCGCATCTCAAGCCATGAGTTCCTTGGCATCAGGGCGGATATCACGTACAAGGCCTTCAGGGCAAAGGTGGAGAGGCTCACCTCCCAATTGGATAGGATGCTGCCAGGGACGACAACAGTCGCCCAGGCATGGTCCGACCAGGAGAAGCACATCTCAGTGCTGTACAACCAGGCTACTATGGAACTGGAGGCGAACAGGAAGAACTCCCTGGCCTTTTCATCGTTGGGAGAGCATTACCAGCTCTATGAGGAGCTGCAAGCCTCCCTTGGCCGTGGTGAGTACCTTATCTATCTCCAGCCCAAGATATGGTGCGCCACAGAAAAGGTCTCTGGCTCCGAAGCCCTTATCCGCCACATGCATCCCACCCATGGCCTGGTCTCTCCTGCCAAGTTCATCCCCAAGTTCGAACAGGATGGCCTCATAAAGCACATTGACCTGTTCGTCTTTGAAGAGGTGTGCAAGCTGCTCAAGCGTTGGCAGGCAGAAGAGTTGCCACCCACCCCTGTCTCGCTGAACTTTTCCCGCCTGACCTTGCTCGATGCGAACCTCATATCCAAGATGGAGGAGATCAGAGCCCGCCATGGTGTTGATAGCATGCTTGTGGAGATTGAGATAACCGAAAGCTTCGGCTCATTGGATAGGAATCTGGTGAAGAAGGTTGTTGAGCAGATCGTAGGGGCAGGCTTTCCTGTGTGCATCGATGATTTTGGTTCGGAGTACAGCAACCTCAGCACCCTCACCTCACTGCCTCTGAGGGTCCTGAAGCTGGACAAGAGCCTGATAGACTCGCTGACCACCAGCGCAAAGGCCCAGGCATTTGTCGAGGGGTTCATCGCCATCTGCAAGAAGCTGGAGATACAGACTGTTGCAGAAGGGGTGGAGACCGAAGGGCAGAAGAGCCTGCTTTCAAGCATGGGCTGTGATATGGTGCAGGGCTACTTATTTGACAAGCCCTTGGCTGTTAAGCAGTTTGAACAGAAATATAGGGCCTGGGAAGGCTAGGGTGAGAAGGGTGTCAGGGAACCCTTCTAGGGTGTTTATGCATATATTATCCATATTGCCTGCATTTTCTTTGCATATAAATAGACATCCTGCATACGTTGGTGGTACACTCGTGCAAAATATACTCTCATGATGGTCGGCTCCGACCAGAAGGATTGCTTGTATGGAGAAGAAAAATATCGATTGGGGGAGTCTTGGCTTTTCCTACACCAAGACCGATAGCCGATATGTTTCCCTGTGGAAGGGAGGCGTCTGGGATGAGGGGGCGATGGTCGCTGATGCAGATGTCACCCTCAGTGAAAGTGCCGGTGTGCTGCAGTACGCCCAGACCTGTTTTGAAGGGCTGAAGGTCTACACGACTTCAGATGACCGCATAGTTGCCTTCCGTCCCGACCTCAATGCAAAACGCATGCACGATACAGCCAAAAGGTTGCTGATGCCCACCTTTGACGAAGGGCGTTTCATCGATGCCCTGGATAGGCTTGTCAGGGCGAACCTCGCTTACGTCCCCCCCTATGGCAGCGGGGCGACGCTCTATATCCGACCGTTCCTCTATGGCAGCGGGGCGGTCATCGGGGTGGCCCCCTCACCTGAATATACCTTCAGGATGTTCTGCACCCCTGTCGGGCCCTACTTCAAGGGAGGGGTCAAGCCTCTGAAGCTGGTCGTCAGCGAGTATGACCGTGCAGCCCCCCAGGGCACCGGCCATATCAAGGCGGGGCTCAACTACGCCATGAGCCTCTATGCAGGCTATGAGGCGAAATCCAAAGGCTTTGCTGAAAATCTCTTCCTCGATGCTGCAACGCGCACCAAGGTGGAGGAGACCGGTGGGGCCAACTTCATCTTCATCACCGAGGACAACAAGGTCGTCACTCCCAAGAGCCCGACCATCCTGCCCTCCATCACGCGCCGCTCGCTGATGTATGTAGCACAGCACTATCTGAACCTGGAGACCGAGGAGCGCGACATCCCTCTTTCGGAGGTGAGTTCCTTCAAGGAAGGCGGGCTGTGTGGCACCGCTGCGGTGATCTCACCGATCGGGTCCATCACAACCCGAGATGGCGTCATCGAAATGCCCAGCGGCATGGAGAGCATGGGCCCTGTCACCAAGCAGCTCTACGATACCCTCACCGGCATCCAGATGGGCAGGATCGAGGCTCCCAAGGGGTGGATCCACGAGATAGCATAAAGCAGACTCACTGATGAGAGAGCTTTCTGTGCAAAGAAAAAGCTATATGCAAGAGACCTGCCGTTGCTGGCAGGTCTCTTGCTGATGAGAGATGGGCTGATTTTTCTCATCTGCAGAAATCCATCCAGCTACCTGGTGGATCCCCTTACCTGCTTGCCATCATGACAGCCACATGAGACCTTGTGACGGCATCTTCCTTCATGGGAACAAAATCAGTAGCTAAGCGTACAAGTCGGAGCTCCAAATAACAGAATCCTTAACAAAATAGTGGTAATGTCGTGGTTGTGGATGGTGTTTGCCCATGGTAGCCTTTTCATTATACCGGGAGGGATTATGCGAAACACTCACATGCTTGCCTCGCTCTTGCTTCTTCTTGCCACCACTGCTCTTTTCTCCTCCGGCATATATGAAGACCGTACATTTCCGGTTGAAAACCAGCAAGTCCTCACCGTGTACAGCCCCCATGATTCACAGCCTTTGTATGCAGCGGTCAAGGAGTTCAAGGAAATATCAGGTATAAGCGTGAATGTTGTCTCTTCCGGCACAGGTGATCTGCTCTCGCGTATCAGGGAGGAAAAAACGGAAGGCAATGTGGCCTGTGATGTCTTCTGGGGTGGCGGTGCCGAATCAATTGCCGCAAATGAGGATCTCTTTGAACCATTCTCCACCATGTATGATGACCTGATCCCCAAGGAAAGCAAGGATTCCCAATCCCTGTGGATAGGTGAATCTCCGGCCCCTGTAGTGATCATCTACAACACCATCCTTGTGTCAGCTGAGGATATACCGACCTCTTGGGCTGACTTGCTCCTTCCCAAGTGGAGGGGAAAGATAGCGTTTGCCAATCCGGGCAAGTCAGGTTCTGCCTACACCTTGCTGTGCACCATGCTGTCCGCTTATAGGGGTGAAGATGGAGGGGGCTGGACGTTCATCAGGCAACTTTTCCAGAATCTTGAGGGAAAGATTTTGGACAACTCCGCCGACACCTATAGGCTGGTAGCTGATGGAACATTCCCTGTCGGCCTTAGCCAGGAAAAGTCCGCACAGACGTATATCCAACGCGGTGCCCATCTAGGCATTTCGTATCCACGCGAGGGAACAAGTGCCGTGCCGGATGCAATAGCCCTTGTCAAAGGGTGCAGGCATCGCTCCCTTGCCCTTACTTTCATACATTTCCTTTTGGGGCAGGATAATCAGAATATGATGGCGACCTTGTATTATCGCAGGCCGGTACGAACTGATCTGCAACCACCCAACGGGTTGCCTCCGATGAGTTCCATCAAGCTGGTTGACTATGATCTGGATTGGGCAGCCAAGGGCAAGCAGGAAATACTGCAAAAATGGAATGAAATTACTTTTGGGCCTGAATAGAGCCTGACCATACAAAGAAACTCTTACCTATACCAGCAGTCTTATCTGCAACACCTGTGTTGTGGAAAATACCAATAAGGAGGTCTTTCATGAAGAAAGCCGTATTAGTTTTGTGCCTTGTCGTCGGAATTGCCAGTCTCACTTTTGCCTCAGGGGCAAAGGAGCAGGCTGCAAGTGCATCGAAAGGGTCAGTAACAGTGTACTCACCACACGAATCAGGTCCCTTGAACGCAGGGGTCAAGGCATTTCAGGATGCAACGGGAATAACAGTCGATGTGGTTGCCGCAGGTTCTGGGGAGTTGCTCAAAAGGATTGAGGCAGAAAAGGCTAATCCTCTTTGTGATGTGTTCTGGGGAGGTGGAGCTGAGTCTGCAGCTGCCTTTGCACAATACTTTGAGCCTTTCACCTCCTCATCCGATGCAAGCATTCCATCTGCAAGCAAAGCCATGGATACAACCTGGATCGGGGAATCTCCAGTGCCCGTGGTCATCATGTACAACAGAGACCTTGTCGGGGACCATGAGGCCCCAAAAGGGTGGGCAGACCTTCTTGACCCGAAGTGGAAAGGTAAGATTGCCTTCGCTGACCCGGCAAAATCCGGCTCTGCCTATACGCTGCTGTGCACCATGGTGACGGCCATTGGCAAGGATGACGGAAAAGGGTGGGACTTTATTACAAAACTGGTTGCGAATCTCGATGGGAAAATCCAAGGGAGTTCCTCCAACTCCTATAAGTTGGTTGCTGATGGCGAGTATTACATTGGCCTGACCCAGGAGAAATCTGTCCAGACCTATGTTTTGGCCGGTGCCAATGTTGGGATGGTCTATGCCAAGGAAGGAACTTCAGCAGTCCCTGATTCCATTGCTATCGTCAAGGGTGCTAAAAATGCCGAGAATGCAATGGTCTTTGTGGATTTCATGCTCGGAAAGGAAAACCAATCGGTTATGCGCGATGGTTTCAACCGTCGTCCTGTCCGCAATGATCTGGCTCCTCCCACTGGCCTGCCCCCCATGTCGGATATCAAGCTTGTGGATTATGATTTTGCCTGGGCCTCTTTGAACAAAGCGGAAATCATCAACAAGTGGAAGAATATTGTAGTAGGTCGGTAAGCAGCGCAAGCCGGGCTGCGTTTCTGCGGTCCAGCGCAATATCAACAGAGTATGTAGGGGCTTCCATCAAGCGAAGCCCCTGCCGGTATGCAAGGTAGGTCTACATGAGTCATACAGTGAACATCAGAAAAGCAGTGAAGAGATATGGGGATTTTGTAGCGGTGAACGCTGTGGACATAACCATCAAGCCAGGGGAATTCTTCACCTTGCTCGGCCCCTCAGGATGTGGAAAAACCACCTTGTTGCGGATGATAGCCGGTTTCAATTCCATAGATGGCGGAGAGATTTGTTTTGACGATACGGTGATCAATACCATTGAAGCTCATAAAAGGGACATTGGGATGGTCTTCCAGAATTATGCCATCTTTCCCCATTTGAATGTTACGGAAAACGTGGCATATGGCCTAAAGGCACGAAAAGTCGAATCCTCAAGCATCCTGAAGAGAGTTGAGAAGGCCTTGGAACAGGTGCAGATACAGGCCCTGGCAACCAGAAAACCTTCAGAGCTTTCAGGAGGGCAACAGCAACGAGTGGCTTTGGCACGGGCAATAGTCATCGAGCCCGGTCTGCTTCTCATGGACGAGCCCCTGTCAAACCTTGATGCCAAGCTGCGGGTACAGATGCGCACGGTCATCAAGAAACTGCAGAGGAAACTGGGCATCACCACAATCTATGTGACGCATGACCAGGAGGAGGCCCTTGCCATCAGCGACCGAATAGCGGTGATGAAGGATGGTTCCATCATACAGATAGGCTCCCCCTTGGAAATCTATATGAAGCCTTCAGATCCCTTTGTCGCAGGCTTCATCGGGACCTCAAACTTCCTCGATGCCACCGTCGACACCTCATCAAGTGGAAATGCATTGGTGGAAAAAACCTTTCGATGCCACCTTCCTGTGAAGAACGATTTCACAGGGGAAGTGCTTGTCTCCATACGGCCCGAACATTTTTTCTTTTCTGATACCGGCCTCAAGGGTACCATTGTCCTCTCTACCTTTCTTGGGGATTTCATCAACTATGAAATCCAATTGGAAAATGGACGCACTGTGGAGCTGAATGAATATACCAAGGATATGGATGATCTTCGGGCTAATGACAGCGAGGTGCATCTGTCGTTCCTTTGCAACAAAGTGAGCATATTCGATGCACACACCAAGGAGGTGCTTTCATGATAGCTGTGCGTCCATATATGAAACGTATTTTTGAGTTTTGGAATCTCACCCGGATCATGATCTTTCTTGCAATGCTGCTCTTTCTTGTATTTCCCTTCTCATCCCTGATTATCCAAAGCTTCTTCACCCCGGGAAGCCGTGGCCTTACGCTGGTGAATTATCGGGATTTCTTTACCCTCCCTTACTACTATACCACCCTGCAACGAAGTCTCTCTGTGGCGTTGACGACTATGGTGACCACTTTGGTGATAGGAATACCTGTCTCCTATCTCATGACACGGTACAACATCTTTGGAAAGAAGGTTCTTCATGTGATGATCATCATGTCGCTGATGTCCCCTCCATTCATCGGGGCCTACTCCTGGATAGTTCTCTTCGGACGTGCGGGGTTCATTACCAAGCTGTTCAAGAGTGTCGGCATCATCACCCCTACAATTTATGGAAGGGGAGGGATCATCATCATCTTCACGCTTATGATGTTCCCCTATATCTACCTGTATGTATCAGGGGCGATGTCCAGCATCGACCGCTCCCTTGAGGAGGCTGCTGAGAACTTGGGCTCCCCCAAGCTCAGGCGGCTGCTGACCATAACGCTGCCTGTGGTCTTCCCTTCCATTGCAGCAGGGGCGATCATCGTCTTTATGACTGCTCTGGCGGATTTTGGCACCCCCATGCTGATAGGAGAGGGGTATAAGGTCCTTCCCGTACTCATCTACGAGGAGTATATGTCAGAAATGGGAGGCAACGCGAACTTGGCAAGTGCCTTGAGTGTAGTCATCGTATGTTGCTCCACCCTGGTCCTGTTGGCACAACGGTGGCTCATCTCCAAAAAGAACTATACCATGACGGCGATGAGGCCTCCTGTAGTGGTGGAGCTTTCAGGCTTCAGGAGATGTATGGCCTCTTTGCCTGTGTTTCTCATCGCCGGGTTCGCCATCCTGCCGCAGGTGGTGGTGCTCATCACCTCATTCATCAAGACCAGGGGACCTATCTTTGTCCAGGGATTCAGTCTCGACAGCTACAGGAACATCCTCTACCGGTTGTCCAAGCCAATTTCCAATACCTATGTCTACTCGGTCATATCAATTGTATTCATTGTCATTGTTGGAATGCTCATTGCCTACCTCATCGTGAGGAAGAAAGGCAAGACGGCACTGGCTCTGGACATTCTGGTCATGTTCCCCTATGTAATCCCAGGTTCTGTATTGGGCATCAGCCTGTTGGTTGCCTTCAACAACCCACCGCTCCTGCTTACAGGGACACCGATGATCCTCATCGTATCCTACGTCATTAGGAAATTGCCTTTCACCGTTCGTTCCTGCAGTGCTTTCCTGCATCAGATGGATCCTGTGGTCGAAGAGGCTTCCATCAGTCTTGGAGTCTCTCCGATGAGGACCTTCTGGAAGATAACGGTGAGAATCATGGCTCCCGGGGTTATCTCCGGTGCAATCCTCAGTTGGATAACCTGCATCAATGAGCTGAGTTCAAGCATCATGCTGTATACCGGCAAGACAGCGACGATAGCCGTTGCCATATATACTGAGGTCGTACGCAACAGTTTTGGCACAGCGGCAGCACTGGCATCTATTCTCTCAGTGACAACAGCAGTTTCTTTGCTGATCTTTATGAAGGTCAGTCATGGGAAGGTCTCCATTGTATGATAGTATTGGAATTGGCCCCGCAGTAGGCAGGAGGTAGGGAAAACACCGTGCGAAGAGGATTCTTCTCCAGATTGTTGTACAGCATGATGATGGTAAGCATCGTCCCGGTCATAGTGCTGGGGGTGTTTACCATGTTCATCTCTATGAAGGTCTCGATGGATCAGTTGGAAAAGCAGGTGATGACCACCTCCCTACGCGCTGGCGATACCCTCAGCGGGCTCTTTTCAGAGTTTGGAGGACGCCTTGAGCTGTTCAGTGAGGACCCTGCGTTGGTTCGGCTTATGGAACAAGCTGATTTTTCCAGTTCGGAAGTGCAGGAAATCTATCAGAAGATGTATGTCCTGCTTGTAGGTCACACCTCTGAGTTTGGATTGCATGTGCTTTCTCGCGATGGGGTGTTGTCTGTCTCCCCCCATCGTAACTCCCCCCTGTATGATCCTGCACTCTTCTCACAGTGGGGATTGCTTCGGGCCGTGGCAGACCAAGAGAAGTTCGTTGTATACCCCAACAGGTATGTCACCTCAGACGGTGTGGAGATAGCCGTCTCCTTGGGGTGTGCGATAAGAGGCGGGGGGACCGATGTGTTGTTGGGATATGCCTTGCTCGACATTCCATACAAGAGCATCGAGAGGCTTGTCCATGCGGTGGCTACGGACCTCCCTGTTATGTATGCACTTTTGGACAGGGGACAATACCTGATGTACGATGATCTGGGCATAGGGGAGGGATCTCCGTTTGTCAAGGAGTCGTACCGCACCAAAATAGCCCCTCCTGCTGAGCTAAAGAGCTATTTGCAGCATTTCAAGGATGAGCGATTCCTTCTTGCAAGCGGGCAGGTCCCCCCCTATGACTTTCAGATCATATCAGCGGTCCCAGTAGGATTGGTTTTTCGCAACCTGGGCTATATAGCGATAGTTACCATCATCCTTGCAGTCCTAGCCCTGATCCTCTGCCTCATTTTCTCCTGGATGGTTGCAAAGAGAATCAGTGCCCCGATCCTGGAGATTGTTCAGGTGATGGCTCGCGTAGAGCAAGGGGACATGCAGGTACGCTCCACTGCCAAGGGGCGCGACGAGATCGGGTTGCTTTCCCAGGGCTTGAACAGGATGATCTGGAAGCTTGACAAGCTGTTTCGCTTGGACCTGGAAAAGCAAGACCGGTTGCGCCTTGCAGAAATACAGCATCTGCAGGCTCAGATCAACCCCCATTTCCTCTACAACACACTGGATAGCATCCGATATCTTTCCAAGCTCAACATGAACAAGGAGATCAATCTTGTGGCCTCCCGCCTGGGGATCCTGTTGAAAAGCAGCATGGCAAACAGCGGTGATTTTGAGACTGTGGAGGAAACGATGCAGATCATAGTCAGCTACCTTGCCATCCAGCAGGTGATCTATCCCGATAAGTTTGATTTTTCCCTTGAGGTTTCCGAAGATCTTCGCACGGTGATTTTACCAAAGCTCATCATCCAGCCCATTGTGGAAAATGCAATTTCCCATGGGATGGGTACCGTTGCCAGAAAATGCTTTCTGGCGATCAGTGTGCGGGAGGAGAACAATGCCTGTGTGTTCGAAATTACAGATGATGGTGCTGGGATTGACGGTCCTGTCTTGTCTTCGCTGTTGGAGCTGGATAGTGCAAAGGGTATCGGGGTCATCAATGTCCATCGGAGGATACAGCTGTACTATGGCTCTGAATACGGACTGCAGATCACCAGCGACGTAGGATTGGGGACCACTGTGCGCATGTCTGTACCACTTGTATACGACCCCCAATGGTTTCGTGGGAAGCATGGGGGAGGGGAGATGCCATGTATCGTGTAGTAGTTGTCGAGGACTCCCAGCTTCTGAGAAAGGGCATCATCTTCACCACTGACTGGAATGCCTTGCAGTGCGAGGTTGTTGGTGAGGCGGAGAATGGTCTGGAGGGTTTCAAGCTCATTTTGGAGGTGCAGCCCGATATCGTAATTACGGATATCCGGATGCCGGGTCTGGATGGTATCCAGATGATCGAGAGACTCCAACCCCAGTGCGATGCGTTGTTCATCATCCTGACTGCATACGATAGTTTTGAATATGCGCGGAAGGCCTTGCACCTGGGCGTGGTGGATTACATCTCAAAGCCTCTGGATGAACAGGAGTTCCAGATGTTGATCGCCAGGACTTGCGACAAGATCGCCAAGCGCAAAGAGTATGAAAAAGTGCAGGTGCAGATGGAAAGGATGGATGACAGCCGCATCATGCTCTTCCAGGAGTACCTTAGGGGAGAGCAGAGCGTACAGGAGAGTCATGTCTCCAGGGCTGTGAAATTCATTGAAATGAGCTTTTCCTCTGATATTGGTGTTCAGCAGATAGCACAGGAGCTGCAGATGAGTGAAAGCTATCTGAGCCGGCTGTTCAAGGATGTCACCGGGTACACCATCGGTGACTATCTGCTGAACTATCGGATCAAGCAGGCATGCCTGCTGCTCAATGACGGCTCGGCTAAAATCTATGAGGTTGCCAATCAGGTCGGGTTTCGGGACCAGCGGTATTTTAGCGTGCTCTTTAAGAAAATCGTGGGACTCACCCCACGGGAATTTCAGAACAAGCTGAACTAATGAAAGAGGTAGTTTTCTGCTGGGTATGCAATGGATCAGCATATGCCATGACGCTCCCTGTTTGATCAAAGCTACAGCGCATCCATTGCATTTCAGGGTTTCCTTTTTCTCTACTCTGTCTCCACATGCCCGAACTTGGTGAAGACCAGGGCGATGCTCAGAGCCAGGGTGAACAGCGAACCTCCCACCCCTGCATTCCTGTATGAGCCGGACAGCTTGTACACAAGGCTGAAGAACCAAGGCCCGAGAGCACTGCCTGCAACGATGATGGACATGGCAAACCCGCTGATGGCACCTATGTGCTCCCTACCGTAGAGCTTTGGCCAGGTGACGATGTTCAGCATCCCGAACAGGCCAGAGGCGATGCCGTAGGGCAAGAGAAACACCAGGCGGACAAAGGGGCTTGAGAAAAAGACCAGGGCGAGGGAGGAGAAGAAAAGAGAGATGGCAAAGGCAACAAAGATCCCCTTGATGGGGAACCTGTCGCTGAGGTAGCTGCCGCCGAACCTCGCGATGACAGAGATGATCGAGATGGGCAGGAAGATGGCGACAGCCTGATGGGCACTCTGGCCGAACTCAGAGAAGACGGAGACGACATGAAAGGTGAATGCCGTAGTGAAGAGGGCGCAGAAGCCCAAGGAGAGCAGGATAAGCCAGAAGCGCACCTCCTTGCGAGCTTGAGCGATATCTTTTTGTTCCAGGGCATCACCTACGCTAAAGCCCTTGGTCCTTGTGCGCACCGCCATCCCCTGTTCCATCTCCATGGAACAGGAAGCAGGGTCGGATCGGAAGGTGAGCAGGAACAGCGGCAGGCATCCTAGCAGCAAGATAGCCGACATTGCCACCAAGGCACCTGACCAGCCCAGGTCTTCTATCATGTTCTGCAGTGGCTGGGGTGCATAGGAGAAGCCGAACGCGGTCACCACGCCCATAAGGCCTACCGCAAGGCCCCTGCGCGAGGAGAACCAGCGCGCTACCATCCCCCTGGATACGAGGGCGAGCACCCCCTGGCCAAAGAACCTGATGCCGAAGAAGCCCAGGGTGAGCACCACCAAGGTGACTGCGGTTGAAGGCAGGGAGAAGGTGGTTACAAGTGTGCCTGCAATGCTCTGGGAAAAGGCCAGCAGCAGGAGAAACAGACCCAGAAAGAAGGTGGCGATGCCGGCTGTAAGGCGCGCGCCTTTCCTGTCGTAGAAAATTCCTGCAAACGGGATGATGAGGCTGCTTGTCAGGGTGCCCACCATATACGCACCTGATACCCCCACCCGTGTCAGGGAGAGGTCGTTGATGTAGTGGTCGGTAAACACCGACACCCCCATGGTCTGCCCGGGTATGCTTGAGAGCACTCCGATAGCCCCGACTACAAGGATGACCCATCCGTAGTAGAAGGGCAGCTCTGATATGAAAGATTGTTTTTTGGCCAGCGTACGTGTCGTGTTGTCCTGCAATGAAAACTCCCTAGATATGATTCTATCCATCTTACCGGAGGAAAGTGTTTTGTACCACACACCCCAATGGTTTGCAAATGGCCTTTGTTGGTGTAAAGTTGGGCAACAGAGGAGGGCCCTGATGAGAAAACCCATACTTGCACTGCTTTTGCTGGTGCTGTGTTCTTCCCTGAGCGCAGGGGCGTGGAGCAGCATTGAGACTGTTCATACCACCATCATCTTTGAGGAGAGGGATGCCCCCAGTGCCCAGAGCCTCGCCTCCTTTGCCGATGAGGTGCTCCTTGAACTCGCCTCCCTGCTCGAGCATATGCCTAAAAGAAAGGTGGTGGTGATCCTTGCAGGCAGGCCTGCATTCTCCAACGGCATGTTCGCCCCCTTTCCCTCCTCGATCATCCTCTATCTGACCAGCCCGGTTGACCGGTTCCTCGGATCGCGTTCGTCCTCCTGGCTCAGGAGCCTTTACACCCATGAACTGACGCACTACCTCCACCTCACCTCACCTGTGGGGCCTGCCAGATATCTGTTTTTCCTGGGGCCCGAGGTCCCTGCGATGAACGCTGTCCTGATGCCGCAGTGGTGGGTGGAGGGGATAACCACCTATACCGAGAGCGAGTACGCCCAGGGCGGAAGGGGTGACTCCCCCCTTTTTGCCCTTACCTGGCAGGCTCCGATGCTCCAATCCTCCCTATGGACCCTCTCCCAAGGGCGGTACAACAGCGCCTTCCCCCCCTCAGGGAGGATCTACAGCACAGGCTATCTTATGGTCGACTACCTTATGCGCCACTATGGAAAGGAGAGTTTCGCACGGGTCAACAAGGATTTTGCCTGGTTTCCCTTTTTAGGCATGAACTCAGCCCTCAAGAAGGAGACCGGCTTCTCCAGCAAGGCACTCTTCTCCTTGGCCATAGAGGAACAGCAGGCCCTGTTGCCCCAAGGCACCTCCCTAGGTCTTCAGTTCTCACCCCAGGGCTTGGGGGACCACTATCTGCCCACCACCACAGATCTGGGCCTGGTCGGCTACGCAAATAGCCCCAAGAGGGGTGGAACCCTGGTCCGCTATGCCCCTGATGGAGAGGTGCAGGTGCTCAAGGACCTGCCCTATGTCGAGCATGACTCGCTCTTTTTCACCCCAACGCAGGTCTTGTTCTCCTATACCTGGGCCGATCCCTTCCACCCTTCCTACCTCCCTCTTGCCCCGGTAAGCTACAACGACCTTATGCTCTACCACTACGCTTCAGACTCCTTCAGGCGCATTACCGAAGGAGAGATGCTCACCCAGCCTGTGATCAGTGAGGACGGCGGGAGCCTGTTTGCCATCAAGCGTACAGAAGAGAGGCACATGCTGGTCACCGTTGATGCGGATACAGGCTCTCTGACCACCGTCTATGACAACGCCCGGGGATCAGTCTATGAACCAGTGCTGGCAGGGGAGGCTGTGGTGGTGGTCCAGATAGTGGAGGGCGACTCCTCGCTGGTGGCCATCGACCGGGAGGGTGGGGCAACCACTCTGGTCCCCCCCACCAGAAGCGAGATACGCTCTCCGTCCTTCTCTGGCGGGAGGCTGCTCTTTGTCTCCGATGATACGGGCTTTCTCGCCTTGTATGCGTATGACCTGTCCAGCGGGGAGCTCTCTTTGCTGCACAGCGATCCCCAAGGGGTGCTTGGGGGTCGCATCGAAGGCGATGTCCTGTTGTATGAGACCTACACAGCTGAAGGTGTCGCCTTGAAGCGGGTGGGCCTTGAGCAGATCGAAGCTGTTCCTGTTACGCTGCAAGGACCTCTTGCATATACTCCTTCCTCGCAGGCCTTGGTTGAGAAGATTTTTCCAACCAGACGCTTTATTGACTATCCCCGCCTCAACCTGGTGCTTCCCTATCCCTTTGTCAGGGAAAATTCAGTCCAGCCGGGGCTTTGGTTCCATAGTCAGAGTCTCTTGCGCCGCCAACTCCTCATAGCACAGGTAGGGTGGGACATAGACAGGGGGAAGGCTGTGGGGGCCCTAGACTACCTGTACAACCCCGGCCCCTTCTCTGTTGGTGTGCAGGCTTCCTTTGGCAAGGAGAAGAGGGCGAGTGTGACCCTTTCTGTCCCGCTGCTTTATCGCCCTTCGCTCTACAATTACAAGCTTCTCTCCTTGCAAGGATCGTTTGCTCTTGTCACTCAGGACTCTGATCTCCTCTACTCGTTCTCCACACGTGTTGGCGCCCAGGTCAAGGGTCGAGGCAGGCCCAATGATTTCTTTGGCACCCCCTTTGGCTCGGTGGCGGTAGGTGTGGAGGCCAAAGGGATGAACTGGGCAAAGGTGGACCAGGCTCGCCTTTTCGGTCTTCTGGCAGCTCAGGTGAGGATGTTCTGCTCTTCGCAGATGCTGGGCCTTCGCCTTGATGGGGTCACCGACAGCAAGGGTCAGTTGGAAAATGCCCTGTTGTACGAGGGCTTCTCCGACAAGGGGCTCGATGGGGATGCCAAGGCCCGTCTTACCGTACGTTTCCATATACCCTTTGGCCCGCTTGACCTGCCGATCCCCTATGGGGGGATGACAGGTCTTGGTCTTAGCCTGACGGCCCAGAGTGCTCTCTATCTGGAGGGCTCCTCATTGCTTTGGGATAGGGAGGTGGTCCTGTCTGGGGCTCTGACTGCATCTGCGGTTGTGGGAAGCGGCTTGGCTGTCAGGCCCTTTGTTCTGCTTGCCTACAGGGTGGGGGACGGAAAGGCAAGCCTTACGGTCGGTCTCAATGGTGGGGCCTTGTTGGTTACAAAGGAGCATTAGCTCAGTGCGGGTCGTGCCCGATATCCAGTCCCACTCCCAACAGGAAGATCCATGGCCCGACATGCTTGGCAAAGGAGGGGTCCACCTCCTTGAGGGCCTTGGTGTCAAAGACATATTGGATAGAGGCGGCGACTCGTGGGCGATAGCTGTTGTTCTTTGCCACCCACTGCCCATCCCTTCCAATCCTGATCCCTGTCTCCAGGGCGACCGTCCCCTTGATCTCCTCGATCATGGCAACAGTCGGGCTTTGCAGCAGGTTGAACCGCTGAAAGCCCCACAGGGCCTTCATATAGGGGAATATGAACTGTGTCGCCTCCCACTCCTTCTGATACCCTATCATCCAGGATGCGACGGTCATGCGCCGTTTCGGTGTTTGGGCATCGTTCATCATCGGTCCGCTCTTGTGCCGCGTTTGCAGGATGACCGGACCGAAGGCCAGGGCGAAGGACCTGTTCGAAAGGCCTCCCATGTCATACAGGGCTCCTAGAGAGTAGGTGAAGTCGGTATGGTCATAGCTTTCAGGCTGGAACAGCTGCATCACATCGATGCCGAAGACTCCGTAGGATGAGCCGCTATGCTTGTGGTAGACCCAGGATGTGGTCAATAAACCTCCATCGAACTGGTAGGAGAAGGTCGGGCCGTTGAGGCGGTCCATCATCGATTGGTGGGCTGGCCCACCTGCATAGTCGTCCATACAGGAGTAACCCGCCTTCAAGGTCAGTGATCCTCCCAGCTTGACGACTGCCACCACCTGGGTGGAATACTCCCATCCGAAGGTGTGCAGGTAGGACCCCTCAAGGCCCATCTGCACCCAGCCAAGGGCGAACATGCCACGCAGGGTAGAGCCCAGGTTGAGATGGGCAGAGCTTTGGGTGCTGTCATACGGAAGGTGCACCGTGGGGCGGTCGATCCCCTGATGGACACGGTTCTGCATCCTGTCAAATCCCAGGTCCCCTTCAATGCTCAAGCCTGCCAGAGGGGTCAGGGTATAGGTTACGGCACCCAAACTAAGGGTGAGCGGGACGGTGAGGTTGATGTTGACCTGGTCATAGCGGTGGCCGGTATTGACCATGTCGGTGAAGCCCAAGGCGTCGGCCTTGAGAAAAATCTTGTCCTGGAGCGCTATCATCAGGTGGGACCCAAAGGAGAGCCCGTCATCGAGGTTGTCCCCAAGACCCATGGTGTACCAGTCATTTCCCAGTCCCATATGCAGGTGGGTCACTTGCAGTGCACTCAGATGAACAAGAGAAGCGAGAAGCAACAGGATGAGGGAGCATCGGCGTCTCATGACCTACTCCTTTTCCGAGAGTTCCAGCCAGCGGTCTTCCATCTTTGCCAACGTCTCACTATTGGCATGGTAGGTTTCGCTTCTCACCGCCAAGGTGCCCAGCTCAGTCTCAAGGGCATCAGAGAAGCTCTCTTCGAGGGTTCTCTGCAGGATGTGCAGTTCCTCCATCGCAGCGTTGAGCTCATCCAGTTCCTTCTTTTCCCGGAAGCTCAGCCCTTTTTTCTCATTTTTTCTTGAGGGGGCCTGTGCAGTGTCGCGTCGGTCTGCAATGGCCTTGTGTTCAGCCTCTTCCTTTTTTGCCTGTTCCCTCTTTCTTAGCTCAAAGGCTCTCCACTCGCTGTACGGCCCTGGGTAGAAGGAGACGTTCCCTTCCATGTCCAGGACAAAGAGCTCGTCACAGGTAAGGTCAAGGAATGCCCTGTCATGGGATACGACCAGGGTGCATCCGCTGAAGTCCTGCACATACTGCTCAAGGTTCTCCATGGTGGGCAGGTCCAGGTCGTTCGTCGGTTCGTCCAGCATGAGGAAGTTGGGGTCCTTGACCAGACGCGAGATAAGGTAGAGGCGGCGCTTCTCCCCTCCGCTGAGGGTGGCTATCGAGCTTCTGTGCATGGTGGGGGGGAAGCCGAATATCTCCAGGAACCTGGCTGCGGTGACGATCTGCCCTTCGCTGAGGGTTATCCGTTCGCTGATGTCCTGGACAAACTCCAGGACACCCTTTTCACTGGAGAGCTTGCGTCCCTCCTGGTCATAGTAGGCGAAGACTGTGTTGATGCCGGCATCACGTTCACCGGTGTCGGTGGCGGTATGGCCGGAGAGCAGGTCCAGTAGGGTGGACTTGCCCGACCCGTTGGGTCCCACCACCCCGATCTTCTGTCCTTTGGTGAAGGAGTAGGAGAAGTCGCTGATGACAGGGATCTGCTCATATCGCTTTGAGATGTTCTTCACTTCCAGGATTTTCTTTCCGAGTCTGCGGTTGGAGGAGGCGAAGCTGCTTTGGACCGTCTCAGAGACATCCTTTTGCAGAGAGAGCATCCCCTTGATGCGGTCCTGGCGGTTGGTGTCCTTGCCGGTCCTTGCCCTGGGCCCTCGCTTGAGCCACTCAAGCTCCCTGCGCAGGACAACCGATAGCCTGTCCTGCTCCTTTTGCATCATGGAAAGGCGTTCGGTGCGCCTCTCCAGGAAGGCGCTGAAGGAGCCCGGATGGAGGTACATGCTGCCCCTGTCCAGCTCCAGTATGGCGTTGCACACAGCATCGAGGAAGTAGCGGTCGTGGGTGACTATGATCATGGTCATGCTGCTGTCCCTAAGGTATTTTTCCAGCCACTCGATGGTCTCGATGTCCAGGTGGTTGGTGGGCTCGTCAAGCAGCAGCAAGGTGGGCTTGGCACAGAGCACCCTGGCTATTGCCGCCTTTTTCTGCATCCCCCCTGAGAGGTTTTGCATGGGCTCGTCAAGCTTTTCAAAGAGGCCAAGTTCCCCCAACAGGGAGGTGTAGTCACTTTCCAGGTTCCAGCTCCCTGTAAGGTCAAGCTGTTCGGTGAGGGTGGCAAGCTCCCTTTTGGTCTGGCTGTCCTGTTTCTTGCCGATTACCTTGTGGTAGGCGTTCACCAGGGCTATGCGTTTTCCCTCACCCTTGTAGAGGTAGGACCGCACCGTATCTTCAGAGGTGAAGAGCATCTGCTGGGTGAGCATGATGAGTTCACTCTCACGCGCAGTGGCTATGGTGCCGCTGTCCGGTGGCAGTTCGCCTTTCAGGAGGCGCAGGAAGGTGGATTTGCCGGTCCCATTCTGTCCGATGAGCCCGACATGGTCGCCACCCTCAAGGCCGAAGCTGACCGCTGAGAACAGAGGCTCTTCATTGAGGGTTTTCGAAATATTTTCCAACGAGAGTACATTCATACCCTAGAGTATCAAAATGGGATTGGGAACACAATACGGGTGGCTTCTCCTCAGGCAGCCAAAAACAGGATGCCAACGCCTATGATGGAGATGAAGGTGCCAAGCAGGCTAGAAGCGGTGATTTTTTTCTTAAGGACGAACTTGTCTATGGGAAGCAGGAGTATGGGGGCGGTCTGCGTGATGGTTGTGACTATTCCTACCGGGGCGAGGGTAAAGGCCTTCATCTGGCTGGACATGCCCAGCACCGGGCCGACCATCGCTGCAAAGAAGAGCAAGAGCAGCCACTTGGGGTTCTTGAATGCGGCGAAATGGGACCGGGCATTCCTCTTGATGACGAAACTGTAGAGGATGAAGGTCAATAGGCCACCCACATTCCTCAGGAGGTTCGTCGATACCGGACCGGTGGAATCCAAGGCGTATTTGGCAAGCAGAAAGGAGATGGATTGCAATATCGAGGCAAGGATGGCCAGGAGCATCCCCTTGGTCTTCTGCTTCTCCTCGCTCTCCTCCCCTTTGACCTTCATGCCGCCCACCACCATGGTTATGACTCCCAGGATGGTCAGCAGGACCCCCATGATCTGCATCGGCTTGAGCGACTCGGCAAAGAGGAAGTAGGAGAAGATCGCCGTAGCCACCGGTGAGAGGGTCATGATGACCATCGACTCACGCGCCCCGAGCCATACGAAGGCGTGGAAGAGCATCAAGTCGGTGAAGAAGAACCCGATGGCTCCGCTGGCGAAGAGCACCAGGTATGTCTGGGCGGAGAGGTTGGTGGGGAAGAAGCTGCCTTCGGTGAAGAAGGCGAGCAGGAGGATGGCAGGAAGGGCTATCCACATGCGCACATGGGCGACTGCTTCCGATCCGATCTTGCTTCCCAGGTGGCGGTAGACCAGGGAGTTCTGTGCCCAGCAGACTGCAGTGAGCAGCCCCAGCAGCTGTCCTATGATGAGGTTTCTGTCCATAGGAGAAGACTTTATCACACCAGGGGGAATAGTTACAGCCGTATAGGGGAAAAAAGAGGGAGCCTGTGCACAGGATGCCCGGTCCAGCTCCAGTGGGGGGATGCAGATACCCCTTTTTCAGGGCCCTGTTCTTTTTTGCTCTTTCTCCCCCTACTGCGTTGACCTATGTGATGTCTGCTCAGTACAATGAGCGCATGACTAAAGATATTTCAATGAGACTGTCTGCCAAGGTCGCCAGCGACAACAAGGCAGTGCAGCAGCAGGCTACCAAAGAGGCTAACCTGCCTATACAAGATGTTACGGGGATGCGTATCCTTCGCAAGAGTATCGATGCAAGGCGCAACCCTCCGATGGTGGAGATGCAAGTCCGTCTTTTTACCGGAACTTCCGAGGAAGAGGTGTTTGAGACAACGACGTTTGACTTTGTTGGTGATAAGAAGCCCGTTGTCGTCGTCGGTGCCGGGCCTGCGGGCCTGTTTGCAGCGTTGCGCCTCATCGAGCTGGGCCTGAAGCCCATCGTGCTGGAACGGGGTGTCAATGTGCGTGACCGCAAGAAGGACATCGCCTCACTCTCAGCTCGCAACGAGCTCAAGGGCGAGAGCAACTTCTGCTTTGGTGAGGGCGGAGCCGGCGCCTATAGCGACGGAAAGCTCTATACCAAAGCTTCCAAACGCGGAGATGTGGGCAAGATCCTCGCCCTGTTATGCCAGCATGGCGCCTCATGGGATATTCTGTATGAGGCCCATCCCCACCTGGGGACGGAGAAGCTGCCCCTGATAATCGAGCAGATGCGAAACACCATCCTCGCCAGTGGGGGGGAGATGCACTTCTCGACAAAGGTAGTCTCCCTGGTCAGGGAGGAGGGCAAGGTCACCGCCGTCAAAACCGAGAAGGGCGAGACCTATGAAGGACCTGTCATCCTTGCCACCGGGCACAACGCGCGCGATGTCTACCAGTATCTTGAGGACGAGAAGATTGCCATCGAGGCAAAGGCGCTCGCTCTCGGCGTACGCCTGGAGCATCCGCAGACCCTCATCGACAAGATCCAATATAAGAATGAAGATGGGCGGGGCAAGTACCTTCCCGCTGCAGAATATGTTTTTTCAGCCCATATAGAGGGTCGGAGCGTCTACTCCTTCAACATGTGTCCGGGTGGTTTTGTCATCCCTGCCATGCACGAGGGTGGAACCCTTTCGGTCAATGGCATGAGCAGCTCCATGCGAAACGGAAAGTTTGCCAACAGCGCCATGGTGGTCGAACTGCAGCCCCAGGACCTTCCTCAGGAGCAGTTCGGAGGGAACCTTGGGGTGATGCGCTTCCAGCAAGCCTTGGAGGAGCGCCTCTTCAAGGCAGGCGGCGGATCCTTTGTCGCCCCTGCACAGAGGATGGCGGACTTTGTAAACCACCGCCTTTCCAAGACGTTGCCTGATTCATCCTACTCCCCAGGGCTTGTCTCATCAGATTTGCACCGCCTGCTGCCCTCCTTCATCGCCGAACGCCTTGCGGCGGCCTTTACCCTCTTTGGCAAGAAGGCCCACATCTTCCTGACCAACCAGGCAACCCTCATCGCAGGGGCGACCAGGACCAGCAGTCCTGTGCGCATCGTGCGTGATCCAGAGACCAACATGCATGTCGAGCTTGCAGGCCTCTTCCCCTGTGGCGAAGGATCCGGCTACGCATCGGGCATCATCGGCTCTGCCTTGGATGGCGTTGCCTGTGCTGAAAGCGTAAGTAGCTTTCTCGCTTGAAGAGGGGTTTTCCCCCCATCGAGGGCGAGCACTCCCATACGCTCATCCTGGGCACAGGCCCGAGTGTGCGCTCCTTGGTGAAACAGCAGTACTACGGCCATGAACGCAATGCGTTCTGGCCGATCATGCAAACACTGTTCGACAGGAAGACCGAGACCTATGAAGAGAAATGGCTGCTGCTGCAGGACAACGACATCGCCCTGTGGGATGTGCTCAAGAGCTTTGAGCGCAAGGGCTCCCTTGATTCTGCCTACAAGGAAATTGTCCCCAATGACCTTGAGCTCTTCATCAAAGCCCATAGTGCTGTCAGGAAGGTTCTGTTCAATGGAAAGAAGGCCGAAAGCTTCTACAAGAGGCTCATCGGCTTCTATCCAAGTGAGATAACCTTCCACTCTCTTCCCTCCACCAGTGCGGCCTATACGCTCAGCGTTGCAGAGAAGACCAGGGCCTGGGGTGAGGCGCTTCTCCTGTAGGGAAGCGGCTGCTGACCTCGCTTAGCTGGTCTGGATAGGATTGGCCCTGATAGGGCACCATAGCGTACGTGCAATACAACAGAGAAACGACAAGCTCCCTCTTTTTCATAAGAAAAAGAGGGAGCTTGTCGTTGTCTGCTTCTGTGTTTGTCTATGCCTATTTCTCTGTCTTGGCTGCTGCTATGCAAGATACCTGATCAGACCCATCTTCTTGGCAAGCTCGAGGATGGGAAGCGGAACGAGGGCCAGGCCAACCACAAGGGCATACTGGACAGGGGAGAGTATGGTAAGGGCGAAAACATGGGCTATCGGGGGAATGAAGAGCACCACCGCCAAGAGCAGCGCCGATACCAAAACCGCCTTGTTCAGGGTGGCATTGGTAAAGAACCCCGTGGCGAACAGGGAGTGCTGGCTTCTCATGTTGAAGGCTTGCACCAGTTGCAGGATTGCCAGGGTGGAGAATGCCATCGTCCTGCCCACCACGATATCCCCCTCAGCCTTCCATCCTAGGAGGAAGGCAACAAGGGTCAGGAGGGCAAACAAGCTTCCCTGCGCTATGATCTGTACGGTAAGCCCATTGGCGAACAGGCTTTCGCTCTTGCTTGTAGGCTTGTGCTCCATCACATCCCTCTCGATGGGCTCCATGCCCAAGGCTATGGCCGGAAGGCTGTCGGTGATGAGGTTTATCCACAACAGCTGCATGGACAGAAGAGGCGTCTGCCTGAATATGATCATGGCAAGGAAGACGGTGAACAGCTCCGCTATGTTGGTGGAGAGCAGGTACCCCACCACCTTTCTCAGGTTGGCATAGATGCCGCGCCCCTGTCTGACCGCCTCGACAATGGTTGCGAAATTGTCGTCGGTGAGCGTCATGTCCGCCGCCCCCTTGGCAACCTCTGTCCCTGTGATGCCCATGGCGCACCCTATGTCGGCAGCCTTGAGGGCGGGGGCGTCGTTGACCCCGTCTCCTGTCATGGCGACCACGTCCCCCCGGGCCTGCCACGCCCGGACGATGCGGATCTTGTCCGAGGGGGAGACGCGGGCATAGACGCTGATGGTGTGAACCGCCTCGTTAAGGCTCCTTTCATCCATTGCAGCGAGGGCCTGTCCGTCGATGGCCAGATCCCCTGGGCAGAGGATGCCCAGCTGCTGTGCAATGGCCTTTGCCGTTCCAAGGTGGTCCCCTGTTATCATGACCACCCTGATGCCTGCATTTTTGCAGAGCCTGATGGCCTGCTTTGCCTCATCGCGCGGAGGGTCCATCATCCCGACAAGCCCCATGAAGACAAGCTCGCTCTCAAGGGTTTCGCTATCGAGGGTGGAGGGGAGGGAGGGGATCTCTTTGTACGCTATAGCCAGGACCCTAAGGGCCTGCTCTCCCATCTCCTCCATTATTCCTTCTGCCTTGGGCAGGTCGATGGCGGTGCAGCGGGGGGCTATGCTTTCAAAAGCACCCTTGACGATCACCACAATCTTCCCGTCAATCCTGTTGATCGAGGTCATCATCTTGCGGTCCGAATCAAAGGGGAGGGTTTCCAGGCGGGGGTGGCGAACCTTCAGCTCCCCCTGGTCCATGCCGTTGGTCTTTGCAGCCATGATCAGGGCTGTCTCGGTGGGGTCCCCTATGAGAAGTGGCTCCTCGGAGGAGAAGTCCACCGTCGCATCGCTGGCGAGGGTGGCATAGGTGAGCAGGTTCCGTACGGGCTCTGAGTTGGCCTCCGTTATGGGCTGGGGGGTAGCCTCTCCCACCACATAGGCCAGCTGTACCGTCATCCTGTTCTGGGTGAGGGTCCCTGTCTTGTCCGAGCAGATCACCGAGGCGCTTCCCAAGGTCTCCACAGCGGGCAGGGTGCGTATGATCGCATTGCTTTTGACCATGCGCTGTACGCCGATGGCAAGGATGACGGTGACAATTGCCGGCAACCCCTCCGGGATCGCCGAGACTGCCAGGGATACTGCGATCAGGAAGATCTCCCTGATGCTCATATTGTCCAGGACTCCGATGATGAAGATCACCGTACATGCCCCGATGGCTGCGATCCCCAGCTTCTTGCCCAGGGAGGAGAGCTTGAGCTGCAGCGGCGTCACCTGGTCATCCCCGCCCTCCATCAGGGAGGCTATCTTGCCCATCTCTGTCTCGGATCCTGTGGCGGTCACCACCGCCTTGGCAGTTCCCCCAAGGATGGGGCAACCGCTGTAGACCATGGTGAACCGGTCTCCCAGGGGGGAGGGCTGTGCTACGATCGCCTCACTATCCTTATGGACCGGAAGGGACTCGCCGGTAAGCGCTGATTCGTCACAGAGCAGATTTGCCTCCCTGATGAGCCTTGCATCGGCCGGGGGGATGTCCCCGGCATCCAAGATGATGATGTCCCCTCTGACCAGGGCCCAGGCCTCGATGACCTCCTCACTGCCATTGCGAACCACCCTGGCAGGGACGACGGTGATGCTTTTGAGCGCATCAAGGGCCTTTTCCGCCTTGTTCTCCTGTGCAACGCCGAGCATTGCATTGAGGGTGACTATGACCAGGATAAGCAGAGGTTCGAAAAACCCCGCCCCCTCATGGACGGCCAGTGCAAAGGAGATGAGGGCTGCTGCTATGAGGATGAGGATCATGGTGTCCTTGAACTGCAGGAGGAAGCGATGGATGGTGCTCTTCCTCTTCTTTCCCTGCAGTTTGTTCGGGCCATCCTGTTCCAACCTGATTGCAGCCTCCTGGGAGGTCAGGCCTGTCGTGGCGTCGGTTTTGAGCATGTTGAGTATATCGGTGATGGGTTTGTGGTAAGCGTCCATAGGTGTCCTTCAGGAGAGCAAGTGCCCTCCATTGTCAAATTGTTGCACACCTCGCAAGGCTTTGGTACCCCGCAATGAAGAAAAATATCAATGCCCTTATGTAAAATCTTGTATCACAGTCATCCGTTACCCTATACTGGATCCCATGAAGAAAAAAATACTCATATCGCTTTCGGTAGTCCTGGTCGTACTGGTCGCGGCAGTGTTGCTCTTCCTCAACCAGGAAGCCCCCGCTGATCCGATCAATTTCCAAGCGATGGAATCGGACGCCCTGGTAAGGGTATCCTCTACAGAGGATGCCATCATCTTTACCCCCAGCCAGAGGGCCGACAAGGCCCTGGTCTACTACCAGGGCGCCAATGTCGCCCCTGAAAGCTTTGCCTACGCAGCTCGCAAGATAGCAGAGAGGGGCATCCAGGTCTTTCTGGTCAAGATGCCCTTCTCCCTGGCTATCTTCGACATAGGGGCGGCCCATGCCTATCCCGAGCTCTATCCTGGGATAGAGTCCTGGAGCCTTGGCGGGTTCTCCCTTGGGGGCAGCAGTGCCGCCTTTGCCCTGGCCAACAAGGAGAGCCGCTATGAGAGCCTGATCCTCTACGCCTCCTACACCGATGAGAAGCACTCGCTTGCAGAGAGGTCGATACGGGTCCTCTCCATAAGCGGCTCCAACGACGGTCTTGCCACACCCCAGGATATAGAGAGGGGCAAGACCCATCTCCCCGCTGATACCCGGTACGTGCTCATCGAAGGGGGCAACCACACCCAGTTCGCCCTGTACGGAGAGGGCAAGCTGCAAAAAGGGGACAACAAGGCAACTGTCGGACCTATGGAGCAGCAGCGGCGCATCATAGAAGAGACCCTACGGTTCTTGCTCTGATACGAATACTTTTTCTTGCTTGGCACTCTGTTTCCCGACTCTCTTGTGACGGCCTCAGGGAACAAAGAAGAAAAACAAAGAAAGAAAAGAAAAGAGAAGTCTATGCTTTTCTCCTAGAAAAGAAAAAAACAATGACAATCAACAGGAGTTGTAGTACCATTGCCTTACAACGACTCAAGGAGTGAGAGATGAATCCCGCTACGCGAAAACAGGAAATAATGAAAGTCCTGCACCAGAATCAGACAGTGCAGGTAATTGATCTTGCCCGGAGCCTTGACGTCTCCAAGGTAACCATCCGTACAGACCTTGATGAACTTGAAAACAGAGGATTGCTGGTACGTACCTATGGGGGGGCCGTGCTTCCCGAACAGCAGGACCAGAGGCGTTTTGTCGCCAATACCCTAAAAGAGTTTGCACCGCAAAAGACAGCGATAGCCAAGAAGGCCGCCTCCTTTGTCCTGCAGGGACAGAACATCATCATCGACAACGGGAGCACAACCGTGCATATGGCACAGTTCCTCCAGAACATCTGCCTTACGGTGACTACCAGTTCACTTCTGGTGATGCAGGAACTGATGCACTACGAGAAGATTGACCTGATCATGGCAGGAGGAATCCTTAGACGGCCCTCCATGGGCCTGATGGGCAACATCGCCAAGGATTTCTATCGTCAGATCCATGCCGACTGGTTTTTTCTGGGAGCATCAGGATACACCGTCGCCCAAGGGGTCTTCTGCTCGAACCTCATCGAGGCGGATACAAAGAAAGCCATGATCCAGAGTGCAGACAAGATCTGCCTGCTTGCTGACTCATCGAAGATGGAGCACTCCTCCTTGGCACGTGTGTGCGACTGGAGCTCCATCGACATGTTCATAACCGATTCCATCACGGCCGAAGTGCAGTCCAAGATAGAAGATGCCGGGGTGACGGTGATCGTTACAGAGGAGCAGTAGATGCAGAGCCAAGTAATTTCCCTGGTTGGATTTACCAGTACCGCTGCCATAAAGGAGTATCTGGATGAGTTTGCTGATATGAGCGTTGAGCTCTCCTACAAGATGGACAGGCAGTTTCTGGATGAGGTGGCCCCCCTGGTAGAGGGCCGCGTAGCCTCCGTCCACGCCTGTTGTCCCCAGGAACCCATCTTCCCAAACTTTGGCAGCCACGACAAAGAGGTGCTCCAAACCAGCTACAGGGCAGTTGAGGAGAGTTTCAAGACAGCTATTCGGTTCCAGGCAAGCATCGTGGTGCTCCATCCCGGATATGTGACGGACCTTGGGATCCCCTCGGACAACAAGATGCGCGAAGCGTTGCTCGCCGACCCCTCCTTTCGCCAGTATGTGTTCAAGAAGGAGGGTAGTATCTGCTATCCGTCGTATCCCCACAGTGATGTCTACCTGCGCCATGCCCGGCAGGCTAGGGGCGAGCTGCCCAAGGTTGCCCTGTTGGGCAAGGGCTATGGTGTTCGCCTTGCCGTTGAGAACCTGAATCCCCGGGTCGGATACCTGCTGCAGACACCCCAGGAGATGGTCGCCCTCACAGAGGGGAATCCCGACCTTTTTCTCTGTCTCGATGTGGGGCATCTCTGGATCTCCAGCTGCCTGTACGGGTTTGACTACTTTGCAGGGCTCAGGACCATCTTGGAGACGCAACGGGTGATCAACTGTCATCTGCATGCCAACAGTTCACAAGCGCTGACCGAACAATATGCCGATGACCACCACTCCCTGGACAAATATGATTTCCCGTATGAGGAGGTGGTCGCCCTCCTGCTTGAAACGGATGCCAACCTGGTGTTGGAGACGGTGGAGAACCCCCGGGCGAACACCATGCTGCTCAAGGGCCTCATGCAGAAGAACTGATTGTTTGCAGGTTCCGTCTCTTTTTTCTCTTTCTTCTCCCTTACACAGTGCAGGAAACATGCTAAAGTAGGCAAACTAGAGAAAAGAAGAAAAAATATAGGAAAAAGGAACCTTGTATGAAACTGATTGAAAAAATCCTTGTTGGCAAGCGAAAAGACCCCGCCCTCTGTGAGGACGGCATCTTTTTCAATGGTGATTTTGCAGCGGTCGTTGATGGGTGCAGCAGCCACAAGGGTGCCCTCTATGAGGGGAAGAGCTCTGGGGTCATCGCCAAGGATACCATCCTGGGAGCCTTGACGATGCTGCCTCCACAGAGCACCATGGAAGAGGCATTCCTTGCATGCAACAGGGCATTGGAAGGGTGGTATGAGGAGCATCACCTGCTTGGGGTGATGGGCGAAGACCCCTCCATGCGCTGCTGTGCGTATGCTGCAATAGTGAGCCGGGCAAGAAGGGAGGTCTGGATACTGGGTGATTGCCAAGCCCTTGTTGATGGACAACTCTATACATCGGAAAAACCTATAGACACCCTGATGGAAAACCTCAGGGCCCTGTACATTGAGGTCGAGCTGCAAAAAGGCAGGACTGAAGCTCAGGTTGCCCAGAGCATGGAACCGATCCAAGCGAAGCTTGCCCAGCAGATGGCCTTGCAGAGCCTGTTTCAGAATACCCTTGTGCGTACCTCCTTCTCCTACCATGTCCTGGATGGCTTCTTCACCAACGTTGGTGCGGTGCAGGTGGTGAAGCTGGAGGGACCAGCAAAGGATGTTGCCCTAGGAACCGATGGGTATCCTCACCTCCATGCCAGCCTGCACGCCAGTGAAGAGAGCCTTGCCTCACTGCTGGAGGGTGACCCCCTCTGCTTTAGGGAAAACCGAGCAACAAAAGGCGTGATGGAAGGAAATATTTCTTTTGATGACCGTGCTTATTTGCGTATTATCGTATAAAAGACAAGAATGACGAAAAAATATCAATAAAAAGCAAAATAAAAAAAGAAAAAGCAAAAAGAAGAAAGTTTTCCTTGCGTTATAGGAAATATGGGGTATCATTACTAGTGATGGTACTGAGAACAGGTCTGTAATTGTTCTGAGCCATACATGAAATGGAGGAAAAATGAAAAAAACACTACTGTTTTTGCTGGTGGTCCTTTTTTTGGTGACACCCTTGTTCGCACAGGGTGGACAGGAGAAGGCCGAGGATGTCACGAAGTTGACTATTTGGAGCGGTGCTTCAGAAGATGAGGCAGAAGCTCTCGAGAAGAGATTCACCCAGCTGCATCCTGAGGTCTCGGTAAGCATCATCCGTGCAGGATCGACTGAGCTTGTCAACAGACTCTACTCCGAGCAGCCGAAGCCTGATGGCGACATCCTGCTGATGGTGGCCAAGGAGAACATGGAACTCAGCTATGAGATGCTTGCTCCCTACAAGAGCGCCAACCATGACAAGATTGATGTTTCCGTACGCGATGATGCGTCTGTTCCCCGCTACTACGGATCTTCCATGCCTTTGCAGGCCATCATGGTGAACACCAACCTGCTCAAGGCCGAAGAGTATCCCAAGAGCTGGGCCGATCTTATCGAACCCCGTTTCAAAGGGGAGGTCATCCTGGCCAACCCCGCTCTCTCAGGTTCTGCATATGCTCAGATCTACATGCTCAGCAAGCTCTATGGGGATGATTTCCTAGCCAAGCTTGCAAAGAGTGCCGTATTCACCGCAAGTTCCACTGCCGGTCCCGAATCCGTTGCGCGGGGTGAGTATGCCATCACCGTAACCGGCGAATCAAACATCGGAAAGTATATTGGTGAGGGTTCTCCTGTCACCTATGTCTACCCTTCAGAAGGGACCGGTGCAAGGTTTGACGCCACTGCTATGATTGCAAACGGCCCACACCCGACTGTCGCCAAGAAGTTCATGGATTTCATCACCTCCAAGGAGGCGTATGAGATCATCCGCACCACCAGGAACAGAAGAGTTGTCTCAACCGAACTGCCAGGACCTAAAAATCTGCCGGCCCTCAGTGAAATCAAGCTCTTCCCCTATGATGATGCCGAAGCAAAGGAAATCAAGGAAGCACTGATCACCAAATTTTCTGACATGATGTAGTACACTGGGCCTGCTTTTTCTCCAAATGATGGGATAAGCAGGCCATTTTTATTTCTAAGGAGTAGATACATGAGCTTGAGTCTGACATATAAGAGCGTAAACAAAATTTTTGGTGAACACGAAAAGAACCCTGTGCATGCACTCAATGAGGTCTCTTTTACCATAAACCCCGGAGAGCTGTTCTGTCTTCTGGGCCCTTCGGGCTGCGGAAAGACAACACTGCTTCGCAGTACCGCCGGGTTGGAGTCCATCACCAATGGAAAAATCCTGTATGGGGAAAAGGACATGACCACCATCCCCCCGTTCAGAAGAAATATCGGCATGGTCTTCCAAAGCTTTGCTCTGTATCCACATATGAACATTTTTGAAAACGTTGCCTACGGCCTTCGCATCCGCAAGACCCCTGAAAAAGAGGTGGTGAAAAAGGTTACCGAGGTGATGGAGCTGGTAGGCCTTACCGAGGAGCTCAAACGAAACCCATCCCCGACAGGTCTTTCCGGCGGTCAGCAACAGCGTGTGGCCATTGCGCGTGCCCTCGTCTATGATCCCGACCTCCTGCTTCTTGACGAGCCTCTGGCCAACCTCGATGCAAAGCTGCGTCGCTACATGCGAGCTGAGATCCGCCGCATCCAGAAGGCGACCAACATCACCACCATCTTTGTCACCCACGACCAGGAGGAGGCAATGGCCATCGGCGACCGTCTTGCCGTACTGCGCAGGGGGATTGTCGAGCAGATCGGTACGAGCAATGAGCTGTATACCAACCCCGATAGCGCGTTCGTCTCCAACTTCATCGGGAAGATGAACTTCTTCAATGCAACCCTCACTGCCAAGAACCAGGCTCGCATTGCCTTGAGCGATACCCTGGTCGATGTGAAGCCTGAGAAGGTGCGCATGGCAGCCGCGGCGAAGCTCTCCCTAGGCGATGCTGTCCTTGTCGGAGCCCGCCCTGAGCAGATGGAGATCAGCAAGGAAAAGAGCAAGGGTGCCATCGAAGGCCATGTGCAGATTATCCAGCACCTTGGCCAGGTCGTCCGCTATGAGGTGTTGCTCGATGAAAGAATCAGCGATGCTCCGATGGAAATTGATATGCCTGCCCTGATAGCGGGGATATCTGAACGGGATAAGGTGTATGTCTCCCTGAAAGAGGGTATGCCTTTCATGTTTCTGCCGGAGGAACGTAATTAATGAAAAAACACGATAAAAATCTAGTGAATGCAGGAGAGGTCAGCGGTGGCGGTGCTTTTAAGCGACTGCTCCAGAAGGATATAACGCCCTATCTGGTGTTTGCCATCCCCCTTACCTTCATGGTGATCTTCCTGGTCTATCCGATGGTGACGACGCTCATGCGGGCATTCATGCCTGCAGGGAATAAAATGGTCATCGGAAGCTTCTCCCTCAAGGGGTTCACCAAGTTCTTTGAGAGCTCAATGTATCAGAAGGCGTTGGGAAACTCCTTTATTGTAAGTATTTCAGTGACACTGTTGTGCATCGTCATCGGTGTTCCGATGGGGTACTTTGTCGCAAGGGTGAAGATGCCGGGCAAGAGCCTGATACTCTCCCTTGGCATTCTTCCCATCATCATGCCCTCCTTTGTCGGTGCTTTCACCTGGGTCATCCTCCTCGGCAGGCAAGGGGTGCTTCGTCACTTCTTCAACCTGTTCCTCACCCCCCTAGGGCTGGAGATGCCCCCGATCTACGGTATGTTCGGCATGATACTGTGCATGACGCTGACGTACTATCCTTTTGTGTTCCAGCTTGCCTATGGTGCCTTTGCCTCCAGCAACTCGCTTCTGGAAGAGGCGGGGATGCTGATGGGCGCCGGGAAATGGTATATCTTCCGCACCATCACCTTCCCTCTGATCCTTCCCAGCCTTGGAGCCGGCGCCCTGCTTGTATTTGTCCGTTCGATCGGAAACTTCGGTATTCCGGCTATCATCGGAGGGGACAAGTACGTGCTGCCCACCCTTATATACTTTAGGGTCAACGGGTTCTGGGACCTCAACGGTGCTGCATCCATAGCAGTGGTCAACGTCCTGATCACAGCAGTGGTCCTGTGGCTGCAGAAAAGGGTCATCAACAAGCATGAGTATGAGACCATCAGCGCCACTCACTCTGAGGTGAAGCTGCATGGAGGCAAGGGCATCCGTATCATCGCCATCGTATACTGTATGTTCATTCTCATAGCCTCGCTGCTTCCCCAGTTCACGATCATCATCATGTCGTTCTTTGAGAAGTGGGTCGGCCTCTTCCCAGAAGGGTTCACCTTTGCCCACTACCTCAGGATCCCAAGGTACTCGAGCAAGGAGATGGTGAACACCTTCTTCCTCTCCGTGATAGCCACCATACTGGCTGCCATCCTTGGAAGCATCATCGCCTACATAACAGAGCGGAAGAAGCCCAAGGGGGCTGCGTTGCTGGACCTCGCCATCATGGCTCCTTTCATCCTGCCCGGTACTGTGGTTTCGGTTGCACTGCTTTCAGCCTTCAGCGGCAACAGTGCCCTGAAGTTGACAGGAACCTTCACCATCATCGTCATTGCATACATGGTGCGCCGTACTCCCTATGTATACCGCTCGGTCGCCGCAAGCCTTTCGCAGCTCAACCCCTCGCTTGAGGAGGCTTCGACCATAGCAGGGGCGAACTGGTTCTACACCTTCCGCAAGGTCAGTGTGCCTTTGATAATGCCCGCTATCATAAGCGGCTCCATCCTCACCCTGACTACGCTGCTGCAGGAGCTCAGCACCACCATTCTTCTCTACAGCTCAAAGACGCGAACAGTGCCCATCCAGATCTATGGTGCCGTCGCCGATGGAAAGCTAGGGGAGGCGAGTGCACTTTCTGTCATCCTTCTGGTCGTGGTGTTTGTCATTGTGTATCTCATGAATAGGAAGCAGGGCCAGTCAATTGCCTCCAGTTTCAAGATGGGATGAGCAGGACACAGGTTGGCACCAGGACTCGCTGGTGCCTTGATGCAGCTTTCAAGAGGTCACAGCGGCTGTTTCACACCGATGAGGTGTTAGACCAGGTGCTTCCCTTCTGGGCCAAAAGCTTTGACGAAACCTATGGGGGGGTCTACACCTGTTGGTCAAACAACGGTGAAGTCCTCCTAGGTGAGGAGAAGTATGTCTGGTCGCAAGGACGGATGCTCTGGCTGCTCAGCTGCCTGCTGATGATGCACGAAGGTGGCCAGATCGACCTAGGCACCGATGCTTCATCCTATCGCCAGCACGCTGACAGGCTGTACGGTTTTTTACACGAACATGCCCTGCTCGATGAGGGGCAGGGGGTCACCTCCTTCCTTCTCGACCGCTATGGGAAGCCTAGGGAACAGGTCCCGGGAAAAGGGTTCTACACCAGTTTTTATGCCGATTGTTTTGTCATCATGGGGTACGCAAAGTACGCCATGATGTACAAAAACAAGGTCCTTGCCCTTGAAGCGCTCGCTATCCTGGAAAGGATGCAGGGCTTCCTGGAAAGGGGGGATATCCGAACCGAGCCATACCCCCTTCCCAAGGGGTATTCCACCCAGGCCGTCCATATGATCCTGTGCAATACGCTCAAGGAGCTCTCCGACTGTTTTGCCCTGTTTGACCAGGGCCGGCACCATGAGCTGCTCCTTCAGGCACAGAGCCATGCCCAGATAATCCTGAGCCACTATTATGACGGACAACGCACGCTGCTCAGGGAGATCATTCCCCCCGAAGGTGATGAGGCCACCCTGTTGGCCCGGCACTATAATCCTGGGCACGCCATCGAATGCATGTGGTTCTGCCTCGACTGCCTTGACGAGAGTCTTGCTATTGAACAGATGGCGGGCGTTGTCCTCTCATCGCTGTCGCTCGGGTGGGATGAACAGTACGGAGGCCTGTTTCGGTATGTCGACAGGGATGGGCATATGCCCAAGGGCGACTCTCTTGGCACGAGCTTTGAAAAGCTCATCCGGGGCAGCTGGGACTATAAGTTGTGGTGGCCCCATGCCGAGGCCATCTACGCTTGCCTGCGTTTCTATGAGGCGACTGGCAATGAGGAGTTCCTCCTCTGGTATGAGAGGCTCAAGGCTTACACCTTCTCCCATTTTCCCTCTGTCCCGGGGATGGAATGGATACAGATCCGGCAACGGGACGGGGAGCCTTTGGATAGCGTGGTTGCCTTGCCTGTCAAGGACCCTTACCATATTCTGCGAATGCACCTGCTTGCCATACAGGCACTGAGCTAGGTTTGCACTGTTTTAGGAGGATCTATGTACACTGAATATACTCGTCTCTCTGAACTGGAAAAGGTGGCTTTGAACATCAGCATGTTCAAAGCCTATGATATACGGACTAGAAGCACCGTTCTCACCCCAGCCCTCGCACAACGCCTGTTGGGCTCTGTGGGAAGATACTTCCAGGAGGTTCTGAAGGTGTCCTCTGTCGTGCTGGGCAGGGATGCCCGTCTGGCAGGTCCTGCCCTGCTTGAGCTTGCTGTGGAGACGTTCTCTGAGATGGGCATGGAGGTTCTGGTCAATCCCCTGCAAATCTCCACCAGCCAGTTTTACTATGGCTGCATGAAGAGCCCCCATGCCGCCGCTGTGATGTTTACAGCGAGCCATAACCCCGGGCAGTACATCGGCATGAAGCTTATGGCCCCCGGGATGCAGACCCTTGCCATGGGCAACGGGCCCTTGGGTGGCATCGGGTGCATACGGGAGTTCTACATCGAGGGCAAGGCTCAGAGAGTCTCGGTGGTACGTGGCAAGGTCGTCATAGCACGGTATCTGGATGAGTTCATCGATTACTCGATGCGGTTGGCAGGGGTGGACAAGGGGAGCCTCTGTGGAGTCTCCATCCTCACCGACTACCTCTGCGGCGCTGCCGGCACCGAGACAACAGAGGCCCTGGGCTTCGCAGGGGCCACCCTCAGGGTGCGCAACCTCGTCCCTGACGGCTTTTTCCCCATCGGAGACCCCAACCCGATCGTACAGAAGAGCATCCAGCCAACCTGGGACCTGATGCGTAAGGAGGCCTTCGATTTCGGCTTTGCCTACGACGGTGATGGCGACAGGATGGATATCATGAACAGCAAAGGCGAGCAGCTCGCCCCTTCGTTCAACCTCTCCCTTCTGGTCTCTGAGATCACCTCCTATTTCAAGGGTGTGTATGACGCTGGCTTCTTTGCAGGGGGTACGGGGAGCCCTTGGAAGCCCCACATGTATTACGACGTGAAGGCAAACCCCCTCTCAGTGGTGGACCAGGCCCAAAGGGGCATCGGGGTGCATATCATCAGAAATGGGCACTCATTCATAAAAGAGGCGTTGCGTCAGAATATGAAGGGCCAATATCTGGTCGCCTCGGAAGAGTCTGCCCACTACTACATGAACTTTCCCTACGATCTGGATGATTTCTCCAAAGGCTTTGCCGCGACGGAGAACACCCTCTACTTTACCCTGCTCACCGCCAAGAAGTGGGCATCCGACCCCAAGGCGTATGAGGATGCCTTCCGCCTGCAGGGTCAGATCTACAGGGAGCGGGAGTGGCCTTGTCACTTCTTTACCGAGTCCCTGATGGAGCCTGTCATGCGCGAGGTGGAGCACTCCTTTGCCCAGCAGGGGCTGAGTGTGTTCAAGAAGATGGAGGATGGCAGCGACCTTGATGCGACATTGATGCGCATGGGCCTTCCCGAGTTGATCGATGAGACCACCTGCCTCAATGGTGATTGGCTGCAAGTGGCCCAGCGTATATCGCGCAGTGAGGAGGGGATGACCCGTTGGGAGGTCGCCTCCAGCTCCCCACAGCGCTGTGAGGATGCGGTCAGGCGTATCAGGGGCATAACAGACAAGTATGTCCGTAGCGGTGATGCCGAGTATCTTTAGATCCTTCCCCGGTTATGAAATGATGGGCTTCTCTTGCGAGGGGCCTGTTTTTTTCTTCATTGATTGCTGTATTTATCATGCTAGGCGTGGTATCTTGTCTTATACAAGCAGAGAAAAGAGATGGCATTGTTCTTTTTGGATTTTGCCCTTCTTTCTCTGAAAGGACTGGCCTGGAGTGAAGTTACATGCAAAAGACCGGATGAGCATTGGCAAACGGACACTTTTTATAGTCGTCCCCTTTGTCATCCTGTTCCTTGTACTCTTTGGCTCGTATGAGAACTCCCTGAAGGAACAGGCCTCCCTTCTTCTTCAGACCGAGCAGGAGAAGGGCAATGCCATAATAGCCAACCAGCTGGAGGCTGTCTTTTCCCAGTTTGTCTCTGACCTTCTTCTGGTATTCGATTCCGCCGAATTTACCCGATACTCCCAGGATACAGGTCCTTACAACCACTCTGAGCTTGAACAGCTGTTCTTGCGGATAGCCAACAAGAAGAGCTACATCAACCATATCCGTCTTCTTGACGCCTCAGGGATGGAGACCATCAAGGTTGACCATTACCCCAACACTGCTGCAGTTCTTTCCGACCCTTCCAGTTTGGTGGATCGCAAGGATACAGAGCTCTTTGCATTCGGTCAGGGCAATGATGCAAATACGCTGTACATTTCACCGATAGGACTTGAAAGTCGCCAGAATCTGTATGATGAGCATGCAGGGCCTGCAATGGTGCTTGCCCTGCCTGCCTATAGTGACGGTCGGTTCTTTGGTCTGGTCATCATCGATTACGATGCATGCTTCCTGCTCTCTTTTTTACGCGACTACCAGGAAGCGATGACTAAGAATATTACCTTTGGCCTGGCATCCAACAGCGGCGATTGGATACACCGTGGCGGCCAGCCCTGTTCAGAATTTATCTTGGATGACCAGGAGAGCGCTTCCCTGTTCACCGAGGCTTCAGAGTTGGAGTCCAGCCTCTTTGCCTCAGATTCCGGGTTTCATCTCTCTGAGGAGCGGTCCTATGGCTACCAGGCTGTGATGCCTTCTGCAACCCAGGCCTTGAACTGGTATCCTGATGAGGGGAGGCTGTGGAGTGTCGTAAGCTACTATTCCCTTGCTGAAGTGCCTGAGCTGAGCCAGCTCCAGCTTCTGCAGCTGCCCTTTTTGAAGTGGATCCTTGCCTTGTTGCTATTCCTGTTGGGGGTGGTGTTTGTGGTCATATACCAACTTCGCAGGGCTGACCAGCTGCAGATGCAGGTAAGCTCCCTTATCTCCGAGTACTCGGGCAATGGGATCCTGGTCACCGATGATGCGAACCGCATCACCTTCTGTAACCATGCCTTTGAGGTCCTTTGTGGATATACGCAAGGTGAACTGATAGGCAGGGGGACACAGGACTTCTTGCCCTGCCTGATCCCCTCTTCCTATAAGGTGCTGCGTGACAGTGAGGGGCCGTTGAGCAGACCCATATGGATACGGCACAAGAATGGCAACGAGTATCTGACCAACCGTACTGAGACCCGGGCCAAACCAACCATCGGAAGGGATGCCTATACCGTTGGCGTCTATACCAGCTCATCTTGGAATGTCTCTGGTTTTGTTGCCTATGTCAGGGAAAATGAGGTGGTGCTCCCTCCGACTCTGCTTAGCGGATGCGGGAAGAAGTCGAAGACAAGCTACTGCCTTCTGATCCATCTCAAACACCAGTTTGAGAGGGAATCCCACTACTCGCTCATCACCGAGAGTGCTTTCTCCATACAGCTGAGCATGTATATCTCCTCAAAGCTCGGCCAGGCGGAGCCTGTATACGCTTTTTCTGCCGATACCTACGTGGTGCTCCTGCACGAAGATGACAGCAGGGCAGTACAGCCTCGGATACACAGCCTGTTGTTGGGCATAGAGCAACAGTGTACCGCTCTTGCCAAGTTCCTACAAAACCAGGCGAAGTGTGGATATTCACAATACTCAGGAGGGGAGGCCTCCATTCCGGCGCTCTTGATGCAGGCCTCCATGGCCTCCAGGATGATAGAGGACTCCCATTCCTGCAAATGCCTGCAGTTCGATGAGAGGGTCCATAACCAGTATCTAAGGAAACAGGCCATCCTCGCTGCGATCCCGGGTGCCTTCAGCTCCTCATCATCACTGTTTCTCTGGTATCAGGCCCAAGTCGATGTCCAAACCGATAGGATCCTTGGTGCTGAGGCGCTTATACGGTGGATCCACCCTGAGCTTGGCTTCATAGCCCCTGATGAGTTCATCCCCCTGATGGAAGAGCATCATATGATCGCAATGCTGGGCGAGTTCGTGATTCGCACAGCCATAGCGTTCCTCAAGGCCAACCAGAGCGTATTCCGCTCAGTGCAGCCCGCCTTCTCCCTGGCCATCAATCTCAGTGCTGAGGAGTTTTCGACCCAGTCCATCATCGACTTCATAGGTGATGAGTTGGATCGCCAGGGGGTGGAGCCCTCCTTGCTCACCGTCGAGCTGACTGAACGTACGGCGGTGGAGAGCCTGCATACCACCGGCATGTTCATGGAGAGACTGCGTAGCCTTGGAGTTGGGATAGCCATCGATGACTTTGGTACAGGGTTCTCCTCACTTTCGTATCTTCTGGAACTTTCCATGGAAAAGATCAAGATCGACCGCTCCTTCATAGCAAGCTATCCCGATTCAGATGCGATCATCATCTACAAGACCGTGCTGATGCTTGCCAAGGAGCTGGGCATAACCGTGGTTGCCGAAGGTGTGGAGACTGAAGAGCAGCTGCATTTCCTCAGGCAGATAGGGTGCAACCAGTACCAGGGGTACCTCTTCTCCAAGGCCGTACCGGGGCCTGAGTTTCTGCAGCAGATGGAGAGGTAGTAAGAAGGGTACAGAATAGCTTCCTTCATGAGCTGATGATTTTTTATCTGTAATCCGTATACCCAATACAATCGGTCAGGAGCATTGTTGCTTTCCATCCTGCAAGGGACTCTGCATGCTGAAGCAGTCAATTCATGCCTAGGGCCAAGGTAGAACAAATTGATCTGCAGAAAGTGATTATTGCGTGCTATACTACAATTAAGTATATAAAATGGAAGGGAATATAGATGTCTGGGATAAAGATTGAAACGTTGTATGACTGGGTTCCTTTTTTCAAAGAGGTCACCGATCATCTTGTATCGATAGGTGAAACCCCACAGCGTGATGAATCGCTAAAGGCCTTGGCAAAAGATTGTTTTGGAGAAAAGGCAAGTATCAGTACATACGAAAAGGTCGATCCTTTCTCATTTGTCTATTTCTTGGCTCAGAAAAACACTACCCACCAAAAACTCGTAATGTATCCAAGAGTCAAAGAGAAGTGCAACATAGTGAGTAGCCTGCCGACAGATTGGATATTTCCTACACCAACTGCCAACAGTGTGGCTCTGTTTCATAATGGAGTACATTTTGCCAGCGAGGTGCTCTGGGATATATTTCTTAGAGTGACACAAAAGAGAGAGCTTGAAGATGCGGACTATAGGACATTACTCAGCATCCCAGGCGTAAGAACCAGAAAGATAACACAGACTTTGTTTCTTATGGATCCAAGGTCATTTCTTCCCATCGATGATAGGGGAAGTGTATTGTTTCCTGATGAAAAAATAGAAGACAAAATCAATGATATAGAAAGAAATGGAGTCATACACTATTACCAGTACCTTACGCATGTAGAGTCCTTATTCCCCAAATGTGCTTTTTATGAGATTAATTTGCTTTGTGATGTAGTTCATAGTGGGAATCTCTCAGTTAACAACACCTATTTCCAGATTGGGTCCAATGTCGAAGGAGAGACAGACAAGCATCAGGATCACAAGCAAGAGTTCTATGAAGAGAATAAGGTTTGGGTTGGCAGTGCTAATACCGGAGGAAAAGGTGTTAGGCGCTATAGAGTTGAAGATCCAGTCAAAGGTGATGTCATCCTCTCCCACTTCAACAAATATGGGAACGGAATAGGGGTTGTCTTTGAAAATGAGTATGCTCGCCATGGCTCATATGATGAAGATTTGGGAATACGCGTTATCTGGATAAATAAGGACGAAAGAGTAGGCGCACTAGAATCGTCACAATCAATTGGATTCAGTAGGGCCGATGCGATCAGAGCTAGTTTTGAGGGGATATATCCTGAATCTTTCGACGTGTTGAACATATTGCGAAACTGGAGCAGTACGATGCAAAAAAATAGAAAAGAGGATATTACAAACCTAATTATTGAAGGCCCTCCCGGAACAGGTAAGACTCGATTGGCCAAGCAACTCGCCTTATATTTACAGACAGAAGGCTCCACCTTACAAGATTTCCTGACAGATCCTTCTAAGAAGATGAAGGAATTTCCCCTGTTCCAAGATGATGTGAACCTTGATGAGTATCAGGCTACTGTCAAGCTTGTACAATTCCACCCAGGCTACTCGTATGAAGATTTCATCAGGGGGATAGTCACGGAAATTGATGACCAGGGAAGGCTTCACTACCGTGAAAAGAATAAGGTCCTGGCTAAAATTGCCAAAGCTGCAGATGAGAACAGAAACCGAAACTATATATTGATAATCGATGAGATCAATAGAGCCTATCTTTCTGCAGTATTTGGAGAGTTGATCTATGCATTGGAATACCGTGACGAAGAAGTGCAGAGCCCTTACAAAGACCCAGATTCGGATGAAAATGCTTCAACAATCGTTCTTCCAAGCAATTTATACATACTAGGTACGATGAATACAGCCGATCGTTCCATCGGCCGCATAGATTATGCGATACGGCGGAGATTTGTTTTCCATACACTTGGTTCGGACATGGAAGTCATAAAAAATGCTAAGGCAAGAGCATTGTTCCTAACAGTAAAAGGCTTGATCCACAAGCACATTTCAACTGACTTTAATGCAGATGATGTCATGGTAGGACACTCCTATTTCTTGCAAAAAGGAGATCGCACAATGCAACAACGCCTTGATTGGGAGATTAAGCCATTATTGATGGAATACTTAAAAGATGGGATTCTTGTGGGCACTGGTGTTAAGGAATTGATAGAGAACCTTGCCGATGGCTAATCCTACGTTCTTTCACTTTTCTGAACATTCTTTACAAGATAAGGACGACCTTATCCAAATGAGTGAGGTGATAGTTGAGCCTGATGTTATGGTTCCTCCAGAGGATCAGAGGGCAAAGTACCTTGGAGTGTATCAGGAAGGAAGGTTTTTCAAAGCAGATTATTATATTGGCCTCAGATGGGTTTCCTGGAAAGGTGAGGATAACATTATGCAGCTGGGGGTCATTCAGACACGGCCGAAAAGATCTTCGGGCATCCCTTTCATGAAATTGTTGCTCAAGTGCCTTAGCGATGAGACGGTAAGCCAACATCTGGGTGAGTGCTATAGGTTGTTTCCTGATGAACCAATGATTCCATCCCCCTTGGATGACAAGGACTATATTACCCCACTCATTATGTGTGAGTTTCTGGTGCGAATAAAAAAAATCATCAAAAAAGGGATCAAGCGAAATTTCCAAACGCACAAGAAAGTTTTGAGCAATAACATCAAAGGGCGAATAAACGTCAAAGAGAGTCTTAGGCTGAATATCTCTCAAACTTCTATTCCTCGAGTCAGTTGTAGGTATCAGGTCAACAGCCTCAACTGTCTTGAAAATCGAATCCTCAAGACAACACTTCTGAAAATTGACTCATATTGTAAGTCCATGTACATCGCCGAACCTGAAATACAAAACTTACTTGCCTATGCGATGTACGGTTTTCAAGAAATAGATCCTATAGATGTTTCAAATTGTAATTTTGCACAACTGAATGAAAGTCCTTTTTTCAAGGAATACAAACCTACCCTAGCATTGGCCAAGATCTTACTCAAAACGTTTACCTATCCAGTATATTCGCAGGAAGGCGAACAAAAACGTTGCACTATTCCCTTTTATATCAATATGCCGGAGTTGTTTGAGCGGTATTGTGAAGTCTTGCTTCGAGCACAATATGCAAATGTTAAGGCAGGGTATCAGTTTGATGGTTATTCAGAGACACGTTGTGGACATGCAGTCCCAATACGACCTGACTTTTTGTTGCCAGACGAAAACATGATAGTGGATAGCAAATATAAATACTGGGGTGAGTTTGTCAGAAGAGAGGGCATAAGCAAAGAGGATATTGCACAGTTGAGCCTATATGCTAGGCATGAGGGAGTTTTGCGAAGACTGGGAGAGCATCCGGTGCCTCCGAGGATTCAATTTGTCTATCCAAAGGATACAGGAAAGCTGGCCATTGATTTTTCAAATTCAGCTAATGAAAAGGTGAAGGATATTGTTGATTGCTTCACCTATCCCCTAAGGATTTCCAGTGATGATATCTGACTATTGGAATCGGAGCTTTACCTTGTAAGTAAAATTGAAATCCGACAAGGACGCAAAAAAGGGAACCCTTGCAGGTTCCCTCTTTGCCAGGTCGTCCGAGGACTAGTAGCGGTTATTGTTGTAAGACGGGCGGGGCTTTGCAATGGCTTCGTTAACGCGGAGGTTACGGCCATCGATTTCCTTACCGTCGAGCTGTGAGATAGCGGCTTCTGCAGCAGAGTCCTCTTCCATCTCTACGAAACCAAAGCCCTTGGGGCGGCGGGTCTCGCGGTCAATGATGATATTAGCAGACAGCACGTTACCGTACTGTGCGAACAGGTCCCGAAGTTCTTCTTCGGAGGTGTTGTAACTCATGTTACCAACGTAAATTTTCTTTGCCATTAAAAGCATCCTTTACAGGCTTTGCCTGTATTCATTATATTGCCCTATTTGGCGCAGT